>Ga0326727_10007975_pt1 | contig 27343 bp, 20 predicted proteins | sample MB2enrmetagenome_FD_207643 | JGI IMG/M metagenome (GOLD analysis project Ga0326727, IMG submission 207643) | Lab enriched peat soil microbial communities from McLean, Ithaca, NY, United States - MB29MY | ecosystem: Environmental > Terrestrial > Soil > Wetlands > Peat | place: USA: New York...
AGGTATTCCGGCCGAAACCGGGATCACTGCGTCGCACTCCGGCAGGCTCACGGCGCGATCGAGGATGGTCCGCAGTATGCCGGGCTCCAGCGCTGGCATATCGCAGGCCACCACCAGATTCCACTCCGCGGACGACCAGGCCAATGCGGCTTCAATGCCGCCCAAAGGACCAGCCCCACGGATGCGATCGGAGATGACCGGAAGCGAATCGATGTCATGGAGGGCAGGATCGCCCACAATCGCGATAACTCCGGTTACACCCTGTACTACAGCGACGGCGCGCACAAGCAGCGATTTTCCGTCCCACACAAGGCTTGCTTTGTCCCGGCCCATGCGCGAACTGCGCCCGCCTGCAAGCACAAAACCTGCGATAGTCAGGCCGGAATTCACGCCGGACGGACGGAACATGCGCCGATGATAACATTGAGAAGCGTCGCTGAATTCTGTGTTGCATCCTTCAAAATGTTCGCGAAGTGTTTTATAATTGGGCTCAGTATGACCGCTATGGCCTCCTTCGCATCAGCGGAAGGCCGCAAGGTAACATCGGTAGTTCGGACGGATGTCCGAACAGGCAAGTTGATCAGGCGAACGGTCGTATCACCTGCAACCCAACAAATGACGGACAGTGATCCGAGCCGCGTCTCGCAGCCGATCCGGTCCATTATTGAAGAATCCGCCGCCCGGAATCAGGTAGAAGTGCCTTTGGTTCATTCCGTAATACGGGCCGAAAGCGGATTCAATCCTCTGGCGGTTTCCAGTAAAGGCGCACAGGGTCTGATGCAATTAATCCCCGCCACAGCCAAACGGTTTGGCGTGAAGGACAGTTTCGATTCCAAAGAAAATGTGGAAGGTGGCGTAAAGTATTTACGCTATTTGATCGATCTGTTCCATGGAGACTACACGCAGGCACTGGCTGCGTATAACGCTGGAGAAGGCGCGGTAACAAAGTACGGCGGCGTACCGCCATTCCCGGAAACGCGCAATTATGTTGCGGCAGTGGCCCGGAACTTGGAACAGGAACGTCGAGCGTTTGCCGCGAGACCGGAGCCGGTGATCGAGTCCTCTTCGACCTCGGAATCCGATCCGGCACAGGAATATAACCACATAACCGCTTCCGTCGGCCCAGACGGAAGAACTTATTATCGGACACCATGATATGAGACACCTGCTAACGATCCCGGCTCTCCTGCTAACGGGAGCCGCTCTGCAAGCGGGGTCGGTGCAGGTAACAGGAATCCGCGCTTGGTCGTTTCCCGGCATAACTCGGGTGGCGATCGAAGTGGACGGAACGTTCACCTATACATCTGACCGCGCACATACCCCGGAACGAATCTTCTTCGACCTCGACGGCGCCGTGCCGGGCGTGGATGGCCACCGTGCTTTCAGCAAAGACATCAACGACAAATTGGTGAAGCGCGTGCGCGTAGGGTTGACCAAGCCCGGCGTCACCAGGATTGTTCTGGATCTGGAAGGGGCGTCGGACTTCACCGTTTCCCAGCTTTCCAACCCCGACCGGCTAATTGTGGAACTGCATGAAGTGGGCGGGAAGCCTCCTGAAGAGGCAAGCCCGGCGAACACCACATTCAGCCCGGTTACTTCTGTCGCTCCGCCTGCTTCGCAACCTCCGTCTCCAGCTTTCGTCAAACCCACTTCAAGCGCGCCGGTGAAAACCATGTCGAGCGCGTCCATTCTAAAGGTCCCAGCGATGCCTCCCGTGCCAGTCAGCAGGCCGCTAGTGACACCGCGGGTTGATCTCTCTAAGATGGCCAAACTGGATTTGTCGAAGGCCGTGACGGCGAAGCGCATGGCGACACTGCCCAATACATCGCCTGAACTGACGGCCCGCGCAGCTCAGTTGAAGCAGCAGCTTCCGACGCCGCCCGCCGTGAGTCCCTCCGCGCGTACCGCTTCAAATGTTGACCTTGTGCAATCGCTCACGCGAACCCTTGGTTTGAAGGTGAACCGCATCGTGATTGATGCCGGCCACGGCGGTCACGATCAAGGAACGGCTGGGCCTGGAGGGTTGCTGGAAAAGGATCTGGTTCTCGATGTCGCCTTGCGTCTGGGGAAAATGATTCAGCAGCGTATGGGGGCGGAAGTGATCTACACGCGCAGCGACGATACGTTTGTCCCGCTTGAAGAGCGCACCGCGATCGCTAACCGGAGCCACGCCGATCTGTTTCTCTCGATCCACGCCAACTCGTCCCCGGCCGCCGACGTCGCCGGCATCGAAACCTACTATCTGAACTTTACGAATTCACCCGAAGCGATGACCGTGGCCGCACGTGAAAATGCGGCTTCCGACAAAAGCGTATTCCAGCTGAAGGACCTGATTCAGAAGATTTCACTGCACGACAAGCTGGAAGAATCCAAGCAGTTTGCCGACAACGTGCAGAACGCCATGCAGGCGTTCAATGTGAAGTCGTTCCCCACCGCGCACAATCGAGGGGTGCGTAAGGCGCCGTTCGTGGTGCTGATCGGGGCTTCCATGCCCAGCGTACTCACGGAAATTGGATTCCTCACCAATGCGAAACAGGAAAGGCTGCTGGCTCGTCCGGAATACCGCGAGAAGGTGGCGGAAGCCCTTTTCCGGGGCGTTCACGGATATACGCAGACTCTGAGCCACTTCGAAATGGCCAGCGGTCGGCCGGCAGTGGCCCGGGAAACTCTAGGGACACGCTAGGCGTTGTTCGCGCTACACTAGAGACGGGGGGCGCACAGGTTTCGACGGGATTGTGTAGGGTAGGGAAGTCGTGCCGGGTTCCGAGCTCCCGTAAAACGATCGGAAAAACACAACTGCCAACACGCAGTTTGCATACGCTGCTTAATTAATTAAGTAGCCGCTCCAGCCGGTGAGCCCGTGCGCCGGTCAGTGAGCGTCATCTTACGGGATAGGTCTTGATGCTTCGGTCCGGAGCTGAGAGGTCGAGATCCAATCGGACTAGGTTGTTCACTTTCTTGCCGGTTCTAATGTGGCAACCGAAACAACTGAACTGGAAACGCACGTAGTCTTTTCACTTCTAGCTTTCTCGGACGCGGGTTCGATTCCCGCCGCCTCCACCAGTCTTATTCTTTATTTTCAGACACATGCACTAGCTGAATGTTTAGCTGATGTTCGGAGTCGGCCAAGCCGCGATTCACCACGGCTTTCATCAGGGGGCCCTGTGTCTCTCCGTTTCGCGCCCCGTTGAGCTGCGAGGCAAAATATATCCTCACCCGGGCAGATGCTCTACCTTTTCGATCCTCAAAACCGCTGTCGCGGCAGGGATCTGCGAACTTTCCCCCGCAACCGGAACAGATCAGTCGCCAGTTTCCGCATTTGCGGCGAACCAACAGTCTTAATCTCTTCGCCTTTTCGTCAATTTCGTGCGGATAGACCGGATTCGGCCCGTTCTCCTTGCGGAAGCAGTCGCGTCGTGCTTATTTCAAAAGCGCCGCCCTTTCCCAAGCCGCCCATCGCTGCGGACCACTGTTTTTCAACTGGGCGTAATTGGGTCTAATGATCCAGAGAATTCGTAGGATTTAGAGCATTCAGAGCACCTGCACCATCAATAAGTTGCCTGTTTTCGATGAACTACCCTGGTCGGCTTCGGGCGCGGCTCGCTCTGCTCGTTTGAAATCGTCGCTGTGGTCCCATCGAATCTAGTCAAGTGCACGGTGAATCGCTCGTTATATGTATTGGCGCGGGTCTGGAGGAAACTCAGGGCAACCGCCTCCCCCAGTAATAAGGACATGTCGCTGTCGCTTCGCCAGTGAATGCCGGCATGGATTCCGTGTCCGAACGTAATATTGTGCCCAAGTTTGTTGAGTTCTCCGTTGACCGAAAGTTGCCCTGCGTCCGACCCCGTGTACGGGCCCAGCACGGTGCCATCGGTCGAAGGCACAACGGGGTTGGGGATCACATAGTTGCCATCGAAGAAGAACTTCAATATAGTGATGCATGCGCCGCCCACTGTGCCGTGGCCCGTTGGGTAGGCCGGATGCACGGGCGACCCTTCTGGAAACGCCTGCGCAAGCAGCCAGCTGCCGAACGTGGTGAAGCTCTGTTGCAGACCCTGCGAGTTGAGAACCACGGGGCTGGGCTTAACGTCGGTCTGGCCGCCTTGTCCGGTTTGCACCAAATGAACTTGGCCGCCAGTAGCTTCAGGACGGGGACGCATGTGGACAAACCACTTCTGATACCAGACGGCATTGAGAGCTTTTGTCGCCACCTCCGCCAGAGTCGCGGCGAAGTCCGGTCCGCCGAAAGTGCCAAAGCCGTTTTCACATTTCGATGTAACGTACGGGTTGCCGGGGTTCAAGGGTGCGCCCATGCTGGAAAGCACCAGGAAAGCTGTGAAATAAGCCTGATAGAGCACGTCTACGTGGGTGAACGCAGCTAGATCTCGGCCTGCGCGCCGATACCGCAACTCCGGATCAATGGCGTTCTGCAAGCCGGTGTAGTTGCCGTTCTGCACTGTCAGCCAATCGGCGAAGTTGGCCATGTAGTCAATGCCCGGCAGATAGCTCACCATCTGCTGGCCAATGGGTTGCGCGCCCAGATTCGTTGGGGTGATCAAGAATTGCGACACGTAGGGCCCGAGAGTTTCGCCGGGGAAAACGCCGCGAAAAAGGAGATCGGTCGTGACCTGGCCGCTCGCGTCCCGCGGACCCTGATATGCCGTGACGCCGCTCAGTTCAGCCGCGGCCATATCAGCCGTCGCGCTTGAACCATAGTTCGTGAATGCAACGTCGCGCAACAGCGAGGCCCAATACATTTCCAGCAGCTCCGCACCGGTTTGGTCACCAGCGATGGGCGGCGCCGGTGGCACCAACGGCTGGCCGAACTGCGCGTTGTCCAGCCCTTCCAGGTCGAACGCGAGTCCTCCCTGAGGACCGTTCAGGGTACGTGTGCCACCCATCGTGATGCGCTCGAAATCGAAGAAATTGCCGCTCGTGAGCGCGGTCTGCAAAGTTGCGTAAGCGGCCAAATCCACCCTTCCGAAACTGTCGTGCGGCAGGCCTTTGGTGAATGTTCCCCCTTTATCGGGGTAGATCTCGTTGTCTCCGTTATTGACGTTGACGGCAGCCGGCACGCCGGCCATCTGAGTCGCTTGCTGGACGCGAAGATCGAAAGCCGCGATGAGCCTGCTGTCCGTGACGGTCGCCGGCATCGCTACGCAAGCTGTGGCGGATGGGGTTATCGTGCCCGTCGCAAGTGCCGCCGCGACGCCTCCCGCCTGCTTCAGGAATTGCCGGCGATGCCGGTTTTTTTCAGTCGGAGCATCCTGCGACATAGCTCCCGTATTTTATCGCGGAAGTGCTTCCGCCGTTCTCCGCTATTATTTGTTCGAGTGATAAGAATCATTACTTCCGCCTTGAGCGTTCTTGCCGCCCTTTGCCAAATGGCCATCGCCCAGCAACGTCCCTGTCAGCCGGTGAACTGGACGTCCGAACAGGACCACCGCAACATGATGGACCAGCTCGGCATCAAGACGCTCCGTCCAGGGGCCAACGGCAATGAAACCGCCCCAGACCATGCCAACTACGACGAATCCAAGGCGAATCCGTTCGGCGATCTACCCGATGCCCTCACATTGAAGAACGGCCAGAAAGTCGTCAACGCACCCGACTGGTGGCAGAAAAGGCGTCCAGAGATCGTTGAGGATTTCGAGCGCGAGGTGGTGGGCCGCATCCCTTTCGGCGTGCCTGCGGTGACCTGGACAGTCACGAGCACCTCCAAATCGACAGCGGGCTCTTTGCCGGTTGTTGAAAAGCAGCTGGTCGGCCATGTGGATAACTCGCGATGTCCAATGATTGCGGTGGACATCCGGATGACGCTTGTGACGCCCGTAAACGCACAAGGCCCGGTCCCCGTAATGATCATGTTTGGCAGTGCGGAATTTATGAAACGGATGGCGGAGATGTTCGCCAAACGCCCCGATTTGCAGGCGATGCTCGGAACCGATCCGCCGTCGACCGAGCAATTGATCGCCGGTGGATGGGGGTATGCGTTGCTTGATCCCGGCAGCATTCAGCCTGACAATGGCGCAGGTTTGACCAGGGGAATCATCGGACTCACCAATATGGGCCAGGCCCGGAAGCCGGACGACTGGGGAGCTTTGCGGGCTTGGGGTTGGGGGGCTTCGCGGGCCCTCGACTACTTGGAAACCGACAAGACAGTCGATGTGCATCGTGTCGGCATCGAGGGCGTCTCGCGTTTCGGGAAAGCCGCGATCGTCACAATGGCATTCGACCGTCGTTTTGCCGTTGTCCTCGTCGGCTCATCCGGCGAAGGTGGTGTCAAGCCGCACAGGCGCAATTTCGGTGAGGAGGTGGAGAATCTAACCGGGTCCGGCGGGTATCACTGGATGGCCGGCAACTTCCTGAAATACGGTGCGGCCGAAGCTTCTTTCGGCAGCAGGAATGCCCGCGATCTGCCGGTGGATTCGAACGAACTCATCGCGCTCTGCGCACCGCGTTTGACCTTCATCAGCTACGGAGTCCCCGAGAAAGGCGATGCAAAATGGCTCGACCAGCATGGCAGTTTCATGGCATCCGTGGCGGCAGGCCGCGTGTTCCGGCTGCTGGGCGTCAACGATCTTGGCCTGGGGGACGGCTATCAAACCGCGGCCATGCCCCCGGTGAATCATGGGCTTCTCGGTGGGCAGTTGGCTTGGCGCCAGCACGATGCCGGCCACACAGATGCCCCCAACTGGAAGTACTTCATTCCCTGGGCGGACAAGTTCCTCGACTATCATGCGCCGCGCTGGCAGTCCGCAGCTGACCAACCAGTGTTTCGAACGGACGCAAACTCTCTGGTGGCCCACTCCCAGCTTCTGGCCAAGGCCAAACAGGGCGGAATCGACGTCTACTTTGAAGGCGATTCGATCACGCGGCGCTGGGGCGCCACCGACTACCCTGAACTTCTGGCCAACTGGAATCGGAATTTCCATGGCTGGAACGCGGCCGACTTCGGCTGGGGCGCCGACGAGACGCAGAACATTTTGTGGCGCCTCGAAAACGGCGAACTCGATGGAGTGAATCCCAGGGTAGTCGTATTGCTGGCCGGTACGAATAACGTCGGAAATGTTTCAATTCAGGGAGATGCGGACGCAAGGGCAGCGGATATCACGCGCGGCCTGCAGGCGATCGTCCAGATCGTTCGCGCGAAAGCTCCTTCTGCGGTAATCATCGTGACGGCGATTTTTCCGAGGAACGACAACCTTGCCCTGCTGCCCATCATCGACCGCATCAACCGCAACTTATCGGGCCTTGCCGACGGGCGGACGATTCGCTATCTGAATATCAACAGCCAGCTCGCCGGCAGCGATGGAATGCTTTTTGAGGGCATGATGAATCCCGACAAACTCCATCCGACCGCCAAGGCGTATCAGATTTGGGCGGATGCGTTGAAGCCACTGCTCACAGAAACGCTGGGACCTCCAGCTGCCACGGACCACGCCCCACCGCCGACCGGAAATCCCGAAACAGCCCAATGAAATAATACGGAAGTGATTCACGTTCGGGCGGTACTTATTCTGCTGGCCATTGCAGCAATACCGGCGTCGGCCGCTAGCACGCTCGACCACGAGTTCGACCAAACCGTTCGGCCCTTCGTAGCCAAATACTGCTTCGCGTGCCACAGCGGCAAAACCCCCGCCGCCCAGTTCGACCTCAAAGCATACACCAGCGTCGACGCGGTGACTGCGGATTACCCTCGATGGTCCCTCGTGATCGACCGCCTGACCGCGAAGGAAATGCCGCCCAAACCGATGCCCGCGCCGCCCGAGGGAGCGACCCGGCAGGTGATCGCGTGGATTCAATCTGTGCGCGCCGACCTTGTGAAGAAGTCCGCTGGCGACCCGGGCGTGGTGCTAGCGCGCCGGCTGAGCAACGCTGAGTACAACTACACAGTGCGCGATCTCACCGGCCAGGACATGGATCTGACCCGCGAGTTTCCGGTGGACCCAGCGAATTCAGCGGGGTTCGATAACTCTGGTGAGTCTCTCACCATGTCCCCCACGCTGCTCAATAAGTACCTCCAGGCCGCGCGTGAAGTGGCCAATCACGCTGTGCTAAAGCCTGGTGGCATCGACTTCGCTCCATTTCCAATGCTGGCGGAAACGGATCGCGACAAGTACGCGACCCAACGCATCATCAACTTCTATCAGCGGCAGCCCACGCAGTACGCGGATTACTTCGAAGCCGCGTGGCGCTTCCGCTATGGGATGCGGAATGCTGCGGATGCAAAGCTAAGCCAGAAATATCGGGCGCTTGTCTGGGGTATCCTGCATGACCCAAACCCGATCGGCCCCATTCTGAAACTCCAGACAATGTGGCGGAGTTTACCGGCGCCGCGCCAAAACCAACCCGACGTGGTTCGCGCGAAGTGTATCGAAATGAGCGATTTCGTGCAACGCATCCGCGCCCATACCGCCATGCAGTTTTCCGCGCCTGTGGTGAAAGGGTTGCCTGCCCAATCGCAGCCCTTGCTGAATTGGAAGCTGCGCGAGTTCGCTTCGCATCGCCGCGACAGCGATCCCGACGATCTCAGAAACAATACCGCCCCGCCCGAGGTAATTCCCGAAATTCCGGATTATCCTGGCCTGCACCAGGAAGCGGCTCCTCGCTGGGCCGCCCTTTCCGCTAAAGCTCGCGCGGGCGACACGGATCTGGTTGTTCCGGTGACCCAGCGCGCCCGCTACCAAGCCGCGTTCCAGCGCTTCGCCTCCGTTTTCCCGGATACGTTTTACGTCACCGAGCGCGGCCGTTACTTTCCGGACGACTCGGAAGACAAAGGCCGCCTGTTGAGCGCGGGCTATCACAGCGTGGTCGGCTTCTTTCGTGACGACACGCCGTTGATGGAGTTGATTCTCGATGGCAAAGGTCGCAAGGAGATCGACCAGCTATGGGATGAATTCGATTTCATCGCCAGCATCACCGAACGCACCTGGACCCAGTATTTCTTCAATCAGAGTGGTGAGGTGCAAGGCAAGGGAGCTGAATCCGCAACAGCGCGCCCAGCGGATCATCAGATCACCGACACGCCTGTGATCCTGGCCATGCGCGATGCGTATCTGGCGAAGGCCGAGGCCGACCCAGCGAACGACCCGGTTGCTCCCCAGGCGATTCGTGAGCACTTCGACCGCATCAACGCCACGCTCCGCAAATTGGAAAAAGAACGCGCGGACGCAGAGCCGAAGCACTTGCAGGCTTTACTTCATTTCGCCGCGCGCGCTTACCGTCGTCCCTTGAGTCAGGCGGAGCGTGACGACTTACTGGCTTACTATCACAAGCTACGCACTAAGAACCAGCTATCTCACGAAGACGCCATCCGCGATTCCATCGTCAGTGTGTTGATGTCGGCCGACTTCCTTTACCGCATCGACCTCCCTGGTGATGGCCCGTTCACGTTGAAACGCGAGCCTTTATCCAACTATGCACTGGCCAGCCGGTTGAGTTACTTTCTCTGGTCAAGCATGCCGGACGATGCCTTGTTGCGCCATGCTGCCGCGGGCGACCTCCAGCAGTCCGACGTTCTGCTGGCTCAGACGCGGCGCATGCTGAAAGATTCCCGAATCAGGGGACTGGCGACTGAATTCACCGGCAACTGGCTCGCTTTCCGGCAATTCGAAACGAACAATTCCGTGGACCGCGCGCGATTCCCCGCCTTCAACAACGACTTGCGCGAGGCTATGTTTCAGGAGCCTGTGCGGTTGATGGCGGACACCATCACACATAACCGTTCGGTGCTCGATCTGATCTATGGCAATTACACATTTGTGAATCCGGTGCTGGCCGAGCATTATGGAATCCCTGGGATAGCAGGCGACGCGAACCATTGGGTTCGAGTGGAGGACGCCGGCCGCTATGGCCGCGGCGGTCTGCTGCCCATGGCCGTGTTCCTCACGCAGAATTCGCCCGGCCTCCGAACCAGCCCGGTGAAGCGCGGCAACTGGGTGGTGCAGAAGGTGCTTGGAGTAAGAATTCCGCCCCCCCCACCCGTGGTGCCGGAACTGCCCAACGACGAATCGAAAATGGATCTGCCAGTGCGCGACATGCTGGCGAAGCATCGCGAAAACCCCGTCTGCGCCGCCTGCCACTCGCGCTTCGATTCCTTCGGACTGGCCTTCGAAGGTTACGGACCGGTGGGTGATGCCCGCACCAAAGATCTCGCAGGGCGGGCTGTCGATACTGCGGTCACCTATCCCGGCGGTATTCCCGGCACCGGCCTCGCTGGGCTGCAGACATTTATCCGCGAACATCGCCAAAATGAATTTATCGCTAATCTCAGCCGCAAACTTCTCGCCTATGCGTTGAACCGCTCGCTGCAGCTTTCTGATGAAACGCTCGTCGACAAGATGGAAGCGCAGCTTGCTGCCCAGAACTACTGTTTCAATGCGCTGGTTGAAACCATCGTGACCAGCCCGCAGTTTCTGAATCGACGAACGGCCCAGCCGGAATTACAATTAACCAAGGGGGAATGAACTGTCCCGTCTAAAGAACTCGATCTCACGACGTACGGTATTGCGCGGGGCAGGCTGTGCGGTGGCGCTGCCGTGGCTGGAATCGTTGCATGCCCTGGCCGACACCCGGGCCGCCTCTCAATTCCCCAAGCGCTTCGGCGTTGTCTTCCTGGGCAACGGCATCAACGAAGATCATTGGAGCGCCGAGGGCCAGGGCGCGGCCATGAAGCTCTCTAAAACGTTGGCGCCCCTGGAGCCGTTGAAACAGAAAATCAACGTGATCGACGGCCTTTACGTGCAAGCTCTCACGGGGCAGGGCATTCATCCGGCGCAAACTGGAAGCCTGCTCTCCGGCGCGCATATTTCCAAAGGCGCCATCATCCACTCGGGCGTTAGCGTCGATCAGCGCATTGCCAACCACATCGGCGACGACACTCCGCAATCCAGTATCGTCCTGGCGTGCGAGCAGCCCATGACGGGTTATCACGAGACCAACTTCTCCATGGCGTACAGTTCGCACATTTCATGGCAGAGTCCGGATTCTCCCGTGCCCGTTGAAGTTTACCCGTCGCTGGCCTGGGACAACCTTTTTGATAATCGCGGTAGCCTGTTGAACATCAGCATTCTCGACCGCGTGAAGGAGCGCGCTCAGGAACTGTCGCGGCGCGTAAGCTCCAACGACAAGGGCAAGCTGGATGAATATCTGACCAGCGTGCGTGAAGTGGAGAAGCGCGTGGAGGGGATGCGCAAGGGCAAGTCCGATGCGGACGACGCGGCCAAAGCGAAGAACACCGTTGCAGCCGCGATGGACCGGCCGGCCAATGGGTTACCCGAAGATCTGCGCGACCATGCGCGGCTAATGTGCGACATCATCGCCATCGCGTTCCAGACCAACAAGACGCGCGTGGCGTCGCTGATTATCTCCCGCGATCTTTCCGCCATGTACTATCCGTTTCTCGATGTGAAGGAAGGGCACCACGCCGCTTCGCACAACAATAATTCTGACGGATATGAACGCATCGCCCGCTTCCATGTGAGCCAGTATGCGTACTTAGCTTCGAGGCTGGACAGCATGAAGGAAGGGGATGGAACCGTTTTGGACAATACCTGCCTGATGTTCCTCTCCAATATGTGGATTGGCCGCAAGCACGATAACTTCCGGTTGCCGGTGGTGCTGGCCGGCGGACTCGGAGGCACGCTCCAGACCGGACGCACTCTGAATTATCTCAATGCGAACGAAGATAACCGGAAGATGTGCAGTTTGTATTTATCGCTCATGGATCGCTTTGGGCTGAAGATGGATCGGTTGGCGGATTCGGAGACGCGTCTGGAAGGGCTGTAGAAAGTAGTCCCCACCAGGCATTTAGCCTGCCCTGACGGCTCTAGACTCGCGGAGACGGTCAGTTACCGTACCACGATGCGCTTCATTGAGAAGGCCACCATGCAGCAATACGACGCCACCCTGAAGCAATTGTTCGAGAGGCAGGCCCGGGGCTTGCTTCGTTTGCTGACAGGCAGTTCCGAGGTGCGCGAGTTTCTGAACGTGGAAATGCCCCAAGTGAACGTCCCTCGGCTGGATCTGCTGGCTCGCATGGCCGATACCGGGCGCCTGTTCAATATCGAGTTTCAAACCACCAACGAGGATTGGTTTCTGGAACGAATGGGCATCTACTACCTTGTAAGCCGCATCCACGCCCAAGGAGAGCACGTGGAGCAAGTCGTGTTGTATCTCGGCAGAAGGCTTCTGCGGATGCAGAGTTCGCTCGTCACACCCGCGATGACTTTCCAGATCCACATGATCGACATTGGAGATGTCGATGGCGATTACCTGGCGGCCACCGGCGATTTGGGCGATGTGCTGCTGGCGGTGCTGGCGCGCGTTCGTGATCGACAGGCGACCATTCGGCAGGCGCTTGACAGAATCGCTACACTGGAAGGCAAGGAACGTGAACTGGCGGTGGAGCAACTGGTCATTTTGGCTGGATTGCGCGGGCTGGAAGTAGAAGTGGTAAACGAAGCGAGGAAATATATGCCGTTCGTTGTGGATCTCATGGAGAACGAAGTCTTTCGTGCGCGCTACGAGCGTGGCCTGGCGGAAGGTGAAGCGAAGGGTGAAGCGAAAGGTGAAGCGAAAGGTGAGTTAAAGGTCCTCCGCGCTCTGCTAAACAAACGCTTCGGTGATTTGCCACCGTGGGCGGAAGAGCGCCTGGAACGGGCTTCTACTGACCAGTTGGAGACGTGGATACTGAGACTGCTCGACGCCGCTAGCCTCGAGGAAGTTCTGGGCAGTAACTAGAGCCGAGGGAAGCGGTATTCCCGAACGACCAATCGAATATCATTCTGTACTATGACGTCGCTCTGCCTACGAGTCACGCCGGTGATCAGAAGAAGGCCGCCGGTGCAGCGCAAGCGCTAATCGGGATACCCTGCTGGCGCCCGCCGGCGGAGTTCATACGCATCGAGGGTGCTGGTTTTCCGCTAATCAGCCGGAGTGAAACGCCGTGCCCGTCAACTGCACTATCGGGCATGATGCGTCATGAACTCGACACGAACTACGCGAGTCTCTTCTCGCGGCGCGACTTTCTGGCAGGAGCCGGGGCATTCGCGACACTCAGCGCGGCATTCTTCAGCGGAGGGTGCGAAGCGTGCCTCACCCAAATTCAGAATCGCCCGACGCGGCGCAACATCGCCCCACTCAGCGCGACCGACCCCATCGTCACCACTTACAAGGCTGCGGTAGCCGCAATGAAGGCGCTGCCGGCCAGCAACCCCATCAGTTGGCAGGCGCAAGCTGAAATTCACAACAATAAGTGCCCCCACGGGTGCTGGTTCTTCCTGCCATGGCACCGCGCTTATCTGCTCTACTTCGAGCGGATCTGCCGGAAGGTCACCGGCGACAGCAATTTTGCGCTGCCGTATTGGAATTGGACGACCAGCCCCTCCATCCCATCTCAATTCTGGGGCGGCGCGAGCAACCCGCTGTTCGATGGCACTCGCCTCGTCACGGCAACGGATACGGCGGATCCCTCGTGGGTGGGCGCGCCTGTCATTGAGAGCATTTTGAGCACCCCCAGCTTTACGCTGTTCGCCAGCGACAAACCGCCCGGCGGATTGCCTACCCACACGGGTTCCGGGTATGGCCAACTGGAAGCCACCCCGCACAATAACATTCACGGCTGGGTCGGCGGAGATATGGGGAACTTTATGTCTCCACTGGATCCCATCTTCTGGATGCATCACAATATGCTGGATTGCCTTTGGGTCGATTGGAACATCAACCTGGGGAACGCAAACACCAGCGATACCAGTTGGAGCGGTTACAATCTGACGGATTTTGTGGATGAGAATGGGAATCCGGTTTCGCTTCCGGTAATCGATACCGTTCTGTTTCCGTTGCTCACCTATCAATTCGAGCCGTGCTCGCCGAACGAAACCTCCAATAGGGTCATCAGTGGCGCACAACTGCAGAAGTTTCTACGCGCAGGCGCTCCGTCGGCGCTCACGTTTGGAACGCAGCATGAATTGGGTCGCGCCGTCTCCGCCCCTGTTGGAAAACCGGTCACGCTCGCGGTTCCCGCGACAAGCTCCAGCTTCCAAAGCGCTCTGGGCTCGGATAACCGGAGCCGCCTGGTACTTACTTTGGAGGGCGTCGACATTCCATCTCCCAGTGAGTTCTTCGTGCGCGTCTTTGTCGATAAACCCGATGCCACAGCCGCTACGCCAATTGACGACCCCCACTATGCCGGAAGCTTCGGGGTGTTCAGCGATCCCAAAGCGATGGCGGGAATGCAGGGAAATGCGAAGCCTCGCTTCCTGGTGGACCTCACTTCGACGGCCCGCCGGCTGAATCGCGCCGGGAGCTTAACTTCAGAACGTGTTGACCTAACTTTGGTCACGGTGCCATACACTCACAGAGAGGCGCATGATGCCGTTCTCACCATCCAGCGTGTGGCGCTTGCAACAGCCCGATTCTAAGGTGGGGCGGGCCCCTGGCCTGCTCGCGCTGATCTTCTGCCTGACCCTCACTGCGGCGACGGAATCGCTTACGTTGACCGATGAACACCGCGTGGGTTCTATCCCGATCGATGGGAGCGCGCTTGCATCGCAGCCAATTCTGGAGATCGACGTCACCGAAGTCTCGAACCCGGCAACGGTTCCAATCGGCGTCGCGGTAACGCTGACGGACGGGGGCGCAAAAATCCCGGTGGGTCGTTTCGCCTTTTTCCCATCGGATCATAAAGGCAATTTTCTGCTCAACAGCCGTGCGGCGTTCCTTCAACTGGGCAGTTCGAAAAACGCCAGGCTCGTGTTCGAGTTGAAAAAGCTCAGAGATTCGGCGCCTTGGAAGCCAGTCCGAATTACTATTGCTCCACCAAAATGGCGATCGAAATGATGCTTGGAGTTGAGAAGCGGTTGGAAGGTCTGTAGCGCGCCTCGCCTCAAAAACCGACCAGCATCCACGCTTGATAATTGTATGGATAACCCACATAAGCCAGGCGTTTCCCATCTGGCGAGGGAATAGCCCAACTTGGCAGGTTGCGGATTTCACGGGTCAGGATCTCGGCCTCTCCGGAGATTGAAATCGAGGTCAGAATCGCCGCGTCGCCATTGGCGGCCGCGAAGAAGCCCCTGCCATTCGCCCACCAGTTCAAGCTCCCTAATCTGGTGGTTCCAGTCACATGCAAATCCTGCACCCCCTTCCTGCCTTCAAGCAGCAGGATGTGGCTGGAATCACCCGTTTTCGGAAGTACGGCGATCGTGGAGCCATCCGGGGAGACGTCCCAGTCGTGAATGGCTCCCAGTGCCTCCGCGGGACGGAATTCGCCTTGCCTCCCGCGCAACGGGTCGAAATAGGAGAAAAGAATCCTGTCCCCGGTCTGTTCGCTCAGAATGCACTGGCCGCTCAGCAAGGGACAATGCACTGCCCCCGCATAGCGCATCGTGAACACCTCGGACGCCGCACCCCCGCTAAACCGAAAACGCATAACGCGCGTTAGGTTGCGTTCCTCGCCTTGACCCACTTTTGGTGTCGATCGATACAACATCGTCAACCCGTCCGGGGGGACTGTCGCGCCAAACACGGAAGAATCGCCGCCGGGAACCAGAAGTTGTGCGTCCAAGCCGTCGAACGGCTGCGCATACAGACTCCAGCTCCCTGATCGATCGGACTCAAAAAGAATCGTTTTGTTGTCATGCATCCAGGCATGCGGAAAATCTGCTGCATCGCTAAGAGTGAGCCGGCGCGCGTTGATCAGTTTTCGATTTCCGTCTTTCAGGTCGCCTACGTACACGTCACTTTCGGAGGTCCCGCGCAGGAAACAAATCTTGGATCCGTCGCGCGTGACCGAGATCATAGTGCGGTAATCGCTCGGGGAGATCTTCCGGGGCCTACTCAAATCCACTCGCCCCGTTCTTGGATCGGCGGAAACTTCGAATATTCCACCATCATCTCCGCCTTCCAGGTAGACCATGAGGCCCCCCGGGAGAACGTCCAACCCGTCCGCCCAATACAAGCGATAAGTAGCACCGGATTGGCCGTCCGACAGGCGCACGGATCGCAGTAGTCGCCAATCGTCTTCAAAGTGATCCAGCACCCAAATCCGGCCTGAGTCTTCAGACCACGCGACTGCCCCGATCGTCTTCGCGCTCAGGATAGTACGTCCGTTTCCACCGTTCGCCCCCATCACCATCAGCCGCGAGCGGTCCGCGCTCACTACTGCCAGCTGTTTTCCGTTTGGCGAAATCCTCGCGTAATGGGCGTCATCGATCGTTCGGCGCGGCGGGTCGTCGCCCACGATTGGTATCGTCCAAAGCGAAGGCGTTTCCTTTTCCGGAACGATCGCGGAGAACAGAATCTCTCTGGAATCGTTTGTCCAGCTCAGCCCGATCACACGCATTCCATCGGCCCGCGAAAGGATATGCGGGGAGTTGCTAGCCACCGTCTGAACAATCAGATGCCGGCTATTTGCGTAGGCCAGGTATTGGCCGTCGGGCGAGATCGCCGCAGCCACAACGCTGTCCTCCGACGAGTTGGTTGTCAGCTGGATCTGTTTCCCAATGTGCCTCTCCGGACGGCGGGTCGGCGCCAGCACCACAACGTAAAGCAGGAGCACGGACGCCAGGCAGAAAATCGCCGTAGCTAAATAATGCCGAACAAAGAACGCACGCCTGCCCCCCGTGGAAGAAGTTTCGGGTCCGACCGGGAGCGCGGGAGGGGGCGTCGCTTGTGGAGTCACGGGGTCTTCGGGAACGCTCTGCGTGGGAAACGAAACCACCCGTGGACCCGCTGGCCGCAATCGCCGCACCGGCGAAATGAAAATGTAACCTTGCCGGGGAACCGTCTTAATGAACTCCGGCTTGCCGGCGTCATCTTTTAGTGCCTGGCGTAATTTCTTGGCTGTCGTATTCAGGGCGGCGTCAAACTCAAGGAATTCCGTTTCCGGCCACAGCCGCTTCCTAATCTCATCGCGGCTTACAACAATTCCCGGACTTTCCAGTAATATCGCCAAAAAACGCGCCGGTTGATCTTGAATGGCCACTAAACGGTCATTCCAGTAAAGCCTGTGGGAGCACAATTCAAAGGCAAACCGACCAAACTGCAGGATGGTCAGATGGTCCTCGTCGGCCAATCCCATATGGGTTCGTCCGTCGAGCATAACACACGGTATTGAGTTCGGGTCAGAAAACCCGCTAAATGTTTCAACAATAAGAAATTATTGGAAATAAATAAGGACAGACGGGTTCAGGTTCGGTCAGAACAGATTTGTTGCGATTCAGCCGGCGGGACCCATAAACTCGGCCTGAAAGCGCAAAGGAGCGCTAACAAAAGAATGAAACTACGAAGCTCTATCACATCGTCCCCGGTCGCGCGCGGAGCGTTCGCTCTCTCTCTTCTGTTTGCCGGGTCCGTGTCGGTCCCTGCTCAGGACGTAGCCATCGCCCCGGCGGGCGTCTCGGATCTGTATGCCGAGACCCTCACTGGTGCATCCACCACATCGGGCACCTTCGTGGCGGTTCCCGGACTTACCTTCGATCTGCCGGCAGCCACTTCCTCCAATAAGTTTGCCATCGTGACTCTCAACATGCCCAATACCTACCTCAGCGGCACTCCGACAAGTGGGCCCCTGGGCGGTGAGGTCGCCATCGTTCTCAGTGGTGTCACCGACGTTGCGATTGCCCAGGTGAGCAATGAAGTTGCCGGCTCCTCATTGTCTCCCCGCCACAACGCGACCGTGGTGGCCAAGATCAGCCTTCTGTCGGGCGTTCAAAGTGTCACCGCGGAATGGCGAACCGTTCGCGGGGGGACCTTGAACAACGACACCTTCGCGTCCATGTCCGCTATTCTCACGGCCAACTGATCGGTCATCGGAATTGATTCGCCAAACTGACCAAATTGCTGGTGCGAATGTCTTGCGCACCAGCAATTTGTGATTTGGCGCGTCATTCTGCGCGGGCGAAGCGTTCGCGACCCCAACTTGCGATATTATGCCCGGTTGGGCGTCCATGATTCAGATCTCGGTCAATATCCTCAAATTTGGAAATCTGGGAGTGAAGAGCGCTCCGTATGATGCCTTTGAAGTGATCCATTTCAGACCCGGAACAAACGGCCAAACCGTCGCCCGAATCGAGGTTGAAAAGTCGGACCACCCGCAGCTCAAGGTCGTCGCGCACGAATCGCGGGAACTAAGGGGCAACCCAGGTAACGTGGCCATCGTTGAATCTGCGGTGCTCGGGAGTTGGAGCGACGAAGCCTCGACGCACTTTACGTTGGCCGTATCCGGCTCGCAAGACAATATCGAGTTCGTTCTCTCCGGCCGTCGCGGTCATCACAGTTTCTGGTGGCGCTCGCAACTTAAGATAGTCAACGGCGAAGTCGTCTTGCAAGGACCGGCTCTGGCGAACGATCCGCACTCATAATTTATGAAGAACTCTCTTTCCATACTGCCCGGGGGCGCGTTGGATTTTGTCTCGCTCGGCGCTTTGATCCATCGTCTCGACCCCGGCATTGTCCCTTTCCGTAAAGCCCGAGAATGTCAGATTCACGTAAGCGGCGGCGAATTCAACGTAGCCGCGAATCTGGCGGATTGCTTTGGTTTGAAAACCGGCGTTGTCTCCGCCATGGTGGATTACCCCATTGGCGAACTGGTTGCCGAAAGGGTTCGCGCGATGGGCGTCAAGCCCTTCTACAAGTTCTTCGAACACAACGGCGTCACGGGGCCGAACATCGCAACGGTTTACAGCGATCGCGGACACGGCGTTCGCGCTCCCGTCGTTTTCTACAATCGCGCCAATGAAGCAGGCGCGTTGCTCAAGCCTGGCGATTTCAATTGGAGCGAGATCTTTGCGGGCGGCGTGCGCTGGTTCCATAGCGGCGGCATCTTCGCGGCGCTGTCCCAAACCACCCCGGAACTGATCATTGAGGGCATGCAGGCGGCCAAGGCCGCTGGCGCGGTAATCTCATTCGATCTGAATTTTCGCGAGAAGCTGTGGAAGGTTTTCGGTGGCCATGAACACGCCCAGGAAGTGATCAACCGCATCGTCGAAAATGTGGATGTCCTGGTGGGGAATGAAGAGGATCTGCAAAAAGGCCTCGGCATTCCCGGACCGGAAGTGGCGGCTACTTCAAAGCTAGACCCCAGCAGCTTTTTCTTTATGATCGAACGCGTTGTCGAAAAGCATCCGCACATCAAGGTTGTGGCGACGACCTTGCGGGAGGTTCACTCCACCAGTCGGCATAACTGGAGCGCCGTCACCTGGGTCCACGGAGAAAGCTTCGTTGCCCCTACGACCGAGTTGGATGTGATTGACCGTGTTGGCGGCGGAGATGGGTTCGCGGCGGGCTTCTTCTATGGCCTTCTGACCGGCCATTCCCCCGAAGACGCGACAAAGCTGGGCTGGGCGCACGGGGCGCTGTTGACCACATTCCCAGGCGATACAACCATGGCCAGCCTCGCGCAAGTAGTTAGCTTTGCAAAAGGCGGATCCGCTCGCATCCAGCGCTGAAGGTGGGGCAGGCTCTTGGGCTGCCCAATTAAAGCTGCCCAACTAAAGTAGAGATTTGCTCAACTGCCGCAGGACTTAGCTTCCATGAGGACGCACATCTGGGTTCGTTCCATAGCTTTTGATTCTCTGCGACAGTCCCCTCCCGGTTTACCCCATCCGCCCTTCTGAATGGCTAGATAAGTACATTAGAATCAATTGTTTCCGGGCGGCCTTGTTTTGCAAAATCCAGGAATTCGTCGACCCGCGGCTCAGTAAGCTGGTTGCAACTCTGCCGTTGGCGCCGGAAACCAGTCTGAGAACCAAAAGGCCTCGGGCGTAGGTCCATAACGCTGATAGCTCTCTAATCTTGCTCGGCCTTCGGCGACCGTCGGGTGATGTCCCGCCGGAACCCACCAAAGGCAGTAATGCGGTTGGTCCATTTTTTCAAACCACTTCTTACGGTCACGGAAAACGGGAGTGTGCTGTGAGTTATAGATGAAGCTCTTCAGCGCCTCGATGGACTCCCAAACAGACATATTAACGATGATGAACGGGTCCTCGTTGTAGGCCAGATTGGTTGCGTTCCCCTGTTCCGTTTGGAGGCGCCATACGAATCCGGGGCTGCCATCGGCGATCCGGTTGATGGGGTCCAGTTGGGCTACGAAGCCTGCAATGCGAGGGTCGTCAATGGGAGCAATCAGGCGTCCGATGTTGATTTCAGCCAAGTGGTGAGTCAGCATCTTGCGATTCTAGCTGATATATTGAATGCAAGGGGACCGGCACGGTCCGGCTTACTCCATCCAAGTCGAGCGCGCGGCCGTCCATCCGCATCGGCAGCGCGCCAATCATTTATGAATCCTATTCCTTCGGAGCCCACGAGCGGCCCGTCCAACTTTATCCGCGACACAATTATTGATGACCTGAACACCGGGAAGTATGAAGGCCGGGTCCACACGCGTTTTCCTCCCGAACCCAACGGGTATCTTCACATCGGCCACGCGAAATCAATTTGCCTCAATTTCGGGCTGGCGCAGGAGTTCGGCGGCAAAACCAACCTTCGCTTCGACGACACCAATCCGTCCAAGGAAGAGGTAGAGTACGTCGACTCGATCATTGAGGATGTCCGCTGGCTGGGCTTTGAATGGGACAGTCTGCACTACGCTTCGGACTATTTCCAGCAGCTTTATGAGTGGGCCATCGAACTCATCAGGAACAACAGGGCCTTCGTATGCGACTTGACGGCCGATCAGATTCGCGAATACCGCGGCACCCCAAGCGAACCCGGCAAGGAGAGCCCTTACCGCAATCGGACCGTAGAATCAAATCTAGATCTATTCGAGCGCATGAAGCACGGCGAATTCCCGGACGGTGCACGGACGCTGCGCGCCAAGATCGATATGGCTTCGCCGAATTTCAACATGCGCGATCCGGTAATGTACCGCATTCTGCATGCCAGCCACCACCGCACGGGTGACGCATGGTGCATTTATCCCATGTACGACTTTGCGCATGGCCAGAGCGATTCCATCGAGCGCATCACGCACTCGCTCTGCACTCTGGAATTTGAAGATCACCGCCCGCTTTATGACTGGTATATCGAAGCGATCGGCATCTATCATCCGCAGCAGATTGAATTCGACCGGCTGAATCTCACTTATACGCTCCTCAGTAAGCGCAAGCTGTTGAAGTTAGTTCAGGACGGCTTGGTGCGCGGTTGGGACGACCCCCGCATGCCGACTCTCTCCGGAATTCGCCGGCGAGGATATCCGCCGGAAGCGATTCGAAGTTTCGCCGGCTCACTCGGAATTTCGAAAACCAATGGCGTGGTTGAACTGGGACGGCTGGAACAGTGCGTACGCGAGAACCTGAATAAGACCGCTCCTCGCGTGATGGCCGTGCTGCGACCGCTCAAGGTGGTGATCGATAACTACCCCCTAGGCCACGCTGATGAACTGGAAGCCACTAATAACCCGGAGGACGCGTCCGCTGGAACGCGGAGGGTGCCGTTCTCCCGAGTTATCTACCTGGAGCAAGAGGACTTCCGCGAGAATCCTCCTAAGGATTATTTCCGCCTGTCGCCGGGCCGTGAAGTGCGGCTACGTTATGCCTTTTTTATCAAGTGTGTCGGCGTGGTCAAGAACGATGCCGGTGAAGTGATTGAAGTGCATTGTACGTATGATCCGGATACACGCGGCGGCAACGCGCCCGATGGGCGCAAAGTGAAGTCGACCTTGCACTGGGTCAGCGCTGCGCATGCCGTGAATGCGGAAGTGCGGATTTACGAGACGCTTTTCACTAATGAAGATCCCAATGAGGTTGGCGAAGAGGGGGAAGACTTCACTGTGAATCTGAATCCAAAGTCCCTTGAGGTGATCCCGAATGCCAAGGTGGAACCCAGCCTCGCGGAAGCTGCGATTGGTGCGCGTTATCAGTTCGAGCGTTTGGGTTACTTCTCTGTGGACCCCGATAGTAAGTCAGGCGCGCCGGTCTTCAATCGCACGGTAGCCCTTAAGGATGCCTGGGCCAAGATTGAAAAACGCGGGGTTCCGAAGAAATGAGCCGCCTTATCTCATTGTTGGCGATGGCCGCCTGCCTCGCCCTCAACAGCCATGCCGCTCCATCGGAGTTCACGACGAAGGATGGACGCTTCCTGCTGAATGGCCAGCCTTTCCAGATTATCTCGGGCGAAATGCATTACCCCCGAGTTCCACGCGCCTACTGGCGCGACCGGCTTCGGATGGCGAAGGCCATGGGCCTGAATACCGTCACAACCTACGTTTTCTGGAACGAGCATGAGCCCCGGCCGGGCGTTTACGATTTCTCCGACGGCAACGACATCGCGGAATTTGTGCGGGAAGCGCAGCAGGAAGGACTCTATGTCATCCTTCGGCCTGGTCCTTATGTCTGCGCCGAGTGGGAGTTTGGTGGATTCCCCGCCTGGCTTCTCAAAGACCACTCCCTGGTAGTGCGGAGTCGCGATCCCAAGTTCATGGCGGCCGTCGAGCGTTGGATACACAGGCTCGGCCAGGAACTCGCACCGCTGCAGATTGGTAATGGCGGCCCCATCATCGCGGTGCAGGTGGAGAACGAGTATGGATCGTTTGGTGACGATCACACTTACATGCAGCAGATGCATCATCTGTTGACCGAGTCCGGCTTTAACCGATCATTGCTTTACACCGCGGATGGGCCGGAAGAATTGTCGAAAGGGTCGCTGCCTGGCCTTCCCGTTGGGATTAATTTCGGCGGTTCAGATGGTCCGAACGCGGCGCGCGACTCTTTTGCTGTACTGCGAAAGTTCAGGTCCGAAGGTCCTTCGCTGAACAGTGAATACTGGGATGGTTGGTTTGATCACTGGGGCGGCACTCATGCTACCACTAACATGGAGAACCAAGCCGCCAACCTGGCATGGATGTTACAGCAGGGGTATTCCGTTAGTTTATATATGTTCCATGGAGGGACAAGCTTCGGCTGGATGAATGGCGCGAATAGTGATGGCAAGAACTACGAGCCGGATGTCACGAGCTACGACTACGATTCGCCACTAGATGAAAGCGGCAGGCCCACGCCGAAGTATTTTGTCTTTCGAGACTTGATTCAGAAGGCTACCGGTGTTGCGCCGCCCTCCGTTCCGGAAGTCCCGCCCGCTATCACTGTGCGGCCGTTCACTCTGTCTGAATCGGTCTCGCTGTGGAAGGTGCTGCCGTCCCCGGTGCATTCCGAGCAGCCGCTATCCATGGAAGATCTGGATCAATCCTATGGCTACATTCTCTATCGCACTCATATAGCAGGGGCTGTCTCGGGCGACTTGGTGCTCGACAAGCTGCATGACTACGCTGAGATCTACGTGAACGGTAAGTTAGTTGGCACTCTGGATCGGCGCCTGTCTCAGAACAGCTTGCATCTGGATCTAACCGAGGTTGATTCGAGGCTCGACATCCTCGTGGAGAATTCCGGCCGGGTCAACTTCACGGCGGTCCTCCGCGGGGAACGCAAGGGTATCACGCGGCAAGTGACTCTGGCGGGGAGGCCCGTGACCGGTTGGGATATCTACACGCTGCCGATGACCAATAGCTCGAATCTGGCGTACTCCAATGGTTCGTGTGAAGGCGCCTGCTTCTATCGCGCCACCTTCGACGTCGGCAAGATCGGCGACACTTTCCTCGATACCGGTGGCTTGAGCAAGGGGCAGGTGTGGCTCAACGGAAAGCCGCTGGGCCGCGTGTGGAGCATCGGGCCACAGAAGACGCTCTACATTCCTGGGCCTTGGCTGAACCAGGGGAAGAACGAGATTGTCGTGTTCGACTTGAACGGGCGGTCTGGCCTCGCACTAAAGGGTCTGGATAAGCCGGACCTTGGACCCACCACGCCGGCGAAGTAAGCTGAAGGAATGGAAGATCGCACCATTCACCCAAGCATGAAGACCGTTTGGGGCGCCTATGTGCTCGCTATTCTAATCGCGGCGGTGGGTATTTGGGCCTACTTCACATACGCCGCCGACAAGCCGCGATGGATTCTGGCGTTCCTGCTGATCTTCTTCATCCCGCCTTTGCGGATGCAGATGATGCGCAGGATGATTACGCTGCGCCTTCACGACGACCATCTCACCATGGAAAGCGGTTTCTTTTCACGCACACGACGGACGCTCGATATGGCAAAGGTGCAGGATGTGACCGTGAGGCAGAGTTTCGGGCAGCGCATCCTGGGGGTGGGAGATCTGATGCTGGAAAGCGCCGGCGAAAGCGGGCGAATGGCGATTCTGAACGTCGATAGTCCGCGCGATCTGGCGGACACGATCATCGCGGGTTCAAAAAGGTCCGCAAACACGAAAACCTTGTAACCTTCTTCCCGCTCGCCAGTATTCCCTACTGAGAGCCAGTGGAAACACAAACCGACAGCTTCGTGATGCAGCTTGTCCAGATCGGCGAAACCGCCCGGCTGGCCGATTTGTTCGAGCGATATCACGTGCCGCTGTTCCGGTATCTGCTGCACCTCACCGGGAATCGCGCGGTAAGCGAAGACCTGGTACAGGAGGTCTTCTTCCGTGTCCTCAAGTACTCGCGCAGTTACGATCCGGACCAATCGTTTCCGGTCTGGCTTTACCAGATGGCGCGCAACGCGCATTTCGACAACATGCGGAAGAGTCGCGGCGAGGTGCCGGATGACCAGGCGCGAGAAATAAGGAGTTCGCAACCCATGCCGGAAGAGTTATTCGCGCGGAAGCAGGATGTGCAGTTTCTGCACCGCGCGCTACAGAAACTTCCCGAAGACAAAAGGGATGTCCTGGTACTGAGCCGTTTCCAGAATCTCCGTTATGAGGAGATTGCCCGCATCCTGGAGTGCGAGGTCGGGACGGTGAAGGTACGCGTTTATCGGGCGTTGAAACAGCTTCGGGAAACGTTTTGCGAACTACGCGGAGAGAAGGCGATATGAACTTGCAGGAGATGATTCCACAATATCTGGCCGGGCAATTGACGGCTGTCGAGAAGGCCCGCTTCGAAGCGGAACTGCGCGGTAATTCGGAACTTCGCGCGGAGGTCGAACAGCTGAGCGAGTTTTGGGAAGCGCTAGGTACGCTGCCCAAAGAGCAGCCCAGCGCGGCGATGCGGGCGCGCTTCTATCAGAAGCTGAACGCCCTGACCAAGACGCCCGCGCCCAACGCCCCCAGCTGGTTTTCCAAATGGAACCTGCGCCCGATTCAGCAATTCGGTTTGGGACTGGTTCTGTTCACGATGGGGATTTTTGTCGGTCACGCGGTGGATTCTTCGCGCGTCTCGCAACAGTTGAGCCAACTGCACGAAGAAGTGCGGAACATGCGGCAGACGGTAGCGTTGTCTCTGCTGGACCGGCAGTCCGCCAACGCCAGGCTGGAAGGGGTTTCGTGGGGCACTCGAGTGGAACGCCCTGACCGCGAAGTTTCAACCGCTTTATTGACGGCGCTGAACCATGACCAGAACGTGAATGTGAGGCTGTCGTCGGTGGACGCGCTAACGCGGCTGGCTGACGACCCGGCGATTCGCGGCGCCCTGGTGGATTCCATTGCCACGCAGGATTCCCCACTCGTGCAGATTGCGCTGATCGACGCGCTGGTGCAGGTCAACGACATCACCGCGAGCAGCGAGCTTGCAAAGATCTCGCACGATGCGCAGTACAACCCGAACGTGCGGCAGCGTGCCGACTGGGCGCTTCAGAAATTGCGATAGGAGGAGAAGAGATTGAAAGACTCAATTTGCCTGATGCTGGCGGCATGCGGGCTCGCCGCCCCGTGCCTGGCGAATCATGATTCGGACCGCTGGCCGGTTCGCCATCAGGAAACAATTCAGAAGACGTTCACGTTAAGCGGTTCGCCGGAACGCCTGGTGATCGATAACATCGATGGCTATGTGCACGTGACCGGAATATCGGGGTCGCAGGTTCACATGACCGCGCATCAGACCATTCGCGCTGAAACCGATAGCGATCTCGATCAGGCGACGAAGGAAGTTCAGCTTGAGTTGACTGAGAACCCGGGTTCGGTTTCCATCTACTATGACGCACCGTGGCGCTGCAAAGGCGAGCACAACCGGGGGTGCGATTGGGATCAGCGCCGCTTCTACAATGTGACCTTCGACATCGAGGTGGAGGTCCCAAGGGACGCGCGGATCGTGGTTTCGACTGTGAACAACGGCGATATCAAGATCGACAAAACCTCCGGGAATTTCGAGGTGAACGACATCAACGGCGGTATCAGCATGACTGAGGTCGCAGGGTCGGGGCAAGTCAAAACGATTAACGGCCCGGTGGTGGTGAGGTTTGCGAGGAACCCATCGGAGCCCAGCAGTTTTAACACGTTGAACGGGCAGATGGATATCTATTTCCGTCCGGGTCTCTCGGCGGACTTGCTGTTCAAGACGTTTAACGGACAGGTTTATACGGATTTCGACGTGACATCGCGGGCGGCGCCGGTAACGCAGCCCGAAGCCAGGAACGGTAGGTTCGTTTACCACAGCGACGGGTTCGTGGCGGGGCGTGCCGGCAAGGGTGGCCCCGAGCTAAAGTTCGATGCCTTCAATGGCAACATTCGGTTGCATGAAGGACAGTAACAGGGAGAATCAGGATGACGAAAACGATTGGACTATTAGTTGCTTGCGCCGGCATGTTGGCCGCGCAGGATTCAGTTGAGAAGGCGGTCGTGCCGCTGCACGATCCGTCGCGGCCGGCGCAGATTCACGCGCAGCTGATGACGGGCGGGATCACTGTAAAAGGATACGATGGCAAAGAAGTATTAGTGGAGGCGCACGCCCGGCATGGTGGCGAGGAGCGCCGGGACGCACCTGCACGAGCGCAAGGGATGAGACGCCTGGAGTTGCCTGGAAACGCCGGGCTGGATGTCGAGGAAGACAACAATCAGGTGGAAATCAAAACCTCATCGTTCAACCGGCCCGTGGATCTGATGATCTCCGTACCGCGCAAATCGTCACTCGAATTGAAGTGCATGAATGGCGGTGATATCTATGTCGAGCATGTCGACGGCGACATTGATGCGAATAACCTGAACGGCAAAGTCACCTTGAAGAATGTGGCAGGCTCCGTGCTGGCACATTCGCTGAATGGAGAGGTCTTTGTTACGCTGGACCGGATCGATGCCTCAAAGCCTATGTCATTCAGCACCATGAACGGAGATATCGATGTTACCCTGCCCGATAACTTCCGCGGAAACCTGCGCATGAAGACAGACCACGGTGAGATCTTTAGCGACTTTGATGTCAAGATGGACTCCACTGGCGGAGGAATCGTGACCGGAGATGGGCGACAGAAGGACGGAACCTATCATTTACATTTCGATCGGACGCTCCGGGGCACCGTGAATGGCGGAGGGCCGGAGTTCCAGTTCACGTCGTTCAACGGCCAGATCTACATCCGCAAGCGAAAGT
>Ga0326727_10007976_pt1 | contig 27341 bp, 23 predicted proteins | sample MB2enrmetagenome_FD_207643 | JGI IMG/M metagenome (GOLD analysis project Ga0326727, IMG submission 207643) | Lab enriched peat soil microbial communities from McLean, Ithaca, NY, United States - MB29MY | ecosystem: Environmental > Terrestrial > Soil > Wetlands > Peat | place: USA: New York...
ACGTGTGTGTGTTTTGTGTGTGAACCCTGCCATTTGTGCGGTTTGTGCGGTACTAGCGGTACGCAGTTTCAATAACTTACGTTGGCATAACCGGGGGCGTGGGTTCGAATCCCACCCTCTCCGCCAGAATACCAGTTCACAGTTCACAGTCAGCAGTTGACAGTCAGAGACCCGGCGTAGCGCCAAGTTGCGTCTGAGCGATTCATCATAAATACCACCCAGTCCTTCATTTGTTTGAACGTCCAACTGGCTGCCAGCGTGCGTGAAGCGGCCTCTTCAGTCTTTTTCAATCCCGAACGTTGACTTGCCTGTGGGCACGGCCTATGATGGCGGTCGAAGTTCTAATTGCAAGCATTCCAAGGCCGTCTCGCCATGATCGGTCAGACTATTTCCCACTATCGCGTCCTGGAAAAGCATTGGAGGCGGCGGCATGGGTGTGGTGTACCAGGCCGAAGACATGTCCCTCGGCCGGCCTGTTGCCCTGAAGTTCCTGCCGGAAGCACTGGCCCGCGACCCCCAGGGACTCGAGCGCTTCAAGCGCGAGGCGCGCGCGGCGGCGGCACTCAATCACCCCAACATCTGCACGATCTACGAAATCGCCGAGCACGACGGCCAGCCCTTTATTGCCATGGAGTTGCTGGAAGGCCAAACGCTGAAGCATCGCATTGCCATCCGGCCATTCAGGACCGAGGAAACGCTGGATCTGGCGATCCAGATTGCGGATGCGCTGGATGCCGCGCACGGCAAGGGCATCATCCACCGCGACATCAAGCCGGGGAACATCTTCGTGACCGCACGGGGTCAAGCGAAGATTCTCGACTTCGGCTTAGCCAAGCTAGCGCCTCAACCGAAGAGGCTAGCCGAGGCGGTTGGCGTCAGTGACCAGCTTACGGCGGCAGCATCCGAGGAGGCTTTGACCAGCCCGGGCACCGCAATGGGTACAGTCGCCTACATGTCCCCCGAGCAAGCGCGCGGTGAAGAGCTGGACGCACGCACGGATCTGTTCAGTTTTGGGGTGGTGCTCTACGAGATGGCGACGAGCCGCCAGGCTTTTTCCGGCAGTACTACGGCAGTCATTTTTGACGCGATTCTGCACAAGGCCCCCACCGCTCCGGTGCGACTCAATCCCGAGTTGCCTCCGGAGCTGGAGCGCATCATCAACAAGTGCCTGGAGAAAGACCGTGAGTTGCGCTATCAGCACGCTTCAGACATCCGCAGCGACCTGAAGCGGCTGAAGCGCGACACGGATTCGGGTCGCTCGGGCGTGGTGAGTGAGGCCGCCTCGGCCGGTTCCATAGCATCGGTCGGTCCAGCGGCAGGGCCCCCCTCCAGTGGCGCAGTCATACTCAATGAAGCCCGACGCCACAAGGGCCCGCTGGCCTTGATGCTGCTTGGGCTGGTGCTTTTGCTGGTTGCACTGGGATTCTATCTGTTCAAGCTCAATACACGCAAGAGCGAATGGAATGTACAGGCTATGAAGATCACCCGTGTTACGCAGAGCGGAAACGCCGCGAATGTGGCGATTTCCCCGGACGGGCACTATGTGGTCTACGTTCTGCGTGAGGGGGAAAAACAGAGCCTCAACGTTCGCCAGGTGGCCACCGGGAGCGACGTGCAGATTCTGCCACCGGACGAAGTCGAGTTCCGTGGTCTTACATTCTCTCCGGACGCAAACTACATTGACTTCGTCCGCTCCAACAAGATCAACCCTGGTTACAGCTATCTCTACCAAATGCCCGTGCTCGGCGGAACGCCGCGTCAACTAATCCGCGATATCGACGCGCCCATTAGTTTCTCTCCCGATGGTACACAGTTCGCTTTTGTACGGGGAGTCGCCGCTAAGGGTGAGGTCCGCGTTCTGATTGCTAAAGCCGACGGGAGTGGCGAGCGCGTGCTCGTGACACGTCCTGCCCTCCTCAGCCTGGTCGGCCCGGCCTGGTCTCCTGACGGAAGGACGGTGGCACTTAAAACTCTTGAGACGGCGAAGGGACTGCGCAATGTGCTGTGGGCCGTATCTGTCGCGGATGGATCGGTCCGTGAAGTCTATTCCGCTCCGTTCGGCATTGGCCGTCCGCGTTGGTTGCCCGATGGGAGTGGTCTATTAGTGGCGATGCGAGACCCTTCCCCGCCCTATCGCGGGCAACTTTGGTACATCCCGTTTCCAAAGGGAGAGGTACGGCGCCTCACCAACGATCTGACTGATTACCAATTCGACTGCCTTGACCTTACTCACGATGGCACAACTCTCGTCGATACAGAGATGACAACGGTCTCCGATCTGTGGGTAGCCCCAGCGGGAGATGCCGCACGAGCCAGGCAGATCACCTCGAAGGAGCCGCCTATTGGCGAGTTTTCCTGGATGCCCAACGGCAGCATCGTTTTTGACAATCAGGATGTCAACCTCTTCGCCGTAAACCCGGATGGAAGCAGCCGCACCCGGCTGACTCCCGGCGAACAGCTAAACTGGTCGCCCTCGGCTTGTGGCGATGGGCGCCACATCGTCTTCATCTCCGACCAGGAACAAAAGCTCGGGCTATGGCGCATGGATGCCGATGGCTCAAACCCCGTCCGCTTGGCCGACGAGACCGCTGCGTCGTACCCGCAATGTTCTCCGGATGGCAAGTGGGTGGTTTATGTGCAGGGCGATTCGTGGACCATGGTACAAGTGCCCGTCTCAGGTGAGAAGCCCCCACAAGTAGTCACGCAGGACCGTGGTACCTCCCCCAGGATCTCTCCAGACGGCAAGCTGATCGTTTATCTCGCGCACTCCAGCGCAGCTTCTAAGCCGAATCAAATGAAGGTTATTCCTTTCGGTGGTGGTACACCCATTTACCAACTCGACTGGCCGGCGGCAGCAGGTGCTCCCCGTTGGGCGCCGGACGGCAAGGCCGTTGAATACATTTTGACCCGAGAGGGCGTCTCCAACATCTGGCAGCATAAACTGATGGGTGGACCACCGAAGCAGATCACGAATTTCAAGTCGGGACTGATCTTCGACTTTGATTGGTCGCGTGATGGCAAGCAACTCGCGCTTACCCGAGGCAGCGAAAACAGCGACGTCATCCTAATCAGCAACTTCCGCTGATCCGCAGTTGACAGTCAAAGACTCCGCGTAGCGCCAGGTTGCGTCTTAGCGATCCATCACAAATATCAGCCAGTCCTTCATTCTAGAGAGGCCGTGCGACGACCCGCAACAACGCACAAATATGAGATCATCCTCCATTGGAGCAATGACGATCAAGCGTTCGTTGCTGAGATTCCGGAGCTGCCGCGATGCATAGCTCATGGGGAAGGTTCCAAGGGGAGGCGGTCAGGGGTGGAAGCCGGCGCGTGGCGGGGCCGGCAATGAGTCGGCTATATATCTAGCGTATCAACCAGGAGACGAGCCGCCCAGTGTCGCAAAATGCTACACATATGCGATTCCTTGAATATATCCAGGAATAGTTCTAACCCCTTTAAAAACATTGGGATAAGCTGCTGCGCCGGCAGAACACGGTAAGAAAAATGAGACTAGTGCGAGAAATGGAAATCTCCCCGATCAGTTGGCGAATGCAGGGTGTAGACTCAGCGTTGCTGAGGAGCCTAGAATGGGATTCAAGGCTGTCCAGTAAAGGAGAGCGAAGGAATGAAGTCTGGCACACGTTCGGTGAACTTCTCCACCGTGTCGGAATGGAACGACAGGAAGGTGCGGCGTCAACGCGATACTCTGGTGGGTGAGGAGCCACTGCAGATCCGGCTTGGGAAGCGTCCGCTTAGCGTGACCATGCGAACTCCCGGGGACGACTTTGAACTAGCAGCAGGATTCCTGTTCACGGAGGGAATCATCCATTCGGCGAAAGAACTCGCCAGCCTTCGATATGGCAACGCTTCAGGGTCCGATCGGAATACTGTTCATGTTGAGCTCAAGCACCGCAGAACTCTCAATGCGCTGCGGACTCAACGTAATTTCCCCGCAAACTCCAGTTGTGGATTATGTGGCAAGGCATTTATTGAGGGGTGTCGCCTGCAAGGGATCAAGCGGCCCAATCCCCGCTTCCGACTTGATCCCGAGGTCCTCTGTGGTTTTCCCGAAACTCTCCGCTCTGCCCAAGTGCTGTTTGGCCGAACCGGAGGGTTACATGCCGCCGCGTTGTTCGAAGCCTCCGGAAAGCTGATTGCTGTAAAAGAAGACGTGGGGCGGCATAACGCGGTGGATAAGCTCATCGGCTGGGCTTTACTACAAGGTCGCATTCCTTTAGCGGACTGTGCGTTGTTGGCGAGTGGCCGAGGGGGCTTCGAGATCATTCAAAAATCGTTGGTAGCCGGAGTTCCTCTGCTGGCCTCGGTCTCCGCCGCCTCCGATCTCGCGGTCCAATTGGCTCGCGAGTGCGGACTTACGCTGGTTGGCTTCCTGCGCGGCCGGCGATTTGTTTGCTACTGTGGAGAGGAACGCTTGGGACTCGCCCCTTCGCCAAGATCTTAACTGCCCCCCCGACATCCCCGGGGATTTCCAATCCGGTTGTTCAAGGATTTCTTCGTTCGGATGCGGAATCGCTGTCATCACCATATTATCGTTTGCAAGATTCCACAGTGAACGTTAGAATGTTGTTTTCCGGGTCCAATCCTTGCGGGCGCGGTTTAGCAAACAGCTTATGTCTGAAAGTCTGGCCATTTATCCCGGGTCCTTCGATCCGATCACCAACGGTCATCTCGATCTCATCGAGCGGGCCCGGCGGGTCTTTGGGCGGTTGATTGTTGCGGTTTTGACGAACCCCGACAAGCTCCCGCTTTTCACCGTAGCCGAGCGCGTGGAGATGCTGCAGGAAGCCACGCGGGGAATGGCCAACGTCGCCGTGGACACGTTTGGCGGGCTGCTGGTTGAGTATGCCAAGCAAAAAGGGGCGGGGATCATCCTACGCGGCATACGCGCATTCACCGACTATGAGTACGAACTCCAGATGGCAATCATGAACCGTAAACTCGAGCCCAGCCTTGAAACTGTCTTCCTGGTTCCCGCAGAGTCCTACACCTACCTCAGTTCACGCCTGGTCAGGGAGATTTTCCAGAACGGGGGATCAGTGAAGGGGTTGGTTCCCCCCTTGGTCGAGGATCGACTTCATCAAAAGGTTTTTCAGAATAAAGTTTAAGGGAGGTTGGAGTGCAGCTTTCGGAGCGCATTTCCCGGATTTCGGTTTCGACTATCGCCACCGTCCTGCAAAAGGCGGAAAAGCTGAAGGTCAGGGATACGAAGCTGGCGGACTTCGGCGCCGGTGAGCCGGATTTCCCCACTCCTGACCACATCAAGAAAGCTGCCATCCAAGCGATTGAGGAAGACTTCACCAAGTACACGGCCACGGGCGGGATCAGGGAGTTGAGGCACGCCCTGGTGGAGAAGCACGCGAAGGACCATGGATCGAACTACACGGTCGAGGAGTGCCTGGTGACCGTGGGGGGGAAGCAGGCCATCTTTGAGGCGATGTCCGCTGCACTGAACGATGGCGACGAGGTGATCCTGCCCACCCCATACTGGGTTAGCTTCCTGGAGATCATCAAATACGCAGGCGGCAAGCCCGTCTTGCTCGAGACGCTGGAGAGCGAGAATTTTGCGGTGCACGCCAGGGGCGTCGAAAAACTGATCACTCCGAAGACCAAGCTCCTGGTCGTTAACTCTCCGCACAACCCCACCGGCGCGGTGGTTCCCCCGGGTGAAATGGAAAAACTCCTGGCGCTGGCGGTCCGGCACAATCTGCTTCTGCTGTCCGACGAATGTTATTCCCATTTCTTGTATGATGGCCGCAAACCTTTTTCGCTTGGTTCCTCGAAGGAGCGGGAGCACCTGTTGATTGTCGACTCTTTTTCCAAGACGTATGCCATGACGGGATGGCGAGTTGGATTTGCCCTGGGTTCGACGAGACTTCTGGCAAACATGCTGAAGCTCCAGAGCCACTCGACCTCCAACCCCAATTCCATCGCCCAGAAGGCGGCCCTGGCGGCCATTGAGGGGCCGCAGACCCACGTGGATATGATGCGTATCGAGTACCGGCACCGCCGGGATCGTGTCATAGAAGGATTGCAATCTATACCCGGCATACGGTGCGTTCCTCCGCATGGCGCCTTTTACGCCTACCCGAATGTGGGGTATTACCTGAAGAAAGACGGATTGGGGGATACATCCACGCTGGCGCATCGGCTCTTGGAGGAAGCGCACGTTGCCGTAGTGCCCGGGTCCGCCTTTGGAACTCAAGAACACATCCGCATTTCATACGCAACCTCCCTTGAGCATATTAATGAGGGGTTACGACGTATGGCAGCGTTCTTCTCCAAGTTATGACTGAATCATGTCCACTTTGAACATACCTCTTCAACTTTCCACTGCCTTCAAACCGAAAATCTGGGGCCGGGAAGATCTCTCGCCTATATACTCGGCCCCGGAGGAAACCGACTCCCCGGCCAGTAGGAAAGCTGAGATCTCAAGTGGCGCGCGGAAACCTGGCGAATTGATTGGAGAAGTCTGGGTGACAGACGATACTTCCTGGTTTCTGAACGGCCCCGTAGCTGGTCTTACTCTGGGCGAGGCATCCGAAAAGTACGGGCCCGCACTCCATGGCCGGTCGTGGCATGGTACACGTTTCCCGCTGCTCGCCAAATACATCTTCACGAGCGACTGGCTATCCGTCCAGGTTCATCCGGACGATGAATACGCGCGCGTCCACGACCCAGGTAATGTCGGCAAATGCGAAATGTGGTATATCCTCCAAGCTGACACAAATGCGGAAATCCTTCTGGCTGTAAAGCCGGGGGTCACAAAGGAGGCGCTAAAAGCAGCTTTCGAAAATGGAACGTCGAAGGAACTCCTGCGACGCCATTATCCCAAGGCCGGCGAGGCCATCTTCGTTCCGCCCGGCACGGTACATGCGCTGGGCCCAGGGTTGGTCCTGTTCGAGGTCGAGCAGAATTCAGACCTGACCTATCGCCTGGATGACTTTGGCAGAGTCGGACTGGACGGGAAACCCCGCCCTCTCCATTTGGCAAAAGGGCTGGACGTTATCCAGGAAGACTTGCCCCCTCGCTGGAACCTCCCGCGGTGGGAATTTCAGGAGCCCTTCGGCACAAGGCGGTACATTATGGCTTGCCGTTACTTCGCGGTCGAAGAGATATTCCTGCGCAAGATGGCCACCTTCAAGAGTTCGCCGCAGCGCGTGGAGGTTTATTCCGTTCTTGAAGGTGAGGGTCGCGTTGAGAACACCTCGGGCTGGCTCGGCTATCGGACCGGAGAGACGTGGATAATACCCCCTGCGGCCGGAGCCTATAGGTTCGTTCCCCAAGAGGAAACCCGCTTCCTGAAGTTCTATGTTCCTAACCTCCTCGAGGACTTCCGGCGACCGCTGGCGGCTCGCCACGTTCCCCCCGAGCAGGTGGAGAAAGTTGTCTTTGATTTATAAGCATGGCTACAGATCCTGTATTCAAACATACCTACGCCGTCATCATGGCCGGTGGCAGCGGGACACGTTTTTGGCCCCTTAGCCGCCGCAAGTGCCCAAAACAACTGTTGACATTGTTCGGCAAGGACTCGTTGCTAGAACAAACCGTGGCGCGCATCCGGCCTGTCATCCCGTGGGGCCACATCTACATCTTCACCAGCGAAATAATATTGCGGAAGGTTCGCCAGCTTCTGCCGCGTATTCCTTCCCATCAGATTGTGGGCGAACCGGCATCGCGGAATACCGCCCCCACTCTGGGAGTCGCTGCACACGAAATCGCCCGGCGTGACCCCGAAGGGCTCATGGTGGTGTTGCCCTCCGATCAGATCATCGCTAAGCCTGCGGCTTTTCGGCAGGTCCTGGGTGCGGCGTGCCGAGTGGCTTCTACAGCCGCGCGTTCCGTGGTTCTGGGGCTGAAGCCCACGCGACCCGATACCGGCTTCGGATACATTCGCCTGGGCCGACGCGAAGGGAAAGTGGCGGGGCATGAAGTGTTTCACGTGGCAAGCTTCACTGAAAAACCGACCCTTCCTGTCGCGCGTCGCTACGTATCTTCGGGACGGTATCTCTGGAACGGTGGTATGTTTATCTGGAAAGCTTCGACGCTAATTGAGAACTTCCAGCGCTTTCAGCCAGAAATGGCGAGTCAGTTGAGGCAAATCGCTGACGCAGGCGGAGTCCGGGGGCGCGCTTTTCGCCGCCTTTACCCCGAGTTCCAGAAGACATCCATTGACTACGCGCTCATGGAGAAAATCTCGAATATTTATGCGCTGCCCGCTGACATCGGATGGAACGACGTGGGTAGTTGGGCCGTCGTGTACGAGCTGGGCAATCAGGACTCGGAGAAGAACGTTCGGCCCAGCGCCAGCTTGAGCCTAGATTCGCATGGCAACATGGTGGTTTCGCCCAAGAAGTATGTGGTTACGGTTGGGGTACACGACCTGATCGTCGTCGAGAGCGATGACGCGTTGCTGGTTTGCGCACTTAACCGGTCTCAGGAAGTTGGAAAAGCAGTTCAGGAACTCGATCGGTTGGGTCGGTACGATCTGTTGTAGGGCCGAGTCGCCGCGGCGTCCGTCGGCCTTGGCCGGGGCAAGCGACAAGCTTGTTCAGATTACCCTCGATCGGGTCCGCGACGGCCTGCGGCTCCGCCGCCTGATGTGCGGAAAGGCTTCGCCTTGCCGTGGGGCGGGTGTCCTGAAAAACCTCCTCCGCGCAGGCTGGAAGGCTGAGCCTTCCAGCCTGCGCGGAGGAGGACGGAGGCTCCGGAACTAGCCGGAAAGCCGGAGGCTTTCCGCAAGGCAGGGCGGCAGAGCCGCGCTGAGCGCTCGATGAGGTCTGCAATTTAGACAGCCGTGGGGCAAGCCCCGGCCCTACAGCTACTGGCAGGGTATGTTAGATAAAATTAAGTTCGGCACCGATGGATGGCGCGGCGTAATCGCGGAAGGTTTTACCTTCGCCAACGTGCAACGCGTGGCCGAAGCCATCGCGCAGTACGTCCGCGAGGAGAGTGACCCGGCAAAGGGCCTCGTGGTGGGTTACGACACTCGCTTTCTTTCCCCAGAGTTTGCCAAGCACGCGAGTGAAGTAGTGGCAGCTGCGGGCATTCCGGTGACCCTGGCTGACCACGCCACGCCTACGCCCGCAGTAAGCTATGCGGTAGTGGCGCGGCAGACGGCCGGCGCCATCATGCTCACGGCCAGCCACAATCCCTATCGCTGGAATGGGGTAAAGTTCAAGGCGCCCTACGGCGGTTCTGCGGCTCCCTCCATTATGCGAAGGATTGAAATCCATCTTCACCGCCTGGATCGTGCGGGGACACATTCACGGAAACGGCGCCCGGCCACTATCCAGACCGTGGACTTGGTAGGCCCTTACCTCGAGCGGCTCAAAAGCTTTGTTCATCTCGATCGAATCCGATCCTCAGGCCGGCGGTTTGTGGTCGACCCGATGTATGGAGCCGCTCGCGGCTGCCTGGCCTGGCTTTTTGACGAGGCAGGAATTCCTTATCGCGAGATCCACCGAGAGCACAACCCGCTTTTCCCAGGCCTGAATCCGGAGCCCATCGAACCTCACGTCGAGCAGCTTCGGCAGGCTGTGCTGGAGGGCGGCTACGATGCCGGATTCGCCACTGACGGCGACGCCGACCGGCTGGGAGCCGTGGACCGCAGTGGCGCTTTTATTGATTCCCACAAGATCTTTTCCATCCTGCTCAAGCACCTGGTCGAAGACCTGGGGCTGCGCGGAGAGGTAGTGAAAACGTTTTCTACCACCGAGATGGTGACCAAGCTCGCCCAGAAATACGATCTTCCTTTGCACGTCACGCCCATCGGTTTCAAGTACATCTGCGAGTTGATGCTCACCCGCGACGTGCTGATCGGCGGCGAAGAAAGCGGAGGAATCGCTATCAAGGGGCACTTGCCTGAGCGCGATGGAGTCTTGAACTCCTTGCTCCTGGCGGAGGTGATGGCGGACCGAGACCGCACCCTCGGGGAGTTGGTCCAGGAACTGACTCGGGAGTTCGGTCCCCACTTTTACGGGCGTGTCGACCTGGAAATTGATAAGGACGTTGCCCAGCGCATTGTTCGCTTGGTGGGGCAGAAGAAGATCAAACGCATTGCTGGAATGAAGGTGACTTCCGTTGACGGTCTGGACGGAGCCAAGATGCGCTTCAGCAACTCCGCATGGCTCCTGGTGCGCGCCTCGGGTACGGAGAACGTCCTGCGTCTCTATGCTGAGGCCCCCTCCGCCGAGCAAGTTAAAGCCTTGCTCGACGAGATCGAAGCGTTTTCCCGAAAGCAGTTATAGACCCGGTCTTGACCACACACACGACAGCTTCAGCCCGGTCCCCTGAGGACAGGATCGCGTGCCCTCTTGCGCCGATCTGTGTATGCCGTCAGCGTTGTCATTCCGAGCGCAGCGAGAAGGGATCGCGCTTTGGAGTGCGGCAGCTTGCTGCCGCTTTCCTTTCGCGAGCTTGCTCGCGCCTCACCTGTCCGAATACCGCGCTCGAGTGTAGGGCCAGCAAGCTGGCCTGCACAAAAGCGGCAGCAAGCTGCCGCACTCCAAATTACTCGGACGGCGGCTCCTGCGGTGGAAGGGTCTTTCGGATGCCATCGAGCACGCCGTTGACGAACTCCACAGAACCCGCTCCCGAAAAGCGCGCCGCGATCTCCAGCGCCTCGTTGATCACGGCAGCGGCGGGAGTTTCCGGATGGCGGAGGAGTTCGTAAAGAGCCACGCGCAGGATGTTGCGGTCAACGGCTGCCATGCGCTCCAGACGCCAGTTTTCAGCTTGGTCGCGAACCAGGCGGTCGAGCCGGTCAATATCGTTGACTGCGCCTTCGAAGAGGTCGCGGGCAAAACCCTCCACGTCGGCATCCGCCCTATTGTTGGCGAAGAAGGTCGCCTCCACCTGGGCAGGAGTGTACCCGCAAATCTCCCATTGGTAGAGCATCTGCATTGCAAATTCGCGGGATTTTCTGCGTGAACCCATAGTGCAGTGACGAGTGACAAGTGACGAGTGACAAGCGCGCTTCGAAATTCGACCCGGTTTTCGATTTTCGAATTTCGACTTTCGAAGCCGAGCTACTTGCCGGTAAACCTTGCCGGCCGTTTCTCCAAAAACGCTCGGGTGCCTTCCTTCATGTCGGCCGTCGTACAGCATAAAGCGAAAAGGGTGGCCTCCAGGAACTGGCCCTCGGCTTCGGGCATTTCCAAGCCGTGGTTTACGGCTTCGAGCGCGAACTTCACGGCCAGGGGCGCATTGGCCATGATTTTTTGCGCAAGCTTTTCTGCCGCGGCGATGAGGTCTTGCGCGGGGACCACTTGGTTTACCAACCCCATGCGATAGGCCTCGGAGGCGCTGACGGGGTCGCCGCTCAGCAGCATCTCGAGGGCGCGTCCTTTGCCTACCAGGCGCGGCAAGCGTTGTGTTCCGGCATAGCCCGGGATAAGTCCCAGCTTTACTTCCGGTTGTCCGAGGCGTGCATTCTCGGAAGCGATTCTTAATGTGCACGCCATGGCGAGTTCGCACCCTCCACCCAAAGCGAATCCGTTGATGGCCGCAATCACCGGCTTGCCCAGGTGCTCGATAAAATCCAGAATCTCCTGGCCGCGAACGGACATCTCTTTGCCTTCCACAGGCGTTTGAACCGCCAGTTCGTTGATGTCGGCGCCTCCCACAAAGGCTCTTTCACCCGCCCCCGTGAGGATGACGGCGCGGACCTCATTGTCCTTTTCGATGTCCTGGAGACACTCCTGCAACTCTTGCATTACTTTCCGGTTCAGGGCGTTTAGCTTATCGGGACGGTTGATGGTCACATACGCAATACCGTTTCGCTTTTCGTACAGTATGTTCTCGAAAGCCATATTGAGTCCCCCGATGCTCGTTGAAGAGAATCTCCACCATATAGTATGTGGTCTCAATGCCTACGAAGTCCAGCAATGTGAACGGCCCCATAGGATGATTGCACCCCAGCTTCAAGTTTGACAGGGTATCGCCCTTTTGTTAGATTTTCAAAGGGCAAAGTATTTGGGATTTTAGATTTTGGATTTTGGATTCAAGAGAGAGGGCGCACGGGATTTCTAATCCAAACTCCAAAATCTAAAATCAGCGCTCCCACTATTGTCGCTGCATGGCGAGTCTCGCCTTGGTTCGGAACCTGCCTCGGACCACGGAAGTGGTTTGCTTATGACGGACGCGCGTTACATTCGCAACTTCTCGATTGTCGCCCACATTGACCACGGCAAGTCCACCCTGGCCGACCGGGTGCTGGAAATCACGGGTGCGCTCTCGAAACGGGAAATGGCTGACCAGGTGCTCGACACCATGGACCTGGAGCGCGAGCGGGGTATTACGATCAAGGCGCACGCCGTCCGCCTTCACTACCGCGCTCGCGATGGGAACCAGTACCAGTTGAACCTGATCGATACTCCCGGCCATGTCGATTTCTCCTACGAGGTTTCGCGGAGCCTTTCCGCGTGCGAGGGCGCAGTCCTGGTGATCGATGCCTCACAGGGAGTCGAGGCGCAGACTCTTGCCAATGCCCAGCTTGCCCTGAACAACAACCTGACGATCATTCCCGTCATCAATAAGATCGACCTTCCGGGCGCGGACGTTGAGGCCACCAAACAGCAAATCGAACACGCTCTGGCGCTCGATCCCAGCGAGTCACTGCTGATCAGCGCCAAACAGGGCATGGGCGTGGAAGAGGTGCTGGAGGCAATCGTGGCGCGCGTCCCGGCGCCGCGCGGTTCGCCGGAAGAACCTCTCCGGGCGCTGATCTTCGATTCCTGGTTCGATAGCTATCGCGGCGTGGTGGTGCTCAGCCGCATCTTCGAGGGCGCTTTGACGACGGGTATGCGGATTCGCCTTTGGTCCAACAACCAGGTCTACACGGTTGAGGAACTGGGTGTGCTGACGCCGAAGCCCGTCCGCGTGGAACGCCTCGAGGCGGGAGAAGTCGGTTTCGTCATCGCCAATATCAAGCGCATCTCGGACACACGCATCGGCGATACCATCACGGACGACACGCGACCCGCCGCCGCGCCCTTTCCCGGTTTCGAGGAAATCAAGCCCATGGTTTTCGCGGGGCTTTATCCCGTGGCCGCCAGCGGTTACGAACCCCTGCGCGACGCGCTCGAGAAGCTGCGCCTCAATGACTCCTCGCTTTTCTACGAGCCGGAGAACTCCCACGCTTTGGGCTTCGGCTTCCGCGGTGGTTTCCTCGGGCTGCTGCACATGGAAATCGTCCAAGAGCGCCTGGAGCGCGAATTCAATCTCGACCTGATCACCACCGCCCCAAGCGTCCGCTACCGCGTCACCACCAAGTCGGGTGAGGTCCTGGAGGTGCACACGCCCACCAAGTTTCCGCCTGCGGGTGACATTGAGAAGGTTGAGGAACCCATTATTCTTGCGCGAATCTTCACCCAGGATGAGTACCTGGGCGGCATCCTGAAACTGCTGGAAGAGAAGCGGGGCGTGCAGAAGGGTTTCGAATACGTCTCCCAAAAGCGCGTGCTGCTCACTTACGAGCTTCCGCTTAACGAAATCGTGCTGGATTTTTACGACCGGCTGAAGTCCGTCTCGCGTGGCTATGCCTCGCTCGATTATCACTTTGCAGGCTTCCGGGACTCGGACTTGGTGAAGGTGGACTTCCTGGTGGCCGGAGAGCCTGTGGATGCCCTTTCCTTCATCACCCACCGCGATCAGGCATTTGCTCGTGGCCGCGTCCTGTGCGGAAAAATGCGCAAGCTCATTCCACGCCAGCTCTTCGAAGTCGCGCTTCAGGCTTCCATCGGATCGAGGGTGATTGCCCGCGAGAACGTCCCGCCCATGCGGAAGAACGTTTTGGCCAAGTGTTACGGAGGCGACATCACGCGCAAGCGCAAGCTGCTCGAAAAACAAAAGGAAGGCAAAAAGCGCATGAAGCGCGTAGGGCGCGTCGATATCCCGCAGGAAGCTTTCCTGGCGGTCCTCAAAGTGTCTGAGGAGTAAAATCTGTGTAATCTGTGTAATCTGCGGATGAATCTGTGGATGGAGCCGAACATGGAACTTAAAACCGTCACCATCGAAAAGCCTGCCGACATGAATTTCATCCTCGGCCAGTCGCATTTCATCAAGACCATCGAGGACTTGCACGAGGCTATTGTCCAAACCGTTCCCGGAATGAGATTCGGCATTGGATTCTGCGAATCGTCCGGCCCTGCCTTAGTGCGCTACTCCGGCAACGACCAGCGACTGATCGAACTGGCGCAAAAGAACGCCCTGGCGCTCGCTTGCGGCCATTGCTTCATCATCTTCATGGACGGCGGCTTTCCCATCAACATCCTCAACACCATCAAGAACGTCCCGGAAGTGTGCCGGGTTTTCTGCGCCACGGCGAATCCCGTCGAGGTCGTTGTCGCCGAGACCGAGCAGGGGCGCGGCATCCTCGGCGTGATCGACGGCTTGAAGACTAAAGGCATCGAAACCGAAGCCGACATCAAATTCCGCAAAGATTTCCTGCGCAAGATCGGGTACAAGTTTTAGTCGTTCTTCCGCGCCTAGGAATCTGAGCTCATGCGCGCGAGCGACCTCCGCAGTTTGTTGAGTAGGGGCGAGCGGCGCTCGCCCTCGCGGGCCGAACGCCGTTCGGGCCTACAAGGTCCTTTACCGCCAACGATGCTCAGCTATTCAGAATAGAAAAGGGGCACAAGCTCAGACTCTGGAACAAATCGTGCGGCTTGCCGGAGGATCGCCCGGCAAGTGCCGGTGTCGAGTTCCGGGTGATTAGGAACGGTAAGTGTTTGGGTCCCTCCGCTTGGCCCTAGCCGGCGCAGTTTGATGTGACTTCCTCGCTGCGTGGCAACCTCGAATCCGAATCGGCGGAGGATGGCGACGATTTCCGGGCCGGAAAGTCGCTTAAGCCGTGGCAGGGGAAGCCTCCATCTCGTAGGTCACGAGGATGGTGGGAGAATCGGCCAGGCCGAGCGCCGTCAGGTCTTCGCCTTCCAGATGCAAGGCAACGGCTTCGCGGAGGTTACGAGTGACTTCATCGAGAGTTTGGCCTTGAGTAACCACTGGAATCTCGAAGCATTCGGCGACGTACCCCGATTGCTCTCCGGGCCTGATTACAGCTTTGATCGTGTGTTGAACGGGCATCCGGTTTCTCTCCTCATAGCTCTCGTGCCAGCCAATTCTATGCTAACAAATTCAACTCTTATCCTCAAGCGGCCTGGACCAGAACGCCGGCCAAAAGTCGCTCACGGACCGCTCGCGTGGTAATCGTGACCTCCCAAGGGCTCAGACGACGTGATCGTTCACCAACGATATGGTATCGAATTGCCGATTTGTGATGTCTATTGCGGGAAGGCGGTAGGGTGGGTGATTTTCTGCCAGCCTTCTCCGTTGAGTGCAGCGAGAAAAGCCAGCAGATCCTGCTTGGTTTGCTCATCCATATAAAAGGGTGTGAGGCGTGTGTCCAGGTGGGGGTTAGGCAACCCTCCCTTCGCGTACAAATCGAGAACCTCCCCGAGAGTTTTGATGCTGCCGTCGTGCATGTAGGGAGCGCGATGGGCAAGGTCGCGCAGAGTCGGCACTTTGAATTTCCCCAAATCGCCGCGCTTTTTCGTAACGATTTCGCGGCCTCGATCGGGGTTGACTTCATCCATGCCGATTCCCAGATTCGCGAATTTCTCCGTGGTGAAATTCGGGCCGGAATGGCATTCGGCGCATTCACCTTTCTTGTTGAAGAAATCCAGACCATCCTTCTGCTGTTTTGTCAGCGCGGACTTGTTGCCGGCAAGGTAGCGGTCGTAGGCAGAATTACCCGACAGGATGGTGCGCTCGAAGGTCGCAATGGCTTTGGCGATTCGCTCGAAGGTGATCGCGCCGTCGCCGAAGGCGGCAGCGAAAAGTGGAGCGTAGCCTTGGATGCCGCGAAGCCGTTGGACTACTTGGTCCGCAGTCATGCCCATCTCATTGGGATCGGTCACCGGGACAATAACTTGTGCCTCCAGCGTAGGCGCCCGCCCATCCCAGAATTGCGATTTGCCCCAGGCGCGATTCACCAGTGTGGGTGTGTGCCGAACTTCCGACTTGCCATTCACGCCCCTTGAAAGCGGCGTGCTGGCTGCGAAGGCATGCGCCGGCTCATGACAGAAGGCGCAAGACACCAGGCCATTGGCAGAGAGACGGCCATCAAAAAACAGAAGCTTGCCAAGCTCGCCGCGCGCATGTGAGTAAGGATTGTCTTCCGGCCAGGGAACGGGCGGGAGACCTACAGGAACCGGGACATCCGCTGATTGGGGTTGAACGCTTTCCGGGGGCACGGAGGCGGGGAAGAGGATCAGCGCCAGAAGCGCTACCTTACTCGCGAAACTCAATGACGGCGGCAATCAGCCCTCCCCGCCTGCCGGATTGGGTTTCAAGACGCGGGGAAGGTGCGGCGTGATGAACCGGAAGCGCCGCCCGATGATCATCTTGACCAGCAGATGATCAGTGCTGCGCGTTACGCCCACGCCCACGCCCAGGTTGAATTCCCAGTTCGGACCGAAATCATAGTCGATGGTGGGTACGATCTGTTGTTGCTGCAAATACAACGGGTCGAAACCTGTAACGGGTCCAAGCGCTCCGTAGTATTCCAAACCCGCGCTGAGTTTTCGCGTCAGCGAATAAGCGGCCTTGAAGTTTGGAGAAAACTCGACGCCTCGAGACACACTGGGCCCGTGAAACGACCGCTCGAGAGCGGGATTGAAGGCTAGATACCAAGACTTCCACTGTTTATCGATGATGGGGCGAATTTCCCAGGTCCAGGTATCCGCGGAAAAGATGGGCCGCTGGTATCCCAATTCCGTCGAAAGGCTCACCCCGACCGGCCAATGCCACTTCTCCGGAACGCGAACCCGGGGACGGATGTGATCACCAACCCACTTGTAGCCCTGGTGGGGACCGTAGCTCGTGAAGATGTACAATCCCGTTTCAAACCAGTCATTCCAACCCTGGGTAATCTCAACCGTTTCGTGGGTTTGATGTTCATCCGGAAGAACACCCTGGTTAACAGTTTTGAAACCTTCAAAGGTGAAGTTACTGTGCAACTCGATCATAGTGCGGCCGCGCGCCACCGTGTCGGATCCATAGACCTGAATCTCGTAGTTGCCTTGCGCATAGAGCGGCAGAAAAGCTACGGCAGTTAAGAGGGCGAATTGAATGCCGTTCACGAGGGTAAGCTTCATCGCTTCTATGATAGCCGCGTCGCGGGCGCTCGCTCAAGCTAACGCTGGGAGGCGCTTGAGAAAATCATCTCCAGTCTACCAGAAGGCCGCTGAAGAACTCGCGGTCATCTTCAGGCTCGGGTAACTCCAGCTTGTTATTCCCACCATTTCGTGCTACAAAATGGGGTTAATAGTGCGTCATCACGCGAAGGGCTGGAGGGCCTTGTTTGCCCAGGGGATTGGTGGCAGCCGAACCGTTGCCATTATTCCAGCCGATGCTTCGTAAGAGTTGTTTAGAGTACGTCACGAGGCGCCACGGCCGAGCGCCCCTCCGACCATACTGAAGCTCCGTCACGAGCAGGAAGTAACCAACATGGCCGTTTTCAGTCGAGCCCGAACTGCCATCGCTAAGTCGAGAGCAAAGCTCCGGCAGCAGACCGGTTTCTGGGTCCCGATTCGCGAAGCCTTCTGGAACGCCCTTGGAGAGCTCCGCAGCCACAAGCTGCGATCTTTCCTCACCCTGCTGGGGGTTGTCATCGCCACCACTACCCTGATTGTCGTGATGTCGGTGGTGAACGGCATGAACCTCTACATTGCGACCAAGATCGCCAATCTCGGCACCAACACCTTCGTGCTCCATCAGTTCATGTGGGCACAGGGATTCGATGAGTATTTGAAAGCGCTGCGGCGCAACAGGCCCATCCGTCTCGAAGAATACGAGTATCTTTCGGACACGCTGGCCGACTACGAAGCGATCAGCGCCATCGCGCAGTTGGAGCCCGGCCCAGAGGCGCGGTACAGCGGCCATTCGATCGATGAAGTGACTCTGATGGGAATCACCCCCAGCCACGTGGACATCGGCCGGGAAAAGGTGCGCTATGGGCGCTACATTACAGACCAGGACTACCGCCACAACGAACGGGTCTGTTTTATTGGCCAGGACATCGTGGACAAGCTCTTTCCGCAGGTCGATCCGATTGACAAGGAATTGCTGGTGGGTGGACAAAGCTTCCGTATTGTCGGCGTGGCGGAGAAGGTGGGCTCCGCTTTCGGCGTGAGCGAAGACAACTTCGTCTTTGTTCCGCTCGGCACTTTCCGGAACCTCTACATGCCGCACCTGGAGCTCCTTGTTTTTGTCAAGGCGCCCGACTCCAAGCACATGACGGAGCTTGAAGACGAAGTTCGCGTCCTCATGCGGGCGCGCCGCCACGTGCCTTACAACGAAGACGACACCTTTGGTATCAACGCCTCCGAAACGCTGATGAGCGCTTGGCAGAAGCTTACCGGCAGCATCTTTGCCGTCACCATCGGCGTGGTGGCTGTATTTATGGTGGTGGGCGGCATTGTGATCATGAACATCATGCTGGCTACCGTCACCGAGCGCACGCACGAGATAGGGATTCGCAAATCGGTGGGGGCGAGGCGTCGCGACATCCTCTGGCAGTTCGTGTTTGAGGCCGCGGCGCTAGCCAGCGCGGGGGGGGTCATGGGAGTGCTCCTTGCCTATCTCATCGCGTGGCTGGTGGCGTTGGTCTTCACCGCCGCCGTGCCGCTGAGCGCGGTGATTGTGGGGATTACGCTTTCAACCCTGGTCGGGCTCTTCTTCGGGATCTACCCGGCGATGAGGGCGGCTGCTCTTGATCCCATCCAGGCGCTGCGAGCGGAGAAATAGCATGACCACTTACTGGCATGCGGTCGGCGAAAACCTGCGGCTAGCGCTCGATACCCTGCGCACGCACAAGTTCCGGTCGTTCCTCACCGTGTTGGGCGTACTCATCGGCACCACCACGGTGATCGCGGTGGCTTCCATCATTGCGGGTCTGGATGCTCAGTTGGTGCAGATGGCCGAGCAATATGGCACAAATGTTCTCTGGATCTACAAGCTTCAGATAGGCGCGCCGCACCGCCTCACCCGCGAGGAGCGGCTACGCAAACCGCTCACCTACGAAGACGCCATGGCCATCAAGGAGCAGTGCCCGAGCGTCGACGAGGTGTCAGTGGCCCTATTCGCAGAGATGGGTGAGTTTGGCTTTCCACCCTCCACGGCGCGCTACAAGGGCCGCGAGATGTCGGGCGCGCAGTTCATGGGCGTGGATGCCAACTATCTGGCTCTGTCGAACTCGTCGCTCGCAGACGGTCGCTTCTTCACGCCGGGGGACGACTTTCACCGCCGCGACGTCACCGTGCTCGCCGCCAACGTGGTGGAACGCTTGTTCCCGAACGAGGACCCGGTCGGCAAGGGCATCGTGGTGGATGGACACGCCCTCGAAGTCATCGGTACGCTCCACAAGTACAAGGGATTCCTGGGAGACAATCCCGATGATCGGGACATCTTCATACCGTACTGGACATACAAGAAGCTTTATCCCGATGCTAGAGACCACTGGCTCAGCGTTCTGGCGTACCGCGGAAGGATGGCAGAGGCGGAGGACGAAGTCCGCGGCTTGCTTCGTCGTCGCCGACACGTGAAGCCTTCGGAGCCCGACAACTTCGGGATCGCGACAGCGGAGTCCCTCATCACCGAGTTTCGCGGAATTATCGGCACAGTGGCGCTCGTCATGGTGGTGATCTCTTCCATTGGCCTGTTGGTCGGTGGCATCGGTGTGATGAATATCATGCTGGTCTCGGTCACGGAGCGCACGCGGGAGATTGGTGTGCGCAAGGCTATAGGCGCGCGCCGGCGCGATATCGTTTGGCAATTCCTGCTTGAAGCCATTGTGCTCACCGGCTCCGGCGGCCTCATCGGAATCGCCGTGGGCTGGTTGCTGAGCTTTCTCATCCGAGTTTTTGTGCCAAGCCTGCCTTCAACCGTCCCACTCTGGTCCGTCGTGGCTGGTTTCGTCGTCGCCACAAGCGTCGGCCTTTTCTTCGGCCTCTGGCCGGCCTTGAAGGCCGCCCGCCTCGATCCCATCGTCGCCCTCCGGTATGAGTAGCGCGCCGCAGTCGTGGGCTACAGCTTCCTATCCTTGATGGTGGCGGCAAGTTCTCCTCGCGCCAGGCGCACCGAAATATCACTCCCGAGTACGACTGCCTCAGCATCACGAACGATCTTGCGGGCGGCGTCGCGAGTGATGGAGTATCCGCGCTGAAGGATGGTCAGTGGGCTGCGCTCCTTCAAAATAGCTTCCACATGTGCCAAGCGATTCTGTCTCTCCGTTAGGAAGCGACGGAGCACGGCATCAAATCGCCCCAGCCGGTCGTCGAGCGCGGCGCGCTTCAAACCCAGCAGCCGACGGAAGTCGTACCGGACTACACCCGCCGAAGCCCGCAGCCACTCCTGCCTCGCCCTATTCAACCGGGAGCGCATGGAGCGCTCCAGAGCAGCGATGGCGTCATCCACGCGCTGGGCTCTTTCGGCCAGCCTGGTGGCCAGCGTCTGGAAGGCGTGATGCATGCGCAATTCCGTCAGCCGTTGCCGAGCCTGCGAGAGTTGCAGCCGGACGATCTGGGTCATGCGGCGGGCGCGGTTCTCAAGCTCGGCGAGATGGTCCTGCTTGCGGTGCACCACAAGCTCGGCGGCGGCGGAAGGGGTAGGCGCGCGAAGGTCGGCAACAAAATCCGCGATGGTGAAATCCGTTTCGTGGCCCACGGCCGATATCACCGGAATCCCGGAAGCAGCAATGGCCCGCGCCACCACTTCTTCGTTGAAGGCCCAGAGGTCTTCGAGCGAGCCTCCACCCCGCGCCACAATCACCACATCAACGTTCTGCTCGCGGTTAAAGTGCTCGACACCCTCAACGATTTCCCCTGCCGCGCCTTCGCCCTGTACTTTGACGGGGTAAATCAGTACGTTCATATTGCGGAAGCGGCGACGAAGGATGCGGAGGATGTCGCGGATCACGGCGCCGGTGGGCGACGTGACCACGCCGATGGCCCGCGGGAGCAGCGGAAGAGGTCTCTTGCGGGCGATATCGAACAAACCCTCAGCGGCGAGCTTCTGCTTGAGCTGTTCGAAGGCAATTTGAAGCGCGCCCAAACCGGCAGGCTCCAGATATTCAACGTAAAGCTGATACTCGCCCCGCGCCTCGTAAACGCTCAGGTGGCCGCGCGCGATCACCGAAATGCCGTCCTGAGGTTTGAATTTCAGGTATCGCGCCTGGTTGCGAAAGCAGACGGCGCGGAGCTGTGCGGTGGCATCTTTAAGGGTGAAATACAGATGGCCGGAGGCGGCGGCGCGGAAGTTGGAAACTTCACCGGTCACCCATACGTCCGCGTATTCCCGCTCTAACAGGTTCTTGATTCCCTGGCTCAGCTCGGAAACGCTGAAGATCTTCTTTGTGGGGCCGAAATTGAGAAGCGGTTGACTCATAAGAAGGGAGTCAGACGTCAACTGTCTGTAGTCCGTCGCTGACAACTGACAACGGACTGCGGACAACCGACGTTCTATCTTTTCGTGAAAAGCGAAATCAACCAAAACACCAGCGTCAACACTACACTCAGAACTAGGCAGGTGACGATTGGAAAGTAGATTTGTACGTTCTTGCCTTTGTAGATGATGTCACCCGGCAGCTTTCCCAGATGACCGAACTTCGCGCCTGCCGTCAGTAACAGGCCAACAGCGACGAGCAGCACGCCGGCGACGATCAGAAACTTGCCAAGCTGCGAAGGAATCATATGAATATTGTACTTGAAACTGGCGCGTTGTCCAAAAGGCAGCGTTGGGTCTTGGTACCAATTGCCAAGGGATCCCTTTCGAAACGCCCGTCATGGGGCGATTTTGGACGGAGCGCGGATATCCGAAGAACGCTATCCGTGGTACCAGAAACGGAGCACATCGCAAAGCGCGTCTGCCCTCTCCCAAGGGGAGAGGGTGGACCGCGACGGCGCTTTCACCAGCCGTCGAGGGCCGGGTGAGGGGTCAGTTGCGGGGCGAGGGCAAATCAGACAGGCTCGGCCCATGCTGCTCAATGGAAACGAGTAATGCGTCGAGATTTTGGAGAGGAGTTCGTCATTCTTATTGGCGGACGACGAAGCATCTCTGCAGTTCGGAGGGAACCTTCACTGGCTGGCCGTTCATCGCAACGGCGAGGATTCTTCGTCTGCCAATAAGAATGGCGGACTCTGAATGACAAGGGTCCTGTGGCGCAGGTTTGGAGGTCCGCCGGGCTCAGCCAACCAAGTCCACGTCAGGGAAGAAATAGCCGATCTCGTAAGCGGCGGTCTCGGGGGCGTCCGAACCGTGGACGGCGTTGCGCTCGATGTCGGTGGCGTAGAGCTTGCGGACAGTCCTGGGGGCGGCATTGGTGGGGTTGGTGGCGCCCATGACCTCACGCAGGCAGGAGATTACGTTTTCGCCTTCCAAAACCATCACCAGGGCGCGACCGGAGCTCATGAACGTGGTGAGACTCTCGAAAAACGGCTTGCCGCGATGCACGGCGTAAAAACCCTCAGCTTCTTTCTTGGAAAGGCTCACGAGGCGCGCGGCAACGATTTTGAACTTATTGGCCTCGAGCATTTTGATAATGTCACCAATGTGTCCCGCTTCAACAGCGTCGGGCTTGATGATGGTCAGGGTGCGTTCTTTTGCCATATCTCTCCAATTCAAAACTACAGTCGTCACGCATCGAAAGAGTGAATTATGAATGGTGCATTCTGAGATCCCGAGCGTCGACTGTGGAGTCATCAAATCCACGGTTGTCTGGGCATTCATAATTCACTATTCAGAATTCACCATTCATAATTCACTATTCATAATTTGTTTGAGCGTCTCGCCGATCAGCGCCGGGCTTTCCGCAATCGCGATTCCGGCTGCCTGGAGTGCAGCGATCTTGTCTACAGCAGTGCCTTTGCCGCCCGAAATGATGGCCCCCGCGTGGCCCATTCGACGACCCGGCGGCGCGGTGCGGCCGGCGATGAATCCGACCACGGGTTTCTCGCCGTTCGCCTTGATGAACGCGGCGGCTTCCTCCTCGGCCGTGCCGCCGATCTCGCCGATAATGACAACTCCGTGAGTTTCGGGATCTTCGTTGAAGAGCCGCAGCACATCCACGAACGTAGTCCCGATGATGGGATCGCCGCCGATGCCGATGCAGGTGGACTGGCCGATGCCAAGAGCGGAGAGCTGGCCCACCGCCTCGTACGTCAGGGTCCCGCTTCGGGAAACCACACCTACGTGTCCTTGCCGGTGGATGTGTCCCGGCATGATGCCAATCTTACATTTTCCCGGTGAGATAATACCCGGGCAGTTGGGGCCGATCAGCCGGGTCCTACTTCCCGAGAGATAGCGCATCACGCGCACCATGTCGAGCGTGGGGATGCCTTCCGTGATGCAAACCACCAGCGGCAAACCGGCATCAGCAGCTTCCAGGATTGCGTCCGCTGCGAATGCGGATGGCACGAAGATCACAGAAGCGTTGGCGCCAGTCTCCTCCTTCGCTTCGTGGACGGTGTTGAACACCGGCACGCCATCAACCGCACTGCCGCCCTTGCCCGGCGTCACGCCAGCCACGACCTTGGTGCCGTAGGCGATGGCCTGTTGGGTGTGAAAGCCGCCCTCGCGGCCCGTGATACCTTGGACCAGCAGCCGCGTGTTTTCGTCTACGAGTACGCTCATTTATTCAAGATTCCTGAATTCGCTTCCAACCAGTTGATAAGGTCCTCGACGCGCTTGCAATAAGGCACAAACAGGACGAGGCTTGTGAAAGCGCTCATGCGCTCGATCCGTGTCCCAGTGGGGTGGCCAGCGTCATTGCGGTAGTAGCGGATGAGGTTGAACACCCCGTCGAATTGCAGGTCAAGGTCATCGCCAAGTTCCGGAGGCAGCTTCGGCTTGGCCAGTGAATCGAAGTGTTTCCTGAAGACCTCGTACCTTCTGTAAACGGATTGCTCCTTCTCGATCTTGGCCTCCACGCTGGGGGCCTCCGGAACACCGCCCGCCTTAAGGGCTATGACGAACCGCCGAAACAACTCGCTTACTATCCCTTCAGAGGCCGCTCCGAGCATTACTACTGCGGCGAGGTAGCAACCACTCCGGAAGCACTGCAAGGCCTCCTCCGCGTACATCTGGCAAAGGGAAGCCAGCTTAGGCGCTTGTTTGCGCAGCTCTCTGACGTAACCATCGGGGTCGTACGGCGACCAGCGCTGCTCCTTGACCACTTCCTTGCCAAACTCCGTTAGACGCAAGAAACCCCATTGATAAGAACCCTTCGAGTCGACGGTGAGCACCCTTTGGACAATCAGGTCCCAAATCACTTCATGAACTTTGGATAGGTCCTGAGGGGTTAAAGTTCCTGCTTGGGCCGCCACCCCTAGCTCTATATCACTCACCTGATCGCTGGGCCTCTGACCGAATGAGGGGTTTGCAGCCAAGAACTGCAATACCAGTCTGCGGGATGTTTCAATGTCGAGCATCATTAGCTTCCTGCCAGCACGACAACTTTCTCCGCCGCATCCTTCATCCCATGCGCGATGGTGAAGTTCAGTCCTGATTCGCGCAGAATTTTCTGGCCCAGCTCGACGTTGGTGCCTTCCAGGCGAATCACCACCGGCGCCCTAGTGCCGAGGCTTTTCACCGCCGCCACCACGCCGTTCGCGACGATATCGCAGCGCATGATGCCGCCGAAGATGTTGATGAGCACGGCGCGGACGTTGGCATCGCTCAGGATAATCTCGAAACCCCGGCGAACCTGTTCTTCGTTGGCCCCGCCCCCCACATCCAGGAAGTTGGCCGGGCGTCCACCCGCGTACTGAATGATGTCCATGGTGGCCATGGCGAGGCCTGCGCCGTTCACCATGCAGCCCACGTTGCCCTCCAGGCGGATGTAGTTCAAGTTGTAACTCGAGGCTTTCACCTCGAGCGGGTCTTCCTCATCCAGGTCGCGCAGCTCGCGGATGTCCTTGTGGCGGTAAAGGGCGTTGTCATCGAAGTTCATCTTGGCGTCCAGCGCCAGCAAGCGGCCGTCGCGCGTCAGTACGAAAGGATTGATCTCCACCAGTGAGGCGTCCGTGGCGAGCATTGCCTGGTAGAGGCTGGAAAAGAAGCGCACCGCCTGATTCACCAATTTCGAGTCCAGTTCGAGCCCGAAGGCCAGCTTTCGCGCCTGGAAAGGCTGCAGGCCGAGAGCAGGATCAATGAACTCCTTCAAAATCTTTTCCGGGTGTTCGGCGGCCACCACTTCGATTTCCACGCCGCCCTCACTCGAGGCCATGAACACGGGGCGCGCGCTGGTGCGGTCAATCACCAAGCCAAGGTAAAGCTCGCGCGCCACCTCCAGACCTTCCTCAATCAGAACCCGCTTCACCACGCGTCCCTCAGGCCCCGTCTGGATGGTGACCAGCTTCTTTCCGAGCATCTCGTTCGCAATGCACTCGGCCTCATTCGCGCTGTGGGCCAGCTTCACACCGCCGGCTTTGCCACGGCCTCCGGCATGAATCTGCGCCTTCACCGCGACGGCCCCGCCCAAGCGCTCCGCCACGGCACGTGCTTCTTCGGGGCGGTAGGCGACTTCGCCGCGGGGGGTGGCGACTCCGAACTTCGCAAGTATTTGCTTGGCCTGGTATTCGTGAATCTTCATTGTAAAAGTGATCAGTTGTCAGTCGTCCGTTGTCCGTTGTCAGTCGTCACTTCCTGGATAAGGCCAGAGAACGTCCGGTGTGACGAGTTTCCTCGTCTACGAAAGTGCTGGATTACAATTAGCCTGTAATCTGGCAGTATAAGAAATGTGCGCCTTAATTGCAACGCACTTCGTCTGATGCCCGGGGCTGCGTTAAAGTTCACGAGGGGTGACATTTCAACGCGGCTCTGCCGCCTGCTGTGCGGAAAGGCTTCGCCTTTGCGTGGCGTTTCTGTTCTAAACCCCTCGGCCCGGCTGGAAGGTTCAGCCTTCCAGCCGAGAGGGCGAAGCAACGAGGCGCACTTAGCCGGAAAGCCAGAGGCTTTCCGCACAGCAGGCGGCAGAGCCGCAGGCCACGTGGACGGGATGGCTGCGCTATTCCTGAGGCGGCCCTCAACAGGAACGCTCGGGTGAAGGCGGCGACTGACAACGGACGACGGACGACGGACTTTTGAAGCCATGCAAATCCGCGAGGCCATCCAAAAAACGCGGCAGCGGCAGCACCTCAGCCGTGCAGAAGCGCGGGCGGTGATGGAGCAGTTGTTATCAGGCTCCATACCAGACGCGGAGATCGTGGCCTTCCTTGCGGCTTTGCGCGACAAGGGCGAGCAGCCGGAGGAATTGGTCGGGTTCGCGGAGGTCATGCGCGCCCACGCCAGTGAAGGGTTGCGGCAGGCGGGAGTCGATCTGGAAGCATGGCGGAGTGTAGAGCCCCTGCTGGACACCTGCGGAACCGGCGGCGACGGCCACGGCACCTTCAACGTGTCCACAGCGGCGGCGCTGGTGGCTGCGGGCAGCGGAATCCGCGTAGCGAAGCACGGGAACCGCTCCATTTCCAGCCGCTGCGGCAGCGCGGATGTGCTGGAATCTCTCGGAGTTGCCATCGATCTCCCGCACGCGCGCATTCTCGCGTGCCTGGAAGAAGTGGGGATGGTTTTTCTCTTCGCCCCAAGCCTGCACCTGGCCATGAAGCACGTGATGAATGCGCGGCGAACCCTGAAAACAAAATCCGTTTTCAACCTGCTGGGCCCGCTTACCAATCCCCTGCGAGCATCGGTTCAGTTGGCCGGTGTGTACGACGCTTCACGAACCGAGATGATGGCGCGCGCGCTGGGTGCAGTCGGCACCGAGCGGGCCTTCGTCGTGACAGGCTCAGACGGCATCGACGAAATCACTCTATCCGGCCCCACACGTCTCTCCTGGAACGAAGGTGAGGCCGTAAGGACGCGCGCCGTGGCACCGGAGGAGTTCGGTCTGGCACGGGCTTCGCTTTCAGAGCTTCGTGGCGGGGATGCGGCGACCAACGCGCGGTTGTTGCGAAGCGTCCTTGAAGGCGAGCGCGGTCCACACCGCAATGTGGTGCTCGCCAACGCTGCGGCAGGTTTTGTCGTGGCGGGGAAGGCTCAAGACTTCACCGAGGGAGTCGCGAGGGCCGCAGAAGTCATTGACTCCGGCGCTGCTCTTCAGACGCTCAAAAGCCTGGTGGATTTTACGCAGCGGTTCCGTTGAGTCATTGATGGATTGAATCATTGCTTCATTGATTCACGGAGTCATTGGACATGTGACGTAGCGCGGGCGTCCCGCCCGCTGTGACGCGGGCATCCTGCCCGCCCCCATTTGCACTTGCGAGGAG
>Ga0326727_10007977_pt1 | contig 27338 bp, 22 predicted proteins | sample MB2enrmetagenome_FD_207643 | JGI IMG/M metagenome (GOLD analysis project Ga0326727, IMG submission 207643) | Lab enriched peat soil microbial communities from McLean, Ithaca, NY, United States - MB29MY | ecosystem: Environmental > Terrestrial > Soil > Wetlands > Peat | place: USA: New York...
CCGGCGATCTGCTGAAGCGCGCCTTCGAGCACAAGCAAAAGACTCACGAGGGTTTCTCCGCAACTTATAACTGCAACCAGCTGGTATGGTTTGAGCGGTTTGCCTCTCCGGAAGAGGCGATTACGCGGGAGAAACAGTTGAAGGGATGGATTCGCGCGAAGAAAATTGCATTGATTGAGAAGAGCAACCCTACCTGGAACGACCTGAGCGAGGTGTGGTACATGGTTGATCCTACGGTTGGAAAGTACGATGATCCGTTGCGGTAGGGATGGAAAGTGCAAGAGCAACTGCAAATGCAAGAGCAAAAACAACCGCGGGTCCTTCGACTCGCTGCGCTCGCTCAGGATGACAAGCAGTTTTGGCTGCGCTCGCTCAGGATGACGGCTTTGCTGTAGTTTGAACTGCTGAGCAGAGCCAATGAGCAGAGCCAAAAAAGCAGAGGGAGGAAGCTGAAGCTTCCTCCCTCTGCTTTTGGCGAAACCTGTGGTGAAGCCGTCTGCCCCACCGCAGGTGGTTAGTCGTTGTAATTGAGGGCTTCCAAGCCGAGATAGGCCGCACCCTCGCCCAGTTCCTCTTCGATTCGCAGCAACTGGTTGTACTTGGCGATGCGGTCAGTGCGGCTGCAGGAGCCGGTCTTGATCTGGCCCGCGCCGGTGGCCACGGCGAGATCCGCGATGAAGGTGTCCTCGGTTTCGCCCGAACGGTGCGAGATCACCGAGGTGTAGCCGTAGCGGCGGCCCAGGTCGATCGCCTCCAGTGTCTCGGTGACGGTGCCAATCTGGTTGACCTTGATGAGGATGGAGTTGGCCACGCCCTCTTCGATGCCACGCTGCAGGCGCTTCACATTGGTGACGAACAGATCGTCGCCGACCAGTTGAATGCGGCTGCCCAGCTTGTCGGTGAGGTGCTTCCAGCCCGCCCAGTCGTCCTCGGCCAGCCCGTCCTCGATCGAGACGATGGGGTACTGGTGCACCCAGTTGTCCCAGAAGTGGACCATTTCCTCGCTCGTGTGCTCGCTCTTGTCGCTTTTCTTGAAGACGTACTTCTTCTTTTCCGTGTCGTAGAACTCGCTGGCGGCCGGATCGAGCGCAATGGCGATCTGCTCGCCTGGCGTGTAGCCGGCCACCTCGATGGCTTCGAGAATCAGCTCAATGGCCTCGGCGTTGGACTTGAGCGAGGGAGCAAAACCGCCCTCGTCGCCCACCGCGGTCGAGTAGCCCCTCTTTTTGAGCACACTCTTCAGGGCGTGGAAGGTCTCGGTGGCCCAGCGCAGCGCTTCACTGAAGCGCTCGGCGCCGACCGGCATGATCATGAACTCCTGAAAGTCCACGTTGCTGTCGGCGTGGGCTCCGCCATTCAGAACATTCAGCATTGGCGTGGGCAGCACCGAGGCGTTGATGCCGCCCAGGTAGCGGTAGAGCGGAATCTCGAGCGTCTGGGCCACGGCGCGCGTGGCGGCCATCGAAACGGCCAGAATGGCATTGGCGCCCAGCTTGCCCTTGTTCGGCGTGCCATCCAGGGCGATCATGGTCTGATCCAGCAGCCGCTGGTTGGACGCGTCCATGCCCTCCAGTTCGGGCGCAATCACCGATTCCACGTTGGCCACGGCCAGCAGCACGCCCTTGCCCCCGTAAAGGTTCTTGTCGCCGTCGCGCAGTTCCACGGCCTCGTGCTCGCCAGTGGAGGCGCCCGAGGGCACAATGGCGCGGCCCAAAGCGCCGCTTTCCAGGATTACGTCCGCTTCCACGGTAGGATTGCCGCGCGAGTCCAGGACTTCGCGGGCGCGAATAGCAACAATCTCAGTCATATCGGTCCTCGCAATGCGGTGTTGCAGCCGGTCGTTCAGGTTGGGCAGTTGCGGACGGCGATCCACGGCAATGATTTCTCCGGCAACGCTCTGAATCGTTTCCAGAAACTCATGCACGTTACGAATTCCTCTCCGTCCAACGCTACAAGGAAAAACTTCCGAAAGAATTTTAGCAAATCGAAGCGCGACGGACAGTGTAGCAGCGTTGATGGATAGTACGCCACGGCCGGCACGGCAAAGTGCGGCCGGGGCCGGGCGCGACCAGTGCAGGCGCAACCGAAGCAGGGTAAGAATCTGCCTGAAAACTTGATTTTTTGGCGAAGGGTATGGGCTTTAGTGAGGGTATGGGCTTTGGCGAAGGGCATGGGCTTTAGTGAGGGTATGGGCTTTAGTGAAGGGTACGGGCTTTAGCCCGTACATCATCAAAGGCAAAAACGGATGCGGGCTTTAGCCCCTGAGGAAGGTTTTTCGCGGCTGTTTGCATTCCCTCAGCGGCTAAAGCCGGCAATTGACTCTAGCTCTCAACGGATGGGCTGAAGCCCGTCCCCTTCAAAACTCCTAGTTTTTTAAATAGATTCCAAGAAGTGCGGCCGGGGCCGGGTTGCCTTTGTTGATTCGTGCCGTCCAAGGAACCTCTCGCGGCCGAGGGGCGCGCTGCTGGCCGCCGGTTGCGTTAGCCTTACATTGGGTGAGTTGGCCTGTGATCTGCTGGCTAGTGCGGCGCGCGCAACTCTGACGGCCCGGCGGGGTTTGAATGCCGAAAGTGATTCCTGCCCGCGCGCAGGGAAAAAGGAGACCAGGATGAACCGACCGATTCTTGTGTGCGCTGTGCTGTTGATGGGCGCTGCCGCTCTGGGAGCGCAGGAGGTAAGCCCGTCAAGCCCTTACGAGGGGGTTTCGACGCCCCCGCCGGACAGCACCATCGAGGTCACCAGCGCTGCCCAGGCCAAACCGCCTGCCGGGCGGTCAGCCGCCACGGCGTCTGTCCAGAATCAAGTGCAGGCGCAGCCCCAGCCGCTTCAATCCCAGGTCGTGCAATCCCAGGTCACGCCAGACGATCAGCCCGTAAGCGGCGCTGCGGCAGCCGGCGGAATGCCTGCGGCTGAGTGGAATGCGCCCGCGACGCAACCGCCGGCGCTGAATGAACGCACCTACGCCGCCGACCCGGACAGCGACATCGTGCATCCGCGACCGTTGCGGCCCGGCGAACTTGCCGCCGGCACCGCCATTCGCGTCCAGTTGCTGGATTATCTCTCGACCGCCAGCAGTGAAGAGGGCTCAGCCTTCCGCGGCCGGGTGGTCTCGGACGTCTTGCAGGGCGATCAGGTGGTGATCCCCGCCGGAGCGGAGATTGACGGCCGGGTGGTCGAGGTTTCCAGCGGCCACGCGGGCAGCCACGGCTCGATGCTCCTGCGGCCGGAGATGGTGATCCTGCCCGACGGCAGGCGCTGCCACCTGAACGCCGAGCTGACCGGAACCCCCGGTTCCAAAACCCAGGTGGGCAGCGAAGGCACGGTGCGGCCCGATTCGCGCCTGAAGCGCGACAGCATCGAGTACGGCGGGACGGTGGGAGCCGGCGCCGTGACCGGCGCTATTCTGGGCGGCCCGGTGGGAGCCCTGGCCGGCAGCCTGGTCGGGGCCGGGGTGGTCACGGTGCACCTGCTGGTCAGCCATCCGCAGGCCAAGCTCGAGCCGGGTGCAGACCTGGTCTTCACCCTGACCGAACCGCTCGACCTGGTTCCAGCCGTCTCCAGCCGGAACTGAGCGAACACAACCGGACTGAGCAGACTCGACCGGCTGGAATCGCCCGGACACAAAAAGATTCCGTGACCCGGATCGGGCACTGCGCTGTTTTGCCAGCAGAGAAGCCAATTTTTCCGGCCGTCTCATTAAACGGCTGGGAGCCGCGTCCGGATGCGAACAAACAGTCACTTTCGGCGCGATCACACACCGGTCCGCAGGGATGAAACTGCTGTGATGTCAACCCGTGAAGTGAAAATGCTCTGAGCCCTGTTCCCTCGCCTTACACCGGCGGCAGGCCGTTGACCACCGGCACACCGGCGGGCGGCGTGAAGCGGAAGGCCCCGGCGGGAACCGGCGCGTTGGTCTGCTCGCCGGTGAAGCTGAAGCGGGTCAGCGCACCGTCGGTTTCCTCGATCTCGATGCCGGTGATAGCGCCGTCGGCGGTTACGGTGAGGGTGAGCCGCGCCACTCGCTTTTCCTGCCCTTTGGGCTGGCCGGAGAGCGTGAAACGGCCGTTAGGGGCCGCCGCCAGCCTCAGGTTATTCAATTCTCCTTCGAGCTTTGTGTGGCCAAGCAGAAAACGCAGCGGAGAGCGTAGGTCGTCCAGCTCTTTGGCGGAAATGCGCTGGACTTGCGAGTCGCCGCGGGAGTAAAACCAGGCAAACTTTCCGTCGATCAGGAAGAGCTTGCCGGCCGGAGAACTGTACTCCCACTTCATCTGGCCGGGCTTGAGCAAGAGCAGCGTTCCGCTCTCGGTGCGCCGCATTCCCATGCCCTCGTAACTCTCGCTGAAGCCGGCTCTGAGCGAATGCAACTGGTTGTAATGGCGATCGACGCGCTGGGCCACATCCTGGGCGGAGGGCGAAGGCTGCTGAGCATGGAGGCCGCTCTGGAGGCCGATCGAGAAGAGCACGACGGCCAGGAACAGGCCGCCGCGCCGCATGAGTTCAAGCCCGATTATTGAACCAATTGGGTGCAGTTGGTGCCGCCCGTGGGATCGTACTTGATGGTGCCGAATTGATCGCTGCAATAGCCGCTGTCTCCTGTTTTGCCCACGGTCTGCGGAACGGCGGTGACCGTGTAGCCGGTGATGCGGTCAGTACCGTTGACCGTCACCTTGGTGCAGTTGTTGATCGTGAAGATATAGCCGGACTTGAAGCCCGAGGTCAGGTCGCCCTGCAAAATCTGCGCGGCCGTGGGCGAGGCGGGGCCGGCGCTGGGATCGCCGCCCAGAGCCGCCAGCGTGCAGGTGTAGCCGTTGGCCGGATAGGTGGACTCGTACTGCATCTCCGCCTGCTGAATGGCCCGGATGGATTGAATCGCCGAGGTGCGGTTGGCGCTCTTCTTGAGGCTGCCGATGGTGGGAATCGCCATCAGCATGAGAATGAGAATAATGGCGATGACGATCAGCAGTTCCATCAGCGTGAAGCCGTTGGGCTGCAGGCCGCCATTGCGGCGGCAGGTGCAACAGTGCGAGTTCTGGCGATTCATCGGGCTCCCATTGGGAGCGGCCGAAAACCCCTCCCCATTCGAGAAAATCCTACAACGTATGGACGCGAAAGGGAAATGGGGCGCTCGGAAAGGCAGGGAACAGGGAACAATTTGATTGTTCCCTGGAGTGGCGACTTGTCAAGCCTCTTCTTCATGCGGCCTCTGCTTGAGTGTCCATACTGAGCGCTTAACGCAGGCCACCGAAAACTGTTCCCTGTTCCCTGCTTTTCAGCACACCAGCCGGCCGCGACCCAGTTTGACCCCGTCCAGGCGGCCCAGCAGGGTGACGGCGATCCGCTTGGAGTCGAAGAGGCGCTGGGCCATCGCCTGCACCTGGGCGGCCTGCACTTCGCTGACGCGGGCGATGATCTCATCCACGGTGATGAACTCATGAAAGTACATCTCCCGGTGCGCCAGGTTGGCCATGCGCGCATTCGAGCTCTCCAGCCCCAGCAGGATGTTGCCCTTCACCTGATTGATGGCGCGAGTCAGCTCTTCCTCGCTCAGCGGCTCCTGCTTCAGCTTGCGAAACTCCTCCAGGATCAGCTCCACCACCTCCAGGGCCTTGCCCGCCGAGGTGCCCGCGAAGACGCACAGGGTTCCGGTATCGCGGTAGGGGCTCAGGTCGGAGTAGATCGAGTAGGCCATGCCCCGCTCCTCGCGAATGGTCTGGAAGAGGCGCGAACTCATGCCCCCGCCCAGCACCGTATTCAGAATCAGCGTGGCGTAGCGGTTCTCGTCGGTAATGGGAGGCGCGGGAACGCCCAGGCAGATCTGCACCTGCTCCAGGGATTTCTTGTTGCGCAGTTGAATGCGCGCGCTGGCTGCCGGCGCCGGCAACTCGTGGAGCGTCTCGCCGCCAGCCAAGGTGGAAAACTTCTGCGCCACGGCCTCGGTAAATTGGTCGTGGTCCAGGTTGCCGGCCGCCGAGAAGATCATGTTGCCGCCGTGGAAGCGATCATCGTGGTAGGCAGACAGGCTCTCGTGGTCCACCCGGCCCACCGTCTTCGAAGTCCCCAAAATGGGCTTGCCCAGCGGATGGTCCTTCCAGAAACTCTGCGTGAACAACTCGTGGACCAGCACGTCCGGGTTGTCCTCGTCGATCTTGATCTCCTCGAGAATCACGCTGCGCTCGCGCTCGATGTCGGTCGAGGCGAAGATCGGATTGAGAACGAGATCGGCCAGAACATCCAGGGCGATGGGGACGTGGTCGGCCAGCGACTTGACGTTGAAGCAGATGGTCTCTTTGCCGGTGAAGGCGTCCAGGTTGCCGCCGATCGAGTCCATCTCGCGGGCAATCGACTGCGCGGAGCGGAAGCGTGTGCCCTTGAAGAGCATGTGTTCGACAAAATGGGAGATGCCGTTGGCCTCGGCCGGCTCGCAACGGGAGCCAGATTTAATCCACACCCCCATAGCCACCGAACGCATGTGCTCCATGCGCTCAGTCAGCACGATCAGGCCGTTTGGCAGTACGGTGCGGCGAAGATTTCGCTCAGTGGTCATCGTCCTCCGATTCTTTGATTGTAGGCCTAAGCGGGTTTTCATGGCGCTTGCAATTTATCTGCCGCTTCCCTGCTCCCCGCGCTAAAAAGCAGATTTTGCAGTGCAAAAAGCTGCAAGAAAAGAAGAAATGCTCTATGCTGGCCCCAGCCGTGAAAGAAAATCCCCGCCAATTTGTCCCGCCTGACACCAACGCCCGCCCCAACCCAGGCTTGAGCCCGATTCCCGGTCCGGCGCTTTCCGGTCCAGTGCTTTTCGGACTCGACGCCAAGGCTCTGGCCGAGCGGATGGCCAGCGTGGGCGAACCGGCCTGGCGTGGCCGTCAGTTGGCCGAAGCCCTTTATCGCCAGCGAATTGCGGAGCTGGATGCGATCACCACGCTGCCCCGCGCCCTGCGCCAGCGGCTTATCGCCGAGGGCTGGCGTGTGGGCCGGCCAAAAATCGCCCAAGCCTTCCTATCCGCCGACGGGACAGAGCGCTACCTGGTCGAGTGCCAGAGTGGCAATGGGGTCGAGACAGTGGAAACGGTCTGGATGCCGGAGGGCGACGGCGGCGAATCTGGCGACGAAAACGAGCCGGACGCCCCAGATGCGGAGGTTCAAAAAATGCCGGGTGCCCCAGGTCTCGATTCTGAGACCTGGGAATCGACGAACCATGAAGCTTGCAGCCGAAGGCCGCTGGCCCCACCGCAGACGGAGCAGGTGGCCGCAGCCGATGGGCCCCACCGCAGGTGGCGCGCCACCCTCTGCGTCTCCAGCCAGGTGGGTTGCGCCGTCAACTGCCAGTTCTGCCTTACGGCCAGCCTCGGCTTCCAACGCAACCTGACGGCGGGCGAGATCGCCGGGCAAGTGATTGCGGTGCTCGACCGTCACGCCGTCGAAGTAGGCCGCGACCGCGTGAACCTGGTCTTCATGGGGATGGGCGAGCCGTTCCTGAACTACGACAATTTCATGGCGGCGGTGCGGCTGCTGGTCACCGAAGCCGGCCTAAGCCCGCAGCGCATGACCGTCTCGACGGCGGGGATTGTGCCGGGAATTGAGCGCTTTGCCCAGGAGCCGCCCGAGCTGCGCCCCCGGCTGGCCCTCAGCCTGAACGCGCCCAACGACCAGGTCCGCGACCAGCTCATGCCCGTCAATCGCCAGTGGCCCATCGCGGCGGTGGTCAAGGCTTTGCGCCAGCTTCGGCTCCGCTCCCACGAACGGATCACCTTCGAGTACGTCCTGCTGGGCGGCCTGAACGACCGGCCCGAAGACGCCGCCGAACTGTCCCGGCTGGTGCGCCGGACGGGCCTGCCCGTCAAGGTCAACCTGATCGCCTGGAATCCCGGCCCCGGCTTCGCCTACTCGACGCCGCTCGCCGCAGCCGTAGAAGCCTTTCGCCGAATACTGGCCGAAGAGGGCATTCCCGCTTCCCTGCGCCGCCCGCGCGGCCGCGACATCTACGCCGCCTGCGGCCAGTTGAAGCGCACCGTCGAGGGGTAGAACTCCCACACCTCAAAATCGAGATGTGGGGCACCCGTACCTTACACCATCAGTGAAAATGCGCTAGCTAAAACAGGCTGGGTTTCAGCGAAAGCAGGCGTCATTACATCCAGAGCGGGCGGCATTCCAGATAAAAGAGGCTGGGTTTCAGTTGAGGCGGGCCGCATTCCAGCTAATACCGAAGGGTTCCAGCTAAAATTGAAGCAGTGACCGCCAGCCCCAGTCCCAGATTCACCCTCTCCCAGCGCCTTGTGCTGGCCGTCGTCCCGCGCACGGTGTGGGCGCTACTGTGGATCGTCAGCCGTACCTGGCGCTTTGAGGTCATCGCCGAAGAGGGGGTTACGCCGATCCTCGAAGGCCAGAAGTCTCCGCCGGAGATCTTCTGCTTCTGGCACCAGTGTGTGCTGCCCTGCGCGGTTTATTTCCGGTGCTCACGGGCCGTGATCCTCATCAGCCGCAGCTTTGACGGCGAGCTGATTACCCGCATTCTGAAGATGTTCAGCTTCGACGCGGTGCGCGGCTCGAGCTCTCGCGGCGCGCGCGTGGGTCTGCTAGGCCTGGCGCGTGTGATCGAGACCGGCGGAACGGCCATCTTCACCGCCGATGGCCCGCGCGGTCCCATTTACCAGACCAAGATGGGCCCCATCAAGCTGGCGCAGATGACCGGCGCGCCCATCGGCGCCTTCCACCTGGAGCCGGAGCGGGCCTGGGTGATGCGTTCCTGGGACAGGTTTCTGGTTCCCAAGCCCTTCACGCGCATCTGCGTCAGTTGGGCCAAGGCGGTGCGCGTTCCGGCCGATCTGGCCGCCGAAGACTTCGAGCCCACGCGCCAGGAATTGAACGCGGCCATCGAACGCGCGCGGCTGCGGGCGCTCGACTATTTCAAGAAGGCCGGCGGATGAGCAGCTTGCGCGTTGCCGACTTCGATTTCGATCTGCCCGCCGAGCTGATTGCGCAGCAGCCGCCTGCGGAGCGCGGCCAGAGCCGAATGCTGGTGATGAGCCGGGCGGACGGCGCTCTCCGCGATGCGAGCTTTGCCGAGTTTCCCTCGCTGCTCAACCCTGGCGACCTGCTGGTCCTGAACGAAAGCCGCGTCATCCCGGCGCGGCTTTATGCCCGGCGAATGCGAGCACTGGGTGCCCCATCCTTTCCGTGTTCTTCAGCGGAAAGGGTGGGCGACCAAGAACCTCAACCGGCCTCCGCGCAGCAGCAGCCGAGCGCGCTGGTCGAAGTGCTGCTCACCGAGCCGGCGGCGCGACCGGCCGGGGGAAATCTCTGGCGCGCGCTGGTCAAGCCGGGCCGGAAGGTCGGCGTGGGCGAGCGGCTGGCATTTATGTCGCCCTCCGGAGCCGTCGAGTTGGAGGCGGAGGTTTTGGAGCGCGGCCAGTTCGGTGAGCGGCTGCTCTGCTTCCAGCCGGTGGAGGATTTCTTCGCCGTCCTCGACCGCATCGGCCATATGCCCCTGCCGCCCTACATCCGCCGCGAGGATGCAGCCGCGGATCGCGAGCGCTACCAGACGGTTTTCTGCCGCGAACGCGGTTCGGTGGCCGCACCCACGGCGGGGCTGCACTTTACGCCGCAGGTGCTCGATGCGCTGGCCACCAAAGGCGTCGAAGTGGCCCGCATCACGCTTCACGTCGGCCTGGGAACCTTTGCCCCGCTGCGCGTGGAGCGAGTGGATGAGGTCCACCTGCACCGCGAGCGCTACACGCTCTCTGCGGCTGCCGCCGAGGCCATCAATCGCGCCCGCCGCGAGCACCGGCGCATCGTCGCCGTGGGAACAACGGTGGTGCGCACGCTGGAGCACTGCGCGCTCCAGGCCCATTGCGCCTCTCAGCCCGCCAGCGAACTGCTTCAGCCGCACTCCGGCGAGACGGAGATTTTTATTTCGCCGGGCTTTGAGTTCCGGCTGGTGGGCGCTCTGCTCACCAACTTTCATCTGCCGCAGTCGAGCCTGCTCATGCTGGTCTCGGCCTTTGCCGGACGCGAGCCGGTTCTGGCGGCCTATCGCCACGCCGTCCAGCAAAGGTATCGCTTCTTCAGCTACGGCGACTGCGTGTTCCTCTCCTGAGAATCTGCCTAAAAACTTGATCTTGGGTGAAGAGTTTGGGCCTTATAGCATTTTCGGAATTGGTGTAGACCGAAAGCACGCACTCAAATGGCTTTTTTCTCAAGAAAAAGCCGCCCTTTACGGCTCTCAAAAAGTCTATATGTATTCCGAAAATGCTCTAGTGGAGGGTACGGGCTTTAGCCCGCACATCATCAAAGGCAAAAATGAATGAGGGCTTTAGCCCCTGAGGGAGGTTTTTCGCAGCTATTTGCATCCCCTCCGCGGCTAAAGCCGGCACTTGAATCTAGCTCTCAACGGACGGGCTAAAGCCCGTCCCCTTCAAGTGCACAGTCTTTGGACGGGTTCTGGCGGCGGAATTTCGGCGAAATTCCACTCAAAAGCCGTTCGTTTGCTTCAGTGCAGATGGTTTCTGAAGAGGTTCCGGGAAATCGACCCCATTATTGCTTTAAAACTGACGCTCTAAATGGACGAGTGAAGCGGGACCGATGGGTGGAGCGGAAGATTGCCCTCCGCCAGTTCGGCGATGGTGGCCGTGCTCAGCACCTCGAGCATTGCCTCCTGAGCCCGGACCCAAACGGGGTGCGCCGGGCAGTGGGAGCTGCGATTGCAGGAGGCGCCGGAGATCAGGCAGAGGTTCAGGCTGATAGGACCGTCGATCGCCTCGATCACGGCGCGGATCGAGGCCTGGCGGCCGGGGGCTAGAATCTGAAAGCCTCCCGACTGTCCTCGTCGGGAAGCAATGAATCCAGCGCGGCACAGGGCTTGCAAAATCTTGGACAGGAAGCTCTTCGGGGCGCCCGTGGCGCCAGCCAGCGAGGGTAGCAAGGCGCGCTGACCGGCAGGTAGCGTGGCCAAGTGGATCATCACGCGAAGCGCGTAGTCGGCGGCGCGCGTCAGTTGCATAGAGGAACCGGATTGTCCCAACTGTCCCATTTGGTAAATTTCCCTATTACTGATCCTAAGGCATTTTCTGAATGTCGTGGAGTTCCCACGTGTGAGCAGGGCAGTTTTACTCCCGCTCCGGCGGTGAAGAGCTGTCGCCGTGCCCCGGAGAGGAATAGGCCACTTGGCAGTTGCGGCTTCACTCTGTGACCTTCGGAATTGCTTTGGCGCGGAGGGGCACTTCATGGAAGATCATCGCGCCGAAGATCCTCCATGGCGTGCGGATCCGAGGCCAGGGGGCAGCCCGCGCAGCGTGCAGTCCTGCGGCAATGGGCCTTGCCCACGGCGACCGTGAGGGCGTGAAACTCGTTGAAGAGCCGCGCCTGATCTTCCACGGCGTCGGAGGCAAAGGCCAGGCGGGTCAGATTGGCCAGGGCCTCATAGCCCTTGCGATTGCGGCCGGGGGCTGGCTCGATAAGCCCATGACGCGCGACAATGCGGCGCAGGTACTCGTCGGCGACCGGGACGGGATGGCCAAGAGCGTAGAGCAGAATGGCGTCGGCGGTCTCAAAACCCACACCGGGGAGGGCCAGCAGACGGCGGCGCAGAGCCTCTGTGGGGCTGGCGGCCAGGTTTTCGAGCGAACCGGCGAACTCCTCGTCCAGCATGGTCAAAAACGCCTTCAGCGCGGGGGCCTTGCGGCTGTGAAAGCCAGTGGGCTGGACCTGCCGCCGCAACTCTTCAAGAGCCAGCGAGCGCAGGCCATCCACGGTCAGGGCTCCGGCGGCGCGCAGGTTGGCGAGCGAGCGCTCGACGGCCTTCCAGGCGGTGTTCTGCGTTAGGTAGGCTCCGAGGACGACTTCAAAGGCAGTTTCGGCCGGCCACCAGTGCTGCGGTCCGTACGCCTTGACTAGCAGATCGTGCATCTGGCGCAACCGCTCGGCTGGAGTGGGCAGGCGGAGGGTTTTCACGGCCGGTTGTCCTCGTCTGGTGAGACCGACAGAGAGCGGGGCGGAAGCTCCTGCCCCGAAAAGCCGCTGCTCGCCGCTGCCGAGTGGAATGTTGGAGAGGCTTCTCCAGAAGAGCGTGCGTTGACCAGCAGGCCCGAATGGCCGTCGAGTTTGAGAACGACCGGCAACCGGCTCATGGTGCGATTCTAAATCGACGATTTACCGGGACGTGATTTCTCCTGCTCCGCCCAGGGCGCGTGCCGTCCCCGCGGATTTTTTTGTTCCCGCGCGCAATTTCGGATGCAGCCCGCTTCGGTATAAACTCAACTGTGATGGAAACTACGGGTTGCGGTACAGCTATTGTTACGCCCTTCCGGGCGGATGGATCGGTCGATGAGGCGGCGCTGAAGGCGCTGGTGAACTGGCAGATTGACTCCGGAATCGACTTTATCGTCGCCTGCGGATCGACGGGCGAAGCGGCCACGCTAGACGAGGAAGAGTGGCTGCTGGCGGTTCGCACCGTGATCGAGGCGGCGGCTGGCCGGGTTCCGGTTTGGGCTGGCTGCACCCACAACTCTACCCGTGCGCTGCTGCGCAACGTCAGCCGGCTGAAGGAGTTGCGCGGCGTGGATGCCGTGCTCTCGGCCAACCCCTACTACAACAAGCCCTCGCAGGAGGGGCAGTACCAGCACTTCCTGGCTCTGGCCAAGGCGGTCGATCCGCTGCCCGTGGTGCTCTATAACGTGCCCGGCCGCACGGCGGTCAACCTCGACCCCGAGACCGTCGTGCGGCTGGCCAAGGCCGCTCCCAACATTCAGGCCGTCAAGGAGGCCAGCGGCAAGCTGCCCCAGATCGCTCAACTGGTCCACACGCTGCCGAGCGGCTTCCGGGTCTTCAGCGGCGACGACAACCTCGCCCTGGCCGCCATCGGCGTCGGAGCTCACGGGCTGATCAGCGTCGCCTCGAATGAGATTCCGGCTGAGACCGGCCGCATGGTCCGCGCCGCGCTGAACAACAACTGGGCCGAGGCCCGAGAACTGGATGGCCGCTGGAGCCGCCTCTTCGAGGCCAACTTCTGGGAGTCGAATCCCGGCCCGGTGAAAACCGTGCTAGCGCTGATGGGCCGGTGCACGGGCTACGTTCGCCTGCCGCTGGTTCCTCCCACGGCCGCCACCCGCGCCCGGCTGGAACGGCTGGTGAGCGAGTTGGGCCTGCGCCAGGGCTAGACCAGCCTCACCGGAGGGCTCTTCGCATGCATTCCGAGAGCAGGAAGCAATCTTAAGTTCCCCGCTCTCAGAACTCCTGCGTGGCATAGATCTGGCAATTTCAAAACTTAGAAATCACTGGATTTCAGGGGTCCTGGATTCTGTGCCAGGAATCAATGTTCGCAATTGCAGAAGCCGGCCTCGGCAACCGGGAGAGTTCCGCTGATGAAGGCCGCCACGGCGTCGTCGGCCGAGCGCTCTCCCGGCAAAATGACCGGCTTGATTCCATTGGCCAGCATGGATTGGGCCGCGCCTCCGCCCATGCCCCCGCACAGCACCACGTCGCAGCCGCTCAAAAGCTCAAAAATGCCTGCATGGCCGTGTGCGGCTGGAGCATTTTCGCCGTCGTGATTGCAGATTCCCTGATTGTGCGGCGTCTCTTCGTTGTGGCGGAACTCCCGGCTCCGCACGGTTGAATCCTCTACGTCGAAGACCACAAAGCCTTTGCTCTGGCCAAAATGCTGCGATAAAGAGATTCCGTCGATGGTGGCTACAGCAATTTTCATCTTTCCTCCAGTGGCGTTTTCCTGCTAGATGCAATATACATCTAGATGTAAAGTATGAAAAGCGAATTTGAGTGAGATTATCTGTTTCGGCAGACAAACGCATTCGGGAGACAAAGACGCGGAGAGGCGTTCATCATGGCCAAAGGCTTCTGCTTAAAACACGGCGGCGGGCAGGCTTGCACCTGCGCCATGGGCAACCTCTACCGGTTCATCGAGCCGGTACTGCTGCTCATGCTGCGCGACAAGGGGCAATCGTACGGGTACGAGCTCTCGGAAGATCTTGACCGCTACGCCTTGACCGATGCGCAGATTGAACGCGCGGCCCTCTACAGAACCCTGCGCACGCTGGAAGTGGATGGCCATGTGACCTCGACCTGGGATACAGAGGCTGCCGGCCCTGCGCGCCGCGTGTATTCGCTGACCCCTTCGGGGCACGAGCACCTGCGGGAGTGGGCGGAGGTCATGGGGCGGCTGGCAAAGTCCATGGAAGCCTTCACAAAACGAGTTGGAGAGCCGGTCGGAGGAGCCTGACCGGCGCCGCTTAGACTTTTTCGGCCGCGAAAATCCTCTCCCCTCGACCGTCCGTTTCGGAGAGGAGAAACCCCGCTCTCAGAAGTGAGCGAGACCTGAGGCGCCCGGAGGTTGGACCTGAGTTTTTTCTTTCTCTCCGGCGGCGCATTGCGGTAGAGTGAAGGCGCGCGGCCCGGAGCCAGCGCGATCAGACAGGAGAAATCATGCGCAAGATTCGGGTTTTGATCACCGCGGGTTGTTGTCTCTTGGCCGTTACAATCGCCGCCTCGGCCCAGGCCATCCGTAAGCCTGGCCTGTGGGAGATAACCAGCAACATGACCTGGCAAAAGTCGCCGCTACCTCCAGGCGTAACCATGCCCCCCGGCATGAAGTCCCCTTTCAGCGGCAGCACCATCACCACGCAGGTTTGCCTCACGCAGGCCATGATCGACAAGTACGGCGCGCCGGTCTCCCAATCCAAAGACTGCAAGATCATCAACATTTCCATGCACGCCACAGGCATGACCGCCAATATGGTTTGCAGCGGAAGAATGAGCGGCAAGGGAGAAATCGAGTCGTCCTGGGCTTTTGGGGGCGTTACCAAGGGCAAGGTGCATTTTGCCGGAGCCATGCAGTCAGGTCAACAATCCACGCCGGTGGAATGGACGGTCAACTCCACATCCACCTACCAAGGCCCGGACTGCGGCAGCGTCAAGCCCATGCCCAGTAACTAGAGCATTTCCACTTCACAAGTTGACATTACGGCAGCCCCCTCTATAGCAACCGGAGACACGCTCTAGCTGGGACGCGGCCCGTTCCCGAGCCCGAGAAGCGCTGCCGTGCCATTTCGGGAAGCAGGACTGTCTACGATTTCAATTTGGGAGGCCTGTGAAAAAAATAGAACGAAAGGTACCTACATAGGTACCCCATCAGATTAAGTATGTGGTAACCTTTGGGGGAAGTGATGGTAACCTTATGACGATGTCCGCCTACGACTTTATCAAAATCGAGCCCGTCGATGGTCCCGCATACAGGCCCCAGTCCATCGGGGAAGTTGATGTGCACCAGTCAGTTCTCGAGGACATTGCGTTAAAAATCCTTTACCTGTCCAGTTCGCTCTCCATCCTCGAGCTTTCCGAGAAAACCAAGCTCAGCTTCGAGGTGGCCAAGGAAATCTCCTTTCGGCTGCGCACGGAGATGCTCTGCCAGGTTACCGGAAGCAACGGCTATATACCTCAGATTGCCATCACCTCCCAGGGCAGAACGCGGGCGATGGAGCTGCTCTCCCAGTGCCATTACACGGGTCCCGCGCCGGTTTCGCTGGAGAATTACGTCAAGCAGACCAGAAAGCAGAGCCTCAACAACGTGGAGGTGCATGCGGAGGATGTGCAGCGCGCCTTTTCCCATCTTGTGGTCGACCGCGAGATGCTGAGGCAGTTCGGTACGGCGCTGAACTCGGGCAGCTCAATCTTTATCTATGGCCCACCGGGAACCGGCAAGACCACCGTTGCCGAAACTTTGTCGCGAGTCATTGCCGAGGATGAGGTTTGGATTCCCTACGCGGTAGAGGTGGATGGGCAGATTATTTCTGTCTACGATTCGGCTATTCACTGCCGAGTGGAGAAGCAGGGACCCAAGGACCGGGACGACCGCTGGGTGCTCTGCCAGCGCCCCGCAGTTATGGTGGGCGGCGAGCTGACGGCCGAGATGCTGGACCTGCAATACAACCCGGTTGCGAAGTACTATGTCGCCCCCGCGCAGATGAAGGCCAATAATGGGGTTCTGATCATCGACGACTTCGGCCGGCAGCGGATTCGTCCGGAAGAACTGCTGAACCGCTGGGTCGTGCCCCTTGATCGCAGAATCGATTTCCTCTCCCTGTCGGGCGGAAAAAAGATCGAGGTTCCTTTCGAGATGCTGGTCGTCTTCGCATCCAACATGGACCCGGCCGAACTGGTGGACGCCTGTTTCTTGCGCCGAATTCAAACCAAGATCAAGATTGGGCCGGTCTCCGACGGGCAGTTTTGCGAGATCTTCCGCCGGGTCGCCGACGAGCGTCAGGTCCCCTTTGACGCCAGCATTCCCGCGGATCTGATCGATTTCATCCGCGGAACGCTGAAGCAGGAGCTGCGCCAATGCCACCCCAGGGACATTGTGAACCAGGTTCTTTGGGCGGCCCGCTACGATGGCCGGAAGCCGCACATGGATCACGCGGCCATGGCGCAGGCGGTCGAAGCTTATTTCCTGACCCCGCACTGCGCGAGCCCAAAGCCTGTCTGCGCATGCAGACCCAGTACGACCTCTGGAAGATCAGCAAGCACGGCAGAATCCGCGTGAACCCGCTCCCCCACCTCCAGCACTCCTGAAAACCTGTGAACGCGCACGGGTTTCCACCGCGTTTGTCCCCCCGGACGCAAGCCATTTAGCATCTGGAGTGTGCCCAGCCTTGACACTCCGGTGATGTACGTGAAGGGCGTGGGACCGCGCGTGGCGCAGTTGCTCACCCCCAAGGGCATTCTGACCGCCGAAGACCTGCTCTATCACCTGCCTTTTCGTTACGAGGACCGGCAGAATCCGCGCAGCCTAGACGAACTCAAAGCCGGTGAGATGGCCTCGGTCATCGCCGAGGTGCGCGGCTCATCGCTACTGAAGACGCGCAAGGCTCCCATCTTCGAGCTGACCGTTGGGCAGGGGCGGCTGGCGCTCAAATGCATCTGGTTCTACGGCAGCTACCTGGAAGGCAAATTTCGCGCCGGGCAGACCGTCGCCGTCTACGGCAAGGTCGAGCCCTCGCGCTCCAGCCAGAACTTCAAAATGATCCAGCCGCAGTTTGAAATCCTGCCCGACGCCAGCGCCGACGCCGAAACGCGGCTGCTCGAAGTGGGCCGCATTACGCCGGTTTATGAATCGCTGGGCGGAGCGGCCCTGGCCTCGCGCTGGCAGCGCAAGGTGATCTTCCACCTGCTCGAAGGGGTGCGCGGCCTGGTGCCCGAATGCCTGCCGGCGGCCATGCTAGCGCGGCTGGATTTGCCGGGTCGAGAAACAGCGCTCCACGAGGCGCATTTTCCACCCGAGGGCACGCCTTTTCCCCAATTGCAAAGCTGGACTACGCCGGCCCACCGGCGGCTGATCTTCGAGGAGCTCTTTTTCCTGGAGTTGGGCCTGGAGCTGAAGCGGCGGCGCATGAGGGAGCGCGCCGGCATCGCCTTTGCCACCACCGACAAGGTGCGCGAGGCGCTGCGCGAGGTGCTGCCCTTTCATCCCACCAGGGCGCAGAAGCGGGCGCTGGGCGAGATTGTCTCCGATATGCGCCAGCCCAACCCGATGCGGCGGCTGCTGCAAGGGGATGTAGGCTCGGGCAAGACCATCGTCGCCTTGCAGGCCATGCTGGTGGCCATCGAGAACGGCTACCAGGCGGCGCTGATGGCCCCCACCGAGATTCTGGCCACGCAGCATTTTCTCAGCCTTCGCAAGCTGCTGGAAAAATCCTCGCGCAAGCCGCGCATCGTGCTCTTGACCGGCTCGCTCTCCGAAGACCGCAAGCGCTCAGCGCGCGGCGAGATCAACCGCGGCGAGGCGCAACTGGTGATCGGAACCCATGCGCTGATCGAAGAGAGGGTCGAGTTCGGCAAGCTGGGACTGGTGGTGGTCGATGAGCAGCACCGCTTCGGGGTTTTGCAGCGCTTCAAGCTGATGAAAAAACCCGACCAGACAGGTGCCGATCTGGCCGAGCCGGACATGCTGGTGATGACGGCCACGCCGATTCCGCGGACGCTGGCGCTGAGTTTGTACGGCGACCTCGACGTCAGCGTTCTGGACGAGCTGCCACCCGGTCGCACACCCATCGTCACCCGGCGCGTTCCCGGCGAGATGGCCGAAGAGGTGTGGAATTTTGTGCGCAAGCAGGTGGCGCGGGGACGGCAGGCTTACATCGTCTACCCGGTCATCGAGGGCAGCCGCGAGGACCAGCCGGAGCTGGACTTTGCCGCCGATGACCCGGCGGCGGGCCCTGAGGCGGACATCGACTCGCCGCCGTCTATTGCCCGGTCCCAGGTCCCAGAATCGGGACCTGGGGCACCCGCCCCTGCAGTGCGGATCTCCGTCCGCAAGAGCAAAACAGCAGATCTGAATCTTCCCCGCGGCAAAACTGGGGCCAGCGCCGGGATCGGAGCCGTGGCCAGCCTTAAGCCGCCGCCCACCGTAGTGCGCAAATCCAGCCGAAAGGCTAAAACCGCGGAGCTGTTTCCCCGCGCCACGCAGGATGCCAATCCGAATGCGAAGTTGGGGCTGAAGTCAGCCGTCGAGATGCATGAAAAGCTGCGCACGGGACCGCTGGCTGGCCTGCGCGTGGGCCTGCTGCACGGACGGCTGGAGGCCGACGAGAAGGAAGTCGTCATGCGCCGCTTTCAGCGCGGCGAAATCGACGTACTGGTGGCCACCACGGTCGTCGAGGTGGGCGTCGATGTGCCCAATGCGACGGTGATGGTGGTCGAGCATGCGGAGCGCTTCGGCCTGGCGCAGCTGCACCAGCTGCGGGGCCGTGTGGGCCGCGGCGCGGCCAAAAGCTTCTGCATTCTGATCACCGGCGAGCGGGTTTCGCCCTTGGGCGAGGAGCGGCTCAACGCCATGGTCCGCACCCAGAACGGCTTCGAGCTGGCCGAGCTGGACCTCTCGATGCGCGGACCGGGCGAGTTTTTCGGCACACGGCAGGCCGGGCTGCCCGATTTTCGCGTGGCCAACCTGCTACGCGACCGGCAGCTGCTGGAGCTAGCCAAGATGGAGGCCGTGCGCTTCGCCAACGCGCAGCCCGGCGAGGCCGCGGCCAACGAGACGACCGAGGCCGAGCGGGCGCGCGTCTGGGCACGGCTCAAAGAGGCCTGGCAGCGCCGCTACGGATTGGTCGAGGCGGGCTGAGCGTACGATCGAGCTGAGAAGCTGCCTAAAACCCTGGTTTGGAGCGAAGGGTACGGGCTTTAGCGGAGGGTACGGGCTTTAGCCCGTACATCATCAAAACCTGAAGTAGATGGGGCTTTAGCCCCTGAGGGAGGTTTTTCGCGGCTATCTGCATTCCCTCAGCGGCTAAAGCCGACAATTTTACCTTGCTCTCAACGGATGGGCTGAAGCCCGTCCCCTGCAAAACACAGAGTTTTTAGACAGTTTCTGAGAGACTTCGCTGCCAAAATCCATTCGCCACGGAATCAGCCCTTCAAGCTGCTCCCGTGGCGCACGTGTCGCGCTTCAGATCGGTGGGGAAGGTCTGGACCTCCAGATCGATGCTGGCAATCTCTGCGCCGCACTCCTGCTGGTGGCTACGGGTGCATTGGCAGAATTCGGTAAAGCGGAGGTGCCCGCTCTGGCTCAGTTCCAGGCCGGTGGCGATCAGGATGCTGTAAATCTCCACGCAAGCCTGCCGCTCGAACTCGAAGAGCATGTTCACCATGCCGGTATCGTTTGCGCCCCGGCTGAGAACCCATCCGCCACAGCCAAGAATGGCTCCGGTCAGAGTCTGCACCAGCCGCGATGGCTCTTCGATGGAGATAGCCTTCATCTCCATCGCCCAGGGGATGTTGATTGCTTGTTCTATATCGCGGGTTGGCATTATCAGGCTCACATCCGCCTTATCGGAGCTATCGCGCACAGCTTAACCATTGTTCAGGAGTCAAACGGCACTTGACCGGCTTTAGGGCAAGCGGGCTCCGATTGTAGCGCTGAGGCTATGCGCTGGTAATAGGATGCGTGCCAAAGCTGGGAATCAAGGATGTGGCGCGGGCCCGGAAAAGGCCCGCCGAGCATTCGCAAACACAAGAAAAGCAAAATGATGTAGCTTCATAGACAGCATGATTGTCGGCTCCGGAATCGACCTGGTGGAGATCGGGCGCATCCAGCGCTCGATGGAGCGCTACGGGCAGCGTTTTCTCGACCGCGTCTACACCGCCGCCGAGCAGGCTTATTGCCTGCGCAAGCGTCAGGCCGCGGAAAGTCTCGCAGCCCGCTTTGCCGCCAAGGAGGCCGGAGCCAAGGCCTTGGGAACGGGCATCAGCCAGGGAGTGAACTGGCTGGAGATCGAGGTTGTCCGCGAGCCCGGCGGAAGGCCTGCGCTCCGGTTTTATGGGCGCGCCGCCCGGTTCGCCGACCGCCTGGGAGTGCGCCATGCCGCGCTCTCCATTACCCACACCGCCGACCTGGCCATGGCCAGCGTAGTGCTCGAGGACGAGCGCTGAGGCGAGTACTGAGCAGTTCTCCTTTCACTGTAGCGGGAGAGCGATGCCGCTGAGTGGTTTTTCCACCTGCGGAGCCGCTCTTTCCCTGCGGAACAGCACATCCTCCTGCGGAGTTGCTTTGCTCCCTGCTGTATGCCTCCTGCCCCTGAAGAGCAGGTAAAACGGCCTTCCATGGCGCCGGAAATGCCGCTTAAATTGGAAAATCACTTCGGGAGAATCGCTCAGATTCTGCCACTTCTGCTATCCTCAAGGCGTTAACCGGCTCATTTTTTACCCGAGGAGCGCCGTGCCAAGCCGCAAAGAAATTCAGTGGTCGCAACTGAAAGTGGGAGCGTTGGTTATGGCGGCCATGGCCGTTCTGATCTTCCTGATTTTTCTTATGTCCAGCTCGACCGGCGGGCTGTTTGCGCGCAAACTGACGCTTCGCTGCTACTTCGAGAATGCCTCCGGGCTGAAGAGCGGCGCGCCGGTTACGCTGGAGGGCGTGACCATCGGCAACGTGATTCGCATCCGCGTGGTCCCCGACCGCAGCCCTAAACCGGTCGAAGTGACCATGCGCGTGGGTTATCAATACCTGCGCGGCCTGCACACCGACTCGACCGCTGCAATTACCCAGGCGGGCGTTCTGGGCGACAGCTACGTGGACATAAGTTCGGTGCGCGCCACCGGCCCAACTCCCGTGGAGAACGCCGAACTGAAGTCCTCCGGCTCGCCTAGCATTCAGGATGTGATCCGCACCAGCCAGGACTCCATCGCGCACGTCACCGCGCTGATGACCAAGGCGGAGATCCTGGTGGATTCACTTAACTCGAGGCATGGCGTCGTGGGCGAGCTGATCAACGACCCCGAACTTGGCCACAAAATCACTCTCATCGCCGCCGATCTTCAGACCGTTACCGGCGCCATCGCCTCGGGCAAGGGCTCGCTGGGCAAGCTGGTCAACGACGACACGCTCTACACACGCGCCAACTCGGCCGTCGACCGGCTGGACAGAATCACCACCGATCTGGACGAGGGCAAGGGCAGCGCGGGCAAGCTGCTCAAAGACGATGCGTTTTACAACAACCTGAACGCCACGGTCGCCAATGCCAATCAACTAGTGGCCCAGATCAACTCCGGCAAAGGCTCCTTGGGCATGATCGCCAAAGACCCCGCCTTCGCCGCCAAGCTCGACGACACCGTCACCCGCCTGGACAGCATTTTGACCAGCGTCGATGCGGGCAAAGGCTCGCTAGGGCAGTTGGTGCAGAACCGCTCCCTCTACGACCACACCGACCAGACCATGGACCAGGCCGAGCAGTTGGTGAAGAGCATCCGCGAGAACCCCAAAAAGTACTTGGTCATTCACTTGAAGATTTTTTAAATTGTCTTCGCTACCTGGAGCCGGTGCACCTGCTAATTTTCAGGCTCACCGGCCGGCGGCTCGCGGTAGATCTTCCAGAATTCGATAAAGCCCTTCAGCCGCACCACCTGGAAGTAGTCGTTGGCGACAAAATAGAAGAGCATCGCCGCGGCCCAGACCAGGTGCAACGCATCCGGCCCCAACTCATCGCCGAAGGGCAGGGGCGCGGCCGACAGCACCATGGCCAGCACCATCAGCGCCAGCTTGACAATGCCCATTACCAGGTTGATCTCGACCAGTTTGGCCCTGAAGGCCTTTCCCAGCTTGAGACTCCGGCCAAGGGCGGAAAGCGCGGAGCGCTCTTCCAGCAGCATCACCAGCGGCGCAATGGAAAACGCCCAACTGGCCAGCGCAAACGCCGTGAAGAAGCCCAGCGAAAGAAAGATGACCCACATCGAATAGCCAATCAGGTCTGGCTCGCCGGCGGGGTTGATGTGCGTGGCCGCCGCCCAGGCAATCGCGCGAAACCAGCCCCAGCAGGCGGCAGCCAATAGAGCCAGCCAGGCTGCTTGCAGGACGATCATCCCCACCGGCCGGAAACGCAACCGGGGCTCCATGCGCTTCAGAACCAGGCTGCGACCCAGTCCTGAGACGGCCACCCAGGCCGTGGCGGCCACTGGCAGAAGCCAGTGAGCGACGGCCAGCACGCGAGGCTGGTAGAGCGCCCAGGCGCCGCCCAGTTGCACGGCGGCTACCCATGGGTTTTGCGCGTCGAGGTTGGCCAGGCCGGTAGAGTCCAGCGGCAGCGCGGCGAGAATCTTCCGCGCCTCGGCCCAGCAGACCACGAGCAGCGGCAGGCCGAAGAGCCAACGCCAGACCACTTCCAAAATTGTGAGTGAAGGCCGCGCGAAGACCCAGCCCATCTGGCCAACCAGCGACTGGGTTCCGCGCAGCGGAGCGGACACGGCTATTTCACCACCAGATTGACCAGCTTGCCGGGAACCACGATCACCTTGGCCACCTTTTTGCCCGCCGTCCGCGCCTGCACCTTCTCGCCGGCCAACGCTGCCGTCTCGATGGCCTTGGCATCGGCATCGGCGGCCACCTTCACCACTTCAACCAGCTTGCCGTTGATCTGTACCGGGATTTCGAGCTCGTCTTCCTTGGCCAGTTCAGGGTCGCTCACGGGCCAGGGAGCGCGTAAAACGCTTCCCTCTTCGCCCAGTTCCTCCCACAGTTCGGCGGCCACGTAAGGCGCAAAGGGCGCCAGCAAGAGCACCAGCGAACGCAGCAGTTCACGCACCACCGGCGCCGGAACCTCGCCGGCCGCCAGTTGCGCGTCGGCGGCCTGCATCTCGTTGACCAACTCCATGATCGCCGCCACGCAGGTGTTGAAGTGCCAGCGGCCCTCGAAGTCCTGCGTGATCTTGGCGATGGTCTGATGCAGCTTGCGCAGCAGCTTGAGCGAGAGGCCCGTGGGGGCTTCGACCTGTTGGCCGCGGGCTGCGCGCGCTAGGGGCGCGTACTTTGTCGCCAGCCGCCAGACGCGGGCCAAAAAGCGGCTAACCCCGGCGACGCCATCCTCCTGCCAGTCCAGATCGCGGTCCGGCGGCGCGGCAAAGAGGGCGTACATTCTGGTCGCGTCGGCGCCGTAGCGGGCCACCATATCGTCGGGTGAGACCACGTTGCCCTTCGACTTGGACATTTTGGAGCCGTCCTTGATGACCATGCCCTGCGTGAAGAGATGCCGCGCCGGCTCGTCGTTCACGATCAGCCCCAGGTCGCGCATCACCTTGGTCCAGAAGCGCGAGTAGATCAGGTGCAGAATGGCGTGCTCCACGCCGCCGATGTACTGGTCGATAGGGAACCAGTACTGCGCCTTGGCCGGTTCGTAGGGGGCGCTGGAGTTCGTGGCGTCGGTATAGCGGTAAAAGTACCAACTGGAATCGACGAAGGTGTCCATGGTGTCGGTCTCGCGCAGGGCTGCGCCGCCGCATTTAGGGCACTTGACGTTCACAAACTCCGGCACGCGGCTCAACGGCGATCCGCCCTGCTGGGTAATCTCGATCTGCTCGGGCAGGACGACCGGCAGTTGCTCCTCCGGCACCGGCACCAGGCCGCACTTCTCGCAGTGGATGATGGGAATCGGCGTGCCCCAGAAGCGCTGCCGGCTCACGCCCCAGTCCTTCAGGCGGAAGGTCACCTTGGGCTCGCCGAATGCACTGCGTACGGCAGTCTCTTGGAGCTTTTTCTGGGCTTCAGAGCAGCTCAGCCCGTCGTAATCCTGGCCGGAGTTCACCAGCACGCCCTCTTCGGAGACAAAGGGGAGCTTCGCTCCGTCCTCGTTTTGGACTGGCTGAATCACCTGCACGATCGGCAGATTGTACTTTTGCGCGAACTCGAAGTCGCGCTCGTCGTGCGCCGGAACACTCATGATGGCGCCGGTGCCGTAATCGGCCAGGATGTAGTTGGCCACCCAGATGGGCACACGCTGGCCATTGTAGGGGTTCAAGGCGAAGCGGCCGGTGGGGACGCCGTGCTTTTCGATCGCCCCCAGGTCGCCGGCCTCGCGCGCCCGCTTCTGCTGCTCCAAAAGCTCATCAACCTGCGCCTTCAGCTTTGGGTCCGCGGCGGTGAACTTGGCCACCAGCTCGTGCTGCGGAGCCAGTTGCACGCTCGTCGCGCCGAAGATGGTGTCCACGCGCGTGGTGAAGACGCGAATGCGCGTCTTTTCGGTTCCCTGTTCCCTGTTCCCTATTCCCTTATCGGTTTTTTCTGCCAGAAAAAAGTCGACCTCGGTTCCTTCGCTGCGGCCGATCCAATTGCGCTGCATGGTGCGCACCTTTTCCGGCCAGCCGTCGAGCTTGTCGAGGCCGTCGAGCAGTTCCTGGGCGTAGGCGGTGATGCGGAAGAACCACTGCACCAGGTCGCGCTGCTCCACTTGCGTGGTCTCATGCCGCCAGCAGCAGCCATCAACGACCTGCTCGTTGGCCAGTACGGTGGCGCACTCCGGGCACCAGTTCACCTTGCTTTTCTTGCGGTAAACCAGGTTTTTTTCGTACATGCGCAGAAAAAACCACTGATTCCAGCGGTAGTACTCAGGCAGGCAGGTGGCGATTTCGGTCGCCCAGTCGTAGCCTAGGCCGAGCCGCTCCATTTGGACTTTCATGGCGGCAATGTTACTGAGGGTCCACTCGCGCGGGGGGGTGTTGTGCTTGAGCGCGGCATTCTCGGCCGGCAGCCCGAAGGCGTCCCAACCCATCGGATGGAGCACGTTGTAGCCGCGCATCCACATGTGGCGGGCCAGCGCGTCGCCGATCGAGTAGTTGCGCACGTGGCCCATGTGCAACTGGCCGCTGGGATAGGGGAGCATCTCCAGCACGTAGTACTTGGGCTTGCCACAGGAAGCGGGCTCGGCCGCATACAGTTTGGGGTCCGCGGCCCATCGCCGCTGCCACTTGGGTTCAATCGCCGCCGGGTCGTAACGCAGTTCGTTCTCTTCCGCCATATCTTATTCAGTGTAAACGGGAGACGGCTGGCATTCAGGGCAACAGCGCTCGCGCGCTTTCCCAGGTCCCAAAATCGGGACCTGGGGCACCCAGTGCAGGGTTCTCCAAGCCGAAGGCGGCTGCCCCACCGCAGGTGGTCAGCAGCGCACAATTTTTGGCGAGTCGATGCCCTTGGTGGCGTTGCGAGTGTCGATCACCAGCTGCGACTGCTCGACGATGGCCTTGTAGTCGTAGGCTGAGTGGTCGGTGACGATGAGGACGGCGTCGTACTGGCCCAGGTTGTCGAGCGGGGTGTTGGTCATATTCAGGTCGTAGTGGCGGCCGCGGCCCACTGTGGGGAAGAAGGGGTCGTTGTAAGCGACGATGGCGCCTTTTTTGCGCAGTAGCTCGATGATGGTCAGCGACGGGGACTCGCGCAGGTCGTCGATGTCGCGTTTGTAGGCCACCCCCAGCACCAGCACCTTCGAGCCCTTGATGGATTTGCGCTGCTCGTTGAGCCCGGCGGCCGTCTGCTCGATCACAAAGTAGGGCATATTCGTGTTCACCTCGCCGGCCAGCTCGATGAAACGGGTGCGGAAGTCGAACTGCTTGGCCTTCCAGGAGAGATAGAAGGGGTCGATGGGAATACAGTGGCCGCCCAGGCCGGGGCCGGGATAGAAGGCCTGGAAGCCGAAGGGCTTGGTCTTGGCCGCGTCGATCACCTCGTGAATGTCAATGCCCATTCTCATCGTGAGCTGCTTGAGCTCGTTGACCAGCGCAATGTTGACGCAGCGATAGATGTTCTCGAGCAGCTTGGTCATCTCGGCCGCCGCGGGGCTGCTGACCGGCACCACGCGGCGGAAGATGGAGCCGTACATCGCCGCCGCCAACTGGTTGGCTGCCGGGCCGCAGCCGCCCACAACCTTGGGAATGTCGTGTCGCGCCACGGTCTCATTGCCGGGATCTTCGCGCTCCGGCGAGAAGACGACGTGCAGGCCTGGCTCGTCGAGCGAGCGCGAGGCCTTCAGGCCCTGCCGGTTGCCGGATTCGAGCAGCGGCACGACGATTTCCTCGGTGGTGCCAGGGTAGGTCGTGCTCTCCAACACGATGAGCTGGCCCTCGTGGAGCCAGGGGGCGATCGACTCGACCGTGCCGGTCACAAAGCTGAGGTCGGGCTCCTGGTGCTCATCGAGCGGGGTGGGGACGCAGATGATAACCGCGTCCATCCGCGCGATTTCGGAATAATCGGCCGTGGCGCGGAAGCCTGCCCGCTGAGCCGCCTGAATTTCGGCAGGAAGAATGCGCACGATGTAGGAGTTGCCGGCGTTGAGCGTCTTCACCTTCTCCGGCTCGACGTCGAAGCCGGTTACCTTGAACCGTTCACCGCTGAAGAGCAGCGCCAGCGGCAAACCCACGTATCCCATCCCGACGATGCCGATCTGGGCTTCCCGGGACTCAATTTTCTCTTTGAGGCCGGCCAGCCGGCTCTTGCTCGCAGTGGTCATGCTCTCGATTGTAAAGCCAGAATCTGGAGTGGCTGTGATGACGCAAGACAACCGGTCCGGCAGCCTGGGGGTAGTATGCTTTTCGTTATAGACTGCGGAGGATTTATTCACCGCAAACAGGCTTTCGGGCTTCAGGCCTTCGGGCTCATGGAGGAATTTTCTTGCCAAGCTATCTCGTAACCGGAGCGGCGGGCTTCATCGGCCGTTCGATTGCCGCGGCCTTGCTGGCTCGCGGTGAGACCGTCCGCGGCATCGACAGCTTCATCACCGGCAAGCGAGCCAACCTGGTGGGGCTGGAGGCTATGGAGTTCATCGAGGGCGACCTGGCCGACCCGTCGGCCTGCGCAAAGGCCTGCGCCGGGGTTGAGATCGTCTTCCACGAGGCGGCACTGGCCTCGGTGCCGCGCTCGGTGGCCGACCCGGTGGGCACCAACCGGAACTGCGTGGACGCCACGCTCAATCTTCTGGTGGCCGCCCGCGAGGCCGGGGTGCGGCGCGTGATTTACGCCGGGTCGTCCTCGGCTTATGGGGAATCACCTACCCTGCCCAAGCACGAACAGATGCTGCCCGCTCCGA
>Ga0326727_10007979_pt1 | contig 27336 bp, 19 predicted proteins | sample MB2enrmetagenome_FD_207643 | JGI IMG/M metagenome (GOLD analysis project Ga0326727, IMG submission 207643) | Lab enriched peat soil microbial communities from McLean, Ithaca, NY, United States - MB29MY | ecosystem: Environmental > Terrestrial > Soil > Wetlands > Peat | place: USA: New York...
GTCATCAAGCCCTCGGGGGTGCCTTACGACTCGCTGACGCCGGCGAAGATGGTCGTCGTCGATCTCAACAACCTGGTCGTTGAGGGCGACTTCAATCCCTCCACCGACACCCGCACGCACACCGTGCTGTACCGCGCTTTCCCCACCATCGGCGGCATTGCCCACACCCACTCCCCGTATGCGGTGGCCTGGGCGCAGGCGCGGCGGGAGATCCCCTGCTTCGGCACCACCCACGCCGACTACTGTTTCGGCCCGGTGCCCTGCACCCCGCCGATGAGCCCCGAGCAGGTGCAGCGGGACTACGAAGGGGAGACCGGCGAGCAGATCGCGCGCATCTTCGCCGGCACCGACCCCTTGGCGCGGCCGATGGTGCTGGCGAGCGGGCACGGGCCGTTCACCTGGGGCCGCTCGGCCGAGCAGGCGGCGGGGCATGCGGTCATCCTGGAGGAGATCGCGCGCATCGCCTCGGCCACGCTGGCGGTCGACCCGAACGCGCCCGCGCTGGAGGAGCACATCCTGGCCTACCACTACGGGCGCAAGCACGGGCCAGGCGCCTGGTACGGCCAGAATGCGGTGGCGCCTCCGCTCAGCCTCGGGCCACGCGAGAAAGCGTCGGCAAAACGTCGCTGAACACGGTGCCGGCGGCCGGCTTGCCGAAGTCGAAATAGACCCGGCGGAACAGCTCATACAGGGCATCGCACGCCTCACGCGCCTGAGGCTGCGGCTGATACACCGTGTACGGCGGGCACACCGCGTCCTGCGCCGCTTCGATGGTGGGGAAGGCGCCGGCGGCGAGTAGGGCGAAGATCGCCGAGCCGAGCCCCGTCACCTTGCCGGCGGGCACCAGTACCGGGCGGTTCAGCACGTTGGCATAGACCTGGTTCAGCACCGGGTTGTTTTGCGGGATGCCGCCGCCGTTGATCACCCTGATCGACGGCGCGCCGTACTCGGCCATCCGGTCGAGGATGACGCGGGTGTGCAAGGCGGTACCCTCGATGGCGGCGAACAGTTCGTCGCGCGCGGTGTGGCCCAGGTTCCAGCCGATGGTGATGCCGCCCACGCGGGCGTTCACCAGCACGGTGCGGTCGCCGTTGTCCCAGGTCATGCGCAACAGCCCGGTTTGACCGGCGCGATACGCCTCCAGCCCGCGGCTCAGTTCGGCGACCGTGGTCCCGGCGCGCCGCGCGATCGCGCTGAAGATGTCGCCGACCGCCGACAGCCCGGCTTCGATGCCGGTGAAGTTGGGGTGCACGCTGCCCGGCACTACCCCGCACACGCCCGGCACCAGCCGCTCCTCCGCGGCATAGGCGATCACGCAGGTCGAGGTGCCCACCACGTTGACCACGTCGCCCTGCTTCGCACCGGCGCCGATCGCGTCCCAATGCGCATCGAACGCCCCGACCGGGATCGGAATGCCCGCGCTGAGGCCCAGCCGTTCGGCCCAGGCCGGCGCCAGGTGGCCGGCAATTTCGTCGGAGGTGGCGTAGTGCCCCGCGAGCCGGGCGCGGACGCCGGCCAGCAGCGGATCGACGCCGGCGAGGAATTCCTCCGGCGGCAGGCCGCCGAGCGAGCGGTTCCACATCCACTTGTGGCCCATGGCGCAGACGCTGCGCTTCACCTGCGCGGGGTCGGCGATGCCCGCGAGCGTTGCCGCCACCATGTCGCAGTTCTCGAACGCGCTGGCGAAGGCGGCGCGCTTGTCGGGATTGTGGCGCAGCCAGTGCAGCAGCTTGGCGAAGCCCCATTCCGCCGAATACACCCCGCCGCACCATTCGATCGCGGGCAGGCCCACGCGATGCGCCGCCGCGGTAATCTCCTCCGCCTCGCCCTTCGCCCGGTGGTCGCACCAGAGGTAATAGTCGTCGAGCGGCTGCATCGCGGCGTCGACCGCGATGACGCTGGAGCCGGTGGTGTCGAGCGCGATCGCCGCCACCTCGGACCCGGCGATCCCGGCGTCCCTGATCGCCTGGCGCATCGCCTTCGCCAGCGCCTGCATCTGTTCGGCATGCGACTGGGTGGCGTAGTCCGGATCGTCCGGACGCCGGTTGAGCGGATAGTCCGCGACGGCGGAGGCGATCAGCCCCCGCTCGTCCTCGACGATCGACGTGCGCACGCTGAGCGTACCGAAGTCGATGCCCGCGACAATGGTCATGGCTGCCTCGCTCGCTCAGGGACGATGCCAGTGCATCTGCCAGCCCAGGTAGCGCACCGCCGCCTCGTACACCGCGGCGGCGGAGCGGGAGAGATTGGCCGCCACGTGATGCTCGAAGCCGTTCTCGCAGATGAAGTGCAGCAGCGTCTGCAGGCCGGGGATCTGCACCACGCCGGCGCCGCCGAACGTGGTCAGCGGATCGTCGGTGAACGTCCCCTCGCCGAGATAGCCGCGCATCACGCCGGAGGTGTCGTCGGTGGAGAATCGGGCGAAGCTCATCGGCCCGGCCTTCACGCGGCCGACCATGGTGCCGTAGGCGTTCTCCTTGCCAACCGTGCCGGCGATGATCTCCTGGTAGTCCTGCCGCGCATCCACGAAGAAGTGCTTCGGCAGGTTGGAGCAGTGGAAGCACACCGCCTTGTCGGGATCGTCGCCGTAGTTGTTGTTCCAGTCGAGCAGCGCACTCGGGGTGCCGGAGGCCAGCGCCAGCGCATGCATGCTGATGGTGCCGCAGATATCCGCCTCGCAGGCGCTGGCGAGGAGGTCATTGCTCATCATGCTCATCACCGTGCACGGCACGACGCCGAAGAACTCCTCCATCGCGGTCCAGCACTGGATCGCGCTGACCTTGACGTCCACCGCCCGCATCCAGTCCTCGATGACGAAGCCGAGCTTGGCCATCTTGATCAGCGAGGCCTCGGGAATGCCCTTGGTGGGCACGTAGGCCCTGATCTGGGCGAGCTTGTTGGCGACGCCCTCGTCGGTGTCCTTGAGGCGCTGGATGCGGCCGAAGATGTCGGATAGGTCGACCGTTTCGGTGGAAATGCCGTTCGCTTCCAGCAGCTTCTCGCTGTAGCGCACGGTGTTGAAGGCGGCGGGCCGAGCGCCGATGCAGCCGACGCGCAGGTCCCGCAATCCGTTGACGACCCGGCAGACCGCGCCGAACCACGCGAGGTCGGCGCCAAACCCCTCGCTGTCGGGTGCTGTCGTGTGCAGTGTGGTCAGCGAGTAGGGAATGCCGTACTGGCGGAGGTTGTTGCACACCGACATCTTGCCGCAGAACGAATCGCGGCGGTGGGTGATGGCCATCCTGCCCGGCGCGTCCGGCGTCGCCTGCACCAGCACGGGAGTGTCGAGCTTCGCCATGCGCAGCGTGTCCGCCACGCCGCGCTCGTCGCCGAAATTCGGCAGGGTGACGATGACGCCGTCGATGCGGTCCCGGTTCTGCCGGAACAGCTCGGCGCAGCGCCTGGCGTCGTCGTGGGTCTCCACCGCACCGAATTTGGTCGCCTCCTCGCCGAGCACGACGCAATCGAAGCCCGCGCGATCGAGCGCCGCGATCATCTCGGTGCGGCCGGATTTCGCCAGGTGGTCCGGGAAGAAGCCGCGGTTGCCGACGATGACGGCCATCGTCATCCTGCGAACTGGCATGGTTTGCCTCCTTCTCCTTGTTCCGCTCGGGCGGGTTCGTTTGCGGCATGATAGGGCGAGGTGCCTGCCCGTGAACAGCCCGGGCGGAGCGCGAGGCAGCGCCTCGCCACCGATAGGCCAGTAGGTCTGCCGGTTGGTCTCACATGTCCACCACGTCGCCATCCACGCGCGGCCGCATGGCGATCGGCCGCGGCCGCGGCGGGAAGCGGCGCTCGACATCGGGCACCAGCTCCAGCCCGATCCCGGGGTTCGTGGGAATGGCGATGAAGCCGTCCACCTGGTCGGCCAGCCCGGTGGCGAGGCCCTCGCCCAGCACCGCCGTGGATCCCTCGAGCTCGGGCGTGCGGGTCGGGTATTCCTGGATCGCGAAGTTGGGGATGGCGGCGGCGATCTGCAGGCAGGCCGCGGTGCTGACCACGGAGAGCGGATTATGCGGCACCACCCAGCAGTCGTTCGCCTCCGCCATGGCGGCGATCTTCTTGGCGCCGGTGATGCCGCCGCACAGGCATACGTCCGGCCGCAGATAGGCCACCGCGCGGCGGTTGAGCAGGGTCTGGAACTGGTAGGGGCTGATGAAGCGCTCGCCGGTGGCGACCGGGATGTGGATGTGGTCGGCGACCCAGGCCATGGCGTCCGGGTCGTTCGGCCGCAGTGGGTCCTCGTAGAACATCGGTTTGTACTGCTCGATGGCGCGCGCCAGCGCCACCGCCTCGGGCGGGGTGAGACGACGATGGATCTCGATGCAGAGATCGACCTCCGGCCCGACCGCTTCGCGCACCTGCCGGACGGTTTCCGCGGCGTCTTCGATCCTGGCCGAGTGGGTCTTGAAATACGGCGTCGTTTCGTCCTCGTCGAGCAGCGGGTTGACGTGGCCGAGCGCATTGAAGCCGAGGCCTTTCAGCCGCAGCGCCTCCTCGATGAGGGTCTGCCGGGAGCGGCCCTTCACGTGGCCGTAAACGCGCGCCTTGTGCCGCATCGGGCCGCCGAGCAGTTCGTACACCGGTACGCCGAGCGCCTTGCCCTTGATGTCCCACAGCGCGATGTCGATGGCGGAAACGGCGCCGTTCACCGCCGTGCCGGTGAAGTGGTCGGCGCGCAGCATGACGTTCCAGTGGTGCTCGATCGGCCGGGGATCCTTGCCGATCAGATACTCGGCGAACTTGCGGATGGCCGCGGCGCTGGCTTCCAGGTGGCCCCAGGTGCCGCTCTCGCCGATGCCGACGAGCCCGGTGTCGGTCTCGATGCGCACCAGGCAGAACAGGTCCACCATCAGCGGTTCGACGCGGGTGATCTTCATCTCGTTCATCCTCTTGCAGCGGCGTTGCCGGTGCGGGCGACGGCGGGCAGCGGCGCTTTGCCCTCGCGCAGCCACACCAGCATCTCGCCGGGTGCGCGGTTGTCCCAGGCGAAATATGGCACGGCGCGAATGCGCACCGGCACCATCGGCGCCGGCTGCTCACGGTACAACTCTGCGCCCCAGTCCTCGGCCGCCTCCGCCATCGCCTCGCCCTGCAGCACCACGACGCCGTTGAGCAGGTCGGCTTCGAAATGCGCATCGAGGCCGGCGTCGCGCGGCAGCACGATGCGGTTCAGGGGCACGGCGTTGTCTACCCCTTCCAGGCAGTAGACGAGCGGCCCGCGGCGGAGCGCCACCCGCCCGGCATCCTGGCGTACCGAGGGATGCGCATGCAGCCGCTCCACGCCGAGCCCGAGGCTGAGGCGCAGCGCGTCGCCGGGGCGCCATTCCCGCTCGATGCGGGCATAGCCGTTGGTAGCGATGGCGGCGAGATCCAGCCCGGTGTCGTTCACCGCCAGTGCCGTCGCGCGGCTCCACGCCGGGATGCGCAGGCTGAGCGCGAAACGGCGCGGCGCATCGGGTGTGATGGTCATCTCCACCAGCCCGTCCCACGGGTAGCGCGTGCGCTGCGCGATCCGCACCTTGCCTTCGCTGAGGTCGAGCGTGGCCTCGCTCTCGCCGTAGAGATGGACCGCGATTTCGCCTTGCCCTTCGGCGTAGGCGTAGGTGCCGATCGAGGCGATCAGGCGCGCGATGTTGGGTGGGCAGCACGGGCAGCGGTGCCACTTCCAGCGGTGGTGGTTGCCGCGGGACTCCAGCGGATTCTCGTAGAAGAACACGGTGCCGTCGAGCGAAATGCCGGCCAGCGCGCCGTTGTAGAGCGCCACTTCCATCAGGTCGGCGTAGCGGCCTTCCAGCGACATCTCCAGCATGCGGCGCGCCCAGAACACCAGGCCCACGGCGGCGCAGGTCTCCGCATAGGCGGTTTCGTTCGGCAGGTCGTAGTCCTCGGTGAAGCCTTCGTTGTAGGCCGAAGGACCCATGCCGCCGGTGACATAGAGCCGCTTGCCGACGAGGTCGGCCCACAGCCGCTCCAGCGCCGCGCGCAGGCTCGCGTCACCGAACTCGGCGGCGACGTCGGCCATGCCGGAATACATGTACATCGCGCGCACGGCGTGGCCGACCACCTTGTCCTGCTCGCGCACCGGCTTGTGCCATTGGTTGTATTCCGGCGTCTTCTGGTACCAGTCGCCGGGCGCCTCACGGCGCGCCGCGGCCTCGATCTCGAAGTATTTCGGGTCCTGCCCGCGCTGGTCGATGAAATAGCGCGCCAGGTCCAGGTGGGTGCGATCGCCGGTCAGCCGATACAGCCTGATGAGCGCCAGCTCGAGCTCCTGGTGGCCGGGATAGCCCGGCTTCTGCCCCGGCCTGGTGCCGATGACGCTGCGGATGTGCTCCAGGTAGCGCAACATGATGTCGAGGAAGCGGCGCTTGCCGGTGGCCTGGAGGTAGGCGATCGCCCCCTCCAGCATGTGGCCGGCGCAATAGAGTTCGTGGTCGTCGCGCATGTTGGTCCAGCGTCTGCCGGGGCGCATGCGGATGAACCAGCTGTTCAGGTAGCCGTCCGGCTGCTGCAGCCGGCCATAGGTTTCGATGATGGCGTCAACCTGCGCTTCCAGAACAGGATCGCGCTGGCGGGCAAGGCAGTAGGCGGCGGTTTCGATCACCTTGCCGAAATCGGAATCCCAGAACCGCTGCGCGCTGGTGCCGGCGCCGGGCTTGAGCGGCACGCTCTCCTTCGGCACCGGGCGGGAGGGGTCGACCTGCTCGAGCATGCCGGCGTCTTCGCAGCGACGGCGCAGGATCGGAGCGGTCCGGGTGCGCACCGTTTCGATCCAGCTTCCCCAGAAGCCCGCCATGGCAACACTCGGCACCGGCGGCGGGCGGAACCGCGCACGGGGTGCGGACGGCGGATTGGCTGGTTCGCTCATGGCGTCTCGGATCCCCCGCTGCCAATTGTGGCCTTCTACGCGATGCGGGGCTGCAAGCCAAGACATGCAAACAACGAGAGCGGAATGGAAGCCGGACGTCATTCCGTTCCGGTGATAAAATCAAAACGGATGGGAGGCCACGTTTAGCAGCCCGAGCCTCGCTGGCCGCAAACAGACGCCGCCCTCGTTCGTCGAGGAACGGGGCAACCGCATCGAAACGGGCTTTGATCGCGCCAATGTCAATCATCCCTCCAGAGTAACGGCGCCGCCTTCGCGATCACACCCATTCCCTGGACTCGTTTCGTGCGTTCTTCCCCCAGTCAGGATGCTTTGCTTCCGATTCGGTTGTTCAGGCTCAGACCCTTACACCACTCGGCGGGACACGACCCTGCCGAATTCCGTCGGTCGCTTCATCATTGCCTTCAGGAACATTCCAATGCTACGTTGCCTGCTCAGAAGGGCGGCGGGGCCGCCCATCCGGGAAACGTCGGGAGAAAATGAATGGCAAACTTGGCGCACTCTACCGGGACGAACGGAACGAATATAAGCCGTCGCACTCTGCTGGCAGGCGCCGGCGCGGCGGGACTGGCCGGCGGGCTTGCGATGCCCGCGATCGCCCAGAACAAGCCCATCCGTATGGGTTGGATCGTCGCCGTTACCGGGATGTTCGCGAGCAACGCTCAGGCCCAGGATTATGGCCTCAGGATGGTTGTGCAAGATCTCAATGAAAAAGGCGGTCTGCTTGGCCGCAAGATCGAGATCGTGATGCGGGACAGCGGCTCCGATCCGGCCAAGGCGGTCAGTTTCGCGAATCAGCTTGTTTATAGCGAAAACGTTGATGTTGTCTGTGGCCCGACCAACAGCGGTGAAATACTGCCGACGGAAGGCGTCATCTCTGGCGCCAAGAAGCTGCAAATATTCCCCGGCACGGTCGATGAGCTGGTCGATCCCGTCAAGTACCCGCTGGTTTTCCGTGATGAGAACAACAACACCCAGTGGATAAAGGCCGCCGTCAAATTCATGGTTGAGGACCTGAAGAAAACCAAGATCGCGATCATCAACGACAACACCGGCTATGGCGTGCTGACGCGTGGCGCGGTCACCCAGATTCTGGCGCAGCGCAACCTGAAGCCTGTCTACACCGCCACCGTTGATCCCGATAAGCCGGACATCACGGATGAGGTGCTGAAGGCGCGCGATGCCGGTGCCGATGCGATCACGGAATGGTCGAACGCCGCCGGCTTCGTGGCGCGACTGATCAACGCGCGCAGCGAGCAGAACTGGAATGTGCCCATCGTGGGTCATATGGCCATCCTGCAGGAAGCCGTCGCCAAGCTTCTGAGCAAGCGTTCCTATTGGGATAATGTCTACGGCCCGAATTTCCGCAACGCGATCGTCGACGCCAATGGAAACCTGGCGGCCATTGCGCAGGAGTTCCTGGACAGGCACAAGGACACCGCCGGCCCGTATTTGGCGGCGGGCGGTCTGCAAGCCATCCTGACAGGTCATGCGGGCGCATCTATTTACGTCGCCGGGGTTACCAAGGCCGGCGACACCGACTCGTTCAAGGTCAAGGCCGCGCTTGAATCCATTCCGGTGGTTGAGACACCCCTCGGCCAGTTCAGCTTCACGCCCACCGATCATACCGGGTACCACGACGATGGCGTCGTTATAGTGGCCGCCAACTCGCAGCTGCCGAACCTTGGCTATCCGCCAGTCAAGGTCTGAAGCACGCCTCTAAGACTTGGCACCGCCGGCGGGCGCCGGCAGGAGCTGAAGCACTGCGAGATCCTCGGCAAGGATGGTGCCGAGAACCTCGTGGCGATGAGCGACGCGGTGAAGGAGTTCAACGGGGAGCGTTAGCGCGCGTGCGTGAGGGGCACACCGAGGCGGCTCCATGGGGATCGCCTTTCTGCTGGCGCAACGTGATGGGCTTCGATCTGGCCCAAGGGGGCTGGTCGCCGCTCTTCTGACATGACGAGAGGCAACGATGAGTGAGCCAACGCAACACATTCAACCGGCGACCATGCGCGGGCCGGGGCTGTGTGTCATCCAGTTCGTCGGCAACGAGCCTCCGTTCGACACGTTGGGCGGCATTGCCGGCTGGGCTGCCAGCCTCGGGTTCCGAGGCCTGCAAGTGCCGACCCACCTTCCCGCGATCTTCGACGTCGGGCGAGCCGCCGAGAGCGACGCGTATTGCGGTGAGGTGCGTGGCACACTGGCGCAACACGGCCTTGAGCTGACGGAACTGAGCAGCCCCCGGCAGGGTCAGCTGTTGGCGGTCCACCCGGCATACGACGACGTGCTGGATGTGTTTGCTCCCGCCGAATTGCGGGGAAAACCGGCGGCCCGGCGAGAGTGGGCGCAAAGCCAGATGCTGCTGGCCGCGCGGGCGACGAAGCGGCTGGGGCTGACACGCCACACCACCTTCAGCGGTTCGCTGTTGTGGCCGTATTTCTATCCGTATCCTCCCTCGCCGGCAGGCCTGATCGATGCCGGCTTCACCGAACTGGCGCGCCGGTGGCGGCCCATTCTCGATGCCTTCGATGACGCCGGCGCCGATCTTTGCTTCGAACTGCACCCGGGCGAGGACCTCCATGACGGCGTCACGTTCGAGCGTCTGCTTGAAAAAGTCGGCGCGCACAGACGGCTGACGCTGCAGTACGACCCCAGCCATCTGCTGCTGCAGCGCCTCGACTACCTCGGCTTCATAGACGAGTACCACGAACGCATCCGCTCATTCCACGTGAAGGACGCGGAATTCAATCCCTCGGCGCGCAGCGGGGTGTATGGCGGCTATCAGCCTTGGCTTGACCGCCCCGGGCGTTTCCGCAGCCTTGGCGACGGACAGGTGGATTTCCGCGGCATCTTTTCGCGCCTGGCGCGATATGGCTATAGCGGCTGGGCATGCCTGGAATGGGAGTGCTGCCTGAAGAACAGCGCCGATGGCGCCCGGGAGGGAGCGGACTTCATCGCGCGCCATATTATCCACGTCACCGGAACGGCGTTTGACGCGCCTATGGCCGCTGGCTTCGATGAAGCACGCAACGCCCGGATAATGGGGCTCGGACGCGACTGAACCGATGGCGAGCGGGGACTTGGTCGCTCCTCAATAGGTGATGATCACCGCGTGGAATACGAGGGGCTCCTGCCCGGCGTTCCGGATGCTGTGCCGGCTGCCGTTCCCGGTGACGATCACGTCGCCGGGCGACACCGGTTTGTCGGTTCCGTCGTCGGCCACGATGCCGGTTCCGGAAAGGATGATGTAGTACTCGGTCTCCGCGTCGTGCGCGTGCTCACCGATCGAAGCGCCCGGCGGCAGGGTGATCTCCGCCAGCAGGCGAGCGTTCCGCATCCCGGCAGGATCGCTGAAGTGAACGAAGCTGGCGGCCCCTTCACCGCCCCGCATCCTCTCCTTCGTCTCGGTCTTCATGTCGTGGCGATGGATGATCATGGACGTCTCCTTCTCCAGGGCTCCCCGCTGTTCTCATTCCGTAGGCGAGAAGTCAAATGCGGTCCAGCGAGTAGCCGGTATCTTGATGCGGGTTTCGTCGCGCGAGAGCGGGAGCCGCCGTAAGGCCCCGCATCCAGGTGCGGGCTACGGCGCTTCGCGCCATCCTGGCCGTGGCACCGTTCGGCGCGAAGCGCTGCTTGCCGCCGCAGCCCGGGTCTGCTGAACTCGGTCGATGCGCAAGGAAAGCTGCGGCGAGGGCGTGTTCCGCATTCGAATCGGCCCCGGCGATCCGGCGGGGGTCTCCTACCTCGCCGATCGCGCGCCTGAGGGCAGGGCGGTTGGTGCCGTGCCCCGCCTCGACCTCGAGGTGGTCAACTCCGATGGCCTCGCCGTGCGCATCGCCATCGAGCACCCCCAGCACTTCTGGGGCCTCGGCGAGGGCGGCCAGCAGTTCGACCGGCTCGGCGCCACGCGGCGGCTGTGGAACAACCAGGGCAACTACGGCCAGGCCGGCGGCGACATCGCCATCCCCGTGCTGGTGAGCAGCGCGGGCTACGCCCTGTTCTTCGACAATGCCTCGGCCGGCGAGATCGTGGCCGGCTCCTCGATCGGCGGCGCCTGGATCGAAGCACGCTTCGCCGCGGCGCCGCTCGATCTCTACCTCATCGAGGGCGCCGACCTCGCTTGCGTGCTGGAGCGCCTCGCGGGCCTGCTCGGTCGCACTCCGCTGCCGCCGCGCTGGGCGCTCGGGTTCCTGCAGTCCTCGCGGCACTTCGATGGCCCGGACGATTTGCTGGCGGTGCCGCGCACGCTGCGCGCCAGGCGGCTGCCTTGCGACGGGCTGATCCTGCTGTCCACCTACGGCGCCTGCAGGGGCTGGAACCGCGGGGTCGGCCACCTGGAGTGGGAGGGCGCCATCGTGCCTGATCCCGCTGCCCTGCTCGCCGAATTGCGCGCCATGGGGTTTCGCGTGATCAGCCATGAGTATCCGGTGCTGCATGCCGACTCGCCCTTGTTCGCGGAGGCGGCAGCCAACGGCTGGCTGCTGGCGGACGGCTACGACGATCACCGTCCGCATCCGCCGGGGGTCGCGGCCTATCGCGAGGGCCAGCGCTTTATCGATTTCACCGCTCCTGCGGCGCGGCGCTGGTGGTGGCGGGCGCATCGCGCGCTCCTGGCCGAGGGCATCGCCGGCTGGTGGCTGGACGGCGGCGAGGGGCCGGCGGCGCAGGTCGCACTGGCCGCGGGCGAGGGCAGGATGGTGCACAACCGCTTCGACCTCTGCCGCCAGCAGGCGTTCGCCGAGGGCGAGGCGGAAGACGCACCGCATCGCCGCCCGTTCCTGCTCTGCCGCTCCGGCGGGCCGGGGATGCAACGGTTCGGCGCCGTGGCCTGGTCGGGCGACATCGCGTCGAGCTTCGCGGCGCTGGAGATGCAGGTGCCGATCGGGCTGAACGTCGGCCTGTCCGGGGTGCCGTTCTGGGGCACCGACATCGGCGGCTTCTACCAGGTCGGGAAGCCGGACCCGGAGCTCTACCTCCGCTGGTTCGCCTTCGGCGCGTTCTGCCCGCTGTTCCGCGCGCACGGCCATCGCTGGCGCGACCACCTGCCCTGGACGCACGGGCCGGAGGTGGAGGCGATCTGCCGGCGCTTCCTCGAGCTGCGCTACCGCCTGCTGCCCTACACCTATACGCTGGCGTGGGAGGCGCACGCGCGCGGCCTGCCGATGATGCGCCCGCTGGCGCTGATCGATTCCGCCGATCCCGCCCACTGGCAGATCGGCAGCGAGTATTGCTGGGGCAACGACCTGCTGGTCGCCCCGGTGACGCGGGCCGGCGCGCGGCATTGGCCGGTGTGGCTGCCGGCGGGCGCGTGGTTCGATTTCTGGACCGGAGAGCGCCATGTCGGCCCCGGCGCGATCGAGGTCGAAGCCCCGCTCGATCGCATCCCGCTCCTCGTGCGCGGGGGCGCCATCATCCCGCTCGGCCCGCTGATGCAGCACGTGGGCGAGCGGCCGGTCGATCCGGTGACGCTGCTGATCCATCCGGAGCCGGGCCATGCCGTCGCACTCCTCTACGAGGACGACGGCGAGACGCGTGCCTACGAGCGGGGAGCCGGCGCACTGACGCGCCTCACGGCCAGCGCCGATGGCGGACAGCTCACGGTCGCGATCGGGGAACCCGAAGGCGACGGTACCGTGTTGCCGCCGGGGCGCCGCTACACGCTGAGCATCCGCACGGAGCGGGAACCTCGGCAGGTCCTGCTGGGGGGGCGGAGCGCTCCCTGGCGAGTGGCCGAGCCTGGCTTCATCGAGGTGGCGGACATCTGCGCGGGCGAGACCGTCAGCATCGACTGGCGCTGATAGCGAGGCGCTGCCTCGCGCTCCGCCAGGGCTCCGCCCTGGACCCGCCAGGGGCCATAAGGCCCCTGGACCCCATTTTGTTGGGGCGCTTCGCGCCGAACGGTGCCGCAGCGAGGATGGCGCGAAGCGCCTAAACGAATGGGTTCCAAGGGCCTCTCGGCCCGTCGCGCGAAGGCGCGCGCCGGACTTGGCGGGGGTCCAGGGGCAGAGCCCCTGGCGATTGCGGGTGGATGCTGGCCTCTGATAGGCTGGCAACATTACGGCAGCACCGCCGGGCAGACGCGTGGCGCGGATTCCCGTTGGGAGGACACTATGAAAATCACCCATGTCAGAACCCATGTGCTGGAGGCTCCTCTCAGCCAGCCGTTCAGTTGGTCGTTCGACGGCACCGCCACGCGCTCGGCCTGTCTGGTCGAGGTCGAGACGGACGAGGGTGTTACCGGCTGGGGCGAGTGCTTCGGGGAGGCGCGGCTCAATGCCGCGGTCGTGCAGGCGTTCGACAGGCACCTGATCGGCGCCGATCCATGCGCCTCCGAGGCGATCTGGCAGACGCTGTACAACCGCTTCCGCGATCGGGGTCAGAAGGGCCTTGTCATCACCGCGCTCAGCGGCGTCGACATCGCGTTGTGGGACATCCGCGGCAAGGTTTCCGCACTTCCGGTGCACCGTCTCATGGGCGGGCCGCTGCGCACACGCGTGCAGGCTTACGCGACCGGGACATATCGTCGGGATCAGGGCAATCCGCTCGATTACGTCGTCGAGGAGGTCAAGGAGTACGCCGCCCAGGGGTTCATGGGGGTCAAGGTCAAGATCGGCCGCGATGTCGACGCCGACGTCGAACTCATCAGGGCGGTTCGGGCGGCGATCGGACCCTCACGCAAGCTGATGCTCGACGCCAACCACGGCTATGACGCCATCGACGCCATCGCGCTCGGCCGCAGGGTGGCGGACCAGACCATCGAATGGTTCGAGGAGCCCGTCGCGCCGGAAGACCTGGCGAGCTACCGCGAAGTCCGCAGGGGCCAGCCCATTCCGGTTGCCGGCGGGGAGTGCGAGTTCACCCGGTGGGGGTTCGTGAACATCCTCACGACCCGCTCGATGGACATCCTGCAGCCCGACACCTGCGCCGCCGGCGGCCTGTCCGAATGCAAGAAGATTGCCGACATGGCGAACGCCTTCGGCATCCGCTACCTCCCGCATGTGTGGGGAACCGGCGTCAGCCTGGCCGCGGCCCTGCAGTTGCTTGCCGTGCTGCCGCACACGCCACCGCGCTTCACGCCCCGTGAGCCGCTCCTGGAATTCGACCGCACCGAGCACGCGTTCCGTCAGCAGATTCTCACCGCCCCGCTCGAACATGAAGGCGGCTGGGTGCAGATCCCGACCGGCCCGGGGCTCGGGATCGAGATCAACCGCGATACGCTGAAGAAATACTCGATCCGCTGACCCGATCATGAGCACGACCGCGCTGTCACCCGAACTGATCACGGCGCGTCTCGACCGATTGCCGGTCACACGGCACATCTGGCTGATGGTGGTGCTGATATCGCTTGGCGGCCTGTTCGAGAACTACGATATCTTCTTCACCGCCTATATCGCCCCCGGGCTGTTCCGGGATGGCGTGATCACCCCGACCACGGTCTCGTTCTTCGGCATGACCGGGCTGGCGAGCTTCATCGCCGCCCTGTTCTTCGGCATGTTCATCGGCACCATCGCCGTGTGCTTTGTCGCGGACCGGTTCGGCCGGCGGGTGATCTTCGTCAGCGCGCTCCTGTGGTATTGCGCGGCGACCCTCATGCTGGCCTTCCAGGACAGCGCCAACGGGCTGAATTTCTGGCGGTTCCTCGGCGGCATCGGCGTCGGCGTCGAGCAGATCACGATCGATGCCTACCTTTCCGAATTGGTGCCCAAGCACGTGCGCGGCAAGGCTTTCGCCTTTCAGCAGGGCGTTTCCTTCTTTGCCGTGCCGATCGTCGCGTTCCTGGCCTGGCTGCTGGTGCCCGCGACGCCGTTCGGCATCTCCGGCTGGCGCTGGGTGGTGATCCTCGGGTCGATCGGCGCGATCTTCGTCTGGTTCGTTCGTCTCGGCCTGCCGGAATCGCCACGCTGGCTGGCGCAGCAGGGCCGCCTGGAAGAGGCCGAACGAGTCATCTCCACGATCGAGGCGAAGGTGCAGGCACAGACCGGCCGCGCGCTGCCGCCAATCGACACCCCGAAGCCCGAGTTCCACCGCGTGGGCAGCTACCGCGAAATGTTCAGCCCCGCGTATCGCGGCCGGACCATTCTGCTGATGGTGTTCCACATTGCCGAGACCGTCGGCATCTACGGCTTCGGCAACTGGATGCCGACCTTGCTGATCGCCAAGGGCATCCACGTGACGCAGTCGCTCGAATACATGTTCGTCATCGCGCTCGCCTATCCGGCCTGGCCGTTGATCGCCTCTCTGTTCGCTTCCCGCATTGAGCTGAAGTGGCAGATGTGCATCGGCGCGACCGGGATCGCCACGTTCGGCCTGCTGATGATCACCCAACAGATGCCCCTGCCGATCATCGTCATCGGCATCCTGCTGGCCTGTTCGAGCTGCTGGCTGTCCTTCTCGTTCCACGCCTACCAGTCGGAGCTCTATCCGACGCGGATGCGCGCGCGGGCGGTGGGGTTCGTCTACTCCTGGAGCCGGCTCAGCGTGGTGTTCACCTCCTATGCCATCGCCGCCGTGCTGGGAGTTTTCGGCGTGCCGGGCGTGTTCGGCTTCATCGCCCTGGCGATGGCAGTGGTGATCGTTTCCATCGCCGCCTTCGGGCCGAGGACGAACCAACTGGCGTTGGAGGAAATCTCGCGTTAGCGCGTTTCGAGCGCCGCCAGTACTGCGTCTCCCATCTCCTGCGTTGAGACCACCTTGCTTCCTGGCTCGGCAATATCGGCGGTACGCCGACCGCTCGCCAGTACCGTCTCCACGGCGGATTCCAGGAACGCAGCATCGTCCGGCCGCAGCAACGTCAGGCGAAGCAGCATGGCGACGCTGAGGATCGACGCCAGCGGGTTGGCGATGCCCTTGCCTGCAATGTCCGGCGCGCAGCCATGCACCGGCTCGTAAAGCGCCTTGCAGCGACCGTTGGCATCCCGCGCGCCGAGCGAGGCGGAGGGCAACATGCCTAGCGAGCCCGCTATCATGGCCGCGCCGTCGGAGAGGATGTCACCGAATATGTTGCCGGTGACGATCACGTCGAACTGCGCAGGGTCGCGCACGATCTGCATCGCCGCGTTGTCGACGAACATGTGGCTCAGCTCGACGTCGGGGAATTCTTTGTCGTGCATGGCCTGGACTTCCTGGCGCCAGACCCTGCTGGCTTCGAGCACGTTGGCCTTGTCCACCGAGCAGAGCCGTCCGCGCCGCGTCCTCGCCAGTTCAAAGGCGACGCGGGCGACATCGCGCACTTGGTTGGTGGCATAGGTCTCCGTGTTGTAGCCGCGCAACTGGCCGTCAGGCAGCGTCTCGATGCCGCGCGGCTCGCCGAAGTAGATGCCGTGCGTGAGCTCACGCACCACGATGAAGTCCACCCCCTTGAGCACGCGCGTCTTGAGCGGCGAGGTTTCGGCCAGCGCCGGATGCGCGAAGATTGGCCGGAGGTTGGCGAACAGGTTGTACCTGCTGCGCAAGGACAACAGGCCGCTCTTCTGCCGCACCTCGGTCGGCACCTCCTTGGTCTCCGGCCCGCCTTCGGCGCCGAACAGGATCCCGTCCGCCTCGTCCATGGCCGCGTATGCATCAGGGGGAATCAAATGACCGCTCGCAAGATACGGGCGGACGCCGAATTCGGCGTCGCGCAGGATGATCGGGATGTTCCGCTTCGCCGCGAACCAGCTCAGCACCCGCCGCCCCTGATCCGTCACCTCGGTTCCGATGCCCTCGCCGCCGACCACCGCGATCCTGACCGGCGCTGCCGAGCTGCTCATGTGCTTGTGTCCTTCACGCATAGGGTTCGTTCATGGCCGCCGTATCGCACGCCTCCAGGCAGGGGACCATGGGGAGATTGGCAGGCCAGGGGCGCTTCGCGCCATTCTTGCCGCGGCACCGTTCGGCGCGAAGCGCCCAAATAAATGGGGTCCAGGGGCCTTATGGCCCCTGGCGGGTCCAGGGCAAAGTCGTCGCGCGAAGGCGCGCGCCGAGCCTGGCGGAGCGCGAGGCAGCGCCTCGCCGCTATCGGCCGACCGCGTAGCCCTGCATGCCGCGCGGGTTGGCGCCGGCGAACATCTGCCCGTCGGGCTCGATCCGCGCGGCCGAGAGCCGGCCTTCGCTCCAGTCCTCCCCGGCCTCGGCAAGATGCCCGCGGGCTTTCAGCGCCGCCAGTACGGACGGGGCAAAGCGGCCCTCCAGCACCAGCTTGCCGGGCCTTGCCACCCGCGGCCAGAAGCTGCCCGGCCAGTGCTCGGAATGGAACGACGGCGCATCGATCGCCTGCTGGATGGTCATCTTGTGGTGCAGCATCCTGAGCAGCATGATGGGCTGCCATTGGTCCTGCTGGTCGCCGCCCGGCGTGCCGAACGACATCCACGCGACACCTCCGCGCAGCACCATGCTGGGCGAGAGCGTGCTGCGCGGGCGCTTGCGCGGGGCGACCGAATTCGGATGGCCGGCATAGGTCCAGAACATCTGCCCGCGCGTGCTGATCGGGAAGCCCAGCGGCGGCACCACCGGCGAGGATTGCAGCCAGCCGCCGGAGGGCGTGGCGCTGACCATGTTGCCCCAGCGGTCGATGACGTCGAGGTGGCAGGTGTCGGCACCGACCGCGCCCAGCCGCCCAACCGTCGGCTCGCCGGCGCCGGCGGCCCCACTCGGCAGTTCGACGCGATGCTGCGCCGCACGGTCCACCTTCGCCTCGAAGCCCGGCACCTGGCCGGGGCGCAGCTCCATCGAGGCCTCGGCGCCGAGGAGGTGGCGCCGCGCCTCGTTGTACTCGCGCGACAGCAGGGTTGATAGCGGCACGGCCACGAAATCGGGATCGCCGTAGTACGCCTCGCGGTCGGCGAAGGCGAGTTTCATGCATTCCACCACGGTGTGCACGAATTCCGGCCCCAGCGGATCCATTGTGGCAATGTCGAAGCCCGCGAGTAGGGCAAGCAACTGCAGGAAGGTCGGCCCCTGCGTCCAGGGGCCGCACTTCAGTACCGTGTGGCCGCAGTACTCGAAGCTCGCCGGCGCTTCCACCGGCGCCGCCCAGCGCGCCAGGTCGCCGGCACTGAGCAGGCCGCGGTGATGCCGGCCGGAGGAATCCAGCACATCGGTTTCGGCGTAGTAGCGGCCGATCGCCTCGGCGACGAAGCCGCGATAGAAGGCGTTGCGGGCGCCGTCGATGCGCGCCTCACGGCTGGGCCCGACGGCTTCGCGGACCAGACGCCGCCAGGTCTCAGCCAGCGCCGGCCGGCGCAGCAGGGTGCCCGGCGCAGGCACCGCGCCGCCGGGCAGGTACACCTCCGCGCTGGTCTTCCATTCCTCCAGCAGCGGCTGCACGCCCGCGATCGCGGCGCTGATGCGCGGCACGATGTGGATGCCGTCCTGTGCATAGTGCAGCGCGTAGGCGATGGCGTCGGCGAATTCCCAACTGCCCCAGTTGCGCAGCAGCGTGCACCAGGCATCGAACGAGCCGGGCACCACGGCGGGCAGCAGGCCGGTGCCGGGCACCAGGTCGAGGCCGAGGGCGGCGAAGCGCTGCGGGGTCGCCGCGTCCGGCGCCACCCCCTGGCCGCAGACCACCGACTGCGTGCCGGAGCGGGCGTCGTGCAGGATGATGGGGGCGTCGCCGCCCGGGCCGTTCAGGTGCGGTTCGGCAACCTGCAGCGTAAAGCCGGCGGCGACCGCGGCGTCGAAGGCGTTGCCGCCGCGTTCCAGCACCGCCATGCCGACCTGGGTGGCGATCCAGTGGGTCGTTGCCACCACGCCGAAGGTGCCGGCGATCTCCGGCCGCGTCGTGAACATGAAGTTGCTCTCTCCTGGTTGCACGAGCATAGACTTATAGCACCCCCAGCCATCGCGGCACGGCGAGTGTGATCGCCGGAATGAAAGCCAGCAGCAGCAAGGCGACGAACACGATTGCCAGGTATTTGGCGATCGGCCGCACCACCCGCTCCATCGGCACGCCGCCCACGCCGCAGGCCGTATACAGCCCTACTCCGATCGGCGGCGCGAACAGCCCGATGCCCATCGCGATGACCAGCAGGATGCAAAAATGCAGCGGCTGCACGCCCAGCCTCTGCGCGGCCGGCAGCAGCAACGGGCCGAAGATGATCAGCGCCGGCGCGCCTTCCAGCGCCGAACCCATCACGATCAGCATGACGATCGCCACCAGCAGGAACACCCAGGTGCCGGCCCAGGTGCCAATCCCCGCCAGTGCCGCTGCCATGGTCTGCGGGATCAGGTTCACCGTCAGCAGGTAGCTCATCAATCCTGCTGAAGCCACGATGAACATGATCATGCCGGACAGCGAGGCGGAGCGCACCAGGAAGTCGGCGAAGGACCGCCAGCTCATTTCACGGAACGCCAGCCCGCCGACCAGCAAGGCATAGAGGACGGCGACGGCGGAGACCTCGGTCGGCGTCGCCACGCCGCCGACAATGCCGACGACGATAATGAGAATCAGCGTCACCCCCGTCATCGCGCCGGCGGTGGTGCGCAGCAGGTAGCCCACCGATCGGTGTCCAGGCTCTGCCTGCCACGATGCCCTTCTGCCTTGCGTGTGCGCGCTGCGCGCCGTCAGCACCGCCACCAGGATCAGCCCCACGGCCATCACGGCCGCCGGCAGCAGGCCCGCCAGGAACAGCCCTGCTATCGAAACGTTGGCGACATAGCCGAGGATGATCATGTTGATGCACGGCGGGATGGTCTCGCCCATCACCGCGCTGGCGGCGAGCAGAGCCACGGCGTCGTTCTCGTCATAGCCGGTTTCGCGCATCGCCGGCAGCATGATGGAGCCCACCGCGGCCACGTCGGCGCTCTTCGACCCGGAGATGCCGGAGAACACCGCCATGGCGGCAATCATCACCACGCTCAGCCCACCGCGCACGCGGCCGAGCATCAGGTCCAGGAATTTGACCAACCGGTGCGACATGCCGTTGATGCCCATTACCAGCCCGGCCAGCACGAAAAAAGGAACCGACAGCAGCACGAAACTGTCGACGCTGGACTGCATCTGCTGGGCGAACTGCTCGATCGGGAGCGCAGTGCTCACGGCCATATAGGCGAGGTTTCCGGCAGCGAGCGCGAACGCCACCGGCACCGACGCCGCCAGGCAGACCACGTTCACCACCAGCATCACCCAGACACTGGTGGAGGTGTCGGGCGGCGCGGCAGCCCCCCATGCCACGAACGCCGCGCCCAAGCCAAGCACGACGGCCGCGGCCTGCAGCGACTCTCGACGTGGCACGCGGCAGAGTGAGCACAAGGCGAACAGGCTCATGAAGCCACCGCCGATCAGCAACGGGAAGTACTCGATGCTTGCCGGCAGCAGGCCGCTCGGCGTCGTTTGGTCTTCGACGCTTTGCAGCAGAGGCAGCGACGAGCCGGTAACTGCGAGCGACACCACCAGCGTCACCCAGGCAACGAAACCGTCCGTGCGCGCGGCCCACTGTCCGGTCAGGCGGTTGCGCAACACACGGACGCCGAGATGTTCCGAGCGGTGCACCGCCAGCGCGCCGCCCAGGAACGTGATGGCAACCAGGCCTGCGACCGCAACCTCATCGCCCCATTGCAACGGGTTCGACAGGAAATAGCGGTACACGACGTCGAGGCAGACCACGACCACGCCGCTGCTCAGCACCAGCGCGCTCAGCACCCAGACGATCGCGGCCGCAATTTGCTCCAGGCGCCGCAAACCTGGCTGCAGCACCTCAGAGGGTCCTGCCGGTCGCCTTCAGAATGGCCTGCAGCACGGGCTTCGAGGCCGGATGCTGGTCAGTGAAGCTTTGCCACAGCGGCTTCACTTCATCGGCCAATGCCGCGCGGTCGATTTCGATCATGCGGATACCGCTCTGCTTCAGGGCATCCAGCGACTGCTGCGCCTCTCCGGCGGCTTTCTGGCGTTGGTTCAGGACAGCGCTGGCGGCGGCCTGGCGCACCGCCTGGCGCTCGGCGTCGGATAGCCTGCGCATGGTGAGGTCGGAGATAACGGGCGCCTGCGGGTCGAAGATGTGCTGCGTCAACGTCAGGTTCTTGGCGACTTCGTAGAACTTGAACTGCAGGATGGTGGACGGATCGTGCTCCAGCCCATCGATGACCCCGGTCTGCAAGGATGTATAGACCTCGTTGAAGCTCATCGGCACGGGGTCGGCGCCAAGCAGCTTGAAGGTCTGCACGAAGGTGGGGGAGGGGAGAACGCGGATCTTCCTGCCGTGGAAATCCGCGGGCGTTGTGATCGGTGTCTTGGTCAGCACATTGCGGGCGCCGAAGGTGAAGCACCAGCCGAGGATTTCCGCGTGGGTCTTCTGCTTGTAGATATCCTTGAGAAGCTGGCCGGCGTTGCCGTCCATCACCGTACCGAGCTGCTCAAGCGAATTGAACAGAAAACCCATGGTGAGGACGCCGACTTCCGGCACGATGGGCGCCCAGACCGAGATCGGCATCATCATGTCCAGTGCGCCGGAATTGATCTGGTTGGGGTATTTGTCCTCCGGCCCGAGCTGGCTGTCGCCGTAGAAGATGGCGCCAACATCGCCTTTGGTCTTCGTGGTGAGCTCGGCCGCGAAGGCGTCGAAGAATACGGTGTGCGCGTTCTGGGTGTGTGTTGGCTGCGAGGAACCCATCTTCAGTGTGATTTTCTTGCCCTGATGGCCGCGAATGGCTGACTCGGTCTCGGCGCGGGCAACGCAGGGGGTAGCGAGGGTAGCGGCCAACGGCAATCCCGCGGCAACACAAAGCAGGCCGCGCCGCGAGTACCCTCGCCGGGACAGTGCGGACATAGAGATGCTCCTCCCTTCGGGAGTTGGGGTCCAGGGGCCTTTCGGCCCCTGGCAGGTCCAGGGCGGAGACGTCGCGCAAAGGCACGCGCCGGGCCTGGCGGAACGCGAGGCAGCGCCTCGCTCAGAAGACGCGGATCGGCACCTCGGCCGGTGCGGCGAGCAGGGAGCCGATCTCGTCGTCCAGCCGGACCAGGGTGATCGATGCGCCAGCCATCTCCAGCGACGTGCAGTACTCGCCGACATACGAGCGGCCGACCTTGATGCCCCGCTTCGCGAGCTGGTCATGGGCGAGCCCGTACAGCAGGTAGAGTTCGCTGATCGGCGTGCCGCCCAGGCCATTGATCATCAGGGCGACGCTGTCGCCGCCCTTGTAGGGCAGGTCGGGCACGATGGCGTCGAGCAACAGGGTTACGATCTCGTCGGCCGTGCCGCGTTTGGCGCGGCGGCGGCCGGGCTCGCCATGGATGCCGATGCCGACTTCCATTTCGTCCTCGGCGATGTCGAACAGCGGCATTCCCTTGGCGGGCGGCGTGCACGAGCTGAGCGCGATCCCCATCGAGCGGGTCACGCCGTTGACCTTCTTGCCGATGTTCAGCACCTGTTCGATGTCGGCGCCCTTTTCGCTGGCCGCGCCGACCGCTTTGATGACGAAGAAGTTGCCGGCCACGCCGCGGCGGCCCACCGTGTAGGTGGAATCCGATACCGACACGTCGTCGTTGATGATCAGGGTTTCAACCTTGATGCCTTCGGCATCCGACAGCTCGGCCGCCATTTCGAACGCCAGCCGGTCGCCGGTGTAGTTGTTGACGAGGTAGAGCACGCCCTTGGCCGAGCGCAGCAGCTTGGTCGTTTCCGCCACGTAATCGACCGGCGGCGCCGAGAACACGTCGCCCGGGCAGGCCGCATCCAGCATGCCGCGGCCGACCGCCATCACGTGGGCCGGTTCGTGGCCGGAGCCGGAGCCCTGGACGATCGACACCTTGTTGTCGTTCGGCGCGTCCTTGCGCATGATCAGATTGTATTCGGGCACGTATTTCAGGGTGGCGGGGTTGGCCAGCTCCAGGCCCCGCAACATGTCGGGCACGAATTTTTTGGGATCGTTAACGAACTTCCTCATGAGTCTCCCTCCCTCGGGTTCAGGATGCCACCACCGGCCGGCACGCCTCGCTCACGGTCCTCGCCATCAGCGCGACTGCCATGGCGCCCGGATCGGGCGAGCCCCGGCTGCGCTCGCCGGTATAAGAGGCCCGTCCGCGACGGGCGACGAGTTCGGTGGTCTTGTTGGCGGCGATGTCGGCGGCCTTGACCGCGGCCGCGAACGCCGCGTGGGGCTCGGTGCCGGCCGCCAGCCCGGCCTCGAAGCTGGCGATCATCGGGGCCAACGCATCGAGCAGGGTCTTGTCGCCGAGCTCGGCACCACCGCGCTTCTGGATGCCCTCGAAGGCCGCTTTCAGCATCGCCACCGCGTCCGCGGGGGTCAGTTCGGTCCTGGTGCCGGCGGCCGTGCCGGCGCGCAGGAAGCCGGTGCCCCAGATCGGGCCCGAGGTCCCACCGCAGCGGCTGGTGATGATGAGCCCGACTTTCTTCAGGAAGGTGCCGATGTCCTTGCGGTCGATCGCATCGAACTCTTCCAGCACCTTTTCAAATCCGCGGGCCAGCGAAAAGCCGAAATCCCCGTCACCGACAACCGAATCGAGCGCGCCGAAATGCTGCTCGTTGTCGATCGCCGTGCGCGCCATCGTGCGGACCACGGTTTCTACCATAGGCAAGGATGTCGGCATTCGTTTTCTCTGGGTATGTTGTTGGTCGGCTTCAGGAATGAATGGCTCAGGGCCGGTTCAGGCAGGCGGCCAGATCGGCGAGGCGGATCCAGCCCGCCGGGCGCGCGCCGCTGCGGTTGGCAAGCACCTCGATGTTGCCGCCCGGCTCGCCGAAATCGCTGACGACCAACACGGCCTCGTCGAAATTCTCCTCGCTTGTATAGCTGCTGACGGTGATCACGCACCCGAGCCCGGCCGCCGTGGCGGACTGCAGCCCGTTGCGGCTGTCCTCGATCACCAGCGCATCGGCGCGATCGACGCCCAACCGTTCGATCGCGAGATCATAGATGTCCGGCGCCGGTTTCTTCCTGGCAACGATATCGCCGGCCAGCACCACCGCGAAGCGCCCGGCATTCGCGGGGCCGGCGGCGCAGTTCAGGATCGCCGCCACCGACGCCTGGGCCGAGGTCGACGCCACCGCCAGCGTCCAGCCCGCATCCAGCGCCTCGCCGATCAGGCGCCTGATGCCGGGCCGCGGCGGCAGGCGGCCTTCGGCCACCATGTTGGTGTAGATTTCCGTCTTGCGCTTGTGCCAGCGGGCGACTTCCGCCAGCTGCGCCGTGCGCTCGCGGGGCAGGCCGGCGGCGGCGATGAATTCATCGGTGAGCAGGCTCGCCATCCGCTCCTTGCCGCCGCCGATGCGCACCTTGATTGCGTACTCCGCATCCGACCACTGCACGGGCAGGCCGAACTCGCGGAAGGTCTGGTTGAAGGCCGGCAGGTGGCCTTCCCGCTCGGTATCCGACAGGACGCCGTCGCAGTCGAAGATCAGTGCGCTCACGGTGCTTTTCCGTCGCTGTGGAAGGCGCGAATATGTTCGGTCGCCATCTGCTTGACCCGTTCGCGAACGAACTTCAGCAGGGTCGGCGGGTCGGTGTTCTTCGGCTTCTCCTGGAAGAAGTCCTTGTTCGCGCCCATGAAGGCGATCTTCAATGCGGTGGAGATATTGACCTTGGCGCAGCCGCGGGCGATCAGGTCGTCGAACTGTGCTGCGCTCAGGCCGGTGCCGCCGTGCAGGCACATCGGCAGCGAGACCTCGGCGACGATGTCGGACACCCTCTGCGCATTCAGCACCGGCTCGGTCTTGTAGACGCCGTGGGCGTTGCCGATCGCCGGCGCGAACACATCGACGCCGGTGGAGCGGACGAAATCGACCGCGGTTTCCAGCGAGTAGATGTCCCCCGCCAGATCGGAGCCGACGCCGTCCTCGACGCCCTTGATGCCTTCGATCTCGCCCTCGACATGGGCGCCGTACTTGCGCGCCTCGGCGACCACCTCGATGGTCTGGCGCTTGTTCTCCTCGACGCTCGGCAGGCCCGACCCATCGAACAGCACCGAGCTCCAGCCGCGCTTCAGGCAGGCGGACAGCACGGCACGGTCGGGGCAATGGTCGAGGTGCAGGGCAACCGGGATGTCCGCACGCTCCGCAGCGATGCGGAACAGCGCGTACAGTTCATCCAGCCCCTGGGATTTCACCGTCTTCACCGAGGTCTGCACAATCAACGGTGCTCGCAATTCCTGAGCAGCCGCAATGACAGCCTCCAGAGTCAGGTCATTGACAATATTGAATGCCGCGACTCCATAGCGCCGAGAGAACGCATCTTGGAGGATCTCTTTGGTCGAGACTACTGGCATGGTTCGACCCTTCTCGCTTTGCGGTCGGCCCTTCGGCGGGTCCACGAGATCATATCGGGGACCTTTTTATCTGGCAAGGCGGTAGGCACTTTCACAACGCAACGCCACCGCTCCCAGAGAGTCTGGTGCGGCGCCCCTTGCGCTATCGCCACGATCCGCCCACCATGGTACGGTCGGGGCGAGCCGCAGTCGAAAGGTGAGTTTAGCGGCCCAGCGTCGCTGAGCATAGGGCTTGTTCAGGAGGAAACCCGCGATGTCCAGACGCCTTGAACTGCCGCGCCGCGGCTTGTTCGCCGGCGCCGCTGCCCTCATCGCCGCCCCGGCGATCATCGGGGCGCGCGCCAGCGCCGCCGTTCCCTCCTCCGACCTCGTGGTGGCGGCGCCGGACAATCTGGTCACGCTGGATCCCGCTGACGCCAACGATACGCTCTCGCAAGGCGTCTCGCGACTCATCCTGGAAGGGCTGTTCGGCTTCGACCAGGACATGAAGGTGATCCCCAAGCTGGCCGAGAACTTCACGGTGAACGCCACCGCCACCGAGTTCACCTTCACGCTCCGCCAGGGCGTCGCGTTCCACGATGGGACCCCGTTCGACGCCGAGGCGGTGAGGTTCAATCTCGAGCGCGTCGCCAATCCGGACAACCACCTCAAGCGGCAGAGCCTGCTCGCCCCGCTCGACCATGTCGAAGTGCTCGGCCGCTACACCGTGAAGGCCCTGTTGAAGCAGCCGTTCGGCGCCTTCATCCCGACCCTTGCCCATCCCTCGCTGGCACTCGGCAGCCCGGCCGCGGTGGCGAAATACGGCAAGGAGATCGGCCGCAATCCGGCCGGCACCGGCCCGTTCGTCTTCACCGGTTGGACGCCGGACACGCTGAAGCTGCGCGCCAACCCGAACTATCGGGTCGGTGGCCTGCCCAGGGTCAACAGCATCACCATCCGCAGCGTGCCCGAGAACGGCTCCCGCGTGGCCATGCTGCGCACCGGCGAGGCGCACTACGTGTTCCCGATGCCGCCGGAAATGGTACAGTCAGCGCGGAACGACCCGAAGATCACCATCGTCGATCTGCCTTCGATCATCGGCCGGGGCGCCTCGATGAACCTGATGAAGCCGCCCTTCGGCGACCTGCGCGTGCGCCAGGCGCTGAACTATGCGGTCGACAAGGAGGCTTACATCAAGGTCGTGTTCAGCGGCCATGGCGATCAGCTCGATTCGCCGATGCCGCCGAAGCTCGCCTTCTACCGGCGCCAGGGCCGGTGGCCGGTCGACCTTGCCAAGGCCCGCCAATTGCTGGCCGAGGCCGGCCTGGCCGGTGGCTTCGAGACCGAAATCATCGGTACCAACAACACGGTAAACACCCGCGGGATGGAGTTCCTGCAGCAGCAGTTCGCCCAGGTCGGCGTGAAGCTCGAGGTGAACCCGCTGGAGGCCGGCGTGCTCGCCGCCAAGGTGTTCTCGGCGGCGACCCCGGAGGAGGCCACCGTGCGGATGGAGACGGTCGGTTGGTCGTCCTCCACCGGCGATGCCGACTGGTGCCTCCGCCCGCTGTTCGCCAAGGCCGCCTGGCCGCCGAAGATGTTCAACATCGCCTATTACGAGAACCCCGAGGTCGACCGCGACCTCGCGGCCGCGTTGCAGACCGCCGACCCCGAGATGCGTGCGGGGGCGTACGCCGATGCCCAGGCGCGCATCTGGCAGGATTGCCCGTGGGTGTGGCTCACCGTCGATCATATCCTCGACGCGCGCGCGGCCAACCTCGCCGGCGCCTGGCGGATTCCCGACGGCACGCTGCTGCTGGAGGACGCGCACTTCATCTGAGGGCGGCCAGTGGCGAGGCGCTGCCTCGCGCTCCGCCCGGGCTTCGCCCGGGACCCAGCAGGGGCCGAGAGGCCCCTGCACCCCTTTATTTAAGCGCTTCGCGCCGAACGGCCCCGCAGCGAGGATGGCGCGAAGCGCCCAAACGAATGGGACCCACGGGCCTCTCGGCCCTTTGTGAGGTCCAGGGGCGGAGAGCCCCTGGCCTTCAGCCGGCCGCCGCCCTCAGTCGCAGCAGCAAGGCTCGCCGCGCCAGGCCTCGAGCCCCTCGCGGATCAGCAGGCCCACGATGCCGAGCGACGTCACGGCATCGACCCACCAGGCGCCGCTCAGGGCCTGCACGATCAGCCCGGCCACCACCGCCAGTGACAGCCATCCGCAGGTCAGGCTCTCCATCGCATCGGCGCGCATGGCCGGGCTGCCGAGCGCATCCGC
>Ga0326727_10007980_pt1 | contig 27326 bp, 39 predicted proteins | sample MB2enrmetagenome_FD_207643 | JGI IMG/M metagenome (GOLD analysis project Ga0326727, IMG submission 207643) | Lab enriched peat soil microbial communities from McLean, Ithaca, NY, United States - MB29MY | ecosystem: Environmental > Terrestrial > Soil > Wetlands > Peat | place: USA: New York...
ATGCCGGTGCTGCAGGGCATCACCAAGGCCAGCCTGCAGACGCACAGCTTCATCAGCGCGGCGTCGTTCCAGGAGACCACGCGGGTGCTGACCGAGGCGGCCACCGCCGGCAAGGTCGATAACCTGATGGGGCTGAAGGAGAACGTGATTGTTGGGCGGCTGATCCCGGCGGGCACCGGGGCGGTGATGAACAAGCTGCGCGGCATTGCTGCCGGGCGGGATCAGCGGACGCTGCGGCAGGCGGAGACGCCGGCGATTCCAGGGCGGGGGAACGCGGCGGAGTAAGGAAGGCCAGGGGTGCTTGCCCCTGGACTCCAATTCTTAAAGGAGTGGGTTCCAAGGGGCCACTGCCTCTTGGCGGGTCCAGGGCAGCGCCCCTGGCCTTGCTTTCTTACTTTGTCGCGTTGTTCCGTGCGTGCGGCGCTTGACTCGCCGGTGTGCCGCCCGTAGGTTCCGCGCCCTCGGCCGACCCCTTGGGGGGTTCCCGGTCGGTCGTTGTTTACAGGCACGCGCGTGCGGCGCCGCGCCCCGCAATGCCGGGGCGCTCAGGCCGCTTGCAGGGTCGAACCCGCAGGGCACGCTTAGCCCGTTGCGGGTGTTGCGTTTGGAGACCGTCCGGCCGCGATCGGGGCGGAATACGGGATTGGGTGTGAAAGAGGGTCTATGCCGACCATCAACCAGCTGATCGCGAACGGGCGTGAGCCTGCCGCAAAGCGCAACAAGGTGCCCGCGTTGCAGGGCTGCCCGCAGAAGCGGGGCGTCTGCACGCGCGTCTATACGACCACGCCGAAGAAGCCGAACTCGGCGCTTCGCAAGGTCGCGAAGGTGCGCCTGACCAACGGCTACGAGGTGGTCAGCTACATCCCGGGCGAGGGCCACAACCTCCAGGAGCACAGCGTGGTGCTGATCCGCGGCGGCCGCGTGAAGGATCTGCCGGGTGTGCGCTATCACATTCTGCGCGGCGTGCTGGATACTCAGGGCATCGCCAAGCGCCGCAAGCGCCGTTCGCTGTACGGCGCGAAGCGGCCGAAGTGAGGAGCGCGCCATGAGCCGCCGCCGCCGCGCCACCAAGCGCGAAATTCTGCCGGACGCCAAGTTCGGCGACATCGTAATCAGCCGTTTCATGAACGCGCTGATGTATGACGGCAAGAAATCGGGCGCCGAGGGCATCGTCTATGGTGCGCTTGATGTGCTCAAGCGTCGGGGCGGCCAGCAGGCCGATCCGGTGCGGATGTTCCACGAGGCGCTGGACAACGTGAAGCCCGCGGTCGAGGTGCGGTCGCGTCGCGTCGGCGGCGCCACCTATCAGGTGCCGGTCGAGGTGCGCGCCGAGCGGCGCCAGGCGTTGGCGATCCGCTGGATCATCGACTCCGCTCGCAAGCGCGGCGAGCACACGATGGAAGACCGGTTATCGAACGAGCTGCTCGATGCCGTGAACAACCGCGGCTCGGCGGTCAAGAAGCGCGAGGACACGCATCGGATGGCAGAGGCCAACAAGGCCTTCAGTCACTATCGCTGGTAACAGAGACCCACAACCCCGGATCCCCCAGCTGCGGATCTCAGAGCGGGCACGGAGAAGACGACGATGGCCAAGGCGAAATTCGAACGGAACAAGCCGCACTGCAACATCGGCACGATCGGCCATGTGGACCATGGCAAGACGTCGCTGACCGCAGCCATCACGAAGGTGCTCGCCAAGACCGGCGGCGCCACCTTCACGGCGTATGACCAGATCGACAAGGCGCCTGAAGAGCGCGCCCGCGGCATCACGATCTCGACCGCGCATGTCGAATACGAAACCAAGAACCGCCACTACGCCCATGTCGATTGCCCCGGCCACGCCGACTACGTGAAGAACATGATCACCGGGGCGGCGCAGATGGACGGCGCCATCCTGGTGGTTTCCGCCGCCGACGGCCCGATGCCGCAGACCCGCGAGCATATCCTGCTGGCCCGTCAGGTCGGCGTGCCGGCGCTGGTGGTGTTCCTCAACAAGGTCGATATCGCCGATCCCGACCTGCTGGAACTGGTCGAGCTTGAAGTCCGCGAGCTGCTGACCTCCTACCAGTTTCCCGGCGACGACATCCCGATCATTCACGGCTCGGCGGTCTGCGCGCTGGAAGACAAGCAGCCCGAGATCGGCGAGCAGGCCATCCTGAAGCTGATGGAAGCGGTGGACAGCTACATCCCACAACCGGAACGGGCGATCGACAAGCCGTTCCTGATGCCGGTGGAAGACGTGTTCTCGATATCCGGCCGCGGTACCGTGGTGACCGGCCGCGTCGAGCGCGGCATCGTCAAGGTGGGCGACGAAGTGGAAGTGGTCGGCCTGCGTCCGACCATCAAGACCATCGTCACCGGCGTCGAGATGTTCCGCAAGCTGCTCGACCAGGGCCAGGCCGGCGACAATATCGGCGCCCTGCTGCGCGGCACCAAGCGCGAGGAAGTCGAGCGCGGCCAGGTGCTGGCCAAGCCCGGCAGCATCACCCCGCACACCAAGTTCAAGGCCGAGGCCTACGTGCTGACCAAGGAGGAAGGCGGCCGTCACACGCCGTTCTTCACCAACTACCGGCCGCAATTCTATTTCCGCACCACCGACGTGACCGGCATCGTGCAGTTGCCGGCGGGCACCGAAATGGTGATGCCGGGCGACAACGTGTCGATGGACGTGGAACTGATCGCGCCGATCGCCATGGATGAGGGCCTGCGTTTCGCCATCCGCGAGGGTGGCCGCACGGTCGGCGCCGGCGTGGTCGCGAAGATCTCGGCTTGAGCGGAACAGGGGTCGGTTCGCGAACCGGACGCAAGACCATGGACAACCAGAACATCCGCATTCGCCTGAAGGCGTACGATCACCGCGTGCTGGATAACAGCACGAAGGAGATCGTGAACACAGCCAAGCGCACAGGCGCGCGGGTGCGTGGACCAATCCCGCTGCCCACCCATATCGAGCGGTTCACGGTGAACCGCTCGCCGCATATCGACAAGAAAAGCCGCGAGCAGTTCGAAATCCGGACCCATCGCCGGCTGCTGGATATCGTCGAACCCACCCCGCAGACCGTGGACGCGCTGATGAAGCTCGACCTCGCCGCCGGCGTGGACGTCGAAATCAAGCTGTAGTCCGCCCCTTTGGCCTAAGAACCCGCCTGCCGGGTTCCTCTGGGAAAGCAGATGATGCGCACTGGATTGCTGGCGAAAAAGCTGGGCATGACCCGGCTGTTCCGAGATGACGGCACGCATGTGCCGGTCACCGTTCTGCATCTAGATCAGGTGCAGGTGGTGGCTGCGCGCACCGAGGAGACCGACGGCTACACGGCGGTTCAGCTCGGCTGGGGCCAGGCCAAGGTCAAGAACGTGTCCAAGCCCAACAAGGGCCATTATGCCAAGGCGAAAGTGGAGCCGAAAGCCAAGCTGGCCGAGTTCCGGGTGGCCGCGGACGCGCTGCTGGAGCCGGGGGCGACGCTGCTGGCCACGCATTTCGTGGTCGGGCAGAAGGTCGATGTGGCCGGCACCACCAAGGGCAAGGGATTTGCCGGCGCCATGAAGCGCTGGAACTTCTCCGGCCTGGAGGCCAGCCACGGCGTGTCGATCAGCCACCGCTCGCATGGCTCGACCGGCAATCGTCAGGATCCGGGCAAGACCTTCAAGAACAAGAAAATGGCCGGGCATCTCGGGCAGGACCGGGTGACCACGCTGAACCTCGAAGTGGCGGCGGTCGATGCCGAAAAGGGCCTGCTGATGATCAAGGGTGCGGTGCCTGGTGCCAAGGGCGGATTTGTTCTGGTGCGCGACGCGGTGAAGGCAACCCGGCCGGCCGACGCCCCGTACCCGGCGGCGCTCGCGGGCGCGGCGGGCTGAGGCTGACAGACATGCAGATCGCGATCACGACCCTCGACAATGGCAGTGCCGGCACCGCCGACCTGCCCGACGCCATTTTCGGCGCCGAGCCGCGGCCCGATATCCTGGCCCGCGTGGTGCATTGGCAGCAGGCAAAACGCCGCGCCGGCACCCACAAGGTGAAGGGCATGGGCGAGGTGCAGGGCACCACCAAGAAGCCCTACAAGCAGAAGGGCACCGGCAATGCCCGCCAGGGCAGCCTGCGGGCGCCGCAGTTCCGCACCGGCGGGGTGGTGCATGGCCCGGTGGTGCGCAGCCATGAATACAGCCTGCCCAAGAAGGTGCGCCGGCTCGGCCTGATCTCCGCCCTCTCCCAGAAGGCGCGGGACGGCAAGCTGGTGGTGCTGGACGAAGCCGCCTGTCAGGCGAAAACCAAGGAGCTGGCGGCGAAGCTGAAAGTGCTGGGCTGGAGCTCGGCGCTGATCGTCGATCGCACGGTAGATGCCGGCTTCCTGCTGGCAAGCCGCAACATCGTCGGCGTCGATGTGCTGCCGACCATCGGCGCCAATGTCTATGACATTCTGGCGCACGATGTGCTGGCGATCACCACCGCCGGCCTCGAGGGCCTGAAGGAGCGGCTGGCATGAGCGAGACCGGCATCACCGAGACCGGCGCAAGCCAGACCGGTAGCAGCCAGACCGCGAAGGCGTCGCGCAAGCCGGCGCTGTCGCGGGAGGCGATGTACCAGATCATCCGCAGCCCGGTGATCACCGAGAAGGCGACCCGTCTGACCGAACAGGGTCAGATGGTGTTCCGCGTCGCCATCCGCGCCACCAAGCCGGAGATCAAGGCCGCCATCGAGGGCCTGTTCGGCGTGACGGTGCTGGCGGTGAACACGCTGGTGCAAAAGGGCAAGACCAAGCGGTTCAAGGGAAGGCCCGGCGTGCGGTCGGACGTGAAGAAGGCCTATGTGCGGCTGGCCGAGGGTCAGACGATCGACCTGACCACCGGTCTGGCCTGAGGCGGGGATTGAGCGATGGCACTGAAGAACTTCAACCCCGTCACGCCGAGCCTGCGCGGCACGGTGCTGATCGACCGCAGCGAGCTGTGGAAGGGCAAGCCGGTCAAGACGCTGACCGAGGGCAAGCACTCGACCGGCGGGCGCAACAACCATGGCCACATCACCAGCCGCTTCCGCGGCGGCGGGCACAAGCGCAGCTACCGCGTCATCGACTTCAAGCGCCGGAAATACGACGTGCCGGCGGCGGTGGAACGGCTGGAATACGACCCCAACCGCACCGCATTCATCGCGCTGATCAAGTACCAGGACGGTGAACTGGCCTATATCCTGGCGCCGCAGCGGCTGCGTGCGGGCGATCAGGTGGTGGCCGGCGCCCGGGTGGACATCAAGCCGGGCAACGCGATGCCGTTGGGGGCGATTCCGGTCGGCACGATCGTCCATAATGTCGAACTCAAACCCGGCGCCGGCGGCAAGCTGGCGCGTGCGGCGGGGCAGTATGTCCAGCTGGTCGGCAAGGATGCCGGCTATGCGCAGATCAAGCTGATGAGCGGCGAGCTGCGGCTGGTGCGCGGCGAGTGCATGGCGACCGTCGGCGCGGTTTCCAATCCCGACAACTCCAACCAGCAGATCGGCAAGGCCGGCCGCAGCCGCTGGCTCGGACGCCGCCCGCATAATCGCGGCGTGGTGATGAACCCGGTCGACCACCCGCATGGCGGCGGCGAAGGCCGCACCTCGGGCGGCCGCCACCCGGTCACGCCCTGGGGCAAGCCGACGAAAGGCTACAAGACTCGCGTGAATAAGCGGACCGACCGGCTGATCATCCGCGGCCGGAATAAAGGGAAGGGCTGATCCATGGCGCGTTCCGTCTGGAAGGGCCCGTTCGTGGATGGGTACCTGCTCAACAAAGCCGAGGCCAGCCGTGGCTCGGGCCGCAACGAGATCATCAAGATCTGGTCGCGCCGCTCCACCATTCTGCCGCAATTCGTGGGTCTGACCTTCGGCGTCTATAACGGCCACAAGTTCCTGCCGGTGCAGGTAACGGAGAACATGGTGGGGCACAAATTCGGCGAGTTCTCGCCGACGCGCACCTTCCACGGCCACTCGGCCGACAAGAAGGCGAAGCGGGGCTGAGATGAGCAAGCCGAAGCAGGCCAGACGTCTGGCCGATACCGAGGCGCAGGCGATCCTGAGCAATGTCCGCGTCAGCCCGCGCAAGCTCAATCTGGTTGCCGGGCTGATCCGCAACCGGTCGGCGGCCGATGCGGTGGCGACGCTGACCTTCAGCAAGCGCCGCATCGCCCAGCAGGTGAAGAAGGTGCTGGAGAGCGCGATCGCCAATGCCGAGAACAACCATCAGCTCGATGTCGACCGGCTGGTGGTGTCGCGTGCCGAGGTTGGCCGCTCGATGGTGATGAAGCGCTTCCATGCCCGCGGGCGCGGCCGCGCCTCGCGCATCGAGAAATGGTTCAGCCATCTCAAGATCGTCGTCGCCGAGCGGGCGCAGGAACAGACCGGCTCGACCGGGCAGGGAGCCGCCTGATGGGTCACAAAGTCAATCCGGTCGGGCTGCGGCTGGGTATCAACCGCACCTGGGACTCGCGGTGGTTCGCCGGCCACGACTATGCAAGGCTGCTGCATGACGACCTGAAGCTGCGCAGCCACCTGCGTCAGAAGCTGTCGGGTGCGGGGGTTAGCCGGGTAGTGATCGAGCGGCCGGCGAAGAAGCCGCGCGTGACCATCTATGCGGCGCGGCCGGGCGTGGTGATCGGCAAGAAGGGCCAGGATATCGAGAACCTGCGCAAGGATCTCGCCCGCATGGCCAAGGCCGAAGTGTCGCTGAACATCGTCGAAATCCGCAAGCCGGAGATCGATGCCCAGCTGGTGGCCGAGAACATAGCCCAGCAGCTGGAACGCCGGGTGGCGTTCCGGCGTGCCATGAAGCGCGCGGTGCAGTCGGCCATGCGGCTGGGCGCGCAGGGCATCCGCATCAATTGCGGCGGCCGGCTGGGCGGCGCCGAAATCGCCCGGGTCGAGTGGTACCGCGAAGGCCGCGTGCCGCTGCACACGCTGCGCGCGGACATCGATTACGGCGTGGCCACCGCCAAGACGACTTATGGCACCTGTGGCGTGAAGGTCTGGATCTTCAAGGGCGAGATTCTGGCGCACGACCCGCTGGCGCAGGACCGACGCGCCGCCGAACAGGCGCCGCAGCGGTAAGGACGCAGGATCATGCTGCAACCTAAGCGCACCAACTACCGCAAGGCCCATAAGGGCCGCATCAAGGGAGTGGCCAAAGGCAATACCGCGCTGAATTTCGGCGCCTATGGCCTGAAGGCTATGGAGCCGGAGCGCATTACCGCGCGGCAGATCGAGGCGGCCCGCCGCGCGATCACCCGTGCCATGAAGCGCGCCGGCCGCGTCTGGATCCGCATCTTTCCGGACGTGCCGGTCAGCCGCAAGCCGGCCGAGGTGCGGATGGGTTCCGGTAAGGGCGCGCCGGAATTCTGGGTGGTCCGGGTGAAGCCGGGGCGGATCATGTTCGAGATCGACGGCGTGGCGGCGGAGCTGGCGCGCGAGGCGCTCGACCTCGGCGCGGCGAAGCTGCCGATCCGCACCAAGTTCGTTACCCGCATCGGGGACGCGTGAGGCCATGGCAAAGCAAAGCAAGCCCGCGGATATCCGGGCCAAGACCGCGGACGAGCTGTCCGCGCTGCTGCTGGATCTGCGGAAGGAGCAGTTCAACCTGCGCTTCCAGCGGGCCACCGGGCAGACCGAAGGCGTGGGGCGCGTGCGCAGCGTGCGCCGCGACATCGCGCGGGTGAAGACCATTCTGGCGGAGCAGAAGCGCTCCGCCGCCACGAGCTGAGGAGCGGGCGATGCCAAGGCGCGTCCTGACCGGGCGAGTGACCAGCGACAAGATGGACAAGACCGTGACGGTGCTTGTCAATCGCCGCGTGATGCACCCGCTGTACAAGAAGTTCATCCGGCGGTCGAAGAACTACGCCGCGCATGACGAGCAGAATCTCTGCAAAACCGGCGACGTGGTGCGCATCGAGGAATGCCGGCCGATCAGCAAGCGCAAGACCTGGCTGGTGGTCGAGCGCAACGGCCTGCCGTTGGCCGCCACGGCGGGCGAAGCTCCCGCCGCGGCGGCCGGCTTATCCGCGGCGCCGGCCTGAGGAGGGGTAGATGATTTCGGTCGAGACCAATCTGGATGTCGCCGACAATTCCGGCGCGCGCCGGGTGCAGTGCATCAAGGTGCTGGGCGGCTCCAAGCGGAAGACCGCCTCGGTCGGCGATGTCATCGTGGTGTCGATCAAGGATGCGATTCCGCGCGGCAAGGTGAAGAAGGGCGACGTGCATCAGGCGGTGATCGTGCGGACGTCCTTTCCGGTGCGCCGGGCGGATGGCAGCGCCATCCGCTTCGACCGCAACGCCGCGGTGCTGATCAACAAGCAGCAGGAGCCGATCGGCACCCGCATTTTCGGTCCGGTGGTGCGCGAGCTGCGGGCGAAGAAGTTCATGAAGATCATCTCGCTGGCCCCGGAGGTGCTGTGATGGCCGCGCGCATCCGTAAGGGCGACACGGTGGTGGTGATCAGTGGCGCCTCGAAGGGCCGCCGCGGCGAAGTGCTGCAGGTGATGCCGAAGCTGAACCGCGCGGTGGTGAACGGCGTGGCGATCGCCAAGCGGCATATCAAGCCGGCCGGCATGGGCCGGCCCGGCGGCATCGTCGAGCGGGAAGCCTCGGTCCATCTGTCCAATTTGATGCTGGTCGATCCCAAGACCGATACGCCCACCCGCGTGGGCTTCCGGATTCTGGATGACGGCAGCAAGGTCCGCGTTGCCAAGGCGACCGGCAACGTGATCGAAAGCTGAGGGGGCTGCCATGAGCGGTACCAAGGGCGGTCAGAAGGGCAAGACCCCGGTGAAAGGCGGCTCCGGCAAGGGGGGCGCGCCGGCCAAGGGCGGTGCGGCCGGCAAGGCCGGCGCCAAAGGCAAGACGGCGGCGCCTGCGTCCAAGAAGGCCGAGGCCGGCGGCGGGCCGGCTTCGCTTCAGCAGGTCACCATCGCGAAGGAAGTTTCGGCTGGCAGCGGCGAAATGCCGCGGCTGCAGCGCCGCTATGTCGATGAGATCCGGCCGGCACTGACCCAGGAATTCGGCTATCGCAACCCGATGCAGGTGCCGAAGCTTGAGAAGATCGTCATCAATATGGGCGTGGGCGAGGCGGCGGGAGACCAGAAGAAGCTGGATGCGGCGGTGGCCGAACTCGCGTTGATTTCCGGCCAGAAGCCGGTGAAGACGATCGCCAAGAAGGCGATCGCCGGCTTCAAGATCCGCGCCGGCCTGCCGATCGGCTGCAAGGTGACGCTGCGCAAGGCGCGGATGTACGAGTTCCTCGACCGGCTGGTCACCATCGCGCTGCCGCGGGTGCGCGACTTCCGCGGCATCGGCGGCAAGGGCTTCGACGGCCGCGGCAACTTCGCCATGGGGATGAAGGAGCAGATCGTCTTCCCCGAGATCGTCTACGACAAGGTCGACTCGATCCGCGGCATGGATATCCAGTTCGTGACCACCGCGCGGACGGATGCGGAGGCGAAGGCGCTGCTGAAGAAATTCGACATCCCGTTCCAGACCTGAAGGACCGGGGCCGCAACGGAATGGCTGGGATCGGTAGGCCTGGAATCGGAATGCCAGCGAGCGGAGTTCCGGCAGTTGTCTGGCCGGCGGGCGGAATGGACGTGACATGTGTTTGGAAAACCGCCGGCGCACCGCCGGCAGGTTCCGGAGGGTAGGCATTATGGCGAAGACTTCCGCGGTCAACCGCAATGCGATGCGCGAACGTCTGGCGGCGCGCGACAAAAACAAGCGTGCCGCGCTGAAGGCGATCGTGATGGACCGCACCAGTCCGGTCGAGGACCGTTTCGACGCAACGTTGAAGCTGGCGCAGTTGCCGCGCAACGGCGCGGCGGTGCGGGTGCGGCTGCGCTGCAAGCTGACCGGTCGCTCGCGCGGCAACTACCGCAAATTCAAGCTATGCCGCAACATGCTGCGCGAGCTGGCCAACCAGGGCCAGATTCCCGGCGTGGTCAAGGCGAGCTGGTAGGGGGACGGGCCAGATGTCTCTCTCCGATCCCCTGGGCGACATGCTGACGCGCATCCGCAACGCCCAGCGCTCGCGCCATTCGGTGTGCGTCGCGCCGAACTCGCAACTGCGTCAGAACGTGCTCGACGTGCTGAAGCGGGAAGGGTTCATCCGCGGCTTCGCCACCGAGGAACTGCGGCCCGGCGTGTCGCAGATCCGCATCGAACTGAAATACAACGAGGGTGAACCGGTCATCAAGGAGATCACCCGCATCTCCAAGCCCGGTCGGCGCGTCTATTCCAAGATCAAGGAACTGCCCCGGGTCTATGCCGGCCTGGGCATTTCCATCCTGTCCACCCCGCGCGGGGTGCTGAGCGATGCCGAGGCCCGCGCCGCCAATGTTGGCGGCGAGGTTCTCTGCCGCGTGTTCTGAGGAGACCAGCATGTCGCGCGTTGGAAAATATCCGGTCGTCATTCCGCCCGGCGTTCAGGTCGCCCTGGCCGGTCGCCGGCTGACCGCCAAGGGCAAGCTTGGCGAGTTGTCGCTGGAGCTGACCGACCAGGTCGATGCCGCGGTCGAGGGCGGTCGCGTGTCGGTGACGCCGCGCGGCAACGCCACGCCCGCGCGGATGATGTGGGGCACCACGCGGGCGCTGGTTGCCTGCATGGTGCGCGGGGTCAGTACCGGTTATGCGAAGACCATGGAGATCACCGGCACCGGCTACCGGGCCGCGGTGCAGGGCAGCAACCTGGTGATGAATCTGGGCTTTTCGCATGACGTGGTCTATGCGATCCCGCCTGGGATCAAGGTGACGTGCGAGAAGCCGACGACGATCAAGATCGAAGGCGTCGACAAGCGGCTGGTGGGGCAGGTCTGCGCCGAGATCCGCACCTGGCGTCCGCCCGAACCCTATAAGGGCAAGGGCGTGAAGTTCGAGGGCGAGCAGATCCGGCGCAAGGAAGGCAAGAAGAAGTGACATGAGCGCGAACCAGAACTTGCAGGCGCGCCGCAGGGACCGGCTGCGCTTTCAGCTTCGCCGCAAGGCGGGTGGCCGGCCGCGGCTGTCGGTGTTCCGCTCGGGCAAGAACATCTACGCCCAGGTGATCGACGACGCCCAGGGCCGCACCCTGGCAGCGGCCTCCACGCTCGACGGCGTGCTGCGCGAGCAGATCAAGACCGGGGCCGACAAGGCGGCGGCGGCGGCGGTCGGCAAGCTGGTGGCCGAGCGGGCGCTGGCGGCGGGCGTCAGTGCGGTGGTGTTCGACCGCGGCTCCTATCTCTATCACGGCCGCGTCAAGGCGCTGGCCGATGCCGCCCGCGAGGGCGGGCTGTCCTTCTGAGGGGAATGACCCATGGCACGTGAAGCGCGGGACGGCGGCGGACGCGGTCGGGAGCGCGAGCGCGAGCGCGACGGTGGCGACGAACTGATCGACAAGCTGGTCACCATCAACCGCGTCGCCAAGGTGGTGAAGGGCGGGCGGCGCTTCGCCTTCGCGGCGCTGGTGGTGGTGGGCGACCAGAAGGGCCGGGTGGGCTACGGCGCCGGCAAGGCGCGCGAGGTGCCGGAAGCCATCCGCAAGGCCACCGACCGTGCCAAGCGCGCCATGATCCGCGTGCCGATGAAAGAAGGCCGCACGCTGCATCACGACGTGTACGGACATTACGGCGCCGGCCATGTGGTGCTGCGCTCGGCCTCGGCCGGCACCGGCATCATCGCCGGCGGCCCGATGCGCGCGGTGTTCGAAACGCTGGGCATCGGCGACGTGGTGGCCAAGTCGCTCGGCAGCCGCAACCCGCATAACATGGTCAAGGCCACCTTCGCGGCACTGACCCAGTGCGCCAGCCCGCGCAACGTGGCCAGCCGGCGCGGCAAGAAGGTTTCGGATCTTATCGGCCGGCGCGACCAGCACGGCACGGCTGCCGCGACCGAGGAGGCGCCGGCCAATGCCTGACGCAAAAAAGGTGAAGGTCACGCAGATCGCCTCCGTCGCCGGCCGCAAGCCGGGCCAGAAGGAGACGCTGATCGGCCTCGGTCTGAACAAGATCCGCCGCACGCGCGAGCTGCAGGACACCCCCTCGGTGCGCGGCATGATCCGCAAGGTGGCCCACCTGGTGAAGGTGGAGGAGCTGTCCTGACGCGCCTGCCGCGCCGGGACCGAAGGGAAGTGCGATGAAGCTCAACGAACTGCGCGACAATGCCGGCGCGCGCCTCAAATCCAAGCGGCTTGGCCGCGGCATCGGCTCGGGTAAGGGCAAGACCTCGGGCAAGGGCGTGAAGGGCCAGAAGGCGCGCGAGGGCGTGGCGCTCAACGGCTTCGAGGGCGGCCAGCTGCCGATCTACCGCCGGCTGCCCAAGCGCGGGTTCAAGAACCTGTTTCGCCGGGAATACGCCCCGGTCAATCTGGGCGCGCTGGCGAAGGCCATCGACTCCGGCCGCATCGATGCCGCCCAGCCGATCACCGAGGATACGCTGCGCGCGGCTGGCTTGGTGCGCGGCGGCAAGGTGGTCGGCGTGCGGCTGCTGGCTTCCGGCGAGCTGGCGGCGGCGGTGACCATTACTGTCTCCGGCGCCTCCACGGCGGCGATCGCTGCGGTGCAGGCCGCCGGCGGCAGCGTCACCACCACCGTCGCCGCCAAGCCCGACGCAGCCCAAGCCGGGTAAGCGCGGGGCCGGGTGGCCGCGTGCCAAACCCAGGCTTGTGCCGGCGGCCGCTGGCATGAGGCTTGCGCCGCGGACGGGGTCCGCGGCAGTATCACGGCCATCGGCGGCGCCCTCGGGACCCGAGAGGCGCCGCTTTTTTAGCGGGACATCGCCCCATGGCGTCTGCAGCCGAGCAGCTTGCGGCCAATCTTAACCTTGGTGTCTTCGCCAAGGCCACCGAGCTGAAGAAGCGCATCTGGTTCACCCTGGGTGCGCTGCTGGTGTACCGCATCGGAACCTACATCCCGGTGCCGGGCGTGGACGCCTCGGTGATGGGCGAGATGCTGCAGCAGCATGGCGGCGGCATTCTTGGAATGTTCGACATGTTCAGCGGCGGCGCGCTCGGGCGCATGACCGTGTTCGCGCTGAACATCATGCCCTATATCAGCGCCAGCATCATCGTGCAGCTGATGACCGCCGCGGTGCCGTCGCTGGAGGCGCTGAAGAAGGAAGGCGAGTCGGGGCGCAAGAAGCTCAATCAGTACACCCGCTATCTTACCGTCGTCATCGCCATGTTCCAGTCCTACGGCATTGCCATCGGGCTCGAGAACATGCATGGCAGCTTCGGCGCGGCGGTGATTGATCCGGGCTTTTTCTTCGTGCTGTCCTGTGTAATCAGCCTGGTCGGCGGCACCATGTTCCTGATGTGGCTGGGCGAGCAGATCACCGCCCGCGGCATCGGCAACGGCATCAGCCTGATCATCATGGCCGGCATCGTGGCCAATGTGCCGCATGCGCTCGGCACCATGTTGGAACTCGGCCGCACCGGCGCGCTCAGCCCGGTGTTCATCCTGGTGTTCCTGGTGGTTGCCGTGCTGGTGGTGGCCTTCGTGGTGTTTCTGGAGCGGGCGCAGCGGCGCGTCGTGGTGCAATACCCCAAGCGTCAGGTTGGCAACCGCATGTTCGGTGGCGATTCTACCCACATGCCGCTGAAGGTGAACACCTCGGGCGTGATCCCGCCGATCTTTGCCAGTTCGATGCTGCTGGTTCCCGCCACGATCGCCGGGTTTTCCGGCCAGAGCGGCGATGGCGGCTGGATCGCCAGCATCTCCGGCCTGCTGGCGCACGGCACCTGGCTATACATGGTTACCTACGCCACGCTGATCGCTTTCTTCGCTTTCTTCTATACGGCGGTCGTGTTCAACACGGTCGAGACCGCGGACAATCTCAAGAAATACGGTGGGTTCGTCCCGGGCATCCGGCCGGGCACCGCCACGGCCGACTATTTCGACCACATTCTGACCCGGCTGACCACGGTAGGTGCTCTCTATCTGGTCGCGGTCTGCCTGCTGCCGGAATTCCTCATCAGCAATTACAGCGTGCCGTTTTACTTCGGCGGCACCAGCCTGATGATCATCGTGTCGGTGACCATGGACACCGTCACCCAAATCCAGTCGCATCTTCTCGCCCACCAGTATGAGGGGCTGATCAAGAAGGCGCGTGTGAAAGGTCGCGGACGATGAACCTTATTCTGCTCGGCCCGCCCGGCGCGGGGAAGGGAACCCAGGCCAAGCGCCTGCAGGACCGCTACGGCGTGGTGCAGATTTCCACCGGCGACATGCTGCGCGCCGAGGTGGCGGCGGGCAGCGAAATCGGCCGCGAGGCTCGCGCGGTGATGGAGGCGGGTAAGCTGGTGTCCGACGACATCCTTATCCGCATGCTCGGCGCCCGCATCAGCCGGCCGGACTGCGCCAGCGGGTTCATCCTGGATGGCTTCCCGCGTACGGTGCCGCAGGCTGAGGCGTTGGACATATTGCTCGCCGATAAGGGGCTGGATCTCGATGCTGTCATCGAACTGGCTGTGGACGATGCCGCCCTCGTCGACCGCATTGCCGGCCGCTACACCTGCGCCAAATGCGGCGCCGGATATCACGACAGTTTCCAGAAGCCCCGGGTCGAGGGCGTCTGCGACGCTTGCGCCAGCCATGACTTCACCCGCCGTGCCGACGACAACCGCGAAACCGTGGTGGCGCGGCTGGAGGCGTATCATCGCCAGACCGCACCCATTTTGCCGCATTACGCGGCGCAGGGGAAATTGCGGGCGGTCGACGGCATGGCCGAAATCGACGAGGTTACCCGGCTGTTGGTCGAGATTCTCGACCGCGTGAAGGCATGACCGGCGCTGCGGTGCAGAGGGCTGCGGACGAACAGGTCCGCACGCGGATCACGCAAATTTGAACTCACCGCGTTGACTCCCTTTCAACCGCCGCTATAGTGCCTCCCCTCGGCGGCCCCCACTTACGTGCGGGCCGTCACTGCGTTTTATCGAAGCCCTAGGGGCAGCCACATGCCGGGCGCGGCTGCGCCGGGCTGACGGGGAACCATCCCCGCGTTGAAGGAGAGAGTGGGCGTGGCGCGTATTGCCGGCGTGAATATCCCGACCAATAAGCGGGTGACCATCAGCCTCCGCTATATCTATGGAATCGGCCCGGCCAAGGCGCAGGATATCTGCGCCAAGCTCGGTATCGCCAGCGAACGGCGCGTCAATCAGCTCTCCGACGAGGAAGTGCTGAAGATCCGTGAGATCATCGACCGAGAATACCGCGTCGAAGGCGATCTGCGTCGCGAAGTGGCGATGAACATCAAGCGGCTGATGGATTTGGGCTGTTATCGCGGCCTGCGCCACCGTCGTGGCCTGCCGGTGCGCGGCCAGCGCACCCACACCAACGCCCGCACCCGCAAGGGCAAGGCGGTGGCGATCGCCGGCAAGAAGAAAGTGACGAAGTAGGGCGCCTGGCGCGTTCCGCAAATTTGCAGCCATGCCGCTCCGCCAGGTCGGGGCGGCCCAGGATTGGACAGGACAGACCCGCCATGGCGAAGCCCGCCGCCGCTGCCGCCGCGCGCCCCCGCAAGAAGGAGCGCAAGAATATCACCTCCGGCGTCGCCCATGTGGCGGCGACGTTCAACAATACCATGATAACCATCACCGATGCGCAAGGAAACGCCATCGCCTGGTCGTCATCGGGCAGCCAGGGCTTCAAAGGCAGCCGGAAATCGACGCCGTATGCCGCTCAGGTGGCCGCCGAAGATGCCGGCAAGAAAGCCCGCGAGCACGGCATGGAGACGCTGGAGATCGAGGTGAGCGGCCCTGGCTCGGGCCGAGAGAGCGCGTTGCGGGCCTTGCAGGCGGTGGGCTTCGCCATCACCGCCATCCGCGACATGACCCCGATACCGCATAATGGTTGCCGTCCGCGCAAGCGGCGTCGTGTTTAAGGTTCCGCGTCGCGTTCTGATTTCGGCGTCCGTGCCCGCCCTGCCTTTTGCCTGGGTGCGCGGCGCGCGCCGTGAACCCCAGCCCCGATGAGGCCGAGCGTGGCATTGCAGAAAAACTGGCAGTCCCTGATCAAGCCCGAGAAGATGGAGGTCGAATCGGGATCCGACCCCTCGCGGGTGGCGACCGTCATCGCCGAGCCGCTGGAGCGCGGTTTCGGCATGACGCTGGGCAACGCGCTGCGCCGGATCCTGCTGTCCTCCCTGCAAGGGGCAGCCGTCACGGCCCTTCAGATCGACGGCGTGCTGCATGAGTTCAGCAGCATCCCCGGCGTGCGCGAGGATGTGACCGACATCGTTCTGAACGTCAAGCAGCTGGCGCTGCGCATGCACGGCGACGGACCGAAGCGCATGGTGCTGCAGGCCACCGGCCCCGGCGAGGTACGGGCATCCCAGATCCAGACCGGCCACGACATCGACGTGATGAACCCGGACCTGGTGATCTGCACGCTGGATGACGGCGTGAGGCTCGGCATGGAGTTCACCGTCCAGGTCAACAAAGGCTACGTGCCGGCCGCGGCCAATAGGCCCGAGGATGCCCCGATCGGCCTGATCCCGATCGACTCCATCTACTCGCCTGTCCGGCGCGTGTCATACAAGGTCGAGCCGACCCGTGTCGGCCAGGTCACCGACTACGACAAGCTGCTGCTGACCCTGGAGACCAACGGCGCCGTTTCGCCCGAGGATGCGGTGGCGCTGGCCGCCCGCATCCTGCAGGATCAGTTGCAGCTGTTCATCAATTTCGAGGAGCCGCAGGCGGTTCGCCACGAGGAGCCGCAGGACGACCTGCCGTTCAACCGCAACCTGCTGCGCAAGGTGGATGAACTGGAACTGTCGGTGCGCAGCGCCAATTGCCTGAAGAACGACAACATCGTCTATATCGGCGACCTGGTGCAGAAATCCGAGCAGGAAATGCTGCGCACGCCCAATTTCGGCCGCAAGTCCCTGAACGAAATCAAGGAAGTGCTGTCCAATATGGGATTGTCGCTGGGCATGACGGTGGCGGGCTGGCCGCCGGAGAACGTGGAAGATCTGGCAAAGCGGCTGGAAGAGCCGTTCTGACCCGAGAGAACGGAGTGCCACCATGCGTCACGGAGTAGCCGGGCGGAAGCTCGGCGTTACCACCACCCATCGCTTTGCCATGTTCCGCAACATGGCGCATGCGCTGCTGAAGCACGAGCAGATCACTACCACGCTGCCCAAGGCGAAGGAGCTTCGCCCGGTGGCCGAGAAGCTGATCACGCTGGGCAAGCGCGGCGGCCTGCATGCCCGTCGCCAAGCCTATGCCCAGTTGCGCGACGATGTGATCGTCACCAAGCTCTTCACCACGCTGGCCGAGCGCTACAAGGCGCGCGCCGGCGGCTATACCCGTGTGCTGAAGGCGGGTACCCGCTACGGGGATGCCGCCAGCATGGCGGTCATTGAACTGGTCGATCGTGATCCTTCCGCGAAGGGCCAGGATAGTGGTCCGAAGCCTGAGACCGCCGAGGACAGCGAAAGCGAGTAAGCAAAGCCAGGGGCTCTGCTCCTGGCCCCCATTCCATAAGAATGGGTCCAGGGGCAAAGCTCCTGGTGGGGGTCCAGGGGGCAAAGCCCCCTGGCGGGATCGGGCTGCAAAACGGACCGATGGGCAGCGCCCCGGCTGCGGTGAGTAGGACCATGCCAGTTCCTCCCCCGCTCGCCGACCGCCTGCGCCCGCGCAGGCTGGAGGATGTGGTCGGCCAGGACCATCTGCTCGGCCCGCAAGGCACGCTCACCCGCATGCTGGAGCGCGGTTCGCTGGCGAGCCTGATCCTCTGGGGTCCGCCCGGCGTGGGAAAAACCACCATCGCCCGCCTGCTTGCCGAGCGCTCCGGGTTGCACTTCGTCCAGCTTTCCGCCGTTTTCTCGGGTGTCGCCGACCTCAAGCGCGCCTTCGAGCAGGCGGCCCAGCGCCGCGCCGAGGGACAGGGCACGCTGCTGTTCGTCGACGAGATCCATCGCTTCAACCGCGCCCAGCAGGACGGTTTTCTCCCCGTCGTCGAGAACGGCACCGTCACCCTGGTCGGCGCGACCACCGAAAACCCGTCCTTCGCCCTCAACGGCGCGCTGCTCTCGCGCTGCCAGGTTCTTGTCCTGCGCCGTCTCGACGATTCGGCCCTGGAACTTCTGCTGGCCCGCGCCGAGGCCGTGTTCGGCCGCCTCTTGCCGCTCGCTCCCGAGGCCCGCACCGTGCTGCGGGCCATGGCGGACGGCGACGGCCGGTACCTGCTCAACATGGCCGAGCAGCTCCAGGCCCTTCCAGATGACACTGCGCCATGCGACCCTGCCGGCCTGTCCGACCTGCTTGCCCGCCGGGCCGCGCTGTACGACAAGGACCGCGAAGAGCATTACAACCTCATTTCGGCCTTGCATAAATCGCTGCGCGGCTCGGATCCCGACGCGGCGCTGTACTGGTATGCCCGCATGCTCGCCGGCGGCGAGGATCCGCGCTACATCGCCCGCCGCCTGGTTCGCTTCGCCGTCGAGGATATCGGGCTGGCCGACCCCGCCGCGCTGCCGCAGGCTCTGGCCGCCTGGGAAGCGTATGAGCGGCTCGGCAGCCCGGAGGGTGAACTGGCGATCGCGCAGGCAGTGCTTTATCTCGGCACCGCGCCGAAATCGAACGCCGCCTATACGGCCCTCGGCGAAGCCCAGCGCGCCGCCCGCGCCACCGGCAGCCTGATGCCGCCGGCTCACATCCTCAACGCGCCGACGAAACTGATGAAGCAACTCGGCTACGGCGCCGGCTATGCCTATGACCACGCCGCTGAGGATGCTTTTTCGGGTCAGGATTATTTCCCGGACGGGCTGGCGCGGCAGGAATTCTACCGCCCGCGCGAGCGGGGATTCGAGCGCGAGGTGGCGAAGCGGCTGGCCTACTGGGCCAGGTTACGGCAGGAACGGCGGTCATGAGCGGAATGTTCTTTTTTGAAAAAAAGAACCAAAAAACTTTTATTCGTTTTGGGTTTCAGTGGATATGACTGTTGCTGCCCGCGTGGTGACTGAAGATGAGGCCGATATTCGCCTCGATCGCTGGTTCCGCCGGCATTTTTCCGGGGTCACACAGGGCGTCATTGAAAAGCTCTGCCGCACCGGCCAGGTGCGCGTCGATGGCCAGCGCGCCGAGCCGGCTACCCGGCTTGCTCCCGGCCAGAGCGTGCGCATCCCGCCGCTGCCAGTGCCGAAGCCCGCCGCCAGTCCGGCCGCGCCGCCCGACGAAAAACGGCTGCGCGAGTTGGAGGCGATGCTGCTCTGGCGCGACCCCCAGCTGATCGTGCTGAACAAGCCCCCGGGCCTGGCTACTCAGGGCGGCCCCGGCATTTCGCGTCACCTCGACGGCATGCTGGAAGTCTGGCGGGCGGACGGCCAGCGGCCGCGGCTGGTGCATCGGCTGGACCGCGACACCTCGGGCGTGATCGTGGTGGCCTGCACGCCCGGTGTGGCGGCGAAGCTTGCCGCAGCCTTTCGAGGGCGCGATATGGAGAAGGTGTACTGGGCGGTGGTGGCCGGCCGGCCGGTGCCGGTCGAGGGCCGTATCGACCTGGCTTTGGCCCGCGCCGAGGATTTCCGCGCCGGCCGGGTCGAGGTGGCCGAGCCCGGGGCCGGGGACGCGGCACGCGCGGTGACCGACTACCGCACGCTCGACCATGCCGGCCGCAAGCTGGCCTGGCTGGAGCTGCGCCCGCTGACCGGCCGCACGCACCAGCTGCGCGTGCATTGCGCCGCGATCGGCGCGCCCGTCCTCGGCGATGTTGCCTATGGCGCCCGGCGCGGCCCCGCGGACCCCGACCGTGCCGGCGAGAACACCGCTCTGGTGGAAGGGCTCGAGCATCGCCTGCACCTGCATGCGCGCCGCCTGGTGCTGCCCCATCCCGCCGGCGGCACGCTCGCGGTCGAAGCGCCGTTGCCGCCGCATATGCAGGCCACCTTCCGCACCCTTGGGTTTGCCGCCCCGACGGTGCGCCCGCCGCAACGAAGTTCCGGTCGGTAGGCACGGCCGGGCCGGCTTTCTGGCTGTCGGAAAATTTTACACATGCAAATGCCTTTCAGTGGCGGCGGGTCGCCCTTCAAACCCGGAGGCGCCCGAGAGGCGCGCGATGACCCCGAAAATGCCTTCCGGCCGGTCAGTTTTGGGTTGACTCCGTGCGCAGAATGGGCATCCGGGGGTCTCCACCGAAGCCGAGGGTGGGTACCTGTCGAAGAATTTTACACTCCTGCGAGCAAGTCGCATCCGCAACTGATGTGGCTGGGCCTGTTTGTGCCGGTTTTCGACTGTTTCAGCCTTATGGCCCCCCAAAATGCACCTTAACACGCGCAATTGCGCGCTGCACGCTACCATAGCGCGCCTGTTTCCGGCTGACCGCACGTCTCGGTTGTGCGCGTCTCGGCCCGAGCGCGCGCCTTCTGTCGGGAAACTTTACAACCCGGCCCGTTCGCTGGACCTTCGCAATCATAACTCATTTATATTCAATGCCCTGCGAAATTGGCACGTCGCTTGCTGATAAAGGTTCGCACCTTGCTCACGCAGGTTGTTGATCGCCGATAGGGGGACGGTCGGCAGGGTGGCCGATCGTCACGTCATCAGAAAGGACATACAATGCGTCTCTCGTCTCTCGCCCTTCCTGCCATCGCCCTGTCGATGGGCATGGTCAGCTCAGCTTACGCGGATCCGACTCTTCCGAACCTCACGAACCTGAATTTTCAGACGGTGGCCAACCCGCCTAAAGGTTACTTTGGCTTTGTCGATCCGGCCGGCTGGACCGGTGGAAGCGGCCTCATTTTCATTGACAGCACCAGCAGCTATGCAGCAAGCGCCGCCGGTCCGGTTTATCTGACGACCTACGGCAATCCTTCCGGCAGCGTCACCGGGAATTATGTGGAAGCGGACGGCAATCCCTACTACGAAAGTGGGTTCAACTACACCGTCACGGGACTGACTATCGGGCAGACCTACACGCTGAGCTTCTACCAGGGGGCGAGCGAACAAACCGGATTTGGCTTCAACAACTGGACCGGCACCTACACCCCCACCACAAACCAGTGGATCGTCTCGCTGGGTACCGCTGGACTGAGCCTTGGGTGCTGCGGTCCGACGGATCCCACATATGGTCCGACCGACTACTATTATGACGCGGATACGAGCGCCAGCATCGCCGCATCACCGCTGATGACGGTTCCTTACCAGGGCACCGTTGGGTGGAATTACGTCTCGGTCAACCTGACCGCCGACGCGACCACCGACCTGTTGAGCTTCCTCGCCTGGGGCGACAACGGCAGCACCGTGAATCTGCCGCCGATCGCGTTCCTCTCCGGGGTCAATTCCCCGCCTGGCCTGGGGGTGCCGGAGCCGGCGACCCTGACGCTCATCGGTGTTGGCCTTGCCGGTCTCGCCGGCAGCCGCCTGCGCCGCCGCGCCAGGCACGCCGCCTGAGCCTGTTCGCCTGAAGCTTGCCGCGCCCGGGCAGGAATTTGCTTGCCCGGGCGCGGTTTCACGCATATTTCGGCGGAGCCGTTCAGCAGGACTACGGGCGATGCCATCTTTCCTCGATCATCAGCATCTCATGGCGTTCCTGCTCAGCCTGCTCAGACTGAGCGTGTGGCTGCTGCTGCTGGCGGTGATTTTCCTGCCGCTTGAGCGGCTGTTCGCGGTGCGGCCGCGGAAAATCTTTTGCCGAACCACCGCGGGCGACGTGGGTTTTTATTTCATTAACGGCCTCGTTCCCGGCCTGCTCCTCGCGCCGCCGCTGGCGCTGGTGGCCATGGGGGCTCATGCCGTCGTGCCGTCCAGCCTGCACGCGGCGACGGCGGCCATGCCGATCTGGGCCCGCGCCCTGGCGGCCCTGGTGGTCAGCGAGCTCGGCTACTACTGGGGACATCGCTGGGCGCACGAAATTCCGTTCCTGTGGCGCTTCCACTCGGTTCACCATCACCCGCAGGAAGTGTATTTCCTGATCAGCGCCCGTGCCCACCCGCTGGACAGCGTATTCGGCCGGCTATGCAGCTTTGCTCCCCTTTACGTGCTCGGCATCGCCACCCCGCTCACCCCGGCGGGCGGAGCGGTGTCGGCGCTGCTGGTGATGGTGCTCACGCTCTGGGGCTTTTTCATCCACGCCAATCTGCGCTGGCGCTTCGGTCCGCTGGAGTGGCTGGTTGCCACCCCGGCCTTCCACCACTGGCACCATACCCAGGGCGACCTTCGGGACCGCAATTATGCCTCCATGCTGCCGGTGATGGACCGGATTTTCGGAACCTACCATCTGCCGAAGCAATGGCCGTCGGCCTACGGCATCGACGCAAAGCTGCCCGATTCCCTGGCGAGCCAACTCGTCTATCCGTTTGTCCCGCCATCGCCGGCCGCCCAGGTGCCGCAGGCCGTTGCAGCGGAACGGTAACGACCCGGCCGGATGACTTTTATAGGGGCAACGCTCCGTCCTGTCGCCGCTTCGATGTGACAACCGGCACAACCCTGCTTATACAAGCGGCTGGCCGTCCGCACCCGTCGTCATCGTCATGGCTGTGCCCGGCACGGCCGCCCCGGGGCAGTCTCGGGCTTGACGGTGAGGATCGGGAGCCCTGACGAGCCGCATGAGTTTGCGTCGGTTCACCAGCCACCGGTACCGCATGCCCCGTCGTCGCAGAAAATCTGCGCTGCGCCTCGTTGCAATAATGCTTGCCGTGGTTTTGCTGGTCCCGGTCATGCTGGCGGCCGGCGCGCTGATATTCCTCGATCCCAACATCTGGCGCCCGCAGATCGAGGCAGCGGCGCAGCGTGCGACCGGCCGCACGCTGCGCATCGGCCGGTTGATCCTCGTGCCGTCATTCTCCCCCACGCTGGCCGCCACCGACCTGTCGCTCGCCAACCCGCCCGGCCTTTCTCGGCCGGACATGGCGACCGTCGCGCGCGCCGAGGTGAAGCTGGCGCTGCTGCCGCTGCTGGCCGGACGGGTCGAGATCGCCCGCCTGCGTCTGGTCCACCCCGACATCCTGCTGGAGCGCGACGCCGCCGGCCAGCCAAACTGGCATTTCGATGCCGGGCCGGACGAAGCGGCGCCGGCGCGCGCCTCCACCAAAGCCGGTGCGGCACCGGCCGTGCTGGTGCGTGCCCTGCGCATTGAGGACGGGCATCTGGGTTGGCGCGGCCAGGACGCGCCGGCGGGCGACGCTGCGCCCCCTCTCGGGTTCGACCTGCACGTGCTGGAAGCGGCGGCAAGCGGCCTCGACTCGCCGGTCACGCTCAGCGCGCAGGGGGCGTATGCCGGGCAGGCGCTCGCCGTCGTGGCCGAGACCGGCCCGCTCGCGCGGCTGCTGGACCGGGCCGCCGCCACGCTCTGGCCGGTAAAGGCGACGCTGGAAACGCCGGGGGCGCGGCTCGCGGTGACCGGCACGGTGACGCACCCGCTGGACGGCGCCGGCTACGTGTTGTCGGTCGAGGGGGCGGCGGTGAATCTCTCGGCGCTCGACGGCCTGTTGGCCGCCCGCCTGCCGCCATTGCGCCAGGTCGCCGTTGCGGCGCGCCTGGCCGATGTTGGCGGCCGGCTGCCGGAGGTCACCGGGCTGGCGGTGCGCGCCGGCGCCTCCGACCTCGATGTGCTGGCCCCCGGCCTGAAGCTTGTGCATGGCGAATTATCCGCCACCAGTCTTGGCGATCCGGTGCGTGCCGAGGCGGCCGGCGAGTTGCGGGGAACCCCGTTGCTGGTGACGGCGTCGCTCGGCCCGCTCGCCGCTTTGCTGCCCGATCCGCCGGCTTCCGGCCGCTACCCGGTCGAACTGGCGGCAGAGGCCGCCGGCGCGACGCTGGCGGTGAAGGGCAGCATCGCCGCGCCGACGCTGCTGTCCGGTATCGATCTCGCGGTGACGGGGCGCATCGCCGACCTGTCCGCCCTTTCTTCGCTGGCCGGAATTTCCCTGCCCGCGCTGCGCCCGGTGACGCTGGATGCTCGCGTGGCGGACCGTGCGGGCATGCCGGGCCTTGCCGTTCGCGGGCTTGCCGTCATTGCGCCGGAGGCGGATGTGTCCGGCGAACTGGTGGTCGGGCTCGGCGCCCGCCGGTCGGTGCAGGCCACCTTGTCAGCGCGGCGGATCGACCTCGATGCGGTGCTGGCGGCACTGCCGCCGCCGGTTGCCGCGTCGCCCGTTCCCGCCGCCTCCCCCGTGGTCCCGCCGTCCCCGCCGCCGCTGCAGAGGCGGCCGCCACGGCTGATCCCGGACGACAAGCTGCCCTTCGCCGCGCTCGGCGCTGCGGATGCCGACCTGCACCTGTCCGTCGGCGAACTGCGCAGCGGCGGCGCTTCCTATCGCGATCTTTCCGGCCGGCTGTTGCTTCAGGACGGCCGCCTGGCGCTCGACCCGGTCGCCGGCGCGGTGCCGGGGGGCCGGCTGGAGTTCCAGCTGACAGTGGACTCCCGTGCCACGCCGCCGCCTGTCGCCGTGACGTTGCGGGCTCCAGGGCTGTCGCTGAAGCCGCTGCTCGCGGCGCTGCATCTGCACGAGGACATTTCCGGCGCGGCCGAGATTGACGCCGACCTGCGCGGCACCGGCGACACGCCGCGGGCGCTGGCGGCCGGGCTCGGCGGGCGGCTGGGCGTGGCCATGACCGACGGCGACATGGACAACCGGCTGCTTGGCAGCACGCTGGGCGTGGTGCTGCGCGGTGCCCAGTTGCCCACGGAAATGCTCGGCCTCGATCGCCCCGGCCGCACCCGCATCCGCTGCCTGGCGCTGCGCGCCGATGCCGATGCCGGCATCGTGACCGTCAGCACCGTGCTGCTGGACACCGGCCGTGTTCTGGTTCACGGCGCCGGCACGCTGAACCTGCGCGACGAGGGCATCGCCCTGCGGCTGCGGCCGATGTTGCGGGCCGGCGTGCCGGTGGTGGTGCCGGTGCGCGTCAGCGGCACCTTCCTGGCGCCGAAAATCGCCTCCGACTCTGGCGGGACCGCGCTCGCCACGGCTGGCTTGGCAGCCGGAATCGCGGTGATGCAGGCCACCCCCTTCGGAGTGCTGGCGGCGGTGATGGCCAACGAGCGCGGCGGCGATACCTGCGGCCCCGCGCTCGCCGCCGCCCGGGGCGGCCCCCGGCAGGCGCCCCCGACGGCGTGGCCCAAGCTGCCCAACCCGGCCGAATTCCTGCGCGGTCTGGTGCCGCGATGAAACGTTTCTGGGATTGTGCCGCGATTGCGCCGGAAGCCGGCGGGTTTTGCGTGCTGCTCGACGGCAGGCCGGTGCGCCTGCCTACCGGGACGAAGCTGCATCTGCCGCATCGAGCCCTGGCCGAGGCCGTCGCGGCGGAATGGGACGAAGCCGGCGGCTGCAAGGGCGGTGAGATGAGTTGGGCGGACGTGCCGCTCACCCGCCTTGCCGGCACCGCGCAGGAGCGCATCGTTCCGGATCCCGAGCCGGTGATGCTGGAGATCGCCCGGTACGGCGAAACCGACCTGCTATGCTATCGTGCCGACGGCCCGGAGGCGCTGATGCAGCGCCAGCATGCGCAGTGGCAGCCCTGGCTGGACTGGGCGGCGCAGGCCTTCGGCGCCCGGCTGCGGGTCACCGCTGGGGTGATACCGGTGGCGCAGGATCCGCAGTCGGTGGCGGCGCTGGCGCAGGCGGTGGCAGCGCAGCCACCCTTCGCACTGGCGGCGCTGGGTGTGGCCGTGCCGGCGCTCGGCAGCCTGGTGCTGGGTCTCGCCATGGCGGCTTGTCGCCTGGATGCCGAAGCGGCCTTCGCGCTCGCCACCCTGGATGAGACCTTCCAGGCCAAGCTGTGGGGCCGCGACGAGGCGGCCGAACTGCGCCGCCGGCATATGCGGGAGGACGTGGTCGTGGCTGGACGATTTCTGCTGCTGGCACGCTGATGGCGGCGAAGCGCGTGATCATTTCAGGTCGTGTCCAGGGGGTGGGGTTCCGCGAGTGGATGGTGCGCGAGGCCGAGCGGCTCGGCGTGTCCGGCTGGGTGCGCAACCGCCGCGACGGCGCGCTGGAGGCGCTGGTCGATGGCGATACCGCCAGCGTGGAGGAATTGCTGCGCCTGTGCCGCCGCGGCCCGCTGCTGGCCGAGGTCACCGAGATCGTCGAGGAACTGGCCGATCCCTGGCCCGAGCCCGTGTTCCGCCGGCTGCCGACCGCCTGACCGTTGCATTCATTGCTCCAGTCGCTGGCCGCATTCATCCAGGCGCATGCTGCCTGGGCGGCGCCGGTCGCTTTCGGTATTGCCTTTTTCAAGGCGCTGGCCTTCGTGTCGCTTGTGGTGCCCGGAATGACCATTCTGATGACGACCGGTGCGCTGATCGGAGCTGCGCATATTCCATTCGTGCCGGTGTGGCTGGCGGTGAGCCTGGGCGCGGGGCTGGGGGACTGGGTGAGCTATGCGATCGGCTATCGGCTGAAGGACCGGGCGCGGCATGTCTGGCCGCTGAACCGCCGGCCGGACCTGTTGCCGCGGGCCGAGCTGTTCTTTGCGCGCTGGGGCGCCATGAGCGTGGTGCTATGCCGTTTCTTCAGCCCGATGCGGGCGACGATTCCGCTGCTCTGCGGCATTTTCGAAATGAGGTTTTGGCCGTTCCAAATTGCCAACTGGTTGTCTGCGCTGTTGTGGGCGGGGGTGATGCTGGGGCCGGGTACGTTCTTCGGGGCGTGGTTCCGGTAGGACGAGCGACCAGCGATCACGCAAGGCAAGAAAGGCCAGGGGGCGCCACCTCTTCGCGCCTTACTCTCACCATTTCCCGCCACTCTCCTGCGATTCGGAAACATGTGTGTGCGGATGGAGATTCTCACTCGTGGAGGCGGGGTGGGTCTTTCGTCCGGTGCGTGTGGCAGGCAGGCTCGGTTCGAGGCTGATGTCGAGGCATCGATGGCCGCGTCTGGCCATGCCGGTCGCTCGGCACCGTTGCGCAGGTACTGCGCCGGACCGGTGCCGCCCGGCGAGCGCAAGAGCGTCGAACCAATAGCTGCTCGCATCGATCCGATGCAGGCAAGTGCAGCGCATCAGTCGCTGCACCATCTGCTCGCCAAGGCGGAGTGGTCGGACGCGGCGATGCTCGCCGCCATCCGCGCCTGAGTCATCGATGATACCGGAGTTCCCGGGAAGGGCACGCATTCGGTCGGCGTGGCAGGCCAGTATCGTGGTCAGCCCGGCACGCAGGACGATTGCCAGCTCGCCGTCAGTCTGCCGGTTCTTGATCGCCCTGGAAATGGGAGCCGAGATCATCGTCATTGTCGATGACGACAACATCCCCAGGCCGGGGTGGGGGAGCAACCTGTTGATCGGGCGATCCGTGCCGCTGCGCGGCTATCGCTGCGCAGCGGCGGCGTTCGTTCGATCGGCGCAACCAACAACCCGGCGCCGTGGCATCGCGGCTTCCCGATCCAGTTGGTCAATGCCAGGGTCTATTCG
>Ga0326727_10007981_pt1 | contig 27326 bp, 25 predicted proteins | sample MB2enrmetagenome_FD_207643 | JGI IMG/M metagenome (GOLD analysis project Ga0326727, IMG submission 207643) | Lab enriched peat soil microbial communities from McLean, Ithaca, NY, United States - MB29MY | ecosystem: Environmental > Terrestrial > Soil > Wetlands > Peat | place: USA: New York...
TCCCGGCGTCGTGAGTATACCCCAGCGGCCTCCTCCTGGCTCGTTCTTTGGCCATCCGTCAGCCCGAAACCGGCCGGTACTGCCCAACCGGCGTTCCTGCTGCCCTCCCGGAGACTATGGCGTCCGCTCTTTGTCCCCGATCGAGCAGCGGCAGCAAAACTGCTTCCGCCGGCGCAGAGTCGTTCGACAAAAAAGAATCCTTGCGCGCAATGGCCGATTGGGCTGTACAATCTCCACGAGGAGACACATGGCCGGAGATATTCAACTTACGTGCAGCGATTGCGGGCAGGACTTCACCTTCACATCTGCTGATCAGGCGTTCTTTCAGGAACGTGGTTATTCGACCCCAAAGCGTTGCAAGAATTGCCGTCAGGCAAAGAAGAACGATCAGGGGGGATCCGGCTACCGTTCTGCTCCGGCACAGGGAACACCTGTGATTTGTTCGGGTTGCGGCCAGCCTACAACAGTGCCTTTTGAGCCTCGTGGCGATCGTCCGGTCTTCTGCCGGGACTGTTATCAGGCGCGGAAAGGCAGCGGCGGCGGCGGGAGTTCGCGAGGACGCGGCCGTTAGCGGCATGGGAAGCAGACCGACGCTCGCAGCCGGTCCTGGCCGCGAGCATCGGAATTCAGCTTCCCGCAAGGTCATTTGGCAACCATTCCACAGCGACGGCTGACTCGGCTCCGCTCGATTCTGGCGTACTATGGCTGTGGGTTCCCTGCCCTTTTTCCGTTCAGCGAACCTGCGGACGATAGACTCTGAGACTTCAGGAAAAACATAGCGGCAAATGCGGTCGCCCTTCCGCTTGCGCGGTCAGCGCCGGGCGACCGGAGGTAGATTTGCCAATGGGGAGCAAGGAGCGGCGCCACCGAACACTCTTCAAGGAGCCGCGCCTTTCTTCCGTAAAACGCCGCAAAAGTTGGATGGACATTGCTTCCGCCGCTCGATAAACTGGCCCTCGCGAGTCCCTGCTCAGCCCTGAACGCATAAGGATCTTTTCCCACCTCATGGCTTCCCAATTATCTTTCGCCGGATTTGCCTGGAAGAATCTTTGGCGCAGGCGCCTCAGGACGCTGCTGACGCTATGCGGGATCGCCATGGCGATCGGCGCATTCGTCGCACTGGTCGGCTTCTCGCGCGCCTTTGAACACGAATGGCTGCGCATGTACGAAAGCAGCGGCACCGACCTTGCCATCGTGGAGAAGACATTCCTCAACACCTCGCTGGAGGAGTCGGTGGGCCCAAAGCTCAACGCGCTGCCCGTCGTGGCGCAGGCCCGGCCCATGGTTTTCAACCTGATTGACCTGACGCCGGAGATCAATGCGCTGGTTTATGGCTGGCAAGCCGATTCTTACGAACTCGATTCGCTCGTCATCACCTCCGGGCGGCGCTTTCGCGATGGACAGCCGGAGATTCTATTAGGCGAGATCCTGGCTGGAAACCTGAACAAGAAGGCCGGCGACACGCTCGAAATTCAAGGCTCCACTTTTACCGTGGTGGGGATCGATCATGGCGGCTCGGCTCTGGAAGCCGGCGCGGTCATCATGCCGCTCGATCAATTGCAACGGCTCTCCAGCCTGGAAGGGAAGGTCACAGCGTTTCATGTGCGGCTCCGCCCGGCGCCGGCCGGCGAAGCGCAGGACCATTATCTCAAGCGAGCCCAGGCCCAGATCGAAAACGCTCTGCCCGGACTGCACGCCATTCCGGCGGCTGAGCGCGCCAGCAACAACCAGATCGTGCTGCTGGCACATGCCGCCGCGTGGGGCACATCCTCCATCGCCCTGCTGATGGGTATTCTGGGCATCGCCAATACCATGGCCATGTCGGTCTTTGAACGGACGCGCGAGATTGGCATCCTGCGCGCGCTGGGATGGAAGCGCTCAAGCGTCATGCTGCTCATCCAGACGGAGGCGGTCGTGCTCGGCCTCGCCGGGGGATTTCTCGGCCTGGGCGTAGGATGGGGCACGCTGCGGCTGCTCGCTGCCCTGCCGCAAACCGCCAGCATCGTCTCCGCATCCGTTTCTCCGCTGCATCTGCTGCAGGCGCTGGGCATTGCGATAGTCTCAGGACTGGTTGCCGGGGCCATCCCCGCATGGCGCGGCGCGCATCTCTCGCCGGTGGAGGCGCTTCGCCATGACTAGCCCCCAAGCCGTTGCACCCCCCCAGCTTGAAGTGCGCAGCCTTTGCAAGAGTTACGACGAAGGGCGCATCGAGGCTTTGCGCGGCGTGGACCTTTGCATCGCCGAAGGAGAATACCTGGCCATCACCGGCGCCAGCGGCAGCGGCAAATCCACCCTCCTGCAACTGCTCGGCGGACTCGACATTCCCACCAGCGGCGAGGTGCTCTTTCAGAACGCCGCCCTCGGAGCCGCTGTCGGTCTCGATGCCTACCGAGCCCACAAGGTGGGGTTCATCTTCCAGGCCTTTTATCTGCTGCCCACGCTGCGCGCCATTGAAAACGTGCAGGTGCCGATGCTGGCGGTGAGCGAGAGTGCGCGCAATCGCGCCGAGCGCGCCGAGGGCCTGCTCTGCGAGATGGGCCTGAAAGACCGCCTCAATCAATATCCCAACGAGCTCTCCGCCGGCGAACGCCAGCGCGTAGCCATTGCGCGCGCACTGGCCAACGATCCCGCCATCCTGCTTGCCGATGAACCCACCGGCAATCTGGACAGCGTGAACTCCGCGCGCATCATGGAGATGCTGATTGGCATCCACCAAAGGCGCGGCATGACGCTCGTCGTCGTCACCCACGAGAACGAGATAGCCAACGCCGCGCCGCGGCACATTCGCATCCGCGACGGGAGAATCGCGTCATGAGAGCGCCGTGCGCTACGCTGGCCGCGGCGCTGCTCTTCGCCGTTCCCGCGGGAGCGGCCGATCCCCATGCCGTACTCGCGGCGCCGCGGCAACGCATCGAGACGGCCGATTTTCGCGCCAGCGGCCGCCTGGTCCGGGTGGATGCAAGTGGCGCACGAACCAGCTACGCCATCACCATCAAGGCCCACTGGTTTCCAGGCGTGCTGCGCTTGCTGCTGGCGATTGCCCCGCCGGCCAGCGCTGGGCCGGACGCCCGCGCCCACATCTTGCTGGAGATGCGGCCCAACGGGCAGAACACGATCCTGATTGCGCATCCCGGCGACAAGGCGCCCGCCGCTCTGCCCTTCGACAAGTGGAGCGGCGGCCCGCTCGGCAGCGGCTTCAGCTATGAAGACTTCCTCGAGCAGCAGTTCTACTGGCCGGGCCAGGCAGCGCTCGAAGAGACCAAATATGGCGCGCGGAATTGCGACGTTTTGAAGAGTACGCCGGGCGCTGCGGACCGCACCCGCTATGCCGAGATAAAAACATGGCTGGACCATGGTATCGGCTTTCCTGTATATGTTGAAAAAACGCTGAAGGGAACCGGGGCAGTGAAAGAGTTCACCTATTTCGGCTTGCGCCACGAAGGCGGCGTGTGGTCGGCAGACCAGGTGGAAGTGAAGACGCGCGGCCAGGCCGGCTCGACCCTGCTCATCGTCGATCGCGGCAGCGCCAAGGCAAACCTAAGTCTCGCGGACTTCGGGCCTGAGCAACTTACCCATTTCTAGGATCGCCCATGCATGTACTCCTGTGGATTACCGGCTTGACAGCAGCTCTGATCGGCGTGGGCTTCCTCTATCAATGGATCGGCAGCCGCCGCGACCGGCTGCGCTTTGCCTCTCCTGGGCGCTGGGTAACAATTGGCCGCGGGTACAAGCTCTATCTGCTTGAAAAGGGCGCGAAAGGATCGACCGGCCCTACCGTACTCTTCGAAGCCGGCATCGCCGCCACCAATCTGAATTGGTTTCACATTCAGGAGATCGTCTCCGGCTTCGCCGGCACCGCATCCTACGATCGCGGCGGGCTGGGCTGGAGCAGCCCCTGCCGCACGGCGCGCACCCCCGGCAACATCGCTGTCGAGCTGCACGACATGCTGGAGCACGCCCAGATCAAACCGCCCTACGTTCTGGTCGGCCATTCGTTTGGGGGATTGGTGATGCGCCGCTATGCCCTGCTCTTTCCCCAGGAGGTAGCAGGCGTGGTGCTGGTCGATCCCATGCGGTGCGAAGAATGGCCGCCGCTCAACCCCGGCAGGCAATCCGAATTGGAGCGCGGCAAGCGGCTCTCCGGTTATGCTGTCCCGATTGCTCGCATCGGCCTGGCGCGCCTGGCTGTGACCTCGCTGCTGTGCCGCTCGGGGCGAACGGCGCAGCGGTTAGCTGACGTAGCGGGCAAAGGCGGGCGTCATGTGCTGAAGAGGGTCACGGATGAAGTGGGAAAGATGCCCAGCGAGGTTTGGCCCAGCGTCGCCTCCCACTGGTCGCGTCCCGGCTATTACATCGGCATGCGCAATCATGTCGAGGCGGTTCCAGACACGGTGCGGGAGATGCAGAATGCCGAACCCATCCGGGATATTCCCGTGCTGGTGCTGACTCCTGGAAAATCGACGCCGCTTTCGGTCGAGCGGCTGGGGCGCATCGGCGACAACGTGGAGCAGGTGATCGCCACGGCGAGCGCGCACTGGATTCACCTGGACCAGCCCGATCTGGTCATCGATTCGATCCGCGAGATGGTTGCTGCCGCAACCCGCGAGGCCATTGCAGCCACAGGCTGAAGTGGAGTTTTTGCCGTGGGCGCAGCCCGTTCAGCCGCCCCGCAGCCAAGTCATCTTCGCTTTGCCGTCTTGGGAACGGGTCTTTTTGTGGCCGGCTTGGATGCCTTTGCCGGTTTTGGCGTCTTGGGAGGCTCAACCGGAAGCTTGCTCGCCGCGATTGGGACTTCGGCCACGGGTTTGGCCGCATCGCTGTGCTTCCCGGCAGCTTCGCCGGGAACAGCCTTCTTCGCGGCCCGATCCGCTCCTGCCTTGGATTGAGCCGGCTTTGCCTCGGGCTTGGGCTTTTCCGGCTTCGCAGCCTTCGGCGCAACCGGCTTGGCAGCCGGTGCGGCAGCAGTCGGCTCCTCAGCCTTCACAGGAACTGAAGCCGTTGCCTCCTTGGCCGGCTGTGGCGCGGCAGACGTCTTGGAGTCGCGCTTCCTTGACTCGCGCTTGGGCGGAGACTCGTGCTTCGGCGGAGCTACGATCGGCTCCGGCTCTTCCGCCTCCATTTCATCCTCGGCGGACTCCGCTGCATCGGATTCGATGAGATCGGTTTCGATCAAGCCTGGAATCTCCACATCCAGGTCGACCTTCGGCAGGCTCAGGCCAAGGTCGAGATCGTCCTCTTCGCCGACAAGATCGTCCAGATCCTCGTCCTCCTCCAAGCCCTCTTCCGATTCCTCCTCCTCGTCATACGTGTGCTCCTTGAGCCTGGCTTCTGCGCCCCGCTTGGCGCGCGGCCTCTTGATGCTCTCCTTGGGCGGGGGCGCGGGAGGGGAATGCGGTTCCAAAAAGGCGCGAACCTCCTCGGGAGCCGTCAACCGGCCGTCTATCAGTTCCAGGAAGATCGTCTGCACGATCTCGCGGTACGCAGCCAGTTCGGCCGTAATGCGCATCTCCTGCAACAGCGCGTGCGGAATGCGCTGGCGTGCCTCGGGCCAGACCTTCAGGAACAGGTTGAAGCGTTCCTTGACCAGCGGATCGGCACTGGTAAATCCAAGCCACAAAATCGCCTCGGGATCGTAACTCGTAAAGAGCTTGTAGCAAGCGGAAGGCGTTGAATTCTCCTCCGCCAGCAACGCCTTGGCGAAGCCCTCGGCCATCGCGTCCAGGCTGTTCCACTCCGCCACAAACCCAGGACGCAGCATCGTCTTCTTCAGCGCGTTCCGATCCTTGGTGGACATTCCGGCAGTCAGCAACTGCATCTGCGCCGCCGACATGTCGGCATGGACTCCCTGCGCTAGCAGTTCGGCAGCCAGATCGTGAAGGGCCGTCAGCCTCTCCTCGTCGGCCTTGGCGGAGGTCCATGCCGGGAACAGCACCTTCATCCATCCCTCGCCTTCCAGCGCCCGCAGCACCTTCAGAGCTTCTTCTTCGTGGCCGATCTGCTCCAGCTCCTGGCGGCGAGCCTCTAACGACAGGTGCTCGATGACTCCCTCGCCTTTGGCATTCTCGTTTCGAGTCCGGGTTCGCGGGTCAAGCTCCCACCCCAGCCGCGCGCGATAGCGAGTGGCGCGAATCATCAGCGCCGGCTCATCGAGAAAGCCGTAATTCGACACCAGCCGAATCGTCTGCGACTCGATATCCGCCGCCCCGTTCGTGGGGTCCATCAACAGCCCAAACGATCCCTCGTTCAGCGAGATGGCCATGGCGTTGACGGTGAAGTCCCGCCGCCGCAAATCTTCCTGGATGGAAGCGGAATGGAAGACCGGCTTGCCCGGTCTGGGGTACTCTGCGCGGTGGGCGCTGACTACATCCACGCGCACGGTACCGGGGAAGCACAGGTAAAGAGTGCGGGAAACCTCGTCCTGGCCCCACACGGCGGCGCCAAGCTTCTCGATTGTCTTCTTGAGGTTAAGCGCATTTCCATGAACGGTAACCTCGAGACCGCGGACGGTGTGCCCGCTGGTCAGGTCGCGGACCGCGTCGCCGGTCAAAAAGAGGATCGTTCCCTCTTCGCGGGCTGCCTCGCGCAGCAGACGCAAAGCGCTCTGCTGGTCGGCCGACAGCCGGTTTTCCAGAAGATAAATGTAGTCGGGCATTGAACTTCCTGCTTCCGCCGTCTCATTCTTCTGCCAAGTGCCTCATGTTGTTACCCTTACGGCACACCCTGGCAGAGACGGCAAACCGTACATTAACACAACTCGGGCCAGATGGCTAGGCTTTGTCGCACCGAACTTGCACCCATTCCGGTTTGGCGATTCCTCGGCCCCGACGGCGCCGGGAACCGTCATGATTAGCCGCCGGCGGCAATGTCGCCATAGAGAATGCCGCGCCCCCCGCTGCCCAGGTACACCCGGCCGTAAATTCGCGGGTCGCCCGAGATCGAGAAGATATAGCCGTACTGGTGGGCGTCGTCGTTGATGCGCGTCCAGGAGTTTCCCTCGTCGGTGGAACGAAAGAATCCGTAGACCCCATTCACCGTGCCAACGATGTAGATGGCCGGGTACGTCGCCCCCGGAGCCGCCATTCCGAAGCCTACGAGCGGAGCGCTGCCAACGGAGCCGATCTGCGTGAAGCTGGCCCCTGAGTCAATCGAGTGAAAGAGCCCCGCGTGAAACGGAAGCCATAGATCGCCCTCGATGCCGAAGACCGCCTTGGGTTGAGCCTCTGCCGACCACCCTGCATACCCGGCATCCTGCGGCAGCCCGGTGGCTCCGGCAGAAAAAGTGACGCCGCCATCGGTGCTCACATAGATGGCGCCGCCAGGTGGATCGTAGGCGTAAAACTTCTTGGGATTGACCCGGTCTGAGATCACCAGCACGCCTGTCGGCGCTCCCTGTGAAGAAGTCCAGCCGGAGCCGTTGAAGCAGGCCGGAAGGGCATCGCTCGCCGCCCAGATCACCTTTGAACCGTCGGCCGAGACAGCAATCAGTGCGGCGTATCCGTCCAAGGTAGGCCCCAATCCCGCCCCTGGAGGCAAGCCCGGATAGGGCGTCCAGGTGACCCCTCCATCTTGCGAGTAGGCGGCCGCAACGTCGCCCACGTAATCGAGCCCGCCCACTCTGGCCACGAAAGACGGGTTCGATTCGGCAAAGTCCAGCGACGACACCTCGGTCATGAATGGATTCACCATCGGCGGGGGAGAAATGGAAAAGTCGTCATGCCTGAAGCCGCCCAGGTCGGCCATGACGCTCAACAAGTGCGGTCCGGCGGGCGGGCTGACCACGTTGTGAATCACCGCCTCTTCCACTCCCAGGGCGCCTACCGTCCATTGCGTGGCTTGAAGCGAATCCATGGCGGTCAGGTCGTGCGTCTCCCAGATCGTGTAGCCGCTCACGTAAAGCGCGTGGCTGGAATCGAATGGATCGATCTCCATGGCGCTGTTGTCTATGCCGAATGTCGATCCGCCCACATTGTTCAGAAACGGGGATAATGAGGCGTCGCGAGTCGAATACTGGCGCAGGCTCCTCCAAGTGGCCCCTCCGTCCGTCGAGCGGAATATGTCGTCTCCGGGACTCCAGCGGTTCCAGGTGCCCGCCATCACGGTTCCAGCATGCTCCGGGTCCGCGGCGATGGCGCAGTAGCCATACCACAGTTTGGCCGGAGTATCCGGCGGCGTAATGTTGGTCCACACGCCGCTCGCGGTGTTGAGCTTGTAGACCGCTCCGTTGCTGATGGCGCTGAGCCCCGCTGCATTCGCGTAGGCCACATACAGCACGCCGTCCGGCCCCAGCGCGCTGCGCAAGGGCCGAATTGTCTCGCCGTCCGGCAGCGTGGTGGGCTGGCCGGGAATCTGCGCCCAGGTCACGCCGTTGTCGGTCGAGCGGTAGATGCCCCCCGTGTAGACTCCCGCATAGACCACTCCGCTGTGCGCGGGATCGAAGCGCACAAAGAGCACGCCCACCTGATCGGGGGTCGCGGTGACCGGGAACGTCGCGCTCTGGTTCCATGTGGCTCCATGATCGTTGCTCACCCAAAGCCCGTTCTGGTGGGTGCCAAGGTAAACCTGAGCGGGATTGTAGGGATTCACCGCCAGCCGCTCGCCTGTTTGCTGCCCATGAACCAAGTCGTTGGCGCCCATCTGAAACGGCACGTTGACCGTCTGAAAGCTGCCGCCCTGGTCGTCGGAAACCAGAATGGCGCCGTTGGGAAGGCCCGGCCCGATGTAAGACCCCGCAGCCAGGTAGAGCCGGTTCACATCCGTCGGATCGATGGCAAGGCTCTCGATGTACATGAGGTTCCATTCCGGAGCGAGGCCGCTGATCCAGTCCGTCACAGGAAGCCAGGTCGGATTCGCCGTGTCGCGAAGATAGGCCCCACCGACATCGGCGCGGGTATACATCAATCCCTGTTGGGCGGGATGCATCAGAATGCCGGTCATCACACCCCCATCGACGATCCTGACCGGCAGCCAGTTGTACTTTGCGTTAGCGCCGGACGCAACCACCGAGAGCGTCTCCGTGGCACCGGCCGTGGTGTAGTCGACGGCGTCGGTGGGGGTGAATGTAACCGAAAGCGTCTGAATGCCCGCAGCCAGCACGGTTCCGGCGGCAGGTGAGTAAGCGAACGTCCCCGCCACATTGGCCGCCGCATCCAACTGGGTTGCACTCAGCGGCGTTCCCTGCGAGATCGCAGCGGGCGTGGGCCAGGTAATTACCGGCGTCACTTGGGTTACACGAATCCCCGTCGTAGCGGAACCGTCGCCTCCACAGCCCCAGCAAACTGCCAGCAGACAACCCGCCGCGGCGGATGCCAAAGCACGAATCATGCGCATTCGGCTAAGCGAAGCCATGACGCCCCTTTGCGCTTGTCCAACGGAACAAGCTCAATTTCAGACAAGACGAAACCCGGTCCCGAATTCGCCAGCCATTGTAAACCTCCGCGCTCGTCCATGCGCAAGTTCGATTCGGCACTCCTCCCACTCGCGGGCTTCCCCTGCTCCGTGCGACAATCCAGAGCGATGGCTTCTGCTCGTAAACCGGTGATTGTCCGCAAGTTCTCGCGCGATTGGTACGCGGGTTACGCGGGAGCCAGCTTCGCTCCTAATACGCCCGAGCTGGAGATCCTGGACCTCACCGGCAAAGTGCTTCGTATCGGCTGGGAGCAGGTCAAGTGGGTCTGCTACGTGCGCGACCTCCCCGCCCCCTGGAGCGATCAGGCAAATCCCGAGCGGCTGCTGCACAAGCGCTTCTCCATCCGGCCCAGAACCGCGGGATTGTGGCTGCGCATGACCCTGACCGACGGAGAAGAGCTGGAGGGCCTGGCGGCCAACGACCGTTCGCTGATCGAGGGTGCCGGCTTGCTGCTCACCCCGCCCGACACGCGCTCCAATACGCAGAGGATCTACGTGCCCCGGCAGGCCATTCAGACTTTGGAAGTGGTAAGCCGGATCGGGGCCGGCGCGCGCAGGCGGACTGCACCGGCGGCGCGGACGGAGCAACCGGAGCTGTTTCCCGACGCCGAGGAGACGCCGTAGACTGGACGTCTGGTCACTTGAGACTTGGCCTGCAGCCCCTTTGCGCCATGGTCAAGACGATGCGCCTCCACAAAGAGACACAAGAACGAGGGCTCGGCTAGGGCGGAGGCAGCCGCCGTCCTTTCGACCCTAGCGAAACCGGAGTGACTGTACCCCGAAATCGCAGGGTTCAAGTCGACGCAACCGCTAGGAAGCGCCGACCCTGCACGCGACTCGCCAGGGCACGCCTATTCCGATTTCGCTCTAGTCGAGCCCCTGGGACTTGCTCTTGCGGCGCACAGGCGTGGCTTGGCAGGCCTTTCACTACCGAAAAGCGCCGCCGCGATTTCTCTTCCGGAATCTCTGGCCGCAAACCGCCTTTGTCATCTGCCGGATCGCCCGTGAAATTTCAGAGTCATCTTCCATGAGTGAGGTGGCGGTGTTCTGCATTCGCCGAACAGCGGCGTAGTCGTTGGGAATCTTCCACTCAGCCGGTCTGGTGAGAGCCTTGGTAACATGCTCTTCGTCGATCTCCAGGTCGAGAGGATCGTATCGGTTGATCACGATTTCGAGTTTGGGGCTGCCGGCAGTCGATAGCAGTGAAATCAGCCGATTTGAGTTTCGCAGTTCTGCGAGTCCTATCTGCGTGACCAGATAGATGGTGGCGGATTCATCGAAGAGAAGCGTGTGCTGCAGGTTGAGCTTCGAACCGGCATCGACCACCACAAAGTCGAAGTTCTGGAGGGCGACTTCGAGCAGCTTGTCGATGGCATCCTCTGAGACCTGTGTGGGGGCCAGTTCGCTGGGCGCCGCGAGTAAGGATAACCCGGAGGCGTGCTCTTCCAGCAAGCTGGAGAGAAGACTCGAGTCGAGCCGCATGAAATCCTGAAAAACGTTAGCAACGGAGTGTTCAGCCTTGATTCCGAGGTTGATCGCCGCGCCCCCGAGCGGGAGATTGAGATCGATCAAGAGGGTTTTCTTCCCAGATTCCCGAGCCAGCGATACAGCAAAATTGCAGGCCAGCGTGGTGACTCCGGAACCGCCTTTGGCGCTGAGAAATACCAGTAACCTGCCTTCCGGCTTCCTCGGCGGACGGGACGCCGAACGAAGAGCCGAGGCCCGCACCAGAGCCTCGGCCATGGCGCCGGGATTGAACGGAAGAATGAGAAACTCGCGAGCGCCCGCACGCATGGATTTGAGCAACAGGTCCGAATCGGCCTGCGCCGAATAGACAATAACTGTTGCCAAGCCATTGATACAGATGCTCCTTACCAATTCAAGGGCGGATTTCGGGTCGCTGTCCAAGTCAACGAGGACTACGTCGAAGTCGCGATTAAGGGTCCGCGGTGCATCGTCGAGGTTGGGAGAATAGGAAACAAACTCCTGGATTGGGCCAGTCTGGCACTCCGCCAAAGCGTGTAATGCGGCGTTGCGACGCTTCTCGTCCGGGCTGATGACCGCAACGGACAAGACGCCTGTGCGACGGAAGGCAGGATCAACTACCTCCATTACTCTGGCCTTGGTCAGACGGCTGGTCGTCTCCTGCGCCACGGGCGCTGCTATATCCGAACCATGCATGCCGGCATTCGCGCCGGTATCAGCGTATCGCCGGCCGCCCTCCCCGGACTGCTGCATCTGGGAATCGCGCTCGCCCGCGCTCTTCTCAGAACCCTCTTGCGATGCCGGTATTTCCTGTCCCATCGCCCTCGCCCTCTGCCAAGTATTCTACTCAAGCATGGTGTCAAACGGTATCTGGAGATGGGTTTCTTGAGACGATTCTGCACTCCATGGCTTCAGCGAACGCCAGAATCCGCGGAAATGGCTGATTTCTGCATCTCGGACGCGAATTATGGGGCAATGGGGATCGTCTGACGATTGCTGAAAATGCCGATGAGCCCGTCATGGACCATTAGCGGGAGTCCGTGTTGGCGCCGGCTGGGAGGGCAAGAACAGGCTGTAGGGGGAAGATGATCCGGAAGAACAGGCGTTGCTTCGTCCCTGCGGCGCACAAGAACGGTCAGGGTTGGTCTACCTTCGCCGGCTTTGGACCGAGCTTCCCATCCACAAAAAAGAGACCCCTTACCGGAAGAAGCTGAACCCCTTCTTTTTTTCCGAGATGGCGGGCTGGCCGCTAACGGCTCTGGTCATTTTCTGGATAGCCCTTGAAATCTCCGAGTCATCTTCCATGAGCGAGGTCGCAGTGTTCTGCATCCGCCGCACAGCGACGTAGTTGTTGGGAATCTTCCATTCGGCCGGCCTGGTGAGAGCTTTTGTAATATGCTCGTCGCCGATTTCCAGGCTGCGAGGGTCGTATCTGTTGATCACAATCGAGAGTTTGGGTCCGCCTGTGACGGCGAGACGCGCAATGAGTCGATTTGAATTGCGCAGTTCCGGGATGCCGATCTGCGTAACCAGATAAACGGTGGCGGATTCTTCGAAGAGCTTGGTATGCTGCAGGTCGAGTCGCGATCCCGCATCGACCACTACATAATCGAACTCCTGGCGCGCGACCCTAAGCAGCTTGTCTACTGCGTCATCGGAGAATTGCGCTGTGGCGAATTCACTGGGCGCAGCGAGTACAAACAGCCCGGAAGTATGCCGCGTCAACATGGTGGAGAGAAAACTCACGTCGAGCCGGCTGGAATTCTGAAGGGCGTTTACGATCGAGTATCGCGGCCTGATTCCAAGATTAATAGCTGCATCGCCGAGCGGGAGATTGAGATCGATCAAGAGGGTTTTCTGGCCAGAATCCTGGGCCAGAGAAACCGCATAATTGCAGGCCAGGGTGGTGACTCCCGAACCGCCTTTGGCACTCAGGAATACGAGTAATTTGCCGTCAGTTTTCTTTGGCGGACGGTTCGCCGAGCGAAGGGCAGACGCCCGAACAAGAGCCTCGGCCATGGCGCCAGGATTGAAGGGCAGAGTGAGGAACTCGCGAGCGCCCGCGCGCATGGATCTGAGCAGCAGGTCTGGATCGACTTGCTCCGAATAGACCATTGCGATTGCCAAGCCGCGGACGCTGATGGTCTCAACCAGCTCAATGGCGAGATTCGGATTTGTGTCCAGGTCAACAAGGGCTACGTCAAAATCGCGACTTAGAGTCCGGGGCGCACTTTCGAGGTCGGAAGGATAGGACAGAAACTGGTCGATTTTGCCGGTTTGGCACTCGCCCAAAGCGCGTAATGCGGCGCTGCGGCGTTTCTCGTCGGGGCTGATGACCGCAAGGTACAAGTCGCCGGTGCCAGGAAAGAGAGGATCGGCTCCGTCCATTCCTTTGGCTTTGGCTAGGCGGCTGGCCGTCGCCGCGCCAAGCGCTCCGGTCTCGGCAGACCTTTCGTCGCCCACAGCAACGGCGTTCTTTGAAGAGGGGGACGCATCGTGGATCGTAGCATCCGCATTTGTCCCGGTGGCGATGCGGATGCCCCGCTCGCCAAGGTAGGTGTTTACTCTATCGAGGAGCTCGCCGCCCAAATTGCGCTTCTCCAACATTTGACGAAAATGTCGAATCTCCGGTTCGTCGGGCGCGGGGGCCACGCCAAGATCGACTCCAACAAAGCTGCGCAACGCGGGCGACTCATAGAGCGCATCCTCCGCGCCAGAGTCCGAGAGGTTGAACCATTGCTGTAGAAAGTAGGTCCGCAGCAGGATCGAGAGGCCTACCGGTGGCTGACTGCTGCCTGGCGGCAAATCCTGTGACTCCACAAGAGCCAACAACTCCCCCCAGGGCGCCAACTGCTCCATCCGGTCGAGAAACAGTTCCCGCTTGCTCTTCCGGGCAAACCTCTCGGAACCCTCCTGTGACGCCAGTATCTCCTGCCGCATCGAGCTCGCCCTCTGCCAGCTATTCTATCCAAGCAGAGTGAGAAACGGGAGTTGGGCAGAGGTATTCTGGGGCGATTCTGCAAGGTTTTGGCTTCAGCGAACTATTCTTACGGGATCCGCCCGCGGTAGAGGCCAACTTTCTTAGCTTTCCGCCACATGCGGCCTTGCCATCCTCCCGGCAAGCAGCTGCACATGTCATTGAAAGGAAATCCAATACGCAGAGGATCTATGTTCCTCGCCAGACCATCCAGACTTTGGGAGTGGTGAGCTCGATCGGCGGCGGCGCGCCGAGAAGGGCCGCCGAGCAGCATCGGCAGTCTCCAGATGAATAGGAGACACCGTAGAACCGCCGTCCCATTCATTTCGACTTTGCCTTGCAAACCCTCTTGCCCCAGTCAAAAGGATCGACTCAGGATCGCTTGTACAGGCTGGGTAATTCCAGTTCCATGCTCTGCCATTCCGGTATTCGAAAAACGCCGAGAATCTGCTCTGGTTCCCGAACGCAAATCTGAATATGGGTCTTGTCTCGAAAGCCCGCGCCGGGGTAGAGTTGGGAACCCTCTGGAAACAGTGCCCGCACGGTCGAGTAAGGCTGGCTCCTGGGGTCCAATTCCTGCACGGCTGGCAGGACAACATCAAATAGGTGATTCATCACAGCGCAGTCCAAACGTCTGATGGTTTTGTCTCCGCTGGGCCCCTTGGCTGGATCGACGTTTTCCGGGATAGGAACTCCATCTCGTTCAGCCATCGCGATGAATTGCCGATATGCGAGTTTGACGGCCTCAATTCCGGACTGCGTCGTCAGGTCGAGACAATTGCCCAGTTCGATCACGCCGCCGATAACCGAGGGGTAGTCGAAGTTTCGGCGCGCTTCGGTCGCCCACTGATAGGCGCGTAGCACGTCGTTTTCCCAGAAGTACGTTCCTGCGCCCAGCCAGTCGAAGTCCTTCGCACTCGGCTGAAACGGCGAACCGCCCAAGAGGTTCTGGGCGGTTTCAAGATCGCATCCGTGATATGCAAGAACTAAAGGCAATAGCGCAGCCTACCTGTATCTCTCCGCGAGTTGACCGTCCACGGTAAGGTAGCCACTCTTGATGAGAAGTTCTCTGGCCTTCTCGGGGGTGTTGTATTCGCGATCAATCTTCGCGATGGCTTCCTTGAATTTTTTCAACTCTTTGGGACTCATCGCACCCTCCCGGCAACTTTTCGATGGGACTCGGTACTCCTCCACCATCGTCTTCAACCATGGTACCATGCTCTTTGCCTGAACTGTGGGAATGTGTTGGGGTAAATCAAGGCAGCCCACCATCCCGTGAATCGCTTTGACGCTGATCCTTGGCCGGAATCGGCGGCTGCCTCCCGCACTTGAGAATCAGCCGTTGCTGCACTCCCCTAGCGGTAATTTGAGCAGCCTGAAACCGCTCAAGATCCTTTTGAATTGTGCATCATCGACCGATAGGTACTGCTGACTCGTATGCAGGGAGATTGTGTAAACGATCCCTGAACGTTCCGCTACAACCCGTACATCGACGACGGTGCCTTTGGCGGTCGTGGATTCGACTGTGGACCGAATCGCTCGAAGGCCAGCAAGTTTCGTGGCCTTGTGCACAATGTTGCGAGGCAGTCCTCCCGCGTCCTTCGCATCATGTTCCTTTTCGGAGACCGCGCCCGCCAACGACTTATCCTCCCACATATCGTATGACGCATCCACCGAAACAAATCGCTGATCATCCGCCGAAGCAGGGGAAGTCCGGCCTACATCGGGCAACGGGACAGTGAAGCCGTGGTTTGGGCTTGGGGGAAGCGTGTCGTGACCGACCACTCCTTTGTCGAGCAAGACGTAGTACCCGTAATCGCAGTTTGTGTATCGGGCTCTCCAAAGCGTCTCTGCCTGAGTCTCCGTCCAATGACGGGCGAGAGGACGCGGCGGTTGCGAGTTCTGTGAATACAGCGTCCGGCCGGGCTCAAGGAGGACTAAAGCCAGCAAAAGCATGAAAGCCGTGCGTCTCACGCCCAACACTCTACCACAAAACTCGCGCGGGGCATCCGTTCCGGTACAATTCTTGCGATGAAGCTAGGCGAATTGGCAACCCGGCTGGGCGCGGAACTGCGCGGCGACGCAGAGCTTGAAGTGACAGGCGTGAAAGGGATTGAGGAGGCTGGGCCCACGGAGATTACCTTCGTGGCCTGGCCCGCAAGACCAACGCCGCCGCGGTCTTGGTCGAGCCCGAGTTTCAGGAGATCGCCGCGGCGACCCTGCGCATCAGGAACCCCTACTTGGCGTTCTCCCGCGCCCTGGGACTTTTCTACCAGCCGCCGGCTTACGCGCCCGGCATTCACCCCGCGGCGGTCATCGATCCAACCGCCGAAATCGGCGAAGGGGCGCACATCGGAGCCTATGTCGTGGTGGGGCCGGGAGTGCGGATTGGCCCCCATGCCACGCTGCTGCCCCACGTGGTTCTCTACCCCGGAGTGCGGGCGGGCAGTCATCTCTTTGCTCACGCCCACGCGGTGGTGCGCGAGAACTGCATTCTGGGCGACCATGTAACCCTTGAAAACGGCGCAATCGTGGGCGCCGACGGCTTCGGCTTCGCCAAGAACGAGGCCGGCCACTGGGAGAAGATTCCGCAGTCCGGTCCGGTGCTGCTGGGCGACCGGGTGGACGTTCAGGCCAACGCCTGCATCGACCGCGCTACGGTGGGCGCTACCGAGATCGGCGACGGGACCAAGGTGGACAACCTGGTCCAGGTAGGCCACGGTTCGCGAGTGGGAGAGAACTCGCTGCTTTGCGCGCAAACGGGTCTGGCGGGTTCGTCGGTTGTCGGAAACAACGTGATTCTGGCCGGGCAGACGGGCATAGCCGGGCACTGCGCCGTGGGCGACGGAGTGATTCTGACTGCGCAGTCGGCCGTCTCGCACGATGTGCCGCCGGGAAAGACGATCTCCGGCTCGCCGGGCTTCGACAATCGCGTCTGGCTGCGGGCCGTCACCATCTTTCAGCGCCTGCCGCAGCTGCTCAAGCGCCTCGACCGCCTGGAAAAGAAGGTTGCAATGCAAGCATCGCCGGAAGCCGGTCCGGACGAAAGCGGGAAGCGGGAATGACGAGCCGAATCGGAAGTCGCGGCCGGGTTTTGGCCGCAGTCGCGCTGCCAGCGCTGATGGCCCTGGCCGGGTGCCACTCCTATCATGTCGATACCGCGGTCGAAAACCGCACCGGGGCGCCGATTCAACTGCTCGAGGTCGACTACCCCAGCGCCAGCTTTGGAGCCGGCAGCCTGGCCCAGGACGGAGTCCTCCACTATCGCATCCAGTTGCGGGGCAGCGGACCCATCAAAGTGCTCTACACGGCCAGCGACGGCAGCCGGCTACAGCGTTCGGTCCAGATTGAAGGCCCCACGCTCACCGAACCTCAGGAGGGCCGGCTGCAGATTCTGCTGCTACCCGGAGGCAAGGCCGAGTTTCATCCCGAGTTGACCCCAGCCCCCTGAGCTGTGCAGCATAGGCTTCCAATTCCCATGGGGGCTGTTGTGCTGCGCTGAAAGGGCGCGGTTCAATCCGCTCCCCTTCAAGACGCAGACTTGCATTGAAAGTCCTCTCAGTGCACCATGCTGGTGAAGAGCGGCGAGTGCAGCAGGTTGTCGAAATCCGCGTCGGAGGTGGCAAAGTGAATGGAAAGCCGCCCCGAATCGGAGGCGATGGCGGTACCGCTCAGCGCCTGCTTCTCGGCGTCCGACCCGCTCATCTTGCGCAGCGCCACAGCCGCCGTCAGCAGCGAAGAGATGGTGGCCGCGGCAAAGGAATCGCCGGTGGAGATAGTGAGGTCGAATTTGACGCCGTGCTGAAAGTCCATCCCGTACCAGGAGGATTGCAGCCGCTTGCGGACGGTCTCGTAGTCGGTCACCGCGCCGGCCTCGCCCAGCACCTGGCGCATCATCGTCTGCGTGCCCTTTTCGTCCAGAATGCTCCACAACGGAGCGGTGTCCACGGTCTTCATGGCGTCCATCATCGGCCCATTGGTCAGCAGGCTGGGTGACACTCCATCGCGGGCATCGAGAGCCTTGTCGACCGCATCCTTGGCGCCAAAGACCATCGTGGAGGGATCGACAAAGCAAAGAACCATGCCCGTCTTGGCCAGCGGATAGACCCTGTTGGTGCGCACCAGGGTTGGCCTCACCTTGTCCTTGCGGAAGTTGGCAACGATGTCCTGGGTGGCAAACTGGCCTTGAGCAATGCCCACGGTCACTAGGGCATCGCTGGATGCCGAGGGACGGAAGAGAGCGAAAGCCAACTCGTCCACGTCGTGATTGTCGTTCAATCCGGACTTGCGCAGCGCCTCGTCGAACTGCTTCAGCTCGGGCGGCATCACACGGTCGCGCAGATTCATGGCAGCGGTCGAGTTCTGCATGGCGCGGTAGTCCACCACCACCAACTGCTGCACCTCATGCGGAATCGCCGTCCGCGCATCGGTTGATAACTGCGCCGCTTGAGCCATACCAGCCGCCGCCAGCAACATGGGAACAATCGAAACCTTGACAAATGCCTTCAACAATTTCATCCTCCGGGAACCAGAAGCTCATCGAATCGAGCTTTTGGATATCGCTTGCAACCTGCAAATTCTTCTTCGCCAGAAAACTCAAAACAACGCACATCGTTCCGCGCTGCGACCGGCTAACAGCCCGTAGTGAAAGCCGATTGCTGAAAACTTCCCTTTGGGGCTAAAGCCCTGCATTGATTCTATTGCGTTTGCGGCGCCCTTCGGCAGTCTCAGGGCAGGCTTTGAAGTTGTGCCCTTTCAAAGCTCGACCTTCACCACAAAAAGCTCGACCTTCACCACAAGCTGCTAGACCGCCCCGGACCCGTCCCCCGGCCAGGCCAGCGGAGCCTCCAGCCGGCGCTCCAGAATCTTGGTCTGGGGATCGAACCCATTCAATTGACGCATCCAATCGCTTTCCCGCTCACAGGCGGCCTCGGGAATCAGGCCGATCACCTCTCCGGCAACCGGTGCAACCTTGTGCCGCTGCGCCAGGTTGGAGACGGTGCGATAGACCTGCGAGACCGGCGTCGCCTCGAAGTCGGTGATGTTCATGGATAGCTGTGCCCGCCCGTGGGCCAGCACTCCCATGGCCTTTACCCCTTTCAGGCCGCCGGAAGCGGCGCGAATCTCGCGGGCAATGGCCCTCACGACGGCAACGTCGGCGGAATCGAAGTAGATGTTGTAGGCCACCAGGAACCTGCGCGCTCCCACGGCGCAGGCGCCGGCCGTGGGATGCAGGCCGGGCCCGCCCAGATCGGGCCGGCGAGCTGTATCCTTGCGGACTGCGTCCCTCAATCCCTCGAACTGCCCGCGGCGCACCTCTTCAAGGTTGGCCCGATCGGGCCGCGCCGCCGCCGCCTCATAGAAGAACACCGGCACGCCGAAGCGCCGCCAGATCTCCAGGCCGGCCTGGCGGGCCAGCAATGCGCACTGCTCCAGCTTGATGCCGGAGATGGGCACAAAGGGAATCACATCGGCGGCGCCAATGCGCGGGTGAACCCCGTGCTGGCGGGTCAGATCGATCAACTCGACAGCCTTGCCCGCACCGCGCACCGCGGCCTCGACCACCGCCGCGGGCGACCCGGCAATGGTCACCACGGAACGGTTGTGGTCGGCGTCCATCGACCAGTCCAGCAGATGCACGCCATCCACGCGCATCGCGGCCACAATCGCCTCGACCCGCCGGGCATCCGTGCCCTCTGAGAAGTTCGGAACGCACTCCACAACCGGTTCGCTCATGCTTCCTTTCATCCCCGCCGGCAAGATACCGCCGCCGGGCCCCAAGGATCAACACCCCAGCGACAAAGACCCGTCGCCGGGGGGCCGCACCGATCACTTCCAGAAGGTGTAACCCACTTGCACCTGAATGCTGGCGTTCACTCCGGGATTGCGATCTCCCAGCGAGGCTGAGGAGATGTGAACGCCATTGACGCCCACGTCGAGCGACCGCTTGGCGCGAGTGAAGTAATGGAAGCCAACGCCGCCTTGGGGGGCAAAGTTCCACACACAGGTTCCGCCGTCGATCCCCGGCACGCCATCGACCGCCGGCGTGCTCAGAATATTCGGCGGGAACTTGTGCGTGGTATAGATGAGCCCGCCCGCGCCCTGGAACCAGGGCTGAAAGCGCTTTGAACTAGTGAGGAAGTTCCAGCGCAGGATCACCGGAGTCAGGCTGACGCCGCGGAAGGTACCACCCCCAACCTTCAACAGGCAGTTTGTGTCTTGCCCATCGACCATGCAGGGAACTTCCTCCATGTGCGGAGCCGGAGTATAGGCCTGCCACAGCGGCATGAGATTGCCGCCAAACTCGAACTGGCCGCTGAAGATGCCCGCTTTCACGACGGGCGTGAGCGGCTTGGCCAACTGCACACCGGCCCAAAGAAAATGGAAGTCCGACCGATCGCCCACGCCGTTCCCATAGTTGACGAACGGCCCATACTCCCAGCTCCTGGCTTGGCGAACCTGGGCTACGGGATTATCCGCGCCATCGCGGCCGGCCACCGCGGCGCCGCCCGGCGTTTGAGCTGAGCCAACCAGCGGCCCCGCCATCAAGACAAAAAAGAGAAACCTTGCACTTCGCTTCAATGCTCTTCCCTTCCCTCCATAGCAATTGACAATTCTCACAAAAAGGCCGCCACAACCGGGCGGCCTCTAGGGTGCCTGCCTGAAGCCGGATCAGCCGGCCGCATGTTCCATCTGTTCGGCGTCCATGTCGAAGTTTGAGTAAACGTTCTGCGTGTCGTCGAGGTCTTCCAGAACCTCGAGCAAACGCACCATCTGATTGGCCACCGCGCCTTCAAGCTTGGTATACGTGGAGGCGACCATGGTGACTTCGTTCATCACCGTGGGAATGCCGGCGGCCTTCACCACGGCAAGTACGGCCTCGTACGACGCAGGGTCGGTGAGGATCTCCCATGTGTCGCCCTCGTCCCTGAGGTCTTCGCCTCCGTGTTCGAGCACGATATCCATCAACTGCTCTTCGGTGGCTGCGGATTTCTCGACGGCGATAAGCCCCTTCTTCGAGAACAGGAATCGGACCGAGCCGGACTCGCCCAGGTTGCCGCCGTTCTTTGAGAAGGCGTGGCGGATCTCGCTTACCGCACGGTTGCGGTTGTCGGTCATGACATCGACGATGATGGCAACGCCTCCAGGACCGTAGCCTTCAAAGGTGATCTCCTCGTAGTTGACGCCTTCCAGTTCGCCGGTGCCGCGCAGGATGGCGCGCTTGATATTCTCCTGGGGCATGTTTTCCGCTTTGGCAGCCAGGACGGCGGTGCGCAGCCGGGCATTGCTGTCAGGGTTGCCGCCGCCCTTGGCGGCGACTGCGATCTCCTTGAGCAGGCGGGTGAATATCTTGCCGCGCTTGGCATCCAGCGCGCCCTTCTTGTGCTTGATTGTCGCCCATTTTGAATGGCCGGACATGGGAACCTCAGCGATCGAAAAGAGAATGCCGGCGCGGACCCGCGCCTGACCTAGTGAGTATATCACCGGCAGCGATGGTCAAATCGCGGCGCGACGGCGCCCTCAGTATTCGCCTGTTGCCCTCCAGTCGCTGCCCAGTTACCCTCTGCAAGAGACCACTCTCGCGCCCCCGCGAAGCTGATACCCTAGAAGCATGAAATTCGGGGTTTTGGTCTTTCCTGGCTCCAACTGCGATCACGACACCTACAACGTGATTGCCGAGGTGGCCAATCAGCCGGTCACCTTTCTCTGGCACGATAGCGAAGACTTGCAAGGCGTGGATGCGGTGCTGGTTCCGGGCGGCTTTGCCTATGGCGATTACCTGCGCACGGGCGCCATTGCGCGCTTTTCCCCTGTCATGCAGTCGGTGCAGCGGTTTGCCGCCGGCGGCGGCCTGGTGCTGGGCATTTGCAACGGCTTCCAGATTCTCACCGAGGCCGGATTGCTGCCCGGCGCGCTCATGCGCAATGCCGGGCTCAAGTACATCTGCAAGCAGGTTCATCTCCGCGTTGAAACAGCCGATAGTCCCTTCACGGGCGGTCTGGCCAAGGGAGATGTGCTGCAGATGCCCATCGGCCACATGGAGGGGAATTATTTCTGCACGCCGGATGAGTTGCATCGGCTCGAAGCCGAGGACCGCATCGCCTTCCGCTACGCCACGCCCGCCGGCGACATTACCCCTGAAGCCAACCCCAACGGCTCCTTGAGCAACATTGCGGGCATCCTCAACGCCAGGAGAAACGTCTTGGGGATGATGCCGCATCCAGACCGGTCGAGCGAGCAACTGCTGGGTTCGGCGGACGGCTGGAAGATCTTCGCTTCGATGATCGAGACTCTGGCAACACTTTGAGCCCCCTGCTGCCGGAGCTGGAGATCGGCTGACCATGATCGACATTCATCATCATCTGATCTACGGAGTCGACGATGGGGCAGCCGATCTGGAGATGTCCCTGGCCATGGCGCGCGAGGCTGCCGCCGAGGGCGTCACTCGCATCGTTTGTACCCCCCATGCCAGCGAAGGACATTCCTATCGCGCTGCGCTGATCGAAGCGCGCCTGGCCGAGCTGCGCGAGTTGCTGAGCGGCGTGGTCGAATTGAGCCTGGGCTGCGACTTCCACATGAACGCGGAGAACGTCCTTGAGGCTGTGGCCAACCCGTTGCGCTACTCCATCGACGGCAAAGGTTACCTGCTGATCGAGTTCCCCAGCATCGCGATCGCGCCCCAGTTGAACGATGCCCTCTTCCGGCTGCAATCGGCTGGCTACATTTTGATCGTTACCCACCCGGAGCGCTACCCGGCCGTGCAAAAGCAACCGGAGAAACTGGCCGAGTGGATGCGCCAGGGCTGCTTAGTCCAGGTGACCGCCAGCGCCTTGTACGGGCGCTTCGGTCCCATGGCGCAAGCCATTGCCAATGAGCTGCTCGACCGCAACTGGATTCACTTTTTGGCCACCGACGCCCACCACCCCGAATGGCGTCCGCCGCACCTGAAAAAGGGGTACGAGTACGTCGCCAAGCGCTCCGGCGAGGAGACGGCGCGACGGCTCTGCGTCACCAATCCTCAGGCCGCGGTCCAGGGCGCCAAGTGGCCCGCCCAGCCCGAGCCGCGTGGGCTGTGGGAGCGCGTGCCGCTGAGAATCGATCCCCGGCGCTATGCTGCCAACATCGAGCCCTTGCCGGAGAGGAATGGCAGGGACGCCCCCAAGACGGGCACAAGAGGCTTCTGGGGTCGCCTTTTCGCGCGGTAGCTGCCTACGAAACTACTTCTATCGGCCAACGCAATGCACTGGATCGTCCACCCTCAGGAGCAGCACCCCTCAAGCCCTTGCAACGAGCTTAATGTCGAGATCCATGCCTACCGCCTCCGCATAGCGCATAAGCGTGCGCATATTTACATTTTCCGGCCGGCGTTCGGTGCGGCTCAATTGCGGAGCACTGGTCCCTATCTTCCTGGCTACTTCCGCCTGCGTCAGACCCTTGCGCTTGCGCTGATTCGCCAGTTCGAGTCCGATGGTCAAGACCTTGGTCTCTTCCTCAAAGGCTCGCCGCACCTCCGGTTTCTCAAGCTCCTGCTCTACATAGCTGTCCCAGGCGGTCTTCATGTCCTTTTCCCTCCCTTGGCCGGTTCGCGTTTCCCGGAGTTGAACCTATGAACACATCGGCAAATCCCAGCCAGACGCTACAGCCCCAGTCCGCCATCGACGGCGAGAATCTGGCCGGTGACAAACTGCGGGCCCGTCACAAAAAACATCACCGCCTGGGCCACATCGTCTGCCGTACCGTTGCGCCGCATCGGCGTGCGAGCCGCAAACCGGGCGCTTGCGTCAAATGACCCGTCCTCCAAGTCGATCCAACCGGGGGCAACACAGTTGGCGGTCACTTCGGGCGCAAGTGCCTTGGCCATAACCAGCGTGAGCATGTGCAGCGCGGCCTTGGAAGCGCAGTAGTGGCCATGACCTGCCCAGGCATGAATCCCTCCCAGCGAGCCAATGTTCACAATCCTGCCCTGAACAGCGCGCAGAGCTGGCAGCGCCTCCCGCGCCACCAGTAACGGCCCGCGCGCATTGGTCTCGAAGACCGCGTCCCAGTCTTCCAAGGTGATGCTCTCCAGAGGAGCGGAGGAAAAGACGGCGGCGTTGTTCACCAGCACGTCGAGCCGCCTGAACTTCCCCGTCGTGGCGGCTATCGCCCCGCGCACCGAGGCTTCCGAACGCACATCGCATTCCACGGCCAGGGCGCGGCGTCCCAGAGATTCAATCTCGCGGGCAGTCTGCGCAGCTTCGGCGTATGAGGTCCGGAAGGTGATTGCTACATCCGCCCCGGCTCGTGCCAGCGACAGGGCAATCTCCCGGCCAATGCGCCGCGCGCCTCCGGTGACCAGTGCCGATTTGCCGTTGAGGGGCTGAGTTGGCATCAATTTGGTTCTACCTGACGATGAACGCGCAGTTGGAAATTCGTCATCTCACTTCCAGAAAAGCCGTCGCCGAAGCTTCTCCAAGAGCGTGCCGAATAGGTACAAAATGCCCGCGTTCAAGGTGATTCCTAGAATACATAACTCAGGCGCAATCATGATGTACCAAGGAGCGCCAAGAGTGCCGTTGGGAAGCCAATAGTACCAAGGCATGGCAATAGTGATAAAGGGAATCCACTCGTATCCCAGTCCACTTGGTTTGGCGGACACAGTGATGGCAAAGACACCAACAACGATCAAGACGTAGACCGCGGCAACGTAGATACCCAAACGATTCGGGTGGCCTTTAAGCTCGGCTCTCAATCCGTCTCCTCCTTCCGTCCGAGCGTAAGAGATCAACGCGGATTAGCCTCGCGCCTCACTTCGATTGCGGCTGGCTGGGCTGCGCGTCCGGCTTGGCCGCGTCAGCAGGCTTGTCCGCGGCTGGAGCCGGGGTCGCTGATGACGCTGGCGGCGCTGCGCCGGGAGCGGGAGCCGCCGTCTTGTCCGCATCCGGGCTCTTGCCGCCCACCTCCCCTGCGTCGTGAGGCTTGTAGATCGAGTACTGCTCGCCCGGCCGCTTCATCTTGATCTCGATGGCCATCTCAGCCTTGTCGATCTTGTAGTCCTCGCCGTATGTCTGAAAGCCCTTGGCGATGATCTGCAGCCGCACCGTGTCGCCCATGGGCAGCACATCGATGACAGCCTTTCCGTCCTCGTTGGTCTTCAGCTCCATGTTTCCCTTGTCTCTCTCGCCCTGCATGGGATGAAAGACGACGGCTGCGTTTTCAATCGGCTTGCCATTCACATCGCGCAGGACGGTCACTTCAATGCGCGCGGTAGGCGGCGGAGACTTGTACTTGCGGCCGCGCTTGGGCGCATCCTGGGCATGGGCGGAAAGCAGCGTGACAATCAGGCCGAACGCGGCCACGAGGAGGCTGAGACGACATGGAAAACGGCGTTGCATGGGAATCATTGTAAATGGTCGCCACCCCGGCTAGAAACTTTGTCCCAGGGCGGTTGCAAAGGCGAGGAATACCAAGGCGGCGGGCGAGTAGCCGCCGGGGTCCGGCTGTGTGAATTCGCCGGTCAGGGGGTCCATCTGCTGGCGAAACTCCGCGTGGCGCAGAATGGCCAGGCGCCACTGCCGCATCAGGTGATCGAGCTCCGCCTGTTTGCCGTAGTGCGCCATCCAGCGGGGCGCGCGCAGAGCGGTCAGCGCCTGCGACGCTCCGCCCCACGAGTTGCGCGGAATGGGGCGAACGAAGGCGGGATCGTCCATGGCAATGCTTGAAAACGGAAACGGCGCCCAGAATGCCTTGGGATTGTGGAGCTGGCGATTCCAGACTGCTTCGAAAATCGCCCGGTCGCGCGCTTCGGCCAAATCGAGAACGTGCTCGCCCAGAACCCGGCCGATCACATCGGAGCGCACCCGCACAAATTTGCCCTGCGCATCCAGATCGTAGAAGGCGGCGTCTTCCGGGCAATAGAGCTTGTCCAGAATCAACTGCCGTATGGCCTCCGCGTCGCTCTGCCAGCGGGCCGCCTCGGCGGTCTTTCCCTGCGCTCTGGCCATGGCGGCGAGCGCCACCCGGCCGCCATAGACCGTTGCGGAAAGGTCCGGGCACAGCCGCGGCATGGTGGCGATCTGCGGTGCCTTGCGCGCATCGGCATCGGGGCAGCGATTGGGAATCCCAGCCCAGCGCGGGCTGTTGTCGTGGCCGGTGTCGTAGGTGCAAAAGCCCTCCACCAGCCCGGTCTTGCGCGTGTCGCGGTACTGCCGCAGCCATGCGTCCCAGCGGCTGCAGGCTGCATAGGCCATCGCCAGAAACGCCTCGTCGCCGGCGAGTTGAGCCAGCTCCCACGCGGTGGCGGCAATAGGCACCACCATCTGAATCTGTCCATAGCCGGTCTCGGTCATCTTCACGCTGGCGGGGAGCTGCCCATCGGGCCGCTGCAGCTCAAAGAAGGCCATGTGGTTATTGCGGGCAGCTTCGAGCGGCGTCGCAATGGCCTGGCCCACGGGAATGTGCTTGGCCAGAGTGGCGTAGATTAGCCCCTCGTGCGGTCCGCACTCTTGCCAGATGCCCTGATAAGTGCTGCCCTCGAAGAGAAGCGGGCGCGCATAGCGCGGCGTGGTGCGGATATTGCCCGCAAGCACGGCGACAGCCGCATCCCAGGTACTCTTCCCGGCGCGCTTCCATGCTTCGTCGTTCGAATCGACCCCGGCAACGGGAGCGACGGCGCTTGCCTGGCTTCCCGCCCCCGCATTCGATTCCCGATGCGATTCGAGCGGGAACCGCGCCGCAATCCGCGCCAGAGCCTGCGCGGGACGCGCTGCCAGCGCCGCTCCTGCCGCCATGGCGGCGTTGGCCAGGAATCTTCTGCGGTCTTGGGTTGAACCTCCAGAGTGCGCCATACGATCCTCTGCCACTGAAAGAACGCGAAAGAGGGGGCTAGGATGCTGACCCCTCGCGCCTTAGAGTACCAAAAGCGCCTCACTCCCAATTCAGTTCAATGAGATTCGCGAGGCCTTTATTGGAATTGTCATACAATATGAGCGTATTTCGCTCATATTTTCATCGCAGCCCCTTGACAAAATGCTCCCGCTTTGCCTATCGTTAGCAATTGGAAGGCGAGAGTGCTAGCACACCGCTGGCGGAACTGCTGAACCGGGTTCGCTGCTCCAATTCCTGGGGCTGCACTGCCACCTTTCCGCAGGTTTTTCTTCAATACCACTCAAATCCCGCGGCCGGGGCTCAACCCTGCCCGCGCGTGAAGGAGAAGCGAAGCAATGGCATCAACATCCGTAGCGACCACATTCACCCCGCTCCATGATCGCATCCTCGTCCGCCGTCTGGAAGAGGGCGAAACCATCCGCGGGGGCATCATCATCCCCGACAGCGCCAAGGAAAAGCCTCAGGAAGGCGAAGTGATCGCCGTGGGCAAGGGCAAGTCCAACGACGAAGGCAAGGTCTTCCCCCTCGACGTGAAGGCTGGCGACAAGGTTCTCTTCGGCAAGTACTCCGGCACCGAGATCAAGATCGACGG
>Ga0326727_10007982_pt1 | contig 27325 bp, 22 predicted proteins | sample MB2enrmetagenome_FD_207643 | JGI IMG/M metagenome (GOLD analysis project Ga0326727, IMG submission 207643) | Lab enriched peat soil microbial communities from McLean, Ithaca, NY, United States - MB29MY | ecosystem: Environmental > Terrestrial > Soil > Wetlands > Peat | place: USA: New York...
GACGAAAACGAACTTTGCCTTTATGCATTCCCCCGCAGGGTAAGAAACGTGGGTCGGGTTGTCCCGCAAATAGTGCTAACCCTTCAAGTGCTAGGTAGTTGGGCAGCAGGACGGACGCGCCCTACGCACGTCGCGCCAAGCCGCCTGCCCTGCGATAGAAAAGCATTGTCGTCCCCGGCAGGGTGTGAAATGGTTGGCGCCGAAGCGATGAGCGAATTCAAGTTTGCGTGTCCGGTCTGCGGCCAGCATCTCACTGCCGACTCAAGCACGAGCGGCGGGCAAATCGTTTGTCCGACCTGCTTCCAGAAGATCGTGGTGCCCCAGGCCCCCACGTCCGCCGACACTAAGCTCATTGTCTCGGCTGCCCAGGTGGCCAAGCCCCGCCCCGCCTCCCCGGATGCCGCGCCCTCCTTGGCCCCGATGCAGCCCTCGTCACACCGCAACTCGATACCGGCCCTCATTGCGCTGCTCGTCGTCCTCGGTGCAGCCGGCGCGGCGGTGTTCCATTTCCGGGACCGGCTCCTCGCAGCCCTGCGCCGGCTGGCGCCCGCCGAGACCAACACCGTCGTCTCGCAGCCAGCCACCCCGGCGCCGGTCAACCCCACTCATCCTGTCCCCACGAACTTCAGTTGGACGCTGGAGCTGACAAATGCGGTCATCCCTGGCACGCCCGTCGCGGGGGAGATTCAGGGTCGCGGTTTCGCCTGCGAAAAGGCCGTCCTGCACGGGGGCCTGCTCTTGTTCGGCCAGGGCACCGCGCCGGCCTGGGACCTGGGATTCGGGGTTGACCTCGTTGCGCGCCAAAGCGAGGAACTGAGCGGCAGGACCATAGAGATTGCCCCGGACCAGACGAACGCCCCGCGCGTGGGCTGGCGCTGGAAGAACGACCAGCAGCAACCTGCCACGCAAATCATCAGCAACGGCTACCTGCTGAAGGTCACGTTCGGCCAGGCCACCAAGGGCTACATGCCCGGCAAAATCTACATCTGCCTGCCCGATGCGGACAAGAGCTTCGCGGCGGGAACCTTCGATGCGGAGATCAAGAAGCCCCTGCAGCCCAAACCCGGCCCGCCCATGACGCCCAAACCACGGCAGTGAGAGGCCGCTCACGCCTCTTTCTTCGAGCACCGCCCCAGCTTCCGGAACTCCTCGCACGTCGCCGTGATCTGCAGCCGATGCGCCTTGGCCGCGAAGCCCAGCCGCCGGCTGATCTTACTCTCAAGCAGCTCGAACTTGCGGCTGTCGAACTCGACGATCTTCCCGCAGTCCAGGCAGATGATGTGATTGTGATGGGGATGCTCGGCGTAGTTCGGGTCGTAGTACTTCTCCTCCTTGCCGAAATCCATCTCCCGCACCAGGCCGCTTTCGGTCAGCAGCGGCAGCGTGCGATAGACCGTTGCCCGGGACACCGATTTGTCCCGCCGGCGCGCCCATTTAAGCAACTCTTCCGCCGTGAAGTGCTTCTCCGTGCTGAACACGGTACCGATGATGGCCCGGCGTGGTCCGGTAAGACGCAGACGCCTGCGCGCCAGAAAATCCAGGAACCGCTCCCGCGCGCGCTTGTTGTCCGCATCTGCCACGCCGCCAGTTTAAGACGGCACGCCCGCCGCGGTCAATGCCCCGCCCATAATGGATCTGCCTGACCTCGCCAACAGGCGGTGTTGCTGGGTTCAAGCCCCGTCGCAGACAGCCCGTGATCCACCACTTGGCCGCTGGCTATGGCCCGGTGTCCGGGCGCTCGCCGGTGTACCATCGGTAGTCCACTCCTTGCGGAGCGTAGCGTATCCGGGTAACAGTCCCTGACACCCAGAGGGTTATGCATCCTCGGTTGTGGCGCCACCAACCCATTGTCAGGTCAGCCCCCGGGTAGAAAGCGGCATAAGCCGACCCAGGTTTCCATTTGGTTAGAATCTGGGAGTTTCCCGGAAACAAACCCAGCGAATCATCCGGACCTTCCATCAATTGTTCAAACGAATCCTGGCAGAAGATTGTGGTCGCGGGGCTCAAATAGGCGGTTCGCTTCAAAGGTCCCTGAGTGCCGGCGCCGTACTGCGTTCCGGTGCCATTGTAGGGCGTCGTCAAATATTGGCACATCCCATAGGTCGAGTTGGCCCAATAACTGTCGGGATAATTGTAGCCTAAATCCCGGAACTCATCCACGAGCTTTCCATCCGGGCAACCAAAAAGCTTCTGATTACCGCTGAAGTATTGGTAATATCCCAAAGCCCAATACGCATCAAAATCCGTGGGCGCGCGCAAGGTGGTCGAGTCCGGCCCCATCGTCCACTGCCCGCCATAGACCACGGAGCCTCCCTGGAGGCAGGAGAAGGTATCATTGTTGTCATCGGCGTACAAATTGCCGGCAATGCCGATTTGGTGGAGGTTGTTGCGGCACACGGTGCCCCGGCTGGCCTCCTTTGCTCGCACCAGGACAGGGAGAAGCAAGCTCGCGAGGATGGCGATAATCGCGATCACCACCAACAACTCGATGAGCGTGAACCCGGCGTCCGCGGGAAAGCCCCGCGAGCAGGGCTGGCCTCCTTTGGCCGCATGTCGGTCACTCTTCATTTTCATATTCAAAGCCGAAACCTCAGGCGAGTCAATTCCATCGCGCCAATTCATAGCCCGCCGTCAAAGCGTCTTTTGGACGACGGCTTTTGAGCATAAACGCTGCCAATGTGCGTTCGCTCAACCTCTTTCGGAGCGGCGGGAGAGAGTCCTTCAACGACAAAGGAGGCGTTAATGAATTCAACCTTTTGTGCTTTGTGCCTCACTGGTTTGCGTTCCCGCAAAGCGGGGGGTCATCCTATGCAGGCTTGGCGAGAATCAACAGGTAGTTCACACCGCAGCTCCTTTTGAGACAGCCCTGACTCTTTTCGGGGCAGCGTGAGCATTCTCAAAAAGGCTTGTCGCGATTCGTCCGCCGCTACAAGAAAGGCGGGCGCCAGTCTCCGGTGAGCCGGACGTACACCCTTTGAAGGCGCTTCCTGGCGTGAACGCGGCTACTGAACCAAAATCCGGTAGAAGCGCTGTGTCTTGGAGGCCGGATCGGAAACAGTCTTGGCGCCGCCGTCGCCGGCGAGGTTGGTCAGGGTTTGCCAGTTCAACGGACTCAAGGAATCGGACTCTTGCACCACGAAGGTAAGCCCCGCGGTCGTATTAAAGGAGAGACTGAACATTCCTCCTGACAGGACCGGCGGGGCGATCTTCACCTGGTTCGCCAGCACCGCAGAGACGTTTGTGCTGCTATAATGCGCAACCCAAGTGGCGCCGCTCACAGCCGGTGCATTGATTTGGGAGAACGGCCCGGTTTGCGAACCGCAGGTCAAAACCTGGAACTGATCTCCTGGCTGAGGAACGAATCCGTTAATCAAGGCCAATTCCAGGGTTCCAGCCAGGCTGGCGTTGCCGCCGACGACGAGCTGATCGTATTGGGTCCCGGGATTGTGGCCGCCGAGCTCAATGCGCAAGGTACCACCGGCCACTTGCTGGTAATCCTCGCCCGGGCCGAGTGTCAACGTGCCGGGGGAACCTCCGGGGCTGGTCACCCCGCTATTAACCACGGTGGCCTGGATCGTTCCGGTCCCAGCGAGGGTTCCGCCGCCAATGCTCAGCAGAGTCCCTCCGAGCACAGTGCCGCTATCCACCGTGGTGCTGCCGGCGGTTTGCGTCCAGGGGCCCTGGAATTGCAGCGTGCCCGCTTTCACCTCGATGGAGCCGGTGTTGCTCAGGTTGGCGGCAATGAGGCTGGTCTGCGTTCCCGCGGATTTCACAAAGCGCCCGGCGTTGTTTATGATCAGCATGGGGCTGGCGCTATTAGTGGTGAGCGCCACGTCCGTTTGGATATCGAGTGTTCCATTCACAAGATTGTTTAAGATAGCTCCATTTCCGCAGGTGACCGTGGTCTGGTCGTGAAAGAGGATGTTTCCTTGGTTGTTGAGCTCGCACCCGGAGAGCTGCCGGCTCGTGCCGGCTCCGCCGTTGATCAGCATGGTCGCATTAGCGTCCACGTTGATGGCGGCCAGGCTCAGCGTGCCGTTATTCCAGTTCAGTACCCCAGGTTGCCCAGGGTTGCCCAAGACGTGCACGCTACCCAGGCCGCTGCACGACGAAAGGATTTCCAGGTTGCCGGAGAACACTAGAGTATCTGGGTCCAGAGTGCCGACCTGGGCAGTGCCGTCAATGGTGCCGCCACCGGGCCAGCGGTTGGTCCCTGGTCCAGTAAAAGAGCTCGTGGTCTCGCCGTCGGCGTGAAAGCCGCTGGCGAACAAGATCAGCGAGTTTGTCGAAGCGGCGCGGAATTCCCCAGTGCGGGCGCCGCAAACCCAGTCAATGCCGCTATCAAAACTCAAAGTGCCGCCGTCCACGCGGATAAGTCCACTGTTATCAATGACCAGGTGGTTCGTAGCGGCACCTTCAATATAGGTCAGGTTCGTAGAACTGAGGACAGCGCCGAGGTCGATGATGATGCCGCTCTGGGCGGAACCGCTGCTAGTGATCTTGGAACCCCCATTCAGAAACAATCTCCCGGAGTTCCAGAGAATAGAACCCTGAGCGAGTGTCAGTGTGGACGCCGTGGCTGGTGAAAGCGGTGCGAAGGTGGCCGACGCTGGAGAGGCGATCTGAAGAGTAGAGCCATCGAGCACGCAATTGGTCCCGCCCACAAGCAAATTGTTGGTGACGGTCAGGGTTAAGTCAATAAACGTGCTTCCGTCCAGCATCTGCGCGTCCTGGACGGCATAAGTGCCATTGCTGATGGATCCATTGGCACTGACCAACAAGGTTCCAAACGTGACGGGATTGTCAGATGTGCTGGGAGTCCCGACCACGAGTCCATTGGTCCCAAGCTCCAATTCCGTGGCGGAAACGCCCCCGTTCACGACCCACTCTGGAGCCGCGGCACCCTGATACAGGCGAACCGAGCCGGGGCCGGTGAAACTGGCATTCGTGCTGAGAGTATGGGTGCCACCCCAAAACCAGAGCACCGCATTGGTTTCGGTCTGGAACTGCCCGGAGCTGATCCCGCCCATAAGATCGAGCTCACCATTGACAACGTCCACCAAACCCGCATTGTTGAAATCCGGGCCTTGGGACGAACTTACGGTTCCGAATTGCGTGACGTTAGTACTGGATTTAAGGAAAGTGCCCGCGTTGTTGACGGCTCCTCCCAATGGGAGAGGAGATCCGTAAAATGTGCCGTCCGCCATCAGGACGTTCGTGCCTCCAGCCAGATTGTTGATGGAAGACCCCTGCGCAAGAGTGAGGTCGCCGCTTAAGAAGGAGCAGAGGCCGGAATTGTTGAGCGCGCACGCGGAGAGTTGCCGGCTCGTTCCGGCTCCGCCACTGATCAGCATGGTTGCATTAGGATCAACGTTGATGGCGGCCAGGCTCAGCGTGCCGTTATTCCAGGTCAGTACGGCAGGTTGCCCAGGGTTGCCCAGGACGTGCACGCTGCCGAGCCCGCTGCACGAGGCGGGGATTTCCAGGTTGCCGCAGAACACCTGGGTATCTGGGTCTAGAGCACCGACTTGGGCCGTGCCGTCAATGGTGCCACCACTGGACCAAAGGTTGGTCCCTGGGCCGGTAAAGAGGCTCGTGGTGTTGGTGTCGGCGTGAAACCCACTGGCGAACAGGATCAATGAATCTGTCGCAGCGGCTCTGAACTCCCCGGTGCCGGCGCTGCAAAGCCAGTCAATGCCGTTGTCAAAGCGCAACGTGCCGCTGTCCACGCGAATAAGTCCACTATTATCGACTATCAGGGTAGTGGGAGCCGAACCCTCAATATAGGTCAGGTTGCTGGAACTGAGGACGGCTCCGGGCTCGATGACCAAGGCGCTTTGTGGCGAGCTGCCGCCGATAATCTGGGAACCGCCAGTCAGCATGACCGTGCCGTTGTTTGTGAGGACGGAACCATGGGTTAGCGTAAGCGTGGATGTCGCAGCGGGTGCCACCGGCGCCAGCGCGGCATTGCAGCCGGGCAGAACATTCATAAAGGTGCTATCCAATGTGCAGTTGGTGCCTCCGACATCCAACGAAGCCAGGATTCTCACGTTGGCACTTTGGAAACTGCTCGCGCTGAGCATCTGGACATTCGGCACCGCAAAAGTGCCGTTGCTGACCACGGCGTAGTTGGTCAACACAAGGCTCTGTAGCCGAATGCCGCCCCCCTGTGCGTCCGCCAGCGAGGTGATGATTACGTTACCTTCTGGTCCGGGCGTGTTGCCGGCCGGTGCCAGATTTCCACTTCCATTGGGGATCCACCAGTTGGCGGGACTGGACCAGCTATAATTCGTCGTGCCGGAGATGCTGTCCAGTTGCGGGATAAATACGTAGGTTTGGCCGCTTGCGGACGCCGTGAGCGCCGTCAGGGCGGCGATCAACCATGTTCTTCTATGTGCGGTTAGATTCATACGGAAACCAAGACTCCGGAGAAGTGGGTGCCACTTTCTGCGTTCGGTTCTGGCGACCGAACATCCGCCCCTGGCAGCGGAGCCAGGTTTCAACCGTCAGCCGCCACAGGGTGACAGCTCGGGGGTGATGTTCTTTCGCTGTGTCTGCCATCATCCGCTCAAAATGCGGGAACAGCAACCGGAAAATGGTTGGGCGTTGGCGTCGGCGGCTCAGAGGTTCCGAGTTTCGTCCGCTCACCCCAGTCCTGCTACGAGAGAGGAGAGGCGCAAGGTTCGACGTTCGATGGTCGAGCCTACCCCCAGGTTCGCGGTTGGTGGGATGTGGGTCCGCTTCCGGCGAATTATTTCTCTTTACGCGCGGGGAATTCTGGTTAGAATTCAGCCCAGAAATTGGTTGGCTGACAATGCTGCGGTGAAACGGAAACCACATACCCGCTTAGCGGCGGGGTTCTCATTATGACTATGAAAACAATGTATTGGGCATCGGGTATCGTCCTGGCGGGGCTGCTGGCCTTTGCCGGGTGCGGCAAGTCGGAAAAAGCGGCATCTCCGGGCGTGGCGGCCGGGATGAACATCCAGAAGCTTCGGGAGGCCTTCCCGACGCCCACACCTGAACAGCAGCCGTGTATCGCCAGAGTGGCGCAGGGGATTCGTTACCGCATGTACCCGGATGCCCTGGCGAACTTGACCAAACTCAGCGCCGATGCTTCTCTCACCGACGCGCAGAAGAAGGTGGTGAACGACATGATCGAGGGCGTCAACCAAGCGATGACCAACACCCCTGCGGCGCCAGCGCAGTAAACCGCTTTGGATTTATGAAAGCGACTCACTACCTCCTTATCGTCCTGATGGCCGGCGTCCTCGCCCTGGTGGGGTGTGGCAAGTCCACCCCGAAAGCGCCGCCGCGTCAGCCCGGCGTGGTTGATCTCACGGATTTGCAGCAAGCCTTCCCCACTCCCACCCCGGACGCCAAGACCAGCCTGGACAAGCTTCGGTTCTCCGCGCGCTACGGCCGGTTCGAGGCTGCGCTCGTTGAGTTGGACAAGCTCGTCGGCCTGCCGGACCTCACCGAGCCGCAGAAGAAGGCGATAAACGAAGTCATCGAGCAGGTGAAAACGGCGATCAATATGCGTCCAGCCGCACCGTCCCAATAGGCTGGCGTGTCGTTGCCCGCGGATTATCACACCCACACCCCGCTCTGCCGCCATGCCACGGGGGAGCCGACCGAGTTGGCGGCGCAGGCCGTCCGGCTGGGGCTCAGGGAGTTGGGCTTTGCCGATCACGCCCCCATGCCGCGGGACGATTTCGACGATTGGCGCATGCGGGCCGCTGACCTGGAGCAGTATGTCGCCCGCGTCCAGCAGGCCCGCCGCGACCATCCCAACCTGGCTATCAAGCTCGCCCTGGAGGTGGATTATCTGCCCGGCCAGGAGGACTGGATTCGGGACCTGGCCGGTCGTCATCCTTGGGATTACTTCATCGGCTCCGTCCATTACGTCTCCGAATCCTGGGCCGTTGATAACCCTGCCGAAATCGCCCGCTGGAAGGATCGCGAGCCGCTGGAGGTCTGGACCGCTTACTTCGAGCGACTGACGCTGGCTGCCGAGTCCGGGCTCTTTGACATCATCGGCCACGCGGACCTGTGCAAGAAGTTCGCCTTTTATCCGCGGCAGGACTGCACGCCCCTGTTCACACGGTTCCTGCAGGCGGCCAAACGCCGCGGCTTGGTGGTCGAACTCAACACCGCCGGCCTCCGCAAGGCTTGCCGGGAAATCTACCCCAGCCCGCGAATCGTCCACCTGGCCGCGCAACTCGGCATCCCGATCTGCTTCGGCTCCGACGCACATGCGCCAAAGGAGGTCGGCCTGAATTTCGCCGAAGCCGTCCAACTCGCCCGCAGCGCCGGCTACACCCACTACTGCCAGTTCACTAAACGGCAGCGGGAGGACGTAAGGCTCTAACGAATAAACCGGTTGCCAGCAAGTGCAGGACACGAGTGTGGTGATCCAGCCCGCGTTCGAGTTGAGCCAGGCCAAGGACCGCAGCGCCCTCAGAGGCACGAATTAAGGTTTGGGGCATTTGGCTGTTCATCGGCGCGAAGCAGGGCTCCCGCGTGGAAACCGTGATACTCGAGTCTACTGCTTCCAGGGGCGGGTCAAGGGTGAGGGGCGCCCGTTTTTGCGCGAGCGGTGAGGGCCTCGAGTTGTTGCGCGGCGTCGGGGAGATCCGGGTTGAGTCGCAGCGCCGTTTCCAGGCACCCGATTGCTTGCTGGACATCACCTAGGGCAGCCAGTGCCAAACCCAGGTTCTTATATGCGGCAGCGTTTTGCGGAGCTATAGCCAAGGCTTCACGGTAATAAGTGATGGCCTCCGCGTAGTTCTTTTTGCGCAGGAGCACAAGGGCCAGGTTATTGAGCGCCGACGCAAGGTCAGGGTCCCTTCGGAGGGCTTCGCGGTACTGCTGGATCGCTTCGTCCAGCCTGCCCTCCATGGTCAGCGCATCACCGAGGTTTATCATGGCCTGCGGGTAGGCTGGAGAGTACTCCAGCGCCAAGCGGTAATGGCGCATGGCTTCCTGACGCTTTCCTTGGTGTGCAAGGGCCAATCCCAGATTGTTTTCAGCGCTGGCAAAACGGGGGTTGATCTCGACGGCTGTGCGGAAGCTGGAAATGGCTTCATCGAGGCGTCCCGCGCGATATAGGCATCCTCCCAGGACGTTGTAGGCCACGTAATTGTCCTTGGTCACGGCGATGGCGTGGCGGGCGAGCATTTCACCGTTTCGCCAATACTGCAACTGGTTGCGCGTGCGCAGCGCACAGGCCAGGACCAACAGGACTGCCGCAGAGGCAAGCACCATTCGTGGGAACAGCCGCTGCGGCAACTCCGCTGCGCCCATTGCCAGAACCAGAAATAGGCCGACCAGAGGCACATAGGTGAAACGGTCGGCCATGGCCTCATTTCCCCATTGGACCAATCCGAGCACGGGTACCAGCATTCCCAAGAACCAAAACCATCCCACGACCAGCCACGGGCGCCGCCTCGCCCGGCACAAGGAAAACACGGTTACGCCGCCAAGCAACGCCCCCGCCAGGATGACCTCGCCCGGAGGCCATCGCCCGGGATATAGATAGGGGAAGGCCAAGTCAACGGGCCAGAATAACTTCCCGAGGTAACGAAGGTAGGAAACCAGCGCATTCCCAATCCGCGCGCTGAGCGGCGAGTTGCCGAGCGTCGAGAGCGCGCCGGCCTGTTGAGCCACATGGACCTGGATGATCGAGGAGATTCCGGCCAGGACGAAAAAAGGGAGTTTCTCGAGCACCAGTCTTGGGCGGAGCCTGAGTCGTCCATCCCGGCGCTCGAGGCGACGCAAGGGCCAATAATCCAGCAGCAGCATGACACAGGGCAGGGTCACCAGCATCGGTTTGCTCAGCAGCCCGAGGGCAAACCAGAGGAGGGCCACCAAATACCAGAGAGCGGCACGGAGGGCCAATCGTGAGTTGCCGTGGCGGTTGCGGGCGGCGGGTTCCGCAGTGGTCGGGCGGCCCCCGGTTTTGCCGTCGTCACGTCCTTCGGCTTGCGTCGTTGCGTACCGAGTGTAAGCCCAGAGAGCGAGCAGGAGAAACAACGTGCTCAACACCCCTTTGCGTTCGGAGACCCAGGCAACAGACTCGACGTGTAGCGGGTGAAGAGCGAAGGCGGAGGCGATGAACACATTCCCCCAACCAGGCCCTGTCAGCCTTCGCAGGAGCCCAAGCAGAAGGAGCGCATTGGCCACATGCAGCAGGAGGTTGGTCAAGTGAGGCCCGGCGGGTCCGTTGCCAAACAACTCCGCGTCCACCATGAATGAGAGCCAGGTCAATGGGTAGTGACTCTCCACCTCATGGGTTCGAAAGGCCCACCGCAGTCCCTGCCAGCTCAAACCCGCCTGGACGTTCGGGTTGGCGGCGAAATAGCCAGGATCGTCGGCATTGACGAAGTCAAAGCCCGCCACCGGCAGGAACGTGGCTACGATGACGAGGGCCAGAAGGAGACCAATAACCGTGGGGCGCTGGCATAACCTGGTGAAGGTCGTCATCAAGCCGAGGATGAGCCGCCGCACTCGGCATGACAAGGCTATCTCTTCGCTGGCCGCCCAAGCCGTCCAGCTCGCCCACAGCGCCGGCTACACTCACTACTCTTCCTTCATTTAGCGGCAGCGCCAAGACGTTCCGCTCTGATCTGGGGGTTGCTGATGGCGATTCCATTGTTGGGCCAGAGCGGCTTCTTGCCGCCGGGCGTCCATAGTTGCAGCCTGGGTGAAATACGCGCGCAATTTGGCGGGTTTCAGGGCTCCGATCAGCGGCCCCGCCTAATGGCTAAGTTGGGATCGTTTCTGGCAGAGGTCCGGGCAGCAGGCGTATGAAGCCTTGGGCGACTTATACCGTGCGCTCGCTTCGTATCGCGAACAAATCCTGCCCGCCAACCCGCGCAACTATGCGGTTATCGCGCAGGGACCGGCGGAAGAAGTGAGGAGAATCCAGGCGGAAATTAACACATGTCTCGGCCTCCACGAATCGGGAGTCGCCGCCCCTGAACCGAAGCCCGGTGAGCCGGCTAGCGCCTTACACGAGACGCCCCACGCATCTGGCCGCAGCTCAGGCCCGCGTTAGGCGGCTCCGCTGACCTACTGCGCGATAATATCCCGGTCAAAGGAAGAGAAGTCCCCCCTGACTCGCCAAATCCGGAGCATCACGTTCTCGCGGTGGCCGAACAGGTCCGTGCCCCGGCTCTCGCCCTTTCTCCGTTTCCTGCGGCTCGGCGACCGCTCCGAGCCCAGCTTGGCGCCCAAACAGCCGAACCTCTGGCCCTCTACTCCCCCAGCCCTTCACCAGACCGTCCTGCGGGCCGCACCGGAGCCTCCCCGGAGCCTCCCCGTAGTACCCTCGATCCGGATCGAGGGTACTACGGGGGGGCTCCGGCGGGGATATGGAGGTATGAGCGGGCGGTAGGGGACGCTCCTCCACCCATTCTACCGAAAACAGCGAAGGACCTTTCTTAAGCAGTCTTTGACTTGATGATGAAGGTTTGTGTGAACCGGCCGTCCACCGGCTCGTGCAGGTAACTCCAGCCGCTTTCTTCGTGACAATCCTTCGTCCCTTCTGCTAGCGTTCGGCTCGTGAACAGAAGTCTGGGTCAACCCAGGCAATAGCGTTCATCGGTTGGAATCATCTGCCCGCGCGCGCTGCGTGTCGTGTGCGCTCGGGTGGTGGCTCTGCGTCACCTGCCTCGCCGCGCACGCCGGGCCGCTCGTCAGCGCCGACAGCCCCATCGGCTTCTTCACCAATGTCGCCAGCCGGCTGCTCCAGTCACAACTCGGCCTCAGCCTCAACCACATCCAGGTTTTCCCAACCAACCAATACACTCCCTCCGTCCACCGGCTCTTGCAAGTGACGGCGAACCTTTACGACGCCACCACCAACCGCCCGGACACCGATTACCCCTATCTCCCCTCGGTCTTCCGCCCGGTGTTTTCCAGCCCGGGCGGCCCCGCGGGCAGCGAGGTTTTCATCAGCGGCTACGAAGAGGTCACCAACGCCAGCGTCCTCGCCCAACCGATCGTGGATTTGGCCGATCCCAACTCTCGCCAGACCTTGATGCCTCTCGACGACCAGCACATGGCGTATAACATCCCGCTGGTGATCGGCGCCAAGAAGGGTTTCCCGAACTTCAATGAGTTCGCCATGCAGACGCTTGTGCAGGTCGCCCGCAAGCTCCAATTCACGCGTCAGACTGGCCCGAACAGCCCGATATTCCTAACCAACCAGATGTTCCTGGTCGGCATTTCCAACGTGTTCGGCGTCGAGGCCTGGAATTCCTACGTGACGAATTTCCCTCGGCCCTTGCGGCTGTACATATGGCCCGACATTAGTGTCGTCATGACCAACGAGACCGGCGCGGTGCTCAACCCCACCTCACCGCGGTACCAGCCGCCGGTAACGTACGCGGATATTATCGCCGATGCTTGGTCCGGTTACAGTCCTGTCTTCGAGTCGGTTTCCTTCCAAATCCCTGTGTTCACCAATCTCCTGTTCCTCACAAACTCGACCTACCAGTATGCGACGGCCCAGTTCGTGCCGCCGACAGGGACGTTTGAGCAGGTTTCTCCAGCGTTCTACATTCCGCATTGGTGGCTCAGCGTGGAGACGCGCCTCCGGTTTGCGGTGGTGGATGTGAGCGTCACTCCTACGCGCATCGTGGATTATGTGAATCTTGCCGACCAGAATCTCGTGAGCCTGACGGATGTCCTTACCTGGGGTGGGCAGTGTAGCAACGTCTATACCCCCAATGGTGGCTACGGCAGCCTGTGGTGTACGAACCACTATCCTGCCATCGCCGACGAGACCCTTCCGACCTACGGCGTCCTGAATCAGATTGCGGTCGGCTTGGGCTGGCAGCCTGCCTACGGTGAGGCCGTCTGGAACAGCGCCATGAACGACTTCCCCGCCGGAATGGACAAGGCTGCAGCCATTGATTCCTTCCGCCTCCAATTCGGTCTCAGCCCGCTTTTCTCTCACCCTCCCGGCACGGTTTTCTATCCGTCCAACACGTTCAATGCCCCTTTCCAGCCCGTCCGGAGCATTTATCTCCTCACCGCCTGGCAGGCCAACGATCCGTTGGTGCATTACATGGTGGGCGATCTCACAGACCTGACGAGGACGAACCTCGTGCTCGACAACCTTCCTTTCCCAGCACCCACCGTTAATCTCGGGCATGTGAATCTCCGCTACGAGCCGTGGGGCGGGAACCCTACTGGTGGCCCATACAGCACGACGGCATTCGACCTGACGGTCAAAGACCCATTGATGCTCCAGTCCGATTGGTGGGACTTCCCCACGAACCTCTTGTCCAATCTGAGCGGGTTGGGGCGAGTCCATCGCGGCACACCCTGGCAAACGCTTTACCTGAAATCAGCGGGCACCGACCTCAGCACCTGGACGGCGTGGACAGGCAACGCGCAGCTTGTGACAAATGCCGGCGGTCCGAACGGGGTGACCTACGATGCCTTCTTTACCCAGCCCACAAACGATTGGCGCATTGCGAGCCTGGTCGTTTCGCTCCTCCGCACCAACGACCCGCGCAGCCTCGCCTCGGTGAACCAACCCAGCACCGCCGCCTGGTGCGGGCTTCTTGATGGGTTGACGGAGCTGACCAATAGCGCGCCGCTGGAGTTTGACCCCGTCGTCATCTCCTCCAACTCACCTCAGGCGGCCACGGTTGCCGCCGCCCTGGACACCGCGCGCTCCAGCCGGCCCGGGCAGCGTTTCCGCGACGTGGCAGACATACTGGCTGTGCCTGAGCTGAGCGTCGCCTCGCCCTGGCTGGATCCCAGTGGCGTGGCTCAACTCCAGTCGAGCATGGACGACGAGGCGTCCGAGGCCATTCCGTCCCAACTTCTGACGCTGCTGCGGCCCGACTCGATTGGCTCCGTCAGTCAGGCCGGTGGGACACTGCAAGTCCAGTTCTCCGGCTCCGACGGCTATGCGTACGTGGTGCAAACCTCCTCGAACCTCCTGAACTGGACGGCTGTCAGCACCAACTACCCCGCCAACGGCGTCTTCACCTTCGAGGACACTCCGTCGCCTGCTTCCCCTCGCCGCTTTTACCGCTCCATGATGCTGCCCTGAACCCGACCGAGCCACCGACCCCGTCGCAGTCTCGGGACGATATGGGCTACGGCTTATTGAGGCGGATGTTCCTGAACTGGGCCATCATGGGCGGGCCGGCGTGGAGCTGGAGGGCCAGCACGCCGCTCCGGGCACGTTTAGCCTCGTCCTCATCCACCACATCAATGGTCATCCCTTCGCCGGTGGGGCAGGCGAGACGCCTGCCCTACGCGAGGGTCTCGCGCAGGAACTTCAAACCCTTCACCGCGATCTCATTCCTGGTGGGCTCGATGCGCCGCCAGATGGCCGCCGCGCGGGCGATAACCTTCACGTCGGTCGTAAAGGACTCGATGACCACGTCACCCTTGTAGCGGATGTCCTTCAGCGCCTTGGCGATGGATGGCCAGTCAATGTGGTCGTTGCCAGGTGTGCCGCGGTCGCTGCCGCAGGCATGGAAGTGGCCCAGCAGCTTGCCCGCCTTGCGAATCGCCGTGGCCTGGTGCTTCTCCTCGATGTTCATGTGGAAGGTATCCAGGTGCAGCTTGAGCGCCGGGCTGCCGACGGCCTTGACCATCTTCAGGGCCTGGTCACATGTGTTGATGAAGTCGGTTTCAAAGCGGTTGAGCGGTTCCATGCAAATCTGCTTGCCGCGCTTCTCGGCATATTTGCAGATCGTCTTGAGGTTCTTGACCACCGTCTTCCACTGCTTCTTGTATTCAGCCGGCGGCACCGCGTCGGCGCGGCCTACGGACGAATACACCGGCCCAATCAACGTGGGACAACCGAGCACGAGCATTTGGTCGAGGACCTTCTTCATGTAATCGAGGCCATTCTTCTGCTGTTCAGGATTGCCGCGCAAATCGCGGTCCGGCCCGAGGCAGGCGCAGACCGAGCCGCAGACCAGCCCGTGTTTGTCCAGCTCACGTTTCACGTGCGCAGGGTCTATGTGGGACGGATCCTCGATGGGAATCTCGATGCTCTCAGCGCCCCATTGCTTGAATTGCTTGAACAGCTTGGTGCTGTCGTTTGTGAACGGTGAGGTGAAAAGGAAAGTATTGATGCCAAGTCTCATAATGTGATCGAGGCTAGTCCATTGAAGGCGGCTGTCAAAGGTAATTCGTACAAAGTCCGTTCCCTCGGGGAAGATTACACCGATCCGCCAAACCATTGACGAAAGAGCAGACTGTCCCCCAGAGTCTTCGCGGCCTGCCCAAACTTGTTGGCCGCCCGCACAAATACGCTTTGCCATTTGCCATCAGCCCCTACCATCTGCCATTTTCGGTTGCGGCTGTGCGGCTCTGTGGCACAGGTGGGCGCCGAATGGCGGGGATGCCAGTGAAGTCTATTGTGGCGGTGCGTGGCGCGAGGACGCCCGTCCGCCCGGCCGGAGATTGCAGCATCTGAAGGTTATGAAAAAGAGCGGTCGTTCGGGAAGCAAGAAAGGCGGTCCCACAGACGCCAGAAGCCAGCGCCGCACCGCCGCGCAACGTCGCGCGCGCCAGCATCTCGGCCGGTTCTCGGGCATGTGGCGCGAGCTAACCGAGGAGCAGCGGGCTGCCTGGCGGCGGCGGGCCGGCGAGTCCGACCGCCTGGTTCGACAGGGCCAGTATTACCGCCTCTCCGGGCAGCAGCTCTTCAACAAGATCAACTCCGTGCTGGCGCTGTGCGAGCACGAACCGCGGACCACCCCGCCCCCGCAGCCCCGGTTCGGTCCCAACCCGGTGGGAGCGCTGACGATCAGGAGGGATGCCGACGGCTTGACCCTGAAGCTCAGCGTCCGCGAGACTCCCGCCGAGGACATCATGGTGTTCGCGTCCCCGCCGCAGAGTGCGGGCCGGGCCTATTGTGGCGACTATCGCTTCCTCGGGCTGCTGCCGGCCCCCGTTGAACACGTCAGCGACATCACACGTCTATACATCAGGAAATACGGTGTGCCACCGGCCAACACGCGGATCTTCATCCGCGCCTGGCAGCAGGTGGAAGGTTGGGAATGCCACGGGCAGATGCGCCTAACCGATGCCTTCGTCCCGGCCAGGGTCTGGATACTGCAAGGCCAGCGGGCCAGCCGCGCATGCGGGAAAAAGGGATAAGAACAAGAGGAGAATAAGAGGAGAACAAGAGCGAAACAAGAGGTGAAAGAGAGGGCAAAGCGCGTGCAACCCCCATGCAACGCGCGACCACCGGGCCTTCCTGTGGCCTGGAGGTGGCTTGCAGTGCCAGGGCCGAGGCGCGGTGGGCAGAGCGTTTCCCAAAATCCGAAAGCCGAAAGGACGGAAATTAATGCAGGAGGCAATCGCGTAGCTCGGCTGGAGGACTCCTGGAGGTTAGACGTTCCTTGGTTTGTGCGGAATGTGGGATTGGACCACGACCCGTTCCCCGTTAGTTGAATTGTGCAAGCTCGTCCTTGCGCTCTTCAAGGACCCGCCGGAAATACGGGCGTAACCGTGCGGTGAGAACCTGGGCACCGATGAAGGTGCCGATCATCGCGCCAGCGAGGCCACAGGCTGACACGACGAGCACGTTGCGGCCGACCGCCATCCATCCATCCAGCAACCCGCCGAGCAGACTCCCAAAAAGACAGAGTGTACAAACCCCGATCATTGACGGCTGCTCAGTCAGCAGGGCCTCCAAGGCACATTGATAAACCAGCCTCCGACGCAGTCGCGTCAATCCTGCAAGTTCCGGAACCTGTGACTTTGAAAAGTAGAGCTTCATACTGAGCAATAATGATATGAATGCGAATCGCGATTAGCGGCCCATGCCCACCAGGATATCGCCGAAGGGATTTGCCTGGACGCGGTAGGTGTGGCTGCTGCGCCTGAGCGCACACCGGGTGAGCAGAAATGCCAGCAGCACACATATCGCCGCGATGGAACCGCACAGACTAAACGGGAGTTCCAGATAGTGGAAAGCCGTCTGCAACCGGAGTTGCACCTGTTGGAGGCCGAATAGGGTGATGGCCAGCAACGCGTAGGCCTGCATTCCGTCGCCCCGCCAGACGGCGAAGAAGACACAGAGCGAGGCCGGCGCGAGGATGAACGTGAAGCTTTTCAAGACTGTGAGCCCGGCTGGAGTTCCCAAGGCCAGCCCGGCACCTCCCGCTGCCAGCACGCCCAGCGCGATGAGTGGCAAGATCACGATTGAGATCATCACGGCGGCAAGACGGGTTGCCGAAATGGGCAGCGTCCGCAAAAACCGCAGTTGCCGCAGAACGGGCAGGAACTGCAAGACAATAATCAACCCACAGGACATAAAACTCCCCATTACCGCAAACATCGTGATGGCCATATACGGCGGTATCGCCTGGCCTTGCCATTGCTGGAGCAGCGCCATCAGCGCGATCATGGGCACGGCCCACAAGAATATGCGCACAAAAGTCGTGCTGATTAGGAACCGAATTCCACCGTAGCCCTTCGGCGGGCGGTGAGGGGTGCTGCGATTCGTGGATGGCAGGGGAGTGAGGCGAATGCCGGCGCGACCCAAATTAAACGGCCCGGCTCGGCCCAGGCTGAATTGCTCGGCGCGAAACCAGCTCACGACGGTCAATAATCCGCCAACCCCCAACAAGAGGGCACATTTGAAGGAGTGTTTCGACGCATCCTGAAAATACACCATGCCGCCGAGGATCATCACTCCCGACAACAGGCTAAAGACACCGGTGGACGCGAACTCCCGCCAACTCCGGTAGGAGCCGCGCGTGGCGCTGAAGATCGCAGTGCATGTTGTTCCAAGCCACATCAGGTTAAAGACGCTCGCCAACGCCAGCCGGTCCACAGGGAAAACCTTGCTGGGGTGAAAATGGTAAAACGTACCCGCGCCCGAAAACAGCAGCGCGGCCAATGCGATTGCCGGGATGGCGACTGTCACCAGCCACCAACTGCGGCCGATTTGTCCGGCCGTCAGCGGCAAAGGTGCCACGGCGCGGACGATGCCGCGCCGCAAATCAAACGACAGCAGATTCGCGCCCGCCCACAAAGCCAGCAGCAACCCCCAAAACTCGAAGTTATCTCCCGGGCGCTTGGCGATGAACCAGCCCAGCCCGAATTCAAGTATCCCGCCCAGAGCCAGCACCCATGCCCAGCGGCGAAAGTAATCGAGCATCAGCCGTTTCATTCGGCCTCCTCTTCCTTGACCAGCGCCACGAATAGCTCCTCCAGCGTCACCGGGGTGAGCGAGATTTGCTGCGCGCCGTTCGCTTGCAGCCATGCCTGCGCGGCGCTCTTTTGGTCGAGCAGCGCGCGCCAGCGGTTCTCGTTTTGCTTCAAGAAGATGAGGCCCTCGGGTTCAGGGGTTTGGAAGGTCGTGCCGTTGCCGGTGAAGAATTCCACCAGGCGGTAGCGGGCCACGACTTCGTCGGTGCGGCCTTCGAGGAGAAGCTTCCCGTCCTTGATCATGCCCACATGGTCGGCAAAGCGTTCGATATCGCCTAACCCGTGCGACGAAATCAGCACCGTGCGCTCGCCGTCCTCGACGGCCTTGAGCAGTTCGCCGAAGGCTTGCTGCCGGGACACGGCGTCGAGGCCGGTGGTCGGTTCGTCGAGAATCAGAACTTCCGGCCGGCGGGCGAGCGCGAGCAGCAGGCTCAACTTGGTTCTCGCGCCGAACGAAAGCGTGGCAACCCTGTCCGTGTCGCTTAAGTGAAACGCCTTCATCAGGGCGGCGCAGTAGGCATCGTCCCAGCCGGGATAGAAGCCGCGCACGAAGCGAATAGCTTTGCCGACCTTGCCCCAGACCTGGAAATTCAATTCGGGACTGACGTATGCGGCGCGACCTTTGAGAGCAACCTCGTCGGCGCGGTGGTCGAGGCCAAGCACGCGGATTTGCCCGGCATCGTTTTTGCCCATGCCGAAGATGAGGTCAATGGCGGTGGTCTTGCCCGCGCCGTTCGGGCCGATGAGGCCGTAGATCGCGCCGCGCGGCACGGTCAGATCCAGTGGACCGAGCTGGAAGCGGGGATACTTTTTGACGAGTCCGAGGATTTCGATGGCGTTATTCATATCACTTCTTGTTCCTTAGGATTTCACGGGCAAGGTCGGCAAGTTCGCTGGGTTTCAATCCGGCTTCGGCGGCTTCGCGGAAACCTTCGCGGAGCAAATCTTTCGCGGCGGCCAGTTTCGTCTCCCGGCTGCGGTCGTGGCCCTGTTCGGAAACAAACGTGCCGAGCCCCTGGCGGCGGAAGATGATGCCTTCGCGCTCCAGTTCCTCGTAAGCGCGCTTGACGGTGATGACGCTGACGAGCAACTCCTCCGCGAGCAGCCGGAATGAAGGCAGCGCCGCGCCGGGCTTGAGGCGGCCCTCGCTGACCTCGCGTTTCAGGCGGTCAACGATCTGTTGGTAAAGCGCTCCGCCGGCGGCAGGCGAGATCGGGCCGATCAACCAGGATTTACGTGCGTTCACAACTGTTATTACTGTATATACCAGATAATAACAGTGCGTCAACAAGATTTTTACTTCGCGCGAAGGTGCGTAAGGGACCGAGTCTGGCGGGGCGATCAGCCAGCGACCGCTACTTCCCCTGGCCGACTGCCCATAGCCAGCCTCCGGCGGTCGCCAGATACAGCGTGCCGTTGGCGGCCACGGGCGCGTCGCAAAACCGGGACCCGAGGTTGATCCGGTCCAGGACCTCCAGCGTTTTGCCCGCCTTCAGTACCCATCACGCCGCTACGCTACGCTCAGCCACCACGCTGACGTCTTAACGTCTCTTGAGCCGCGCTGCGATGTCGGCCTGGAAGGCAGGCGGTTGGAGTCGGAGGACGCCACCGGAGGCAGTCGCCTCAACTTCCGTGATGCGTTTCCCGGACAGCGTATCCCACCACTCGACTGACCAGAGACCGTCATCCACGCCCGTAAGCGCTGCCTTAGCGCCGGTGACCGACGCTGGGTCGGTCTCCATTGCCCCATCTGGCCAATCACACGCCCGATCAAGCAGCCAGACCAGCGCTTCATCATGTGTGGCGACCCCGAAGGGCAGGACGGGGCCTTCGGCGTTTTCGAACTGCGCAGGGCGCATCCCCGCCCTGCCGATGCCCGTCCCCTCCAGAAATGCGCTCAGTGCCGACCAGTGGGCATAAAGGTTTCCGGTGTGGATATGTTCCCACCACCAGGTCATGGCTGTGCCGGCGGCTCCGGTGAAAGCGCCGCTCCAGATTGCCTGATGGAGCGCCCGGAAATGAGGGTCAGTGTCCGGCTTCCATCCTTTCCAGTCCGTTCCATACTCGCTGACGAAGAACGGCTTCCCATACTTCTCGTAGAAGCGGGCGGACTTCTCGGCCTCCATCCGCGCGGGGTGTTTTTCGTTGTAGGAATGGTACTGGGCGAAGTCCATCTCCGGGAGGGCGAACAGGTCGGGCCGCTCGCTGCCGCCTGTGAAGCTGGATGATATGAGGTGGCGGCAAGGATCCATCGAGCGCAAGCGGCGGCCCATGTCGTGGTGCCAGGCGACCACATCATTGTGCTTCAGGTAAGCGTACTCGTTGTCAATCTCATTGAAGAATTCCCAGGCCAGGATATTCGGGAAAGCCCCCCAGCGCGCCACGACGTAGCGCAGCCGCTCTTCATACAACTTCTTCGCCTCGTCGCTGGTAAAGAACTCGTTCTGTGTCTGGCACGGACCCCCGTTCGTCACATTGTAGGGGTGGCGCGTCCAAAAGTTGTTCCCACCCCAGAAGTCGGGCTTCACCTCAAAGACGCCGTGGTAGTCGAGGCAGAGCATTACAAAGATGCCGCGCCGCTCCGCCTCGGCGAGCACGCGGTCGAGTCTCCACGCATTGTCCTGGCGGTAGTGGAGTTTGTCCCCTCGATCCCATTCGATGCCGAAGGCCTGCGGCCACATCCAGATCCTGATATAGTTAATCCCCGCCTTCTGGTAAGCCTCGAGCCAATCGTCGTAATCCTGGGTGCCGCGCCTGCCGTACCAGCAAGCGCATAATCCGTTCAGGAACAGCGGTGTGCCGTCGCTCAGACAGAAATAACGCTTTCCCTCAGGCTGGACGCGCGCCAAGCCGTGACGCTTCCCGGCGGCGACCTCGATGACGGTCTGGCCCCGCCCGGCTGGCTTGCCGCCGACGCTGGCGGTCACCACCAACGTGTGCCGGCCCGCTTCGAGAGGAAGCCAGCGGATGCGCCAGCCCCCTTCGCCACGCGGGGTAAGAACCTCGCTCTTTCCCTCAACCTTCCTATCGAATTCATGGTGATAGAAACCAGGTACGTGGAGACTCTTGCCTGAGGGCGCTACAGCCTTGAGGTCCAGTGTGATTGACTCCGGGTCGAAGGGATTGGCGGCAGCAGGCACGCCTTCCACCTCAATCTCGACCCGCTCAAACACTTCCGGCGTCATTACGCTCGGTTTGAGTTCGAGTCTGCCGCCGGCTTCGCCACCACAAGCAGCGCTCAGGAGGCAGGGCAAAAGCAATAGGGCATTGAACGAAGGATGATTGGCTATCATGTCAGGCCTCCGTGCATTCAAGCATCGCGCGCATCCCGCAGAGAAGGGTTCATCTGCTGTTGAATACCATCGTTGCTGGCCAGAGCACAAGACGGCACATAATCAACGGCGAATCGGCAGATGCTGGACCCCTGTGCTCACCCTGACCTCGCCGGCTATGCCCTTCCTCTTTTCCGTTCCCGCGCCTGCAACCTCTGCCCGCTCCTTCTACCGCGCCCAATTGGGGCCATGAACAAGGCAGGTGGTTGCCACTTGAACAGGCCGCTACTTCCCCAGGCCGACTGCCCATAGCCAGCCTCCGGCGGTGGCCAGATACAGCGTGCCGTTGGCCGCCACCGGCGAGGCGCAGATCCTGGACCCGAGGTTGATCCGGTCCAGGACCTCCAGCGTCTTGCCCGCCTTCACTACCCAGAGGTACTTCGCCGTCGGCATGTACACTCTCCCGTCAGCAACCAGGGTCGAGCCCCACGTCTGCGATTGGGTCTCGTGAATCCAGTAGCATTTACCCGTCACCGCATCGAGACAGTGCAGCCGGCCCGCCACGTCGGAAAGATACACCAGGCCGTCGGCCACGGACGCCGTCGAGAGCGTCCGGTCCAGCCCCTGGTAGAGCCACACCCGCCCCGACTGCGTGATGTCCCCCGTCCCCGTCGCGTCCACGCAATGCAGCGCGCCGCGCCCCCGGCCATGCTCGGGGTCGCGTCCGAGCGCGACATACACGCGGTCCTTGACCAACACAGGCGTGCCGACGATCTCGCTCATCCCGACGAACGTCCCGTCATTTTGGTTGAGCGTGCCCTTGACCCGCCGGTCTCCCAGGCAATAGTGGGTGACGCGGTCCTCGCCCGCCGCAGCCTTATATTCCGGCGGGATGCAGTCATACCACCAAATCGTCTTCAGCCGCACGGGCCGCTCCGGCACGGACGCCAGCGCCTCGAAGGCATAGCAGCAGCCGTCGCCGCCCCCGAAAAACAGCAGCTTCCGCCCGCCCACCCTTCCCATTGCCAGCGATGACCACTGCCCGTGCAGCAGGTGATCGGCAATGCGCGTTTCATCGGTGGCCACCAGCCGTCCCGTGCGTTTCTCCAAAACGATCACGTTCGGCGCATCCGGGGCCGGGAACTTCCGGTTCTTCTCCTTTCCCGGGTCGCTGAACGAATTGCGATCAATGCCGTTGGACGTCGGCACGTAGAGTAAATCGCCGTCAATGATCGGCGAGCCGTTGGCCGTGTCGCACGGAAAAGCGCCCACCTTCTCCTGCATGTCGAAAACCCAAATGACGCGCGCCTCCCCGGGTTCCGTCCCCGCCAAGGCGTTGACGTCCAGGCAAACCACCTCGAAGCGGTGGCTGACGAAATAAACCCGGCCGTCATTGACTGCCGGCGACGAGCACACCCCCATCTGCGCCGGGATTTCATTAATGCCGAGATGAAAACCGTCAATGTCATACGGGAACTTCTTCGGCGGCGCCTTCCATTTCCAGAGCAACCTTCCCGTCGCCGCCTCCAGGCACACCAAAAGCCCGTTCCCCTGCTCCATGGCACCCACGAACACCTTCCCCTCAGCGATCGCAGGTGTGGAGTAAACGGCATTGCCGACCCTGACTCCCCACCGGACGTTCCGCGCAGTAGTCAGGTCAATCGTGCCGTCCGGCCTCTTTTCCCCCGGCACAAAAGACTCGGGCAGCCCCTTTTCCGCTGAAACCATGTTCTTCGCATCCGACCCCGCCCACTGGGGCCAGTCGCCCGCCCGCAAGGACAGCGCCGTCGAGGCTAGGACAACGACGCAGGTAAACACAGTGGCGGCACAGCCCATGCGAAGCATTCTCAGGTTGCTGACTCGGAGGCGCTCGCCGCGGACCCGCCCTTTGGGGGAGCGTCTGATTGGCTGATGTTCCGTTTCCGTGCGATTAAGCAGAGGCATCTTCGAATTCATCCGCCGCCTCAGGCAGGACGATAATCGTCATGAGGCCAAACGCCGGTCCACGCGGGCCAAAACCTGTTCATAGGGGATGCCTTGGACACGCCCCTCCTTCACGGCGCGCAGACGCGCTTGAATCTCAGCCTCCCACGCGGCCTCCACGTCGGCGTCCGGGCCTGGATCGTCCAGTTCGATAAGCAAACGCGCCAGAGCCAGCCTTTGATGGCGCGGCAATCCCATCGCCTCACGTGCCACGTCTTCGAGTACCATGCTCATGTCCACAGCTTATAGCTCCGGCGGCCCGAGTCAACACGGCTCGGCCGCAGGCACCACCGAGGAAACCAGACCGCATTGCCCGGGGAGGTTTGAGCGTGACCCAACCAACTCAGCGCCCGCGAGCCACGGCTGCCTCGCGGTCCAGCACGGCCAGCAGCGCATAGTAATTGTCCACGAGAAACCCTTCGTAGCCCCAGCAGGTCCCATCCCAGGCCTTCCAATCCTTGCTCATGCCATTGTCGCAACGCCCCTGAAACGCCCCCTGCGCAAAGGCCTCCAGCATCGGGAAAAGCATCCTATCCGCATCTTCAATCCGGCCTAAATCATACAGGGCCGCCAGCGTGAAGTAGGCAAAGCTCGCAGTAGCGCCGCCGTTTTCGTATCTCCGGAAGCCGTCGGAATTATCCTCCTTCTTTCCGCCGCCAAAGCGGGGATCGTGGTCCACGTAATCCTTCCTGGCGACCGGAATCAGGTTGCCGGGCAAACCCAAATCGAAGCGCGTGTAACCGACCTCTTTCATCTTCGCCAACAGGCGGTCCATGATTGCGTTGGCCTCCTCTTTCGGCACCAGCCCGTAGTGGATCGCAATGCCGTTGACCCAGAGGAAATAATAGTCGTGAAGCTGGCCATCCGCGCTGCGCCAGCCGGCCAGAACCCCCGTCGCCGGATTGTAGAACGCGTTGAAATAAGCCGCACGCAGCTTGTGCGCGGCCGCGCGGTAGCGGGCCTGGTCATCGGGATGCCCCGATTCCCGGGCCATTTCCTCCATGCCGTTGAGCGCGCGGTAGGCCAGGGCATTGGCATACGCATCCTCGTGACCGAAGCCGATGGTGTCCCACCAGTTGGCCGGACGATATTTCATTTGTTCCGGCCAGGAGCCCGAGTCGCCGCTCAAGGCGTATTCGACGAGGCCGTTCCCGTCATGATCAGTCGCCAGCATCTTATCGGCCCACGCCTCCAGCCGCGCATAGTTTGTCGCCAGCCATCGTTGGTCCTTGCTGTCGGCCATGTAGTCCTGGGCCGCGATCAAGAGTGAGGGAAGCGTATCCGCCGAGAATTCCGGAAAGGCCCCATGCCCAGGCATCCCATAAGCGTTGGCGCCGCCCATAATCCTGTCCAGGGTCTCGCGGACGAGGTCCAAAGCCGTGACGCCCTTTGCCAGCGCCGGAGTGCACTCGGCGATGTCCGCATATTCGTAATAACAAAACGCGCAGGTGTCACTCGCGGCATGATTGGCCAACATGCCCCAATGCGGGCTAAGCTGAAGCATGTTGAGCCAATTGCGCCGGAAGCCGTCAAATCGGGCGTCCGCACCAATAGCCGCGACCTTCGGACGAATCGCCACCACTTCCCAGTGATACTTCACCACCGGGATGCCACGCGTCGCGCCGGGGAAAGTGATCTTGACCGCCTTGGCCTGGTTAGCGCCCATATCACCCGGCCCCGTCGCGTAACCCAGCGCCTTGATGGCTTTGGGCGTGGCTGAAATTCGGAACGACCCCTGATCGGGAAAGTGCATGACCACAGGGAGTTTGACCGAGCCATCCGGCTTCATCCGTCCCAGCAAAGTCACATGGCAGATGTTGTTCTCTGCCTCGAGCACCAGCGGTTCCGGCGGGTCATCCGCCGACCAATGCGATTCCAGCCGGATCTCTTGCCTGCCGATTTCAAGCGCCCAGCGTGGAGGCCTTGAACCCGCGGCCCCCGGGCGGCGGTATTCGATCCAATCCCCGTGTCGAATGGCTTCAACCGCGCGCCAGGGCTTCGCCGGCGGCAGCATCCTCACCTGTGGAAAATGTTCCTTGCCCAGGCTGTCCACGGACAACCCCGTGAAGCCGGGATAAGCCAGCGAGACTGTTGCATCAATGTAATCGGACGTGACGTGCGCTGATTGGGTGGCTGGCTCCCATACACAGGAGACGCCGCCAGACGCCCCGGTTGCCAACGCCGCCTGGCCCAACAAGAATACTGCCAACCCGGTTTTCCAGTTTGTTCTCATGCTGCGGGCAATACTACGCAAGCCGGAGAACTGAGGCGACAGGTTTCAATAGGCAAACGCGCCAGGGCCAGCCTTTGATGGCGCGGCGATCCAATCGCCTCACGCGCCACGTCTCCGATTGGCTGCCCTATGGCCCAAGGATGCCGCCTGGTTTGACTTACTTACGGGGCAAACCAATGCTCAAGCGCACATCCGTTCGAATCGAGCGGCACACCTTCAACGCCTCCCTCGCGTCGGTTCTCGTGGCGACATGGCCGGGGTAGCGGAACTTGACGGCGTAGTCGTTCAGCCGGCGCAGCAGCGCGTTGGCCACGTCGAAATCCTCTTCCGCACAGCGGACCCATTCACGCGTAGCGGCCTTCATACATCACCTTGCCTTCGCTCAGGACGCCGCGAGTAAAGCTGTTTCGCTTTCTTCCCTGGGCGGGCCGCCACACCAGCAGGTCCAGCGGGAAAGGCGCCTCCACCCGCCCACGAATTTCCACCACCTTGTCCGTGGACGAGCCGCGGAAGGGCATCACCACGACCAAGTCCACGTCCGAGTCCGCCGTGGCCGCCCCAGTCGCGTAGGAGCCGAACAGAATGATCCGGCGCGGACGGAACTCCCGGGCCACCACACGGCAGTAAGCGCGGATTTGGCCTGCCCCAACCCGCCGCGTGCCGTTCCACAGGGGACCCGGCACTTCGGAATGCCAAAGTCGGCCCCCCGGTCGAAGCGGCGTCGGGTGCTTCTGCAAATCGTTGTGTTTCCGTCTTGTCATTTGTTCCCTTTGCGCCAACACCCAACCAATAGCAGATGACACCGCATCGGGGAAGTGCAAAAACACCGCGACTGCTCATAGCCGTGTGGCCATCGAACGCCGCCGATCTCCGTAGGAGCGGCCTGGAAATGGACACCGGAATATGGCCAGGAGTCGCCTTGATTCGCAAACATGCCGCTCCTGACGGAGCTTGAATGGTGTTCGGGGGGCCGCCCTCTGGCACCCGTCGCATTAATGAATCTTCGTGCTTGACGCCTGCTCCGTGCCCCGGTAGCATGGGCAAAAGTACTGAAACATGAGCGCGACCAGGAACGAATTCTGCCTCCCCGGCGGAGCGTCCGAAAAACGATTTCCTGCTGTCGGAACCGCTTGCGCCACGAAGTTGCTGCCGCTGCTGTTGCTGTTGACGCTGCTGGCGACCGGCTCGCTACTGGCCCAGGACATCATCTTCACGAACAAGACGGCGACCTTCACCAACCTGGAGGGCCGCGTTTACACCAACGTCACGCTGGTCAAGGCCAACCGGGACGGCCTTATTTGGAGTGGAGACGGGATGGGTGTTGTCTGCTACACAAACCTAAGTCCGGTGTTCCTCAAATCGCTGGGCATTCCAGCCGAACGGATTGAGCAGGCGAGAGCACGCAGCGCGCAGAGGGCGGCAAGCAATAGCAAGTATCGGGCACAAGCTGCGGCTCAAGCGCAAGCGCAGGCCGAGGCCGCTTTTATTGAGTCGAAACTGTCACGCGTTAGAATCTTCTTGCGGAAATCGTGACAAAAGATCTCTCACAAAAATGTGGTGTTATGCAGCCAATAAGTCGATGAGTTCATCGACCGCCTTCTCTGCCTTGAAGTAGGCACGCTCAAATTGCGAA
>Ga0326727_10007983_pt1 | contig 27325 bp, 14 predicted proteins | sample MB2enrmetagenome_FD_207643 | JGI IMG/M metagenome (GOLD analysis project Ga0326727, IMG submission 207643) | Lab enriched peat soil microbial communities from McLean, Ithaca, NY, United States - MB29MY | ecosystem: Environmental > Terrestrial > Soil > Wetlands > Peat | place: USA: New York...
TTGCGGCCAGGAGGGTTGGCGGCGCGAGCATGGCAAGAAACGCAATGAGTTTTATCAGATTATTCATTGCTATTTATCAAATTTCAAGCGTACCCCCTGAGACTCCGCAGGGCAGCGTGGTCAATAGTGCCGGCCAGAAGCACGCATTTGCGGAATATCCACAATGCGTTTCTTCGGTCTACCTTGAAACCTGAAATCAATGGGCCCTACGTTGCCTCGCGCAACTTCACCAGCACCACACCGTGCTTGAGCACAAAAGTGGAGTAGCTGTCCTCAAACACTCCGCGGTCCGCATGCTCCCAGAGATCGCGCACCTGCACGCGGCCGTGGAATCCGACGTCCGCAAAGCGCAGCGTCATCTTCATCAGGGACCGGCCGCGGTTGAACAATCCCACCGCCTTCGAACCGTCGGCAAGAGGCTTCACCCAAATCTCGAGCGGGCCTTCGCAACTTACGCGGTCGCCCTGAATGCCGGCGGGATCCTGGTCCACGGCGATGACCTCGCGGTTGCAGAGGATGGCTTGAATTTCCGGCGGCATGTTGGTGAGATCGTTGCCGGCGATCAGCGGCGCGGCCAGCAAACACCACAAGCTCATCTGCGTGAAGTTGTCGACGGGTTTGAAATGCGGGTTGCCGACCTCCAGCATGTCGGGATCATTCCAGTGTCCCGGCCCCGCGAAGGGCGCGAGTCCAGCTTGCGTGAAGCCGTTCATGCTGAGGCTGGTGTAGTCGTCGTGAATGTCGTTGCCCGTGCGCCAGAGATTGGCGCCCACGGACGGGCCCCACGCCCACACGCGATCCATGCCGTACTGGCAGAGGCTGTAGACGATGGGCCGGCCGGTGCGGCGCAAGGCGTCGCCCATCTTCCGGTACGCCTCGATCATCATGGCATGAGCGGCGGGCAGGTCCGTTTCCGCGAGTTTGTTGAAAGGGTCTTCCAGGCCGCAGAGGTCGTACTTCAGGTAATCGATGCCCCACGCGGCGTAGGTCTGCGCGTCCTGCTCCTCGTGGCCAAAACTGCCGGGCCGGCCGCCACAGGTTGACTTTGACGGTGCGGAATAAATCCCCAGCTTGAGGCCCAGCGAGTGAACGTGATCGGCGAGGGCCTTCAGGTCGGGGAACTTGGCGTTGGGATGAATCACGCCCTGCGCGTCGCGCTCGCCCGCCCAGCCTTCGTCCATGTTGACGTACTCGTACCCGACCGCCTTCATTCCGCTGCTCACCATCGCATCCGCCTGGGCGCGAATGGTGGCGTCATCAATCTGGTTTTTGAAGTGGTTGTAACTGTTCCACCCCATGGGAGGCGTGGCGGCGAGGAGCGGAGTGGCGCTGCTTCCGGTGATTGTGGTGAAGGCAGGTATGCTCGCGGCTGCGACTTTGAGGAAGTCTCGCCGGGAACAGGCTTTTGAAATGGTTCGCGGCATGACGGCGCTTTCTCTTCGGCCTGAATCCTGACAATTGGCACCCGACACCTATTTACGGGTGGTACCCGTGGTCGCGCAGGTACTTCAGAAGCGCCGCAGGATGATCGGTCTGGATTCCATCCGCGCCGAGATCGATGGCGGCCTGCCATGCCTCCGGATTATCCGCTTTGCCCAATCGATCCACGTAAATCTTGACCCCGGCTTGCTTGGTCATACTGATCATCGGCTCTTTGAAGTCGCCGGCGTCAAAGGCGACAAATTTGAGCTGAAACTCGTGCAGCAGATTTTGCAGGTGGTCTTCGTCTTTGGCCTCCGGCATAATCCAAGCGTCGGGATTGAGCTTGGCGACACCCTCGAAGAATTCAGGACGATAGCCGAAGATGACGGTGTGCGAGAGCATGTCATACTTCTTGAGGGCGCCCAGGAGGGCCTCCGGGGAGGCGTCTTTGGTGTCCGAATAAATGCCGATTTTGCCGCGCGCCATCTTGAGCATCTCATCGAGGGTGGGGACCTTTGTCCCGGCAAATTGCGGGCCGGCCTTTATACCCGCGTCGAGTTTGCGGATCTGCTTAAAGGTCATTTCGCGGATTTTGCCCGTGCCGTTGGTCGTGCCGTTGACGGTGGAGTCGTGCATGATCACCAATTTGTTGTCGGCGGTCGTGCGAATGTCGCATTCCACGTAGTCAACGCCCAGATCGATGGCCTTCTTCAGGGACAAGAGGGTGTTGGACGGAATACCCTCGTGCGCCCCGCGGTGGGCAATCACCATAATGTGCTGGGGCTTCGCCTGAGCCAGACTGAAAACCGGCAGCAGGACAAGCAAAAGGGTGGACAGAAGAAAGTTGCGCAAGGTAGAGTGCCTTTCCCTTCCTTAGTGAATTGTTTTCAAAATTTCGCCATCCATCCTTAGTCCAATTGGCCTTGGTGCGTCAAGCGAAAAGACCGTAGGCATTTGACAATGTCCGTTACGGGCAGTAGATTGGCGGCACCCAAAACGGGGGGAGGATCATTGATCATGCGTACCAAGAAAGCAAAGAAGTCTGTGCCGGGAGTTTCGCGGCGGGAATTTCTTCTGACGGTCGGCGCTACCGCTCCGACGATCAGTTTGATGGAAGGTGATGCCAGCGGTGTGGTAAGCCCTGGAGCGAAGCCGGAAGCACCCGACGCCACCGGCAGATTCACGCCCATAAAGTTGAGCGCCTATTTCAACTCTTCCTCGCGGGAATTCGGACCCCGCGAAAAGGTTGCGCTGGTCGGTGGCGAATCCGCCAAGGACTCGTTGATTCGGGTTCCGGCGGGATGGCGGGACCTGCGCGGAATCCCCTTCATTTTGGGGCCCGAAGATTTGCAGAGCAAAAGCTGGATTGTCCTCAGCACCAAGACCGGGCCTAACGCTAACACGGCAGTGGAAATTCCCGTGGTGCAGAAAGCGCATTACCTCTGCCTGACCTCCTTCTGTGACTTTGATGAAAACGAGGTGCCGGAGCCGGGGAAGGACGTATTCCAACAGGTGGGGCAACATCTGGGGGATTTCACTCTCATTTACGAGGACAACGGCACGCACGTGTTGCCCATTCGCCGCCGGTATGAAACGAACTCGGTATTGGAGCCCTGGGGGCACCTCAGTTTTGCCGCCCTGCCCCCGGGTAAATTGCGGGCCTTGAAGCTCAATGCTCCCCTCCCCAGTGCCACCGGGTGGGGAAATCTCCAGACGATCATCGGCGGAAATGACGCGGGAGGCCCCAACCTGGGACTCGTTTGGGTGTGCGCGCTTGAAAACCCCGAGCCTGGCCGCATCATTCGCGCCGTGCGCATCGAAGCGGCCGGCGAGGATGCCCTGGTGGTTTGCGGCTTGACGCTTTATCACCGCCCGGAAAACCCACTTCGCGTCGAGCCCCGTGCGTTGTACCGGATTACCTTGCCGGAGGCTGCCGCGGAGGACGAGACGCGCTGGAAGGTGGATGTGGATCTCGGCACGATGGGGCGCACGTTTGCTCTCCCCGATTTCGATCCGGAGGCGTGGCTGGCCGCGCCCGCCAAGGGCCTGGGTGAACATGCCAAGGTAGACCCCGGCGCCCGCTATCTTTATTCGGAGGTCATCGGCAACGTCAATGCGACGTTGACCCTCAACGATTCCAAAACCGGAAAGCAATATGCCTTTGATCTTTCCAAGGTTGTTGCGGGCAGCGAACTGGCGCCGACCGAGGGAAGCGGGAGCATCAAGATCGTTGAGCAGGGCCGCCGATGGGTTCAGTGCCGCGTGCTTGATCCCGAGAGCAAGCAGCCCACTCCCGTACGTCTGGCCTTCCGGTCGAAAGAAGGCCGTTACATTCCCCCTTACGGACACCGTGCCGACATCAATGACGGGTGGTTCCAGGATTACGGCGCCGACGTCAAATTGATGGACACTTCCTTCGCCTACGTCGACGGCACATTTCAGGTGGAACTAGCTCCCGGAGAATATTACCTGGAAATGACCAAGGGCTTCGAACACCAGGCAGTGCGGCAGAAGACTGAAATCCAGGCGGGGCAGCGCGAATTGACCTTGGAAATCCCCCGCTTCACCAACCTTCGCGCCAAGGGCTGGGTGACCGCCGACACGCACACCCACTTCCTGTCTCCCACCACGGCTCTGCTGGAAGCGCAGGCCGAGGGACTGAACCTTATCAACCTGCTGGCCGCACAATGGGGCGACCTCTTTACCAATGTGGGCGATCTTTCGCACGGACCCATCCTTTCCGCGGACCGCGATTCGATGGTGTGGGTGGGAACCGAAAATCGTCAGCACATCCTCGGCCACATTGGGCTGGAGGGCGTGCAGGGGAGAGCGGTTTTCCCCATGTCGGCGGACGGAGCAGGCGAGGCGTACCTGGGCGATCCGACCTGGACCAGCATGGCGGAGTGGGCAGACGTCTGCCGCCAGCGCCAGGGCTTGGCGGTGGCCGTACACTTTCCCTATCCCACGGGTGAAATCGCTGCGGACATTGTGCTCGGCAAAATCGATGCCCTGGAAATCTGGCCGCAGGACGATCCCAAGGTCCATCACAAGGTGATTGAAGAGTTCGACACTTTGCGCTACCTCGATTGGTACCACTACTTGAACTGCGGGTATCGCCTGCCGGCGGTGGCGGGGACGGATAAGATGGGAGCTTACATGCCCGCCGGCACCAATCGCGTCTACGCCTATCTCGGCCAGCAGGAGTTCAATTTTCCCAACTTCGCCAAAGCCGTGCGGGCAGGGAATACTTTTGCCACTTCCGGCCCGCTGGTGATGTTCCACGCCGACGGCCGCCCGCCGGGAGCGGAAATCACTCTGGGTGCGGGCGGCGGCACCATCGAAGTCGCCGCCGACGCGCAATGCTTTGTGCCCATCCATCGCCTGGAGGTTATCTTCAACGGCAAAGTCGTCGCCGCACAGGAGGAGCCGGCAGGAGCGCGAACGATTCACCTGACAGAGAAAGTCAAGGTGGAAGGGCCGGGCTGGCTGGCAGCGCGATGTTCTTCGCAATCTCCCCGCACGACGGCGTGGAATTTCAAGATTGCCGCGCATACCTCGCCGGTCTATGTACAGGTTCCGGGAAGGGAACTGTTTTCGCCGGAGGCCGCAGCTTACTTCCTAAAGCTCATCGACGGAGCGCAGATGTATGTTGAGACGCTCGCCACGCGGCCGGACGCGGAAACTTTTGGCCGGGTCCGCAAAGTCTATACCGACGCCCGCGCCGAATTGCACCGGCGGATGCACCAGCATGGGATACCGCATTAGCAAGCGACGCAAAGAATTGAATCGCGCAGGGACGCAGAGGCGCAGCGCGGACTCTGGCCGCAACGAAACAACGCCCTGGGGGAGTTGCTAGCTGGCCGGATTGCGCAGAGCGCAGCTCTGCGAATCGGTTGCCGCGAATCCGCAGAGCTGCGCTCTGCGCAATCCAGCTTTATGTGGGGACTTACGAGTTTGTGGGCATTTGGGAATTCCTGAATGACCCGGATTTTAAACCTGTCGAATTCGACGGGTTAAGAAAGCTGGTGGGACTCAGCAGTTTTACCCTCACCCCCAAACAGCGGATCGAGAAGACGAACGCTATTTGAAACGTTCGGCGCAGCCGTTTTTTGGGCTTCCTAACGGGAGGACCGGCAAGAAAATGAAAAATCCCAGAATCCTGATTTTGCTTCTTGGGCTATCGATCCCCACAACCGTCCTTGCCGGCACGCTGCACATCCAGGTGGTGGATGAATCAGGTCAGCCGATCTGGGCGCGGCTGGAGGTGCGGGGGGCCGGGGGAAAGATGTATCAACCCCAAGACGCGCTGCGCGACCTCACGGCGGGAACTCACAATGTGCAGCCCGAGTATTTGGGCAGCTTCATTGTTCATAGCGATTGCCAAATCGAGGTGCCTCCCGGTCGCTTCCTGGTAATCGGCGAACACGGCACCGAGTACCGGCGCGTGGAGAAGTCGGTTACGGTGGCCGCCGATGGCGAGACCAACGTGACCGTGCCGTTCCGTCCATGGATTCGGATGGAGAAAAACGGTTGGTGGAGCGGCGACTTCCACGTACACCGTCCACCCGCCGACGCACAAAAGGCGGCGCTGGCGGAAGACTTGAATTTCTGCCCCGTCATCACCGACTGGCCGCACCGGAAGAATTATCAGTTCCAGACGGGCGACATTTGGGGATCTGAAGCCAATGCGCTTATCGCCATCGATGACCATCACTTTGTGACGTTGAGGAACGCTGAAGACGAGCGCGGGGGCGGAGCATGGCTGTTCCTGCAACTCCCGTCGCCTCTCCAAGACCTCAACAAGTCTGCGGATTGGTGGCCCCCCGCCCTGAGCTTCATTTACCAGGCCCGCGAACACAGCGCCTCCCAGAGCATCTCGCCCTGGATCGATGTGGAGAAGCCTTTCTGGTGGGAAGTGCCCGTGGTCATGGCCCTGGCGCCGGCCAATTCTCTGGAAATTCTCTGCAACCAACTGACCGAGTATGGAATTGAGGCCAGCGAAGCCTGGGGACGTCCCCGCGAACACGGTTTTTCCGGCCGCGAGGGTTGGGAAAATTACATCCTGAGTCTCTATTACCATTACCTGAATCTGGGGTTTCATATTCCCGCTTCGGCGGGAACGGCCAGCGGCGTCCTTCCCAATCCCATCGGCTTCAATCGCGTCTACGTGAACTTTCCCGGACCCTTTTCAGCGGAGAAATGGTTTACCGCCTTGCGTGAAGGTCCCAGCTTTGTCACCAACGGCCCCGTGCTTTTCTTCCGGGTGAAGGCGGAGGGGGCGTTGATGAAAGGCACCGTGGAAGCGCGCGCCTCCGAACCGATCGATCGCGTCGAGATTGTTGCCAATGGAGAAGTCATCGATTGGTTCCCCGTCGCGCCCGGCACGGATGAATTCAAGACGGAAGTCACCATCGACCCGCAAAAGTACTCCTGGATCGCGGCGCGTTGCTTCCTGCGGGGAGGGGACACGATCCGCCTCGCGCATACCAGTCCTATTTATTTGTCCGGGCATTACGATTGCCGCTCAGACGCAAAGTATTACGTTGATTGGATGGATAATCTCATCCATCAAGCCCAGGAAAACCCCAAGCGCTTCCCCTCCGCGACGGAGCAAGCGCAGGAACTAGACACTTACGGGCAAGCCCTGGCCTTCTACCAGCAGAAACTGCAGCAGGGATGCACGGGGAATTGAACGTCGGAGCGGGGCGGGGTTTTTCCGGGCCTCACCGCCGCGGGGATGCTCCGGAGGTGAGCTGGATGGCCACACGTTTCTGGTAAGTCCCGGGGCGCTCATCCTGGCGGACTACCTGGGCCTGCACCGGGATGGCCACGCTGTCCGGATGGTAAGGAATGATGACCTCAAGGATTTCTCCCACCTCGTAACGCTGATCGCTAGTGAAATACACTCCCGTCCGGGAAACGTTGATGGTTTCGCAAATGTCGGAGATCACCCGGCCGTACTTGTTGCGGGTGATTTTGATCGGGAGGTGGATGGGGGCTCGCCCTTTTAGCCGGTGTTCCTTGGAGGATTCGCCCGACACGGGAGAGGAGGCATCGGCCTCCGCAGTGGGTTCAGGGGCTGGAGCGGCTTCCTCCGCAGGAGGTGCTTCAGCCGGCGGCTTTTCAGTCTGATATGCCCAGCCGGTGGTGGCTTTGCAAGTGTCGCAATGGCGTGCGATGGTAAATCCTTCGCCGAGGGATTCGGTCTCCGCCTCGGGCAACGGTGTGGAAACCGTATGATGGCATCGCACGCATTCCAGCACGGCAACGGGCGCAGCACCCGCCATCTCCAGGCCGGGCGGGATTGAATCCGGCTCCCAAATCTCTCCTTCCAGGTCGAGGAGTTCGAGGCCGACATGGTAGAAGTCCTGATTGGGGCGAGTGTTAATCCAAGCCACCCGGAAGGTGCCCCCCACCTGAGTCCGCATGTTGGCAATGTGCAATTCGGCGTCGAGATCAACCAGGTCGCGCAGGAGAATCACGATGAAATCCTGGGTGACGCGGGTCGTGGACGTCTGCTCATCGAAATAGCGACCCTCATGCGACATGCCGCGAACGCGAATGGTGATGCGCACTTCGGGAGAGCCGGCGATGGGGTGTTTGCGTTCCATTAGTTCGCTTTCGCAGTCGATTCCAGATAATCCCGCTCGACGATTTTGGTCGGAGCGGCCAGGGCCTTAAGCTGGTCCAGGTCAAAGTCGCGATAGAAGTCCAGGCAGAAGATGTCCGGCGCATCCGCATAGGTAACCGGGTTGTCGAAAAGGTAGCGAAGGCTATGCATTCCGCCGTGGATTTCAACCGAAGAGAACAGATCAGGCACGAGGGCGGAGGCGATCAGCGAAACCATCTGGCTGCGCAAGCCGGTGCTCTCCAGGCGGAGGCGCGGCGCATGCCAATACTCCTTCGCCCAACGCGCCAGGGCAATCAGTTGGGCGGCTTCCATTCCCAGAGGGCGCTCGCCCACGGAGTTGAGCATGTTGGTAAAGCGGCCGGGCCTCTTGGGGGCTGCTTCCCCGGTGAAGACGATGTCCAGCAACAGCACCTGCTCCCCGCGCTCGATGCGGTCCGCCACTTCCGGCAGGCTGCCCCACGTTTCCACGCCGGCGGCACGTGCCCCTTTATCATTCAGCACGACGGTCAACGGCGCCCCAGCGGGCGTGGGGATCTCTTTCATCCAAACGCCCGTCGCGCTCAAATCATTGCTCATCTCAAAGCGGTAGGAGATGGATTGCAATTGATTGCTAAAAGTGTCGAATTCGGGCCACAGCTCCTTTACGGTGACGGGATGGTAGCGAACCACGCTGCGGAGTTGGCGGCGCGCGGATGCGGACCACTCCTGCCGCGGGGCGGGTTCGGAAGGAATAGGCGAGCGCGTGACTTCCGCCGCCAACTTTCTTGCCAGGCCCAGAATCGTCAGATTATCGCTTGGCAATCCCCCGGCAAGTTCATCGTAGCTTTTGATATCGTCTCCAACCGCGATCTCCTTATCGTTCGCGGGGAGGCCGAAATACTCGCTGAAGAACCGATAGATGTGCTGGCGATTGTCGGTTCCCATGTTGTGTCCGGCGATGTCAATGTTCTGATGGAACTGAAAGTCCTTTTCCTTCCCGTACAGTTGGAAGAAGGGGACAATGGCGTCATAGACGTAGGGCTTCACCATAGGCGCACGATAGCAACAGCTATCTTCGGCGTTGTAGATCAACAGGGTGGGGCGCGGGGCACGCATGGCCGTAAGCGTCGAGTAATCCTGGCCCATCAGAAGGTCGGTGGGATTTTCTTCGATGTCTCCGGTGTCGCCGACGCTGACGCGGGCCAGGAGCGGCTCATAACCCGCCACGGGAATTGCCACCTTGACGCGCGGGTCGAGGCTGCTGAGCAGGATCGTCTGCCAGCCTCCCCCCGAAAGGCCCGTGACGCCGATGCGCTCACGGTCAACCTGCGGGTTGTTGTAGAGGATATCCAGAGCCTTGCGCTCCGCCAGGTAAAACAGGCCCGTCCCGCTGACGCCCACCATGTTCAGATGCGCGGAAAACCCGTGCGCGTTGTCATTGCTCCGCGTCTCGCCCATGTCAAACCACTCGGGGTTCAACGCGATCATCCCGCGCAAGGCTTGATTGATGCAGAGCCGCTGCTCGAAGTCCGACGCCTTGCCCGGCCCGAAATGGCCCATGACGTCCAACACGCCGGGAGCCTTGCCGCTCAAGTGGGCGGGCTCGTAGAGAAGCGCCGTCGTGTAAAAGCCGGGAACGATTTCGTAGCGCAATTTCCGCAGCCGGTAGCCCGGGCCGGTGGGGACCACTCCCAGATCCTCAAACTTGGGCGTAGATGTTTGCCACGCTTGCGGCCAGCCATGAAGAAAGACGGTTTCAAGCACGTGCTGCCGGATCTGCTCCGCTTGCGCCGACCATTGTGCGGCGTTGCTCGCGGCCGGAAGCGCGGGAGCCAGGCCCACAAGAAAGTGCTCGAGCTGATACTCCACAACTTCCTGTGGCTGGAGCTGCTTGGTCAAGATGGATTTCACCTGGCCCTGGTCACTCTGGCCCTGAGCGCAGGCAGCGCTGAGCAAGGCGATAAGTACAATTCCGGCGAACCGTTTCATGCCGACCTCCAAAGTGCATCCGCGGGGTTAGGAAGACGTGAGACCAAAGACATTTTCCGTGTAGATGCGGCTGCGGCGCAAGTCCTCTTCCAGGGAACGGGTAATGACCGTGGCTTTTCTGTCGTAGGCCAATTCCACAACCAGGAAGCCCTGGTAGTTGATCTGATGCAGGTATTCGGCCACCGGAGAGTAATCAACATCTCCCGGCCCGAAGTCTTCCATCCATACTCCTTGTTGGGAGTTGCGAAGGTGCAGACTCTCCACCCGCGCGCCCACCCGGCGCAGGAAGGGCATCACTTCCTGCCCGCCACGATAAGCCCAGTGAACATCCACGCAACAGCCGACCACCTGGGGTTCTGTATGCTGCAACTCGTACCACCATTCGCGCGCGTTGTCGCGCAGTTCGGGCGTGTGGTGGTGAAGGAGCAGCTTCATCCCTCGATGCTGCAGGGTTGCACCCAACTGGTTTATGTAGTGAGCCTGGGTTTTGAGCTCATCGTCGGATTTGCGTTCCTGGTTCGGTTTGGGGCTGGGGTTGGTAATAATGACGCGAGTTCCCAGGGGCTTGAGGAAATCCGCCAGCTCCAGAACTGCCTGGACCGACGTCTCGGCGGTTGGCGCCTCGTGCAGCGTGGTGCCGGCGTAGACGCTTTCCGGGCTCAACATGTATTTCGCCAGCAGTTCGCGCGTGCGCTCGCGCACCTCCGGCTTGAAAAAGGGGTCGGAGAGTTCCACGCGCTGGTAGCCGGCCTGATGCGTCTCGCGCAGAGCCTGTTCCTCGCCGGCGGCCACGGTCTCCTTCTGGGTGGCGAAATATTGGGTCCAGATGTACCCCTCGACAGAAAGCTTGGGAGCATACCCACCGGAGGCTTTCTTGGGTAAGGCCCAGATTAATCCCGGTGGGATGAGTGTTGCGCCGGCAAATTTGGCGGCCTTCGCTAACATTCCGCGCCGAGTACACGGCGCCGAAAGGAAATTCATGGCCCCTCCTTGATTGCTTTCAACCTGCCCGCGAAGGGATGGCTTCCGGCGTGGGTAGGGTGCGATGCGGCCAATCGACGGGATGACTTTACGGCTTGAATCGCGGCGGGTCAAGTGTATCCAACAGTAAAGGACGCCGGACCGACTTGCCCTGGGTTGTGCAATCAGATATCTTGCCCCGGACAAGTTCTATTTTCAGAAGCTGGACAAGGCAGGGAGGAACCATGTCATTTTCACGGCGGAACCTTTTGAAAAACGTGGTGGCAGGAGCAGGCCTGGCGATGGGGGCCGAGAAGGCCCAGGGAGCGGGCGCGTCCGGTGGCAGGGGGGCTCGGGGCCATTCTGAAGTGCCAAGTGGACCGGACCCGCTATTTGAGAAACCCGGGCCGATCACCCTGGCGGAATTGGCGCAGAAAAAGACCCTCGGCGTGACGGTGGCCGAGGTGAGCGATTATGCGCCCGCCCGCTTTCAGGGGCTACTGGCGCCCAGTCCGCCGCACGCGGATCTCAATGCCAAAAAGGCGATCATCGTGGTATGGAAAGACCAACCGCACCGCCTCGTCTTCAGTCATGAGGCCAGCTACGATCCGTGGATGGAATTGCCCAACGGCGTGGGGCTCTGCAATCAGTTCTTCGAAGGTAACTTTGGATGGGGGGAGCTATTCAATAACAACGGCCGCAAAGAACGCAACAGCTTTGTCGATATCGTCCAGAGCGGGCCGCACCGCGTTTGGGTGCGCTGGAACTATCTCTGCGTGAACAAGGATGACGACTCGCACCCGGCGCTGCGCGGCACGGAGGATTACATCGCTTACCCCAATGGTTTGGTGTGGCGTCGCCTGACTTATACCTCGCTGATGCCGGACGATCCGAAAGGGTACAGTTGGCAACCCATCGACTTCTTTGCCGCCGCTCCGGCGGGAACTACGTGGAAGGACCTGTTCCCGCGCGACGAACAGCACGGCGACTACCTGGTGGGCTCGGTCATCGATGCCTATTCCCCGAAGCGCTACGATGTGTTTTGGGATGACGACGGCAAGGCGCGGCGAGTCGGTGACGCCGCGATGCTGCTGGAGATTTCACATTCCCGGGGTTTCGCTTTGATCATGACATTCAAGGATGGGTATCTGTTTACGATCATGGGAGCAGCAAGCGGGTTTCCGAGCGAGAAAAGTCAGGTCGTGGATCATTCATTCAACGACACCGGTGGATGGGGATGGGTTTCGGCGCGGTGGGATCACTGGCCGGTGGGATGGTTGAATTCCCAAACGAACTACTACAAGCCCGGCTCGCCCTATCCTTACAGCTTCGGCCCGTTCTCTCATTACATCCTGAACCAGCCCATGAAGAACCCCAAGACGGAATACAACCCAGCCGCCCGGGATATGGAGCTTAACCGTTGGTCGGAGAAGCATGTGTACTACACGCTCACCGGCGCCGCTCATGATATTGAGTCAATTCGCCGGCTGGCTAAGCGCTGGCTTGACCAAGGCGACCAATGCGCGCAACCCGAGAGCATTGCGAATTTGGGTTAAGCGCCTTCAGTTGTCAGGTTGATCGCTACGCGGCGTCTTTGGCATGGGTAGTGTTCCCCAGAGCAGCGGAAATGGCGCGTGCCGTTTCCACAACCAGCGCGGCCAATTCCGGAATCCGGCGCGTGCTGAATCGCGTCGCCGGCCCCGACACGCTGATGGCCACTCGTTCGCTGCCGGAATCGCCGACGGGCGCCCCGAGGCAATGCACCCCTTCTTCGTTTTCTTCCCAGTCCAGCGAGTAGCCCTTTGTGCGAACCTGTTCCACCTCTTCTTCCAACTTGCTCACGCTCGTCACGGTTCGCGGGGTGAGTGGCTTCAGCCTTAATTTGGTTAGGATGTCGCGGAACTCATCCTTGGGGAGGAGGGCGAGGAGTGCCTTCCCGATGCCCGTACAATAAAGCGGTGCCACCCGCCCTTCGTCCCCCCGGGTGTGAAGCACTAGAGGCGATTCCACGGCTTTGACCACCAAGGCCTCCGTGTTGGCTAGGACACCCAGTTTCACGGTTTCCCTGGTTTTCTCGCGGAGGCGGAGGAGATGGGGCAGGGCGCAAGTCAGCAAATCGTTGCTGCGCGAGTAGAGGGTTCCCAGTTCGAACAGCTTTCGCCCCAGGCGGTAGCGCTTGCTCACGGTATCCTGCGAAACGAAGTCGAAGCGTTCGAGGGTCCGCAGGAGGTTGTGCACCGTGCTCTTGGGAGCGCCCAAGAGTCGGCTCACGTCGGTGACATTCAGGGTGGGCCTTGCAGGGCTGAACAAACAGAGGATGGTAAGCGCTTTGCGGACCGACCCGACTTCATAGCGAACTCTGTTGTACATAGAACGATTTGCTCCCCTGGCACCATATTCAGCAGGACTGAACATATCACAATTCTTGAAATCCCGCACGCCTGCAACCTTACCGCTTGCGCTCTTTCCGGTCAACGGACTCTGGGCTTTACGGGGAGATCGGGAAGCCGTCTATTTCTGGCTACGACTCCGACAAATAGCGCATTTTTACAGCCTGAACGCCACGCCGGGACAGTTTGACAGATGGTAACGGGCGAGAAAGGCAACAAAAGAAGATTGGCCTTGACAAGACCAGAGGGTTGCCTTATTAAGTGTTCTGTGCTGCTGTCTATCATTCTGGAAATGAATTTGTTCCCAGCTCCCCACGGAGCCAGAGAGGCGCGGTTCGAAACTTCGCCTTAAATTCATCAACCTGTAACCGGAGGCACTTAACAATTACCATTTCAAGGCCGCAATCATCCCCGATGGGCGGTCAAACCATGATGAAAACTGAGGGAGGCCTACCAATATGACGACTTTAAGGAAGTTGAGTTTCCGAATCGCGCTGGAATGCCTGGTGGTGGGACTGCTGTTGGTGGGCACCGCGGCGGCACAGACCATTACCGGGTCGATCAGCGGAATCGTCAAGGATTCTTCGGGGGCGGTAGTCCCGGGGGTGAAAGTGGTGGTTACGGACAAGGCCACCAATGTGAGCGTGAACACGGACACGAACGGTGCGGGGGTTTACGTGGCGTCATTTCTTCAGCCGAGCACCTACCGGGTGACGTTCACCAAAGAGGGGTTCAAGTCCGACGTGGAAGAGAATGTTCCTCTGGTGTTGAACCAGGAAGCCCGCGTGGACGTCACTCTGGTGGTGGGGAGCACAACCCAATCCGTCACCGTCACTGCGACCGCTCCCCAGTTGGATCGCGAATCGCCGGTGATTGGCGGCACGGTGTCGAACTCTGACCTCATCAAGTTACCGCAATTGATCGGGTCGGACGGCCCCACCGAGGACCTGTACAGCAAGATTTTTGTGGGCATGGCAAGTACGAGCCAAAACTATACCAACCACAACGATGTCAGTGCCGCAGGCGGTCGCGCGGATACCATTCCCATCATCGTCGATGGGCTTCCGTCTAACATGTCCGCCGACAACACGGGCGGTTTGGAGCCCACTCCGGACACCACTGAGGAGTTGCAGGTGCTGCTCACACCCTATTCCGCCCAGTACGGCCAGACGGGTGGCGGCGCTATCTTGACCACGACCAAAGCCGGTACGAGCAATTTGCACGGGGCCCTTTTCGAGTACCATAACGATCAGGGACTCAATGCCGTCGATTTCTTTAACGCGCGCCCTTACGTCAAACCGGAGAACATCTTCAATTACTTTGGCGGTTCGGCGGGAGGGCCGGTTTATATCCCCGGCCTGTGGAACGGCCGGAAGCGCCACACTTTCTTCTTTGCGGGTTTGGAGGACACCATCAATTTCAAGCCCAGCACCTTGAACACGGAAGTGCCCACCGCGCAGGAGATCCAAGGCAATTTCTCCGGCCCCGAGCCGACGGGTGGCGCAACTCCCACCATCTACAATCCGGCGACCACGACGAAGACCACCTTTGGGTCCAGCACTTATCCCACCCGCACGGCTTTCGCCAATAACATCATCACGACGCCCGAGGATCCCGTCGCCGCCAAGGTTTTTTCCTTCTTCCCGGCGCCAAATTGCCAGTTGAGCAGCGGCGCCAACTACTGCGTGAGCCCGGTGGGTTACCACTCCTACCTGTATAACACCGACCGTGTCGATGAAGAAATTGGCGACGCGGACCGCCTATCGTTCCGGTTTGGCCGTGACGGCCCGTGGGGCGAGGCAGTCACGTACTTTCCCAATGCCGCCAACCCGAGTGACACCAGCGGCTGGCGGGACTATCACGAAGAGGCAACGTGGGTTCATATATTCTCGCCCACCATTACCAATGAATTCCGCTTTGGGAATGTGGAAGAAGATAACTTTGCCATCGCGCCCAATCAAGATGTGTCGTCCTTAGGACTGCCGGGTGTTCCGTTGGTGGAATTTCCGTATATTTATACAACCGCTGTGTTGCAAGGCCTGGGAGATCAAACCCCCAGTAGCACCCTGGATCGGCACCAGGTGGTCAACGATGCGCTTCAGGTGCTCCGGGGTCGTCACAGCCTGCACATCGGCGGTGAGTTCATGCGGTACATGGACAACCAGTACAAGCCCGGACTGCTTTCCGGCACGTATACATTCAACGGCACGTTCACGGACACCACGCTGTCGACGGGAAAAGCCTCAGGAGGCTTTGCCGCCGCTGACCTTTACCTGGGTCAAGTCGCTTCCGCGAACATTACCACCAACGATTACACCTTCCGCTTCCGGCTGAACTATGCCTCACTCTATGGTCAGGACGACATCAAAGTAACTCCCAAGCTGACGGTCAATCTTGGCCTCCGCTGGGAATTTGATGGCCCCACGACGGAAGTTAACAACTGGATCTACACCATGCTTCCCACTATGACCGATCCCACGACGGGCAAATTAGGAGCCGTCGAGTTTGCGGGCCTCAATGGCTATCCGCGGCATTTTATGCCGAATGATTTCCGCGGCTTCTTGCCGCGCGTGGGCTTGGCATACGGGCTGGGGCACAATACGGTCCTGCGCGCTGGCGCGGGGTTCTTCGAGCTGCCCAGTATTGGTTTTGTAACCACCGGGGAGTCCAGCGAATACTCTCGCTCGTGCACTTACTCCGACACCGCTTACGTCCCCGCCTTTGTGTTCCAGAACGGCATTCCCAGCCCCTGTGCTTTCAACGAGAGCAACGGTCTGCCCAACCTCCCCTCCAGTTTGACGAGCCCCACCCAGGCCGTGGCGGAATTCCAAACGCACGGCAATATCCCGCTCAACCAAGAGTGGTCCCTGGGCGTGCAGCATCAGTTCGGCCACGGCTGGGTGGGGGAAGTGGATTATGTCGGGAATAAGGGCACGCATTTGCCGGTTACCTTCAACGTGAACCAAATCGTACCCACGGCGGGGTGCTGTTACGGGGTATCCAACAACCAGACGCTGCGTCCTTTCCCGCAATGGCTCAACGTCAACTACTTCAATTACAGTGGGAATTCGAATTACAACGGGTTGATGATTAAGATGCAACACTCCTGGTCGCACGGCCTCACCGCCTTGTTCAGTTACACCTATGCCAAGACCCTGGACGACGTGGACGCCGCCGCTCGGTCCGATGCTGTCGCGGTTCAAAATGTTTACAATATTCACACGCAGTGGGGCGTGGCCGGGATCGACATCCCACAACGCTTTTCGGCCGCTTATGTTTGGCAGGTGCCGATTGGGGCAGGCGGCATGGTGGCGGCGAATGTCCCAGTGCTCAATCAGCTCATCGGCCACTGGGAGTTCAGCGGCGTCACCCAATTCCAGATCGGCTACCCCTATGACGTCACCCAGACCAATTACACGGGATTGTTTAGTGCCGCCCAATACCCCAGCACTACGAATGTCTCCCCCCATCTGGTGAACCCCATCGTGAAGCAATGGTTCAACCCTGCCGCATTCATCCAAACTGCGGACGACACTTTTGGCGACGTGTCACGTTGCGCCTTGTTCGGCCCGGGGCAGAACAATTTTGATATTTCTCTCTCCCGGAACTTCCCGATCAAGGAACGCTTCACTTTCCAGGTGCGCGCCGATTTTACCAACGCGTTCAACCATCCGCAGTTTGACAACCTCCAAACCACCATCACCAACGGCGCGTTCGGAGCGGCTACCAGCGATACGGGCGCCCGCACCATCCAACTTGATGCGCGCGTGACGTTCTGAGGAACTGGCAAGCCCGCGATGGGGTTTGAACATGGCTCATTTTGCGGAGGTAATGGAAACACCAATTTAACCTTGAAGTCAGTGTGGCGCTTAGCGGCTACCCTCTCGCTGCCAGGGTAGTCCGCTGGGCGCCACGATTTCTCATAACCTATTCGGACCGCAACTGCTCCGCTCCGCGCGTGATCGTGGCGGCCAGTAAGCTCATCTGGTAAGTGTGCGGCAGCGTAGCGCCCGCCTTTGGGGTCCGTGCTACGACGCCACGCCGCTCCTTCTAACCATCCCCCCTTTTGGATTGCGCAGAGCGAAGCTCTGCGAATCGATAGCCGTGAATCCATGGCGAAGCCACAACCGCAGAGCTGCGTTCTGCGCAATCCGAAGGGGGATAATCCCGCAAAGCGAAGCGAATTCATACGAAGCCACATACCCCCTCACGTCGCCACTGAAAAAAACGTCCGGCGCAGGAGGGTGCACCCCATGGGCAATAGGTCCACCGTCTCCGGCTGGCCATTCGCGCCGAGCATCTCGCCCCGCAAGGTCAGCGGCGAGTGATCCCAGGGATGAAGCGGATCGGCATCATTCCCCTGAACGACGCTGAACCCCAAGTCCGGCTTGCCACCCTGGAGTTGCAGCGGCCGCTTGGCGGAGACCAGGTCCGCGGGATCATACTGATAGCCGAAGAAACCCTTCAGCCCTTCCGCCTCGGCTTCAGGAAAGCGTTGGACGATTTCCGCCTTCTCCGCGATGGGCAGGGAAAAGACCAGCGGCCCGTAAGCCACGGCCATCGTGCCGTTCACCGCCTCTTGCAGGTGAATCGCGGGTTTCAAGGTCAGGCGCACCTTGTCTCCGCTCTTCCACGTCTTGCTCACCACCAGGAAGCCGCGCGGGTCCCGCTCCACCTTGGCTCCCACAGCATCCACAGTGGGTTTTGCCGACCATGCCGGCACTCGCAACCGCAAGGGAAACGCCACCGGCCGCGCCGGCTCAATGGAAAACTCGAGGTCGAACGAAAACGGATACTGCGTGTGCTCCACCACGCTCACCGCCACGCCCTTAATCTTCGTGTTCACATGATTGGGTCCATAAAGCGTTGCCACCAGGCCGTCGCCGTCGTGGCCTCGACTGCGCATCCACAGCGCCGAGACCGTGTAGGGATTCACCCGCGACCCCGAGTCGTGGCAGCAGGAGGGATAAAACGCTGCCGTGTAGATGAAACGCCCGTTCGGCGCGCCTTCCGGGGGATGCTGCCGCACCCACAGGCGCTCGTCGGCGGAATAGTAGGTCAGCGCCTTGCCGTCGGCGAACCGAGCCCCCTGCGCCGCGTTGAACATGGCCCGCTCGAACATGTCTCCGTAACGAGCTTCGCCCATCTTCTGCATCGCCCAGACCAACGAATGCAGCAGATAGAAGGTGGAGCAGTATTCGTAAGGCATGTCGGGCGACTGGCCCCGGGCCTTGATCTCCTCACCCTGGCCTGACAAAGGTGACCCGCCAACGCCCAGATGACGACCGATCTTGACCACGAAGTTTTCATACGCCTGCCGATATACCGGCTTGCCGGAAAGGTAGTAACAAAGAAGTGGAATGCGCAGGAACCCCATAACGTCCGGACCGTGCCCGGCCAACGGGATATTCAAGTCGAGGAGCTGGGCAAGCTTCCCATCCGGGTTCTTCACGACTGGCGCGGCATTGAAATCGTCGTACAAAGAAAGCGCCGCGCGGCGATATTCCTCGTCGCCTTTCAGCCGGTACAGCCATTCCAGTACATCCAAAAACATCAAGCCGTGCGCCACGCCCGAGCCCCCTTGCTGGGGGTTATCGAAATAGCTTTTTCCGGGGCCGTATTGGCGGATGGTCAGCTTCACCGCCCGCTCCACGGCCCCGAGCACGTCTTGCCGGCCGGTGAATTCGTAATAGGCGAGCAGCACCAGCAGGACGCACCGCTGGGTCCACAACTCGCCGTCCCGCCCGTGAAAGTGAAAACGATAGCCCTTCGGGTAGATGCCGATGTACCCGTCTTCGTCCTGGGACTTGAGAATGGAAGCCACGAAGCTATCGGCTTTGGCGCGCGCCTGGGGCTCTCCGGTCAGAAATGCGCCGCGAATCAGTGCGTCATGCCAGTCGCCGATCATTTCGCCATCCCACCAGGAATGTGGTCCGGGGGGAACGGCATATCCCTCCGGATCACGCGTGGAATCTTTGGTGTCCGTGCGGGTGACGAAGTCGTTGTTTTCGGGCTTGAGAAGATACTTATTCGTTTTGGGTTCCTGGAGCAGATCGTCCAGATGCCCGGGAAAGCCCGACTCAAGGTCGCGCTGCAACTGCGCCCGCAACCAGCCTTCCGGCATCACTTCCCCCAAACGCAGTGGCATGAACGCCTCGGCCGCAATCGAACTAAGCGGCTCCGGGGAACCAGCGCTGCCCCACAGTGGGCCGGCGGACGCTACCGCTCCTGCCGTCGCTAAGAATTGCCTCCGTGTAAACCCAATATTTTCTTTCATGTGTGCGGACCTCCGTGCCCTTTCTTGGTGTGATTCCGATGTTCATGGGTGGGGCCAAAAAAGAGGGGCAGGCCGGGAGATTCCCCGGCCTGCCGGTGTTGCGTCTTACCAGTACAACTTGAGAGCAAATTGAATTTGCCGCGGGTCGTTGGCGCCGTCCCGGAGCGAAGTGATCTGCCCGAAGAGCGCGGTGTTGGTCAAGCTGAGCTGTGAAGGATTCGCAAACCAGGGAGTATTCGTCAAATTGAAAAACTCGGCTCGAAATTCCAAGTGTTTGCTTTCGGTAATGGGAAATTGCTTGAACGCTGAAAAGTCCAGACGATGCTCCCCCGGACCATGGGCTTGGCCCACGGCGCCGCCCAGCGGGGAGAAATCGGTCTGTCCGATCGTCGTGGCCGGTAGAGGCGCGGCAAAAGCCGCAGCGTTCACCCAGTGCGCGATATTGTGCGGCGCACCATAAATGTCCTGCCCGGGGACCAACAGAGCTGCACAACCGAAGGCCGCCGTGGTGGAACTCGGGCAACCAACATTGAATGGCTGGCCGTCTTCCTCGGTAAGGATCCAATTCACATGCCACCCTCCCACCATCTGGTTGACAACCCCGGCACTGTTGCCCAGGAAGTGCTCACCCCTTCCGAACGGGAGGATGTATTGCCCGCTAAAGTGCAACAGGTTCGGCACGTCAGCATCACAGGGAGAATAATCAGCCTTGATTCCGAAGCCGGACAAGTAGGGTGCGCGGAACCCCGGCATGGTTTCATCGCTTAGAGGGTTGCGATAGTCTGAGCGGCACTTTGAAAATGTGTAGTTGGCATTAAGGCTCGTACCATGGCCAAACTTGCGCTCAAAGGTTGCTTGGAGGGAATGGTAATAGGTGTTGCCGCTGGTACCTTGGTAGAGTGCGCCGCGTGCGAAGTCCGGGTAGGGCACGTAAGTCTGGGCCGTGGCGGTGGGCGGAAGCATCTCGCTGACTTGATTTGACCCCGGAGACTGAGTCAAGTGGTGGGCTTGATCCCCCACATAACCCAAAGTGAATGTCTGATTCGCCGTGAGCTGGTACTGGATCAAGAAGTTGTAATCTTCATAGTAGGGCGCCGCGTATTTCCATTGGCGTCCAATCAAGGAAAGACCTGAGACATTCGCCGTGGCCGCATTGAACGAGACGGCGGACAGGCCATTTTCTAATGTCGCAATGGAGCCATTCGAATAGGTGATCGGCGTGGCGGGGTTGGGGCTGGGGAAGGAATAGGTGAAGGAGCCGGGATAGTTTCTGCTCGGTCCTTGGTTTTCCTGGCCCGCGGCGCCTCCCTGTCCATCGACATAAAAGATGCCATAGCCGGCCCGCGCTACCATCCGCGGAAGGAATTTGTAAGCCAGGCCTACGCGGGGGGCAAAATTGGCCTTTTGACCGCTGCCGAAGGCGCTGAGGGGTGCACAGGTCACGGCGATTCCATCCTTTTGCATAAGCGAAACGAAGCTCGGGGACAGAGCAAACCAGGATTCATTGCACAAATGCTGCCCGATCACGTATTCGGCCCCATTGTTGGAAGGACCCGGGATAAAGTCCGCTTCGCTGCCATTCCTATCCTGTTCAGGCGTATCGTGGTCCCACCTCACCCCGAGGTTGAGGGTTAGTTTCGGCGTCAGCTTCCAATCATCCTGGAAATAGATCCCAAAATAGTAATGGGCAGCATCGGTCACATAGATGTTCGAAGCCGACACCGAATTGGCGCCGCCGACGTTATTAAACCCGCCGGACACCAAAGAAGCGATGGGGCTAAGGAGAAGCTGAGCCATACCGGTACTCCCGGCGTTCAGGGTCGGGACCGTAGTGTACGCGCCGCTGAAGGTGAAGGACCCGCGGGGGCCGGGGTTGGGCGCATAAAGGTAATACCGCAGGAAGTCTCCCTGAAAACCGGCCTTCAGCGTATGGGCGCCATAGACTTTCGTCAGGTTCTCGGTGAGGTCCCAGTCGGTATTAACAAATTGCTGTATAGGTCCCACCACCCCGAGCGTGGTGAGACCCCCAATGGCAAGCTGGGGGAGGCCTCCGGTTAACGGAGCCTGCAGGATGCCCTGGATGCCAAACTGCGCGGGGATTCCCATCTGGTTTGCGACGGGGGGCACTTTGTATCCCGTCATCCTTGCGAAGCCGAGACGAAGCTCATTGATTGTGGTGGGGGAAAAGGTGTGGGTCTCGCTGAGGGCGTATGCCTGCGTCCCATAGAGGTTCTGCCCTTGCCCGTAATAGTCTCCGCCCCCACCAATGGAATTGGGTATAGCCGGGGGGCCTTCGATGTCCCAGTGGCTCCAGTTTCCGTAAAAGAACAATTGGTCTTGTGGACTGAAGTTTTGATCGATGCGATAGTCCGCCTGGTTGGTGTCGTTCGTTTGGGATGGATCGTAGGTGAAATCGTTGATGAAGCCCGACTGGTTCGGGGTGGGGTAAAGCTGGAGCAGCTTAATGGCGTTGGAATCAAGGCGGCCGGCAGGAAGGAGATTGAGATTCGCTTTCGCGGCTGCCGTGTTAAAGGTCGTGATCCCCGCCACGCTTCCATTGTAGAAGGGGTCACGCACGTAGCCGCTTGCCGTCGCCGTCAGGCCCGTTAGCGTGTCAACATTACCCTTGGTCACTGAGCGGGTGGTGGCGGGATCCGTGACGGTGCCCAAGGGCATGACGCGCCCCAAGTCATCCGTCAGCGTTCCGCTCTGGTAGGTAATCAAATCCTGGAGGTTCGTGTAGCCGCTCGAAATCATGGTGCTTGTAGGGACCGTGTCAAGGTAAAGGGTGGCTTGGTTGCTGCGCAGGCCCTGAAAGTCCGCGAAGAAGAAGGTCTTGTTTCTTCCGTCATACACGTTCGGAATAAAAACCGGGCCCCCCAGGGTTGCCCCGAATTGGCTCTGCTGGAAGAGTCCTTTTTTTGTACCGGTGGAATTTGCAAAAAAATTCGCGGAATCAAGATAGCTGTTCCGCATGTACTCCCAGGCATCGCCGTGAACTTGATTGGTCCCCGATTTTACGGTAGCGTCGACCACCGCTCCACCACCGAAGCCCAGGTCGGCGCTGTAATTGGCGGTTTCCACCTTGAACTCCGACAGGGCATCCGGAGGCGGGAGGGCAATGGAAGCGCGGGGATTCGTGGAACCGTCGTTATTGTCGATTCCGTTGAGCCGGTAGTCATTCGTCCACATGTCGTGGCCGTCCGCAGAAAACAAAATTCGGCCGAGGCTGTTGTCGGGCTCTCCGTAGGTAACTCCCGTGGCGATCTCGGCAAGGGTGGTGTAATCACGGCCGTTCAGGGGTAAATCATTCACCGCCGTGCCGCCCACCGTCTGGCCGACGTCGGCGTTTTGCGTTTGTAATAGCGGCGGCGCTCCTTTGACCTCGACAGTTTGGGTCATCTTGCCCGGGGTGAGGGTGGCATTGACCACCACATCCTGCCGGACATCCAAGGGGATGCCAGCCTGCAAGAATCTCTCGAAGCCCGGAGCTTCGATTTCCACTCGAAATGTGCCGATTTTGAGGGTTGGGAACATATAATTCCCGTCCGACGCCGTTGTCGTCGTGAGGGTCAGACCTGTGCCCTCATTCGTCAAAGTCACCTTGGCTTGGGGGACGACTGCACCCGACGTGTCCGTGACCCGCCCCAGAATTCTCCCCGTGTCAATTTGGGCTTTTAACGGAATGCCCATCATTAGGACGAGCAAAGTGAGAGTCGCTATTTGGCCTAGGATGCGAGGTTTTCTGTCTACGCTGCCCTTGCGCGCGCCCGAGCCGTTTCCCGAGGAATCCATCGATTTATGATCCACGACAATAACCTCCTCTTATGATATGACCCAAACCCAACTGACTCCCTACCAATATTCAGCGAGCCAGGCTTTCCTTTTCGACTGCTTTAAGGTTCTAAGCAAGAATGATGAAAATTTCTGTCTGTAATTCACGCTGCACGCAACTGCGTACCTGCGCACACCGTGTGCATTCTATACCTTGGCTTTTGCGTGTCAAGCATGACATCGACGCACGACGAAAATGCCCCTTTAGAAAATTGGCCGAGCTGAGCCACCACCGTTTTTTCCCACAGGCCATTCCCCCTTTCGGATTGCGCCCCGATGCATTGGGGCGCAATCCGAAGGGGGGCAATCCGGCAAAGCGAAGCGAATTCATGCGCTCTCACAAGTGCCGGCGAAAGGCCAAAGGACGAAGGTTTTCGCTGCTGCGGAAAACGCGGTTAAACATTCGGGTGTTGGCAAAGCCTGCCGCGGTGGCGATGCGAGAGGCGGGCAGGTTGGTCTCTTGCAGCAAACGCTTGGCTCGGTCCAAGCGACAGCGGTTGATCTCCGTCAGGATTGATCTGCCGATACTGTGGGAGAATTTTCGTTCCAGAGTCCGGCGTGAGGTGCCCATGGCGCTCACGACGTCCGGAACGGTGATGCCCCGCCCGACATGGTCGGCGATAAAGCGGAGTGCGTCGCCAACCAAGGGGCTATCTTTAACCATGATTTCACTCGAGCGGCGCGCCACCACCCAGAGCGGCTTAACCGGGACGACCCGCCGGGACTTTTTCATTTTGCCCGACATCTGGAGATCCAGCAGACGAGCCGCCTCATAGCCGGCGGTTTCCACATCCAGCGCCACGCTGGAAAGTGGTGGGTCGCAGAGCTCGCACAACAGTTCGTCGTTATCGACTCCCACGACGGTGAGCTGTCCGGGCACGCGCACGCCTGCATCCGCGCAGGCCTCCAGCACTTGGCGTCCACACATGTCATTACAGGCCATCAGCCCTGTCGGCCGGGGCAATGATTTCAGCCAGGTTTCCAAACGGCGCCGCTCGCGCCCCCAGGCTCGGGCCCATGTTCCGTAGCGCATCCAATTCCGGATGTTGATAGAATGTTTAACGCACGGCCATCCCTTCTCCGTCAGGTACTGAATGAAGGCCCTCTCCCGGATGCGTGCCCACGGCGCGTTGACGAACCCGCAGAACGCAAAGCTCTGAAGACCGGCGCCCAATAAGTGGTCCGCGGCCACTCGCGCTACCTTGGGCGAATCCGCCAGGATTTCGCTGCATCGACCCAGGGGATTCGCCTTCTTCACTTCCTCCGTGCCGCTTTCCAATACCACGGTAGGGATGGCAATGTGCTTAATGTCCCGCGCGAGTTTCACGGAGTGGACCCGGGCAATGATGGCATTAAATTCAATTTTGGGTAATCCCTGCTCCATATCTCCACCACCGATATAAAGTGACCAGGGTCCATGCAGGTGGGAATAGCGTATGACCCCGCGCAGCAACCCTCGTCCGTAGTGGGTGGAGGTTTCCAACAATACTGCCACTTTGGGCAGACAGAACACCGGCTGGCTCCCTCGAGCCGGGCTGCTCATGCTTTGCCCGGCTTGGATGCGGTTGCGCAAATATGCCTTGACCCGCAAGGGAAGTCAACACCAACCTTTTCAATTCCTTTGGAATTCCTTGATTTACGCCTTCACCCTGTGGCGCAAAATGACCATACTCAATGCCGCATCTTTCCACCTTGACAGCGGATTGGGCTTCTTATACAAGCGTTGTCGACTTTAAGGTAAACCCCCGAAGGAGCTCTGCTCAAGCCCGGCGGGCTTGGCAAGTCTATTTAGTTTGGGTGAAGTCGCCCTTTTCCCGGCCCTCGCAATCACCGATTTCATGACCACGATATGCATACCGAGATTATTCGAGGAGGATCGACGATGGCTTTCATGACCAGAACACGACTTACCCTGGGGTGTCTGTTTCTAGTACTGATAGGTTTGGCCCTCCCCGGCTGGGGGCAGAGCCTTAACGGGAGCTTGAGCGGCAGGGTGACTGACCCTAGTCATGCTTCCGTGCCGGGCGCCCACGTTACCATCCAGAACACGGGCACAGGAGTTTCGCAGCACTTCACCATCGGCCCGGACGGACTCTACACTTTTCCGAATCTGCTGCGCGGCACTTATACCCTGACGGTCGAAGCCAAGGGCTTTCGCAAGTACGAGCAGCAGGGCATCACGATTGACCTGAACGCGCGCGTTACCCAGGACATCGGCCTGCTGGTTGGAGCACCGGCGCAAATCGTAGAAGTCCACGCCGATGCTTCGCCCCTGAACCATGAAAGCGGTGTCATCTCCGAGACGGTGCCGCCTTCGACCATCGAGGACCTTCCGCTGACCGTCAGCGGCGCCGCGCGGAATGCCGCGTCGTTCGTCGGGTTGGTACCCGGGGTGCCCACGGGCGCCCAAGCGGGCATCACGAATATGCGTTTCGCCGGGGGGCCTGCCTCGGGCGACGAGTCGGTGCTCGACGGCAGTTCGATGCTGGAGGGTTTAGCCCATCCTTCCGGCATGGCGCCTCTGAGCACTTTCCCCATCACCCCCGACGCCATCAGTAGCATCAACGTGCTCACCAACAACTTTGACGTTCAATACGGTGCGTCGACGGGCGGGGTGGTCACCATCGAAACCAAATCGGGCACGAAGGATTTCCACGGTGACCTGTTCGAGTTCGGCCGTAACCGGGTCCTCAACGCCAGTTCCTGGGGCGCCACCACCAAGCCCTACGATAACGAGCACGAGTTTGGAGGAACTCTGGGCGGCCCCGTGCACCTTCCCGGTTTTTGGGGCGGGCGGCACAAGACTTACTTCTTCCAGGTCCTGGAGGGCCATCGCATTTCCGGTGGCTCCGGTATCTCGATTGAAACGCTTCCCACCCAACAGGAACGGCAAGGCAATTTCAGCGACTGGGTTAATTCCAGCGGCGTGATGATTCCCATTTACGACCCGACGACGACGGTTGCCAATCCTGCCTACACGGGCTCAAGCCCCAGCGCCAAAAACCCACCCTGGATTCGCACCCAATTCCCGGGCAATATCATTCCGACAACCAATCCGAACTTTGCTTTCGCGCAGAAGTGGATCCAGTATCTTCCCGCCAACACCAATTCCGCCATCGTGAACAACTATGTTGCTCCCCCCATTCCCAGCACCACTCTTGCTCACCTGAACGAGAGCGACACGCGCGTGGATGAATATATCGGGAGCCGAGACCATATTATGGCTTCGGTGCGTTACCGGGGATCTTCGATCGCGGGTTCCCCGTCGTCACTGTGCGTGTTACCCCTGCCCATTTGCTCGAGTTCGGTGAGCGCCCCTAACTACAGCTTTTTTGACCGGCTAAACTGGGACCATACCTTTAGCTCCAACATCGTGAATCACTTGGGCGGCGGTTACCAGGATTACTACACGGGTACGCGGGCTGTGGACACTCCCTACGCTGGCTCGATCCCCAGGATTGCCAACGTCGCCAGCTCGCAGTTTGCGCCCACGCTCACCTTCGCCGATAGCTATCAACAGTTTGGAAATGGCAATGTCGATGCCGCCCACAACCATGAGGCCCGGCTGGCCTCCATCGTGAATGACGTCTTGAGCTGGTCGAAGGGCAAGCACCTGTTCAAGATGGGCGGGGACTTTCGCTTTCCCGAGATCAACTACCTTGTCGACACGAATAAGGGAGGGACGTTCGGTTTCACCGATGCGTTGACGGGGGCGTATGGGGTTTCCACGAGCGGCAACTCCTTTGCCAGCTTCATCACCGGGGCCGCCGGCACCAGCTCGGTCCCCTTCTGCTACATCTGTTCTTACTACTCTCGGAGCCACCAGATGGCCGGTTTCTTCGG
>Ga0326727_10007984_pt1 | contig 27321 bp, 26 predicted proteins | sample MB2enrmetagenome_FD_207643 | JGI IMG/M metagenome (GOLD analysis project Ga0326727, IMG submission 207643) | Lab enriched peat soil microbial communities from McLean, Ithaca, NY, United States - MB29MY | ecosystem: Environmental > Terrestrial > Soil > Wetlands > Peat | place: USA: New York...
GTCAAACTTGACGTTATTGGCGGAGAAAACTAGCATGGGAATCCGGCCGGTGGTCGTAGCTCAGCCTGGTTAGAGCCCCAGATTGTGGATCTGGCTGTCGCGGGTTCAAATCCCGTCGACCACCCCATCCCTTCCCTTTCCACGTCAAGGTGTTTCTTCAGGCATATCATATGCAGTTTTGACAGGATATGCCTTCCGCAGGGCTCCTTGCCAAGTTGCGTTGCTCGGTTTTGGGCACCCACAGGCCCCGAAAGTAGCGAAAACGCCGACTATTCTCGGACAGGTATCGGGGTGTTTCCTCCCAGAAACGATTTGGCTGACTCGCGGCTGCGCAACAGTCCACAGCCGTTGCGCCGACGATGCGGGTCAAGTAGCGTGTGGTCGATGTGAACCCGCTCGAATGGTCGATCGCAGGTACGCTGCGAGCCGGTGGATTCACTCCGCGGTTCGAACGGATACGCTGCACGCTTCCCTTTCCTGGCCTTTGTTGCCTCGTACCGATCGAGTTGACGGATGCGCTCGCAAAACCACTGATAGCTGGGCCGACCGTGCCCGGCTGCCACGCACTCGTCCCGGAATCGAACGTAGACGGGAAGCCGCCCCTTCTGCTTGAAGGTGAGGAAATCGTCCGCGATCACATTGGCTGCAAGACTGTAAACCTCTGGCGGGAACCGGTCTGTTCGGTTTCCGCGCAACCTGACCTTGGGCAAGAGCCCGAGGAATCCACAGCCGTGAAGATTTTCGGCGTCGCGATAGTCCCTTTTCCAGCGATCAAGTGTCCGCAGCGTGACGCCAGCAACTGCCGGGTTTCCACCCTGAACAGCCCTGAGTCTTCTGAGGGCCTCCGCCAGTTCCTCCGGCGTCGCCGCTAGTGCCGCTGCGGCCAGTTTCGGATTCGTCATCGGCGAGGTGCCGTTCAATTGGGTGATATCACCGCGTGCAAGCCGGCGCGCTTGGCTAAATTGGTGACCGAACTCGTCGTCAGGCCATATCGTTCTGCGATCTTTGCCGTGGTCTCAGTGCCTGCGCGGTACATCGACAGCAAAGCTTCCACCTCTGTCGCAGATAACCTGTGTCGTTTTCCGTTGGTGGCTGCGAGATTCTTCTCGCCCTCTTCCAGTTTTTGGTGTTCAATCTTACCGTTGCAGCGAACTTGATTTTTCATGAACGTACAGTAAAGTACAGTTTCTGACAGTGCAAGGAAATTCTGGACAAAAAACGACTGCTTTGAACAGAATCGAACGCTTGCGGGTTCATACTGGAGCTAGTTGGTCTGAAATCGCGCAAATGCTTGATATGTCGAGAACTACGCTCCATCTCATCCGAAAAGGGAGCGAAGAATTGGATGAACGAACCCTATTGCTACTGGAGCAGGCCGAGATTAACGCAGGCCTCCGTAAACCTCCCGGCGACAAAAGGGGAATCCTGCGGCTGCTGCAGGTCGTGCCGGCTGACCAACTTCAGATACGGGAGTCTGATCACGATAAGCGCGTGGTTGAGGTAGAAGTTGAGTTCAGGCGAGGTTCCACGCCTGAAGGCTTAACCAACAAGGTGCCCGTCAGCGCTCCGGACGCTTCGGTCGCCGCCAAGCTTCTGGTGGATCTTCTGACGGAAGAAGATTACGAGGGCTTCGTCCAACATTGCCTGCCGCCCCGGTTCGCGTCGAAAGAGTTCCTCAACAAGTTGGAACCCGCCAGTTTTTTGCGGCTCCTGGATGCGGCCGTCACGATGTCGCTCGGCGCGAACTGGCGTGAAAGGGTGCGGACCCTCGCCGAAGAGTCGGGCATTTTAAAAACGCCAGAGTCGAGTGAGCAGGGTTAGTTTCACTCGATGTTCGATGCTCATTGTCAGCTGGTCACTTTCTCTCAGATCAGCTTTTTCGAGGTTGATTTCGATTATTGATTAGAGGGCAACTGTAAACGGCGCTTGAAAAGTGCGGCGGGGGGTCATGGGTGTGACCGGGTGGTTGGAAAAGGCGGTGCCTCCATTAACCATGAAGCATGTATCAAGATATGGAACAATGGAGCGAGATACGCAGACGGGTATTGGTGGAAGGGGTGAGCCGGCGGCAGATACTCCGGGAGACGGGGATGCACTGGCGGACTTTGAAGAAGATGCTGGCGCACAGCCAGCCGCCGGGTTATCGGCAGCAGCAACCCCGGCGCAAGACCAAGCTGGGGCCTTATCTGGAACGGGTGGAACAGATTGTCCGGGAGGATCGGACGCAGCCGCGCAAGCAGCGGCACACGGCCAAACGGATCTGGGAACGGTTGCGAAGCGAAGGCTTCAGTGGGGGATACACGTTGGTCAAGAAGACGGTGCGGGAACTGACACAAAAACAGCAGGAGGTGTTTGTGCCGTTGGTGCATCGGCCCGGGGAGGCGCAGGTGGATTTTGGAGAGGCCCTGGTCAAGGTCAACGGCCGGTTGGGCAAGGTGGCGTTTTTCGTGATGGCGCTGCCTTACAGCGACGCGGCGTTCGTGATGGCCTTCGAGCGGGAATGCACGGAGACGTTTTGGGAGGGGCACGCGCAGGCCTTCGAGTTTTTCAACGGGGTGCCCCGCCGGATCACGTATGACAACAGCAAGGTGGCGGTCAGCCAGATCCTGGGCAAGGAGCGGCGGCTGACGCGGGGCTTTCTCCAACTCAAAAGTCATTACCTGTTCGACCATCACTTCTGCCGGGTGGCGCGCGGCAACGAAAAGGGCGTGGTGGAGGGTTTGGTGAAGTTCACGCGGCTGAACTTCTTTGTGCCGGTGCCGCAGGTGCGGGACCTGGCCCAACTCAACGATCAGTTGCGCCAGCGCTGCGCGGAGGATCGGCAACGGCGCTTGCGCGGACAGAGTGGTCCCAAGGCGCAATTGCTCTTGGAAGACCAAAAGGCGTTCCTGCCGTTGCCGGCCACGCGATTCGAGGCCTGCCGGAAAGTCTCGACGACGGCCAGCAGCCTGTCGCTGGTGCGGTTTGATCGGAACGATTATTCGGTGCCGGTGCGCTGGGCGCATCATCCCATCGTGGTCAAGGGGGATTATCGGGAGGTGGTGTTGTGCGGCGGGGGTCAGGAGATCGCCCGGCATCAGCGGATTTGGGAGGCCGAACAGGTCCGGTTTGAACCGTTGCACTATCTGGCGTTGCTGGAGACCAAGCCCGGGGCGCTGGATCACGCGCGGCCGCTGGCGGGCTGGACGTTGCCGGAATGTTTTGCATTGTTGCGCCGGCGGCTGGAAGCCGAACGGGACGGCGAAGGCACCCGCGAATACATCCGGGTGTTGCGCCTGTTGGAAAAACATCCGCTGGGCCGCCTGCGGCGGGCGGTGGAAAAGGGGCTGGCGGTGGGGGCGATTACTCGGGATGCCATCGCCCAGTTCCTGTATCCGCACCAAGACTGGCGCGCCACACTGTTCTCCTTGGACGGCCATCCTCATCTGCGCGCGGTGCGCGTGGCGGTGCCCAATCTGGCCGGCTATCGCGAACTTGTGGGAGGTGCGGCATGAACCAGAAACCCTCTGTGCTGTTGCTGGAACATCATTTGAAAGCGCTCAAGCTGCCGACCTTCCTGCGCGATTATGCCAGCGTCGGGGCCGTCTGCGGTCAGGAAAGGGCCGATTATCCGACCTACCTGTTGCGCCTGGCCGAACGGGAGTTGATTGATCGGGAACGCCGCGCCACCGAGCGGCGGATCCGGGAAGCGGCCTTTCCGGTGCTCAAAACCATCGAGACGTTCGCCTTTGCCGCCCAGCCTTCCATCAACGAACCGTTGATGCGGGAACTTCTGCGTGGTGAATACATCGGCAAACGGGAGAACATCCTGCTGGTCGGCAATCCGGGCACCGGCAAAACGCATCTGGCCAGCGCCTTGGGCTTCGCCGCCTGCACCCAGGGCAAGCGCGTGCGCTTCACGACCACCACCGGCCTGGTGACCCAGTTGCTCGAACAACGCGACAACAAAACCCTCCAACGCCTCCACAAACAGTTGGAACGGCTGGACGTCATCATCCTGGATGAACTCGGTTACGTCCCGTTCTCCAAAGCCGGGGCCGAACTGCTGTTCGACGTGGTCAGCCGGGCCTATGAACGCACGAGTTTAATCGTCACGACCAATCTGCCCTTTGAGCAGTGGACCGAGGTGCTGGGCAGTGAACGGCTGGCTGAGAAAGAACTCCTGGCGTATCTGGTCGCGCACAATCTGGTCCGCTGTGGGATGGCCGAGGCGGTGGCCCGTCAGCAGGTGGAGATGGAGCGGCTCAGTTTCAAGGGAAGCCTCGATGCGCTCCGGCAGTACAGCGCTGCTATTGCTCAGGCGCCCAACCGAAAACTGCGCCGCCAGTTGTGGGAAGATTTGTTGCTCAACCTGGCTCGGGACTTAGTTCCCCGTAGACCCAATCGTCGCGAGCCCCGCGCCGTCAAACACCGACCCAAAGCCTATCCTTTGCTCAATCAGCCACGCCGCCGCTTCATCGAGATCTCCCACCGCAGCCGCTACTGGAAAGGCCGACCCCGCAATTATCGAGGCCTTAATTAAGGGCCATTCGTGACTGACCCTGTTTGGAGTTAGCGTTGCTGCAGACGGTAGAATGCAGATGCTGATGGTGGATTGGCGTCAATAAAACTGAATAAACCGTTGGTGGTCGGATTGCCCACGGTTAAAACCGTGTAGGTGGCAAAATCCACTCGGGTCGAGCGTTGCAGTTCAAACCGGGAATTCGGAAGGCCGGCAAAACTGACCGTAATCTGGCCGGCAAAGCAACTGATGGGCAAAACGGACTGAGGGTAGAGGTTGGTACTGTTGACGCCGACAACCGACAAGCTTTGGGCGCGATTCTCTGCCGCTGAACCCGGAACGAAGGAAACATCGTCGAGCGGGGCATAGACTTCGAGACTCGCCTGTTGGAGCGCCCCTTGAAATTGCGCTTGCACCTCCTCGGCCAGGAGCACGGAACGATGGACGAACCAATTTTGGTAATCGGTCAAGGCGGGTGATTCCGGGCGAGAGGCGGCGCTGCCATGGCCACCCAAGACGAAGCCTACGGGGGTCAGTTGCTCGGTGGCCGTGCCCGCCAGTACGGCATCGACGTAGAACCAAGTCTGGGTCCGCACATATTGGTGAGTGACGACGACGTCGTGCCAGAGCCCATCGGCGGCCCCCACTCCAGAGTTGACCACTTGGCCGCTGGAGGCGACATAAGCGAGACCCGACGGCATGATTTCGACGGTTGGATGCACTGTGGAGTCAGGCAAGGTAACCGAAGCCACCGTCCCCGTGGTGGCCGAACGCAGGCGGAATGATACCGAGAAGCAATGGACCGTTGAAGCCGGAGTGAAACTGAGCGGCGCAGGTTGCCCCGGCCCGGCCAGAACTCGCAAAAATCGACCGCTCGTGCTCATCTGCGGCGTCGGCTTGCCGGCCATCAACGCGTCAAACACGCTGGGGACGAAGCACAGGAACATCTCGTAGTGACCGGCGTCATTGGGATGCATGGTGTCGCCGCCGTATAAATTGGTCGGCCAGTGTGCCTGTCCATCGTCGGTCGCCCCGAGGAAATTGACGCTCGGCACGTTAAGGGTATTCAGCAGCAGGTCCATCCTCTTGAGGTAACCATATTCGTTGGTGGTGTAGGTGTTGCGAGGATAGCCGCCCCCAACCAGCGGCAGGAGGTTGTTGGCGCGTGACATCGCGATCAGGTTAGTGATTCCGGTGTAGAACTGGTCGAAAATGGCCTGCGGATTCGGCGCGCCGGGAAGGCCTTCGTTGCCCAGTGATAGACCGATGAACACTTCATCGGCACCGACGGGCACCTCGTCGCGGTAGAAGCGCGCAATCACCTTGGCAGTGGTGTCACCGCCGATGGATTGATTGACGACGAGCCAATTGTTCGTGGCGAGGGCCTTGGTCAAATTCGCTCCGTATGAACCTGCATAAGACCCGTTGATCAAAAGATTGGAGTAAAGGCCCCAGCCATTATACCCTTCGGCAACAGAGGAACCGACAATAGACAGGCGGCGGCTGGTTTCCACGGCCAGAACGGCATTGTCAAACACGGCGCGCTGCGAACTGCCCGTCGTCCGCAGCGAGTTGGTGTAGAAAATGATCGGACGAACGTAGGCGATCCCCGGCGACGCCGTGGCGGTCATCGAGTAATCTCTGTAGTTTGTGGTGCCGGTGGTGCCGATGTTCGAGGTGAACATGGTGACAAACTGTTGGGTGAGGACGGTGGCATTGTCATTGGCGAGGAACTGGACGCCGAATTGGGCGTTGGCATTCCAGTTAGGATCACGGGCGGCTGAGACGGTAAAACGATATTTCACGCCGTTGGTGGCCGGACTGCCGGGCCAGAATACCCCGCCCGCATTGCCGTTTGTTCCGCTGAAAAAGGTGGCTTGGCCGGGATTGCCATTCGGGGAATCGTTCAAGAACTGCTGTTGCCCGAAAGAGATCCAGCCATCTCCAAATACGCCGTCGCCGTTAAGATCCTGAAAGCCGGGATTGCCAATGAAGTTCCCATTGTAGCCCACGACGAGATTGTCGAAGTAAACCGCTCCGCAGCCACGCGAGGCTCCGGCAACCACCCCCAGCACAACGCCCTTAACGTCCTTCAAATTTGTCCCGTGGCTGGCGTTGGTAAATACGGCGTGGTTCGACAAGTCCACGGCAACATCCGTGCAAGGGTAGACCGCCGTACCACCCGGGATGATAAAGGTGCCCAGGACACCCCCAAGATGATCAAGGATTTGGAAAATCACGTCATCGGTCGAATTGCCGAACGCTCCCCCGTAGCTAAACGTGAAGGTATTGAAAGTTGACCAGTCCTGCGGGGAGGTGAAGGTGAGCACCAATGTGTTCGTGAACGGCGCGCTGGCCACCGAATACCACAACCTTAATGCCTGCGAGCCTTCGCACACGATATTGGTCTCCAGCCTGAACAGCCCGCTTCCGACGAAGTTGGACCAAACCAGATACAAGGCGGCGTTATTGCTGTACGATTCGAAATTATCGACCGAAATCAGGTTCTGAGCCCGACCGGCGCTGCCTTGAGAAAGCAGGGCTGCAGCCAGGAACGCCAGCAATCTGCGGCGCAAATTCATACAGCTCGATTAGCCAATTGGGCAATGGCCAGTCAATTTGTCTATCGATTTCGCAAGGTGGGCTGGACTTACGGTCAGAGCAGGCATTGAATCTTTTAGTCGGGCGTGCCGAGGCCGGCGGAATTCTCGGTCAAAACACCTTCCTTCAATGGATTTGTTTTCATGGGCTAATGATTACATAAGGCCCGCGCCCGCTATTTCGCTGCCTGGGAATGGGCTTCAACAAACCACAGCCACTTATCTATTCCGCGCGAGATTTCGGTGAACAGATCCGCCGTGTCGGCATCATCCAGTTCGTCCGCTTCATTGATCGTGTTGCGGGCTTCGTGTCCGAAGGTGGAGAGGGCTCGGGCAACTGCTTCGACGTGGGCAAGGCCGTCGGCAATCGTGAGCGGATACTCTTCGAGTTGCGAGCGCGACGCGGCCACGCGGGTCGTGCCCTCGGCGATGCCGCCTAGTTGCACGATGCGTTCGGCAATCATGTCCACGTAGGACTCCACGGCTTCGTCCACGTTGTCAAAGAGTTCATGCAGGCCGATAAAGCTCGGGCCTTTCACGTTCCAATGCGCCTGCTTCATCTGCGTCTGCAGATCCACGGCGGACGCCAGCCGCTGGTTCATGAGCGCGTTCAGTTCCGACCGGCGCTTTTCTGAGATGTCGTTCTTGGTTTCATACATTTTGGGTGCTTCTGCGACGTTAGCGATGGATGTTTTCATAAATTGATTCTTCCACGGTTGGTTGCCTGGGAAATTTATTTTATGTCCGGTGATGAAAACCGTGAACCCGGGTAAGTTTGCGTTCCGCGATCAATTCCTCCTCCGCCGCCAACCAATGCTGCACCTCGTGCCCGGGCAGCGAACCCTGGTTCGTATCATTGAAGTATGCCCTTCTGGCCACTTCGTCCGCTGATGGCGCAAAATCAATTCCGCTTTGGTTTAAGTCCGCAGCCGCAGTCGGCCGGGATGCACTGGCCGGTTTTTGGTTTTGGTCCAGGGAGAGTTTATTGTGTTTCATAAAGGGAGAATAACCTGTGCAACGGTGCGCCCGCTATGGGGTGTTCACCCTAACTGGTTTCCATGCTTCAAGCGTCCGCCAAGCCGGGAAGATAAATGACGGAGAACTTCCAACCGGTGTCCAGCGTCGCGGCGTCGATGCCAATCCGCCATCCGAGAAATCGGACCATCGGGAAAGGCGCAGGCACCTTCATCGCCCGGAAATACGATTGCAGCGGGAAGCGCTCACCTAGCCGCCGCCACCTGTGTGGTCAAAAAAGTCATGCAGCTTCCCGATAGTAGAATTTCACCAACCCTCCCAGGCGCTCACGTGTGTGGATCCGGCCAGACGATTCACCGATCCGGTCCGCCGGCGCGGGAAACAGAATCACGTTCCCCTTCCCTTGGTGGTTTCTTTCGCTGTGAAAATGGTGGGCGTAATGGGTGAGCACATGCCAGAGCGAGGCCACGCCGAATAAGATCATTTTCGACAGGAACTCCTCTTTCACCAACCGATTCCACCGCTCCAAATACGCGTTCAAGTTTGGACTTCGTGGCGGCAGCAGAATTCTAAAAAGCCACTGGGGGCTTTGACCCCAGACCCCAATCAACCTTGCTGTGTCCTTCTGCAGTTCCCAACGCTCACGAGTTCAAAAGGGTTAAAGCGTAAAAGAGCAAAAACTAAAGCCCCCTCACACAGCGAAACCCGATGCCGTTGTAGGCAATCGACGGGGCGTCGCTGATGCGAAAGGCGCAACGCGAGCCGTAGGCGTCGGCGCCCCAATAGCCGCCGCGCAAAACACGGTTGCTACCGGATGCCGGTCCGCGTGGATCACTACCTCCTGCATACGGCGTCCCACGCCAATCCCAGCACCACTCAAATACATTCCCAGCCGTGTCGTAAAGTCCATAACCGTTCGGCGCAAATGATCCCACCGGACTCGTGAAGGGAAACACACCGTCGTTGAAGGCTGCGTTGACGCCATTCGGTCCCAAATCGTAGCTATAGTCGACGGTGTCTCCATAGTAGTCGGCCTGACTTTCACTAATCGTATTGCCCCATGGAAACCGTTGCCCACTCAGCCCGCCCCGCGCCGCCTTCTCCCACTCCGCTTCTGTCGGCAGCCGGTAGCCATTGGCCGCCCAATTCGGATAGACCGCATCCGTATCCCCATTGGTATACACTTGCGTCAACCGCGCATCCGTATAATACACAGGAGTCAAACCAGCTTGCTGCGACCGCGCATTGCACCACTTCACAGTGTCATACCAATCCACCATCTGCACCGGATGGTTCGCCGCCTTGCCCTGACCAGCATTGTCAAAGCCATACCCGGCGCTCGTGGCCCAATTATAGACCGCCTGCCATTGACTGTAGCTCACCAGGTTCATGTCCATGTAAAACGCCGACGCACTTGCGGTGACGGTGGGGATGGCATCGCTCTCGCCATCCAAGGTGTCCCCCATCGTGAACACACCTGCCGGAATGAGCGCCATGCCTGCGGGCGGGTTGAAAGCCACGAGCAGGTTGGTGTTGACGCGATTAGTAGCGGGAATCTGGACATAGTCCACCCAATTGGTTCCGCCAGTCAGTGATGAGACGGTCTGGACGATATAGGTTGCGCCCGGCTGTGCGTTGCTCCAGACCATCGTGCCATCTGGCCGGAACGCAGTAATGGTGGTTGCCGCCGGACCAGAAATCCGGAAAAACCGACTCCCTTGGGCAGCGACTTGGTTAATGCCAGCGAGCAACGCCAGCACGATGAACAGGGAGTGAAGTCTGGTATTCATGAAGAATACTGGTTCAGTGTTCCTCACTCAGATTACGATCTGAATTATGGTTCCTTTTACGCCTCCAGCATTGGAAATTCAACTCGAAAATCGCCTCTTTGAAAGATATCAGCTAGACGTTCGCATGGAGGAAATGCGCACCGGCGAGGATGCTAAAGCGGAGGCGTTGGACACGGTGGCTATGGAGCCGAGGGAAACCGGATAGACTGCTGACCTGCGCATGGCGGATTCATGATTCAGGCCTCGGCGGAGGCGTGAATTCTCAATCCGCCATGCACAGGTTGATCCAGCCGGCCGAACAAATCATGAAGCATTGAAGAACATTCACTCCCGCATTATGGAGTTTTGGGCGCGGCGCGGCCAGTGTTTCTGCACTGGCGTGGGACATTTACTTGGACGGAAGAGCCGGATTTTCGAGAGCGCGCCCTCAGACGCGAGTTCTCGGACAGTACGCGGTCATTTTATCAACGGCCGATTGAGTTACGGCCGGACTTGCACCCGGAACAAGTGGGAACCGCGGCTGAGGTTCGTTTCCGAATACGACATTGGACTGCTTGAAGCCTGAACCCAATCACTGAGCGGCACCCAGGGGGCGTGGTTGGTCAGACCCTGGACTTGATAAACCCGACCCGGAATGGCGGCCCATTGCAGTTGGAAGAGCCGGTTGCTTTGGACTGTGGCAGAGAGGATGACGAATTTGGAAGCCGGATTGGTCGGATTGGTGCCGGCGATGAACTTGGCGTAATCCGACATCCCGTTTCCATCCGTGTCGGTGAACTGCGTCCGGTTGGTGGTGACCGAACCGAAGTAATACTTTTCCCAGGCATCCGAAATGCCGTTGTGATTCACGTCAATAAAGCTGTAGTTGCCGGTGAAATTCAACGTTCCGCAGGCGGCCAGGGTGTTCGACTGGGCAACCGGTGTTTGGTAAAATGCCACATCACTGAATTGCACGGTGTACGAGCCGGGTGGCGCGTTGCTGACGGTGGTCGTGAGCGCCGTGCCGGACTGGTTCACCGGTCCGGTGAGGGTGAAGATCCCCTGGCCGAGATTTTTCGAAATGACAATCGTCCCGCCCGCCCCCGCCGACACTCCCGTAATGCCGATGTCATCCACGAGCCAACCATAGGTCGGGCTGCCGATGGAGACTCCCGCGTAATCCCACACCACCTGGATGGTGTTCCCGACGTAGGGTGTCAGATCCACGGTTTCCTGCTCCCAATCCGTGGCCTGGTCCCCGCTGAAATCCACGAGCACAGGCAGAGAGGAGAGCGCCGCACTGCTGTTCGTGCTGATCAGCACCTGTCCCTGCTCGAGTCCGGTGCTGAAATCGAAACAATCCCAGAATGTGAGGGTTGCCTGGCTCAGGCCGGAAAGATCAATCACGGGGCTCAAAAGGAAGCTGCTTGCCAACAAGGGAATTTGCTGCCCGTCGAGATCGCTCCCCCACGCGTTCGTCCCCGAATGCGCGCTGGTCTGGAGACCGTTGTTGGGTGTGCCCAGCATCCAATTAATGTCCGAGCCATAGGTCGGGTCGGGGACGACGGTCCAGCCGGCAGCGCCACTTTCCAGGTCGTCGAACCATGGGGGCTGGGGCGCCCGTTGAGTGGTAAACGTGTAGAGGGCGCCGTGGTTGTCATCCATGGTCGTGTTGCCGGCCTCATCACGACTGACCACCTGGTAATAATAATTCCGATTCGCCAGCAGGCCGCTGACCGTGAGGGCGTGATTGGTCACCAACAACCCGGCGTAGGCCGTCTGGTCCAGCAGAATGGATTCGCCGTATTGCACCAGTGAATCGGCCGGTTTCGAGGTATTCCAGCTCACCACGGCGTTCCCAATGCCGGTGACCGCCGCAACCTGGCTGATGATGGGCGCCACCGTATCCACCGTCGCCGTGGCGAGCACGTTGCTGGCGTTCGAGGTGTCAAAGTATTTTGCGGTGATGGTGTCCCCGTTGCGCACGAGCAATTGATTAGTCGCGATCGAGTTCGTGGCCACCAGCGTGATGAAACCCCGGAATAGTCCAGCATGAGTTGTTTCTTCGAGTGTCACGGTAACCCGGTTGGTCGATGAACTGGTCGAGAACGTGGCTTGTGTCTGGCCTGTCCCCGCCAGGTCCGAGTCGCCCACCTCCACCGTGACCTGGTCCGGCGCCGTATAAACCGAGCTATCGAGGAAAATGGTCCCCACACCGTTTGCCCCCGGCGCAAGAAAGTTGAGAATGTTCCGCAGGAGAACCACCTCGTTATCGGGCGGCGTTCCGGTCGCCGGCACGGTATCCAGCGGAAAGGAAAGAAAAACGACACGACCAGGGCTGTCCAGTCCGATCCGCGGGTAGCTCATCCCGCACGGCTTTCCTGAAGCCGACTCGAAAACGATCGCGGTGGCATTGGTGGCGGGCGTAAACGTATCGGAGAAATCCGGTCCATAAACCGTCCCGTCGCCCAAATCGAAGACGGGATAGGAGCTGTAATCCAACGTCATGTTCATGCTGCTCGAGATGGGGTCGCCTGCCGCGCCCACGATGGCCGGCACGCCAAAATCTTCGTCGCAATCTTGGCAGGGCGAGGGCGGATCGGGGTTTTGTTTGAACCCGGCCACCTGCAACACGTCCCGGCGGAACGGTACATCGCCCAACTGGCTCAGGATGCCCATCGAGGCCATGAAGAAGGAGCCGCCGGCATTCAGGTAGGTCTGGATCATGAATTGTTGATCCGCAGTGAGCGTGTTGTTGGTCCCTGTGTAATTGATGATGTCATCGGTCGTGCGCCAAATCACCACGGGGAACGGCTGCAGTTCGGAAAGCTGCGGATAACCCCGTTGGTTCACCTTCCAGAAACCGTAGCTGAATCCCGCCGCGGTCAGCGTATTGGTGTAGGTGCTGTCGGGAATGATCGTCGAACCGTCCGCCTCCTCGCCCGCCGTATCGTAATCATCCACCAGCAGGACCGTCGGGGTCGCCACTCCGACGAAACTGTACCAAGCCCCGGAGTTGTTGTTCGTGCCCAAATTCCCCGCCGCATCCGCCGAGCTCATGTAAAAATAATACGTTTTCCCCGGAACCAGCCGGCCCAGCATGATCGAATGACTGGTCACCAGCGCGGAGTTGGTTGTCGCCAGGCTGAAAGTCAGGTTGGTGCCGTAGCGAATGATGGAATTGGCCGGCTCGCTTGTCTGCCAGGTGATAGTGATGACGCCGACATCAATCGTCACCGCAACACCGGTCAACTCGGGCGAAACGAGATCAGCCACAGCCGTGGCCATCCGCGGGTTTCCGGAGCTGTCAACATAGTCCGCTTCGATGGCATCGCCGTTGTGAATCTCCAGCTTTCCGTCCACGGCGGCAGGACCGACCACCGTCGCCACCGCCCCGGTGAATGCGCCATAGCCTCCGGTGGCGTGCAGAACATAGGTTTCCCCGGCCAGCTCGGTCGTGCTTTTCACGAGCAGGTTCACCGAACTGTTTGCGGCCCGGGCCGGATCGATCACCTCGATCTGCATGACGCCCGGCGCGGTGTAATTCGTGCGGTCGAACAAGATGAACCCGCCGTTGGGCCGCGCGAGGTCGCCGGAAGCGACCAACGCGAAATCCTGGTCAATGGCTGCCGTGTCCAGGCGCGCATCCTCCACGACGTTGCGAGCGCGAACCCGCACCAGATAATCACCCGGCAAAGGTTGGGCCAGATGCACCGCTTCCACGTTGTTCAGGTTGTCCGGAGATGGCGCGTTCGGCACCGATTCGCCGCCCGAGAACTGGTTGCCCCGGTACAGGGTTCCATCCGGGCCGACGACTTCCAGGTCCAGATCGTTCACCAGCGCCGGAATCGCCCCGGGAAATCCCGGCACGTCCGTGTAAGCCAGAGTGATCTTCAGCGGCTCATCCGAACTCCGCACCAGTGCGTGCTGGGTATAAACCTGGCCGCTGGTCAGCAACACTGACTGGTCCAGATACTGATAGTAGCGCGGGGCGCTGTTGAGGTTGGTCACGATAATGTTGGTTAGGTTGACGCGACCCCAGCCTTCGTCGTTGTTGGGAATCGGGCCGGGGCCTCCGTTGGACTCATCCAGCTCATCGGCCGAATTGATCAAAGCCGCCTTGACCAGCGCCGGCGAAGGCACCGCATTGGTGTGCAAACTTTTGTAATACTGTACAAAAACCGCTGCTGCACCGGCGACAAACTGCCCGGACATGCTCGTCCCACCCATGTACACGTAGTAATCGTCGATCGTCGTCCAGGCGATCGCCGATTCGTCCAGCGCTGCGAAGGATGCCAGCGATGCGATCCACGTTCCCGGCGCCACCAGGTCCGGTTTGATGCGGCCATCTTCGCAGGGACCACGGCTCGAAAAATCAGCCATCGTGTCCGGGCCGTCGTCGTAAAGTCCGTAGGTCTGCGACATCGTGCCCGAAACATTTTCAGAGGCACCGGTGGCGATCACGTTCTTGCCCGTGGCCGGGCTGTCCATCGTCTCGGAGTCAGGTCCGGCATTACCCGCAGAAAACTCGAGGATGTAAGGTTGGTCGCCGGGAGTTGAGGCGTCCGCGTCCCGCACCAGTTCATCAAATTGCGCGGCGTCAATATCGTACTCGCCTTGGACATCATTGCCCCAACTGTTTCCGCCGATCTGAGCTCCGGCGCGCACGGCATCCCGCGTGAGGTCCCCATCAGCCGGCGCCGGGCTGACTTCGTTCGCGTCAGCGTCAAAGATGCGCTCGATGAACAGGCTGGCGCCCGATGCGACGCCCAGACCATAGAAGGCCCCGGTGTCCGGATCGGTTTCGCCCGTGGCGGCGTTGCCAGCGACGATGCCGGCACAGTGCGTGCCGTGACCGTACTCGTCCGAACCGTCCGTCAGGTCGCCGTAATATTTGAAACCCGTCACCCGTCCCCTTAAATCCGGATGCATCGTGTTCGTATCCCCCGTGTCGAGTCCGGTGTCCGCCAAACACACCGTCACTCCCGCCCCGCCGAAGCCGAGTTGCTGGGTGACCGTGGGCGTCCCGACGTTGCCGTCGTCACCGCCCACAAGCTTCGAAGCGGCCTCATCAACTAGCTTCCGCCTGGGCGCCCGCTCGATCCAGAGAACCGAGCTGGATTGTGCCAGCTCCTCCAAGCGGGCGGGATCCAAATTGCCCCGCAATATGGTGCCCTGACGCAGGCGGCTCTCATGCTGGACGGCCGAAAGCAGGGAGCGCACCCCGGCGACCTCCGCCGATTTGGCGCTTGGCGAAAGCAAAATGTTTACGGTGACGAGTTGGTTTGGTTGTAACGTAGTGCGAGCCGCAACGGGCAGGTTGGGATGAATTTTGTAAGCCGGGCGGTAAGGTCCCACCCAGCGCACGTAACTCAGTGTTCCGACCTTGTCCGGAGACACGTTGTTGAACCGGGCGATGAAAGCGTCTTCGGGCACATATTTGAGGAGTTCAACGCCCAGCGTGTGCAACTCCACCCGTTCGGCCGGTGGCAACGCATTTTCGAACTGGACCAGGAAAAGGCCGGAAGCGGGAGCCTGGACCGACAAGCCCTGTGCTTGAAACTGCGCGCCAGGAGCCAGTTTCACCGCCGGTGTTGTGGTGATTGTTTCACTGCGCAACCGGATTTGTTTGGTCTGGCCGACAGCGTCAAAATGCAGGAGGACCAAACCCGCGACGAGCAGAGTACCGCACGTTCGCGACAAACTCCAGAGCTTCACCCGGCAACGATAAGCTCTCAACGGGCATTGAGCAAGTCAGCTTAGCAAAAGTGGAGTCGCCGACCAATGAAGCGGAGGGGGCGGAGGGGGACTGGGTGCGGTCCCCCGCAGAATGCGCTGGTTTTATGCGTGGATGAGAAGAGTCAGATCCAGGCTTTGGAACGCAGTCAGCCCATCTTTCCCCTTTCGGTCAATCAACCTGTGCATGAGTCAGTTGGAAAAAAGACAGTTAAACTAAGTTTCCTCGCTGCTTACCTTACACTCTTAGTTGGTTGGAGCCAGCCCGCGGGTTTGACGCCGGAGAGACCGCGAATTGAATCCCGTCAGGACTGGCTGTTGGTGCTCGCCGCAGCACGGTTGCGGCGCCAGGAACGCACACCCGCGGCGCCGAACGTCAGCGCGCCTAAAGCTAACAGGCTTATCGAGCCCGGTTCAGGCACCGCGCCTGTGGGGATCTGGGCCCCTGTGTTATCATACGCCCATCCGGAAATAGTCAGTTGCGGGAAATCGTTCCCGGTAATCAGGTTACCGTTGGAGAGACTGATCTGCACCCAACCGTAGCGCATCGGACTGCCGGCCTGAGAGCTGTCTTTGAATTCGAAGGCCAGATATGTCGAGCCAAAACTGTCCGGAGAATGAACCGTCGACTGTGCCGTCGCTATTTGAGCGCGGCTCGTCATGGCAGCGCTGATCTGCCCCCACAACATTCCCTGGGGAACCAGCGCGAGTTTCAATTCAACGTAGCCGCCGCCCCTTTTGCCTGCGGTAACGGAGCGAACCGAAGTGACAGAAAAGGAACCAGCCCGATGCGCTTGGAAGCCCAATTGGGCATCGCCTGGCAGGTTGTTTATGATGAAAGATGGGGTGCCCGCCCAGCTCACAGTGGAACCCTGATTGTTGAAGATGATGTCGGCATTACTTGTTTGCGGCATCGCCGCGGCGCCGGTGGCCAGCGCCAGCAATGGTAGCAGTTTGGCTGTATCGCCAGGGTTGTCCTGCAAAGTCGCCTTTACAGTCTTCATGGAATCACATTTTTGGGTTTTACCGTCCACCACTTCCGACTCGCGCGCATTTTCCTTTGAACTCCGGTGCTGTCAAGCCCAAAGCGTAAATTGTGAAGCTCGCGTCAAAAAGCGGGGCGGAAGCCCGGCTGTAGCGTTGGCCCTGTAGGCCAAACTTTTTGACGTGGATTCGCCAAAGCGCCTCAACTTCGACCTCATCGATACGGCTCAGCGAAATCCACCGGACTTCAATTGTTTGAGGCGTTCGGATGCCAGTCGGTGTTGAGGCGACTCCGGAATGCCGTTGGAAAGGTATTGTTGATAATACTGGATCGCGGCGTTGGTATCGTGTTGACGCCAAGCGATGCCTCCCAACCCGAACACGGCCGGTTGCGAATGGGTGGAGGTTTGAAGCAATTGCTCGTAATCACTGCGCGCGGCGTCAAGTTGGCCTGCTGCCAGGCTCGCGGCGGCCCGATGCAACCGCACTTCTTCGTCGGCCGGAGTGACGGCCAGCACCCGGGTCAACGTGGCCACGGCCGCGTCGTATTGCGAAAGCTGCAGTAGGGCGAACCCTTTCTTCGCAAGCAACCCCGTCTGATTCGGATCCCGCTTCAACAACTCATCGAGCAGCGTCATCGCTTCCATCCACTGCCCCGTTTCGGCATACAAATCCGCCGCGCCGGACACGACCTCGTCTTGCTTCCAGTATTTCCCAATGTAACTCTCGATACAGGTCGTAGCCTCATTCGTCCGTCCCAACCTGCGAAGCGCGGTCACGCTGCAGTCGAGCAAGTCCACCAACGCGCTCCCTTCCATCCGGTCGCTGAAAGCCTGGATGCGGTCGCTCAACTCCAAAGCTCGGTCAAACTCCCCAAGGCGAAGATAACTTCCGGCGAGCCACAGCTGCGGCGCCGGCCAGTCCGGCTCCAGTTCCGCACAACGGGCAAATGCCCTGGCCGCCTGGCGATCGTTCCCGCCCCGATACATGACGCGGCCGGTTCTGAGTAGAAACGTGGGTTCGTCCACTGGACCGCCGACGGTCAAAACTTCCGGCCAGTTGCCATATTTGACAAACAAATCATGAAATTGAGTCTCCACCGCTTTGGGGTCGAGGCGCGCCCTGTCCCCTTGGCGGTGATGCTGGTTGTAAAGGAGGTTGATCCGGCTTGCCAGGTTGCCGGGGTTGAGTTCGAGCGCCCGCTGGAACCACACCGCGGCGTCGGTCCACCGTCCCAGTCGCTGCAGCTCAACACCCCAATGGTTCAGGGACTTGGAATAAGCGGCGCCGAGCACCGACGCTGTCGGATTTTGCTCGGTGACGAATCGGAGAACAGCCCGCAGGGATTTAATCCATTCAGGTCGAGATTCGGACCTCGATTTCGTAAGCCGGGTCAGGTTTTCCAGGCTGTTCGACCACCGTTGCTGCCAAATCAGGTCGTTGGTTGCTACGACATCCTCGGCAAGTTTTTGGTTGAGCACATCCCCGGGTGGGCACAGCGCAAGGTGATGAATAAAACCATGCGGTTCATCCGCGAACGGTTCGCGCAAAAGCCCGGAACTAGGATGCAGGTAAACGACCGGTTCCTGCGCGGCGAACCGGCGAATCAGGTCCTGCATCTGGAATGGTCCCAACACTCCCAATGCGTTGGTTGGCGGGACTGCCGGCCATCGGGACTTGAATTGGTTGGCCATGACCCTGTGATATTGGGCCCATGGCAGCGAGAGGGTGTCCAAGAGGATGGGATCCTTATCCGGACGATGATTCCCCAGTTCGGCGCGCAGCAAAGTAAGTTGCCGTGTATCTTCACTCAGAACCACGCACTTGCCGGGCGGCAAATCGGCGTAGAGTTGCCGGGCAAACTCGCGGAGGGCTGGACCGTTGGTAGCGAGGATCGAATCGAGATTTCTGGCCAGCAAGGCCAAAGGCACGGCGGCCATCAAGGCTCCGACGGTGCAGACCGGAGCTCGGGCAAAGCGCCGCCCCGCGACGTTTCCGGAAGCAATCAACAAGAAGTACCCCGTGCAATAGCCCAATGTCAGCGCGGAGACGTAATAGAACATTAGCATCGGCGCTCTCAGACCCAAAAGCCGCGGGCTAAAAGCTGGGTCCAACGCAATCCATAGGGAAACGACCAGGAACAGGCCGTGCATCAGATGGCCCGTGGCTTTGGTGAGAAACACTCCCAGCCGCGTATCGTCGCTGAGTTGCACCGTATGCAACTTCCAGCGGATCGAGAGGATCAAGAACGACACTAAAGAAGCCAGCGTGAGGAGCATGAATGCCGGCGTCTGCAACGCAACCAACGCGTCCTTCTGAGAATTCAAATGTATTTTCAAAGTGGTCCAGAACCCGAGTTCGCCGTGGGCCAACAAGCCCTGAACGGCGGGCAGCAACAAGCACAAGCTAAGTCCGGCCGATCCCCATAAGGACATGCGCAGTATAAAACGACGGTCCAACGACTGGACCAGCCCATTGCTCCGCAAAACCGCGATTAAAAAGAGCGGCAGGTAACCCGCCATCGCCCAGTTGTTGGCGACGCCGGCGCCAAAGACCAACGCGCACCGGGAAAACCAGGCCTGATCCCGGCTGACGCCAAATTCCAGCAGGCAGTGGAGGACATAGGCAAACACCAGCAGATCGATTATCTCACCGCTCGCGGAGGTTGCGTGTTCCCAAAAACTCAGTTGCAGGCCGCAAACCATCGCGGCCAGCACCGGCGGCATCCAGGCCATGGGTGTGGAAAGAATCGAAGCCGGCTGGGCCGGGCGCAACGGATCATTTGGCGCCAGATCATGCGGCAGCAGCGCCACGGATCGCGTCAACAGCACCAGCACCAGACCCGCGCAAATCGCTGTGAAAAGGTTGAGAGCCAAGGGAATCGCCGGTTCAGGAAGCCAACGAAACGGATAGAGAAGGATGAGCGTGAGCGGTTGACTCAACTCCGGTCGCCAGGACCACCCGGAAATTCGCGTCACGATCCCAAGGTCGAACAGCGAAATCCACCGGTTCAGAGTAAGGCCATAGATCAGCAGCCCAACACCGCCCACAACCCAAGGCAGAATTACCGTCACCAACCGGCTCGCAACCGCTCCGTTTCGTTCGATGGCCATAGGCGGTTGCATTTGTAACGATGGCAGTCAGCTTAGCAAGAACTGTGTTCTAAAGACCTCGTGCCGAGTCACGGCAGAATCCTTCCCGTAGGGTCAAGAAACTCGAACGCCCCGATTAGCCGCCACTGATACCAGAGCTGAGTCAAATGTGCTGCTTAAGGTTGAGCGTTTTCTCGCAGACGCAGTCCTCAAAGGATCCGACCTCATCCGTGTTGACTCAGAAATTGCAGAGGCCGACATACTATTCCGCGCGGGTCGATTCAAAGAAACCACCTCGCTTTACCAAAGTACCAAAGCGAGTCTTGAGATTCTGTTGCAACGAGTCGAGTTAGAAGAGGTGCGCCAACGCGCTCGGGCACTGGCGGAGGCTGCGACTGCTGCGTATGCACGAAACGGCATTGCCAATCTGCGCACGGCTGTCGACCAACTTTGGCTTTTCGACCTGCCCACAACGCTCGTCGAAGGGTCGGATGAGGACTCTTTTCGCGCGCTCCCATCCCGCCCAACAGCAGGTGGCTCCCGGGATGGAAGGGGGCATGCTCCGCACAATAACTATGCCAATTATGCCGCCACTGATCCGCGTTCGCGCGCATTTCTCGCTTGAATCGGCGCTTCCATTCGCGGCGCGCCTTACGGTCCGGGAAGCCCTTCATCGCCTCGTAATACCCTTCTTTCGCGCGCCGGATGAATTCCTGCGCCGTCGATGGGGCGCCGGACACCGCTGACTTTTCTTCCGGCGAACGCGCCTCGGGCAGCATGATCGCCATCACCAGATAGAAGACCAACCCGGTGCCCCAAAGCATGGTCAAAAGAACGAAGGCAAGCCGCATGATCGCCAAAACCAAGATCGAACGGTTTTTGAAGGAGACGAGCAGGTCGGTGTATTGACCGGGAGAGCACCTGCTTCAGGCTGATGCGGTTCTGATCCGCTAATGTCGCATCCAGCGATGAACTTCTAAGCCTTCTCCGGCCTCTCGACCACCGCATACTGTGGCCTGACACCGTTTTCTCGGCTTATTTATTCACTTGTCGACATCGCCGTGCAAACAAAATGCAAAGACCTGCGCCGACCAGCAGCGTGAACGCCGAAGGTTCAGGGATCGTGCTGGTTATCCAGGGAACGAAGGCAGAGACTCGTCCGAAGCCACTGAGGTCACCATAACTGGCATTTGCACTACCACTCGTGGCAGCGACGAAGGAAATCACACCTGCCAAATAGGTCTGGGAGTCAATCGTAATGAAGACACCGCCACCACTGTCGCCCGGTGCCACACAGCCCTCCAGAGGCAATGGAGTTGCATCTCCGAAAACGTTGTCCGCTGTCGAGTGGGGATTATCAAAATCGGAGCCCAGCACCAGGGATGGATTGCCGAAGTCGCCGTCGATGACGTTTTGCATTGCCCGCTTCTGGTGATCGAGGGTTTGCCAGCCGGTGAGGCCCGTCCCCGTAAAGCCGAATCCGACAAACGTGCCGATTTGCCCGAATTCCGATGACCCGGTGTAGAGCGCTGCCGGAGGAATACCGGAGACCGATGAGCTCAGATGCACCAGGCCAAAGTCGTAACCGCCTATCGGATTGCTCGTATTGTATCCCGGATTACGAATGAGTTGGGTCGAAGCATAGGAAGACCCGTCTATTGTGAAAGTCCCGGAACTGGCGGCAACCAGCATGTGCGCGGCGGTCAGCACCCAATCCGGCGCGATGAGCGTGGCGCTGCCGGTGTAGCCCCAACTATTAACAAACGTTCCAACAGGATTGTAATCAGGGCTGGCGGCAAGGGTCAAATAGCTGCTGTCCGGCACATCATCTCGGATTGTAACACCCCAGGTTGAAGTTGGATGGAGGAACGGCGAACCAAGAATTCCGAGGAGCGCAATGAATCCGCCTTGGCACAATCTCATAGCTACAGTACTCCATAACAAACAGTGCTCGTCAAGCCTAGTCCAGTGTGAACGTTTCAGGGTGAACGGTTGGATGCCCTTACCGTATGGCTTGCCGAAATTGAACGTGGACTGTTGATACAACCACCTGGCGCTGGAGACGGAAGGGTTGGTTGGTGTCCGTGAATATTTGCAGCAGGCAGTACGTCACTGATCGGGGCCTGGCCGAGTTTTTGCGCAGGGCCGAATCAGGCGAGTTTGCTCAGGAATGCAAGACGCCACGGCGCAAGGGTTGAGTCAGACATCTTCATCATCCTCGGCATTGTTGCGCTGGCGCTCGGGTTAGCCACCTCGTTTTACGAACGCACCGCGCCGCGCTTGCGTGCCGCACCGGATTTGTCGCGCTGCCTCAGCATGGTCGCGGTCGCCTTTTGAATTAGAGCCGGAAGGTCCGCGCCGATCCCATCGGCAACACGCAACATGAGTTCCATCGTCGGATTGCGAAGCCTCCGCTCGACAAGGCTGAGCATGGATTCTGAAACTCCCGAACGCTGTGAGACCGCATAGTTGGAAAGCTTCCGGTGTTCCCGTTCCTGCCGCAAGAGGCGGACGATTTCATCACAAAGGGCTTGGTAATAAAGGATTTCGCGCACAGCGAAATGTTGCAGAAAAAGGGGCTTGACACATACTTTGCTATAGTCAAGTATAGGAACTGTGTATGAGGAGTTCAGCCGCGCAGCAAAATGGGCCTCTGAACGGGATGGAACCACCATGAACACCGGGCACAGAGCCGTCGGTACACCGGCACAAACCATTTCCAACTTTCGTCCCTGTGATTGCTCTTCCACCAACTAATCAGGTTGCCGCCGTAACCGCGTATATGAACAGCCTCCGAGTGAGTGCTGAATGTGGTTACCTGCGAGGGCAGGTTGACCGGCTCCAACACGAGGTGGACCTGCTGGAAATCGAACTTCTGATCTTTTTCGGGCTGCTGGTCGTAACCGTGGCCGCCCTGTTGATGTCGCTGGAGCGCAACCTTCGCATCGTGCGTCCGGGGACAAGGACCAGCACGGAATCTGAACTCCCGAGCGAAAGGGGAACAAACGAAGAACTGAAAGCCTTGAAGCGAAGCAACGCCAATCGTTGGTATGGCTTGATCGCCTTTTGGGCCGCATACAACGGCGGCATTTACTACATGTACGTCGCCTGCGCTCCTGATTGGCGGCGCGTTCTCTTCATAACCCTCCTCCTTCAGAGCTTTGTCGCCTTGGCTGCGTTCTGCGCCCTGTGGAAACCTCGATTCCGCATCCAAGGCCGCCCATTTCAGGACAGTGCCTGAAACAAATAAGAACAACAAAACCCACTGAGTGAAATATGAAACCCGTGAAACTAATCAACCGAAGCCTCGCCATCGTGCTGGCTTGTACGTTTGTGTTGCTTGGCCCGAACCAAGCGACACCGCAAGGCAACCAGCAGACTCAAGGAACTACCACCCAGAACCCACAACCGAAAGTGATTGCCCCGTGCATCGCAGCCGGAATCGCTATCGGCATCGGGGTTGCCGGAATTTACATCATTTACCGGATGTGCCAGCACCTTCCGCCGCCAAACCCGCCACCGCCACCCCCACCACCTGTGCCGCCCACCAATGCGCCACCCGCAACGAACTCGATCATACTCACGAGCTATGAGACCTGGGCAGCCTTCCAGTCTTTGTCCACGAGCCAACCGCTGAGTTCAACGAATTCCCCGAATACACCGTATTATTGGGTGCCTTCGATTTGGGCAAATGCGAACATCGCCATCACCAATTCGTGGGATGATGCGGCCAGCCTGTACGACATTGGCAGCCTCGGCTACACGGACACCAACGGCCCGTCACCCGCGCCGATTCTTTACTTCGCCACTGGCACCGTCAGCAACCTCGTGTCCTCAACCGACCTGACGACCTGGTCCAATTACACGTTTAGCGCGTGGATCAGCACCAACGGCATGGTGAGCGTCCTGTACGACGGAAGCGCGATTCCTGTGATAACGAACTACGGTGCAGGAAACCCAACGGGAGCGACTAATTTCATTCCTTTGGGAATCTGGGTCGCTAATGAGCCACAGAAGTTTTTCCGCATTCTTCAAACGCAATAGCCACGCGCCGTCAATCCTGTCGGCTCGCAACGCGTAAGGGCCGCTATGGTGGCAGACGGCCCTTGCGGTTTCTGGCCGATGTGAATAATAGTTTCATGCGATTGCATCTTGGAGCGATTCCCGAATCGGAAGGCTTTGCGCTGGACGAATCCTGGAAACCGCTGCGTGAGCCGGGGCCGGTCTTGATGCAGTGCTTTGCCCTCCCGTTAGGCATCGCCGCGTGCGGGGTGCTCGTGCTGCTCTGGATTCACTTAACACCCGTGGCCAAGACGCCAGATGTTTCTCCGATACTGCTCGGGGCTGTCATGGTGGCCATCTTTCCCGTTCACGAGATCATCCACGCGGCGGTGCATCCGGGAGCGGGAAAGTCGCCTAATTCCATTCTCGGACTGTGGCCGTCCCGATTGCTGTTCTACGCGCATTACAGCGGCGAGCTTTCGCGCAATCGGTTTATCACCGTCCTCGGAATGCCGCTGCTTGTGATTTCTGTTGTCCCCCTCCTGGTTGCGGTGCTGATTGGGCACGCCTCAGTTACGATTGCGTTTGCTTCAGCCTTTAACGCACTGGCTGCTGGCGGTGATATTTTTGCAATTTGCCTGTTGTTGTTCCAGGTGCCGGGCGCAGCCACTGTTCGCAATCACGGCTGGAAGACATACTGGAAAAAGAGCCATTAAGGGGTTTGGGTTGTTCCCTCTGATACTCCTGATGTGAGCCACGCCGGGCCAGAAAAATCAATGGCGACCATGCGCCCATTAATGCTTCGGTCGCGATGCGGTATCCTCTGCTAATATGAACTTCACCACCGAGGCCGCCCTCTACATCCTGCTGGATGATTGGGATAAGCAGAAGGCTGCTGAACAACAAGTGGCCGCGAAACGGCGGATGACTCAGGAAACCCGTCACGAACTCTCGACACGGCGGGAACTTGAGGAAGCCCGTCATGAACTGTGGTCGAAAGCAGAGCGGGAGCGCCATGAGCAGGTTCCGACGGCTCCGGGCAGCGATGATGATGAACCGTGCGGGGAGGCAGCACAGAACTTTATTGATGACTGGCCGTACCCGTTCTTTCCTGAATCGTTGCCCACCCGTCCGACGCCGGAGCCGTATTTTGCGCCGGACCCTGAAGATGAAACCGAGCGCAGCTATTTCGCGCCGGATTGATTAAGCGGGGATGCCGCTGACGAGATCGCTACCTGATCGACCTGGTCGAGCAATTGCGCGAGCGCGGCGTGGGATTCAGGTCCTTGGGCGACGGCGGCATCGACACCACCACAGCATCCGGTGAACTGATTTTCAATGTGTTTGCGAGTTTGGCGCAATTTGAGCGCCGCCTGATTGCGGAGCGCACCAAAGCGGGTTTGCAGTCTGCCCGTGCGCGTGGACGGCTCGGTGGACGAAAACCGATCTCCCCAAGCGACCCACGGGTTCAGACGGCAAAAAAGATGCACGCTGACAAGAGTATGTCAGTCGCGGAAATCTGCAAAACGCTGCGGATTTCGAGGCCCACGCAGTACCGGTACGTGGCGATGAAGTAAATCTGGCGCTACCAAATCGCGGCGGTTTGTTTAAACTATATTGACCCGTACAGAATTGTTTTTTAGTGTTGACGCATCGTGAAGAAAATCGTCATGGCGTTCCTGATCATGGCATCCGCTTCACTGGTGGGCGCGCAGACATTACAGACGCTCTGTTCATTCGACATCACCAATGGGGCGATTCCGAATGCCGCGCTGACGCTGGGGTCCGACGGCAATTTCTACGGCACGACTTCGGAAGGCGGAATGACTAATTCGACGTACACCGTTGGCATGGGAACGATTTTCCAAATCACAACCAATGGAACGTTGACTACGCTGGTTTCATTCAACAAAACCAATGGTGCAACTCCAGATGCCGGATTGACGCCTGCCGGTGACGGCAACTTCTACGGCACGACTTACTACGGAGGCACCAATGGCGGATATTGGAAAAGCATCGTTTGCCCAAACTGCGGCGGGCGGTGGAGCAGGCACTGGCCGTAGGAGCGATTACACGCGATGCGATTGCCCAGTTCCTCTTTCCCCGGGAAGACTGGCGCTTCACGGTGTTTTCGCTGGAAGGACATCCGCACTTGCGTCACGTGCGCGTGGCCGCTCCCGAGATTGGGCAATACCGGCAACTGCTGGGGGGTGTGCAATGAGCAAAGATCCCTCGGTCTTGTTGCTGGAACATCATCTCAAGGCGCTGAAGCTGCCGACACTGCTGCGCGACTATGCCAGCGTGGCGGCGGTCTGCGCCCAGGAACGGTGCGACTATCCCCAATACCTGCTGCGGCTGACGGAACGGGAGTTGATTGATCGGGAGCGGCGGGCGACCGAGCGCCGGATTAAGGAGGCCCAGTTCCCGGTCATCAAAACCATCGACAGTTTTGACTTCGGGGCGCAGCCATCAATCAACGAGCCGCTTGTCCGGGAGTTGTTGGGCTGTGAATATATCCCGAAGAAGGAAAACATCCTGCTGGTCGGCAATCCCGGCACCGGCAAGACGCACTTGGCCACCGCCCTGGGCTTTGCCGCGTGCAGCCAAGGCAAACGGGTGCGGTTTATGACCACCACCGCGCTGGTGACCCAGTTGCTGGAGCAGCGGGAGAACCGCACCTTGCAACGCCTCTACAAACACCTCCAACGGCAGCACGTGCTGATCCTCGATGAACTGGGGTATGTCCCATTCACGAAACCGGGGGCGGAGCTGCTCTTTGACGTGGTGGGCCGGGCTTACGAACAAACCAGCCTGATCGTGACGACCAATCTGCCCTTTGAACAGTGGACCGAAGTGCTGGGCAGCGAACGGTTGACCGGTGCGATGCTCGACCGGTTGACCCATCGCGTTCACATCCTGGAGGCCAACGGCCAAAGCTATCGGCTTCAGGACTCCAAACGACGACTCCGACGCAAGTAAACCAACCGCCGGGGGCGCGAGCTAAGGCTCGCAGCTCGCCCCCGGCTCGTTTTACCTCGAAGCCCGGGCGTTCTGACTTGACCATCCCTCCCAGAGTTGTTTACTACCCCCACGGGTGCCACACTATTGGACCGCCACCCGCTACAGTTTTCAACTGCCGTTCACAGCTGGACTTTGGCTTCGGGTGATTTGATAGAGGTCGCATCCGAAGGTTTTGACCCAATCAAGACCCAAATACCCTAAAGCTGTTTCTGTATGGGAGCAGTCGAATACTCAAAGAAGCTTTCAGGAAACATGATGCCGAACAAGAAAGGCACAATCCTGAGCGCAATTTTGGTGAGATTGACCGCCGAGCTTTGGCAAAATTGAGCGACAAAGATTTAGCTTTGTGGCAATCAAAGTACCCGCAGGACAGTCCACAATTTATCCTTGGGCAATTTGAATGGAATCGCAGACTCACCGCTGAACAAGTCATGGCCACATTGCATTCGGCACGGTGGTCGGCTTGGTTCGGCATAGCCGGTGTCGTAATCGGCCTGTTGCTTGGCAAGCTCTTAGAGCGTGTTTTGAAAATGGCGTCTGGAACATGAGTGGGTCACTAATGTTGTACAGGATTGGGTATGTGTCATAGATAGGATGGATGCAAACGCATCCTATCAGCTATCCAACCGATCTTACCGATG
>Ga0326727_10007985_pt1 | contig 27321 bp, 17 predicted proteins | sample MB2enrmetagenome_FD_207643 | JGI IMG/M metagenome (GOLD analysis project Ga0326727, IMG submission 207643) | Lab enriched peat soil microbial communities from McLean, Ithaca, NY, United States - MB29MY | ecosystem: Environmental > Terrestrial > Soil > Wetlands > Peat | place: USA: New York...
TCGCCGAGCAGATCTCCGAACGGCTGAGTCTGCCGGTTCCGGTGCTGCTGTTCCCGGAGGGCACGAGCACGGATGGAGCCGAGGTGCTGCGCTTCCACTCGCGGCTCATCGATCCGGCAACCACGGCAGGCGCGCCGATTACCGCGGCTGCGCTGCGTTACGTGATCGAAAGCGGCGTGGAAGAGCGCGAGCTCTGCTGGTACGGCGACGAGCCGTTCGCGACGCACCTGTGGAAGGTGCTGGGCGTGACCGGCTTCTCCGCCGAGCTTTGCTTCGGCGAGCCGCGGATCTATCCTCACCGGCGCGTGGCCGCCGACCGGACCCACGCGGAGATCACCGCCTGGCGCGAAGCGAACGCACTCGCAACCGAGAACGTGATGGCGGCGCAGTAGGCTCGGGCAAAAGCAAAGAACTGGTTGCATAAATCCGTGAGCCGGCTGAAAGACTCCTCCCAGGGGCTAAAGCCCCCTGACTTTATGCGTATTTTGCGGCACGACTGAAGTCGTGCCCTTTCACGGCGCCATTTACGCAACCAGTTCTAGCGCGTGCGGCGGATTTCTGCGAACTTCAAAGTTCGCCGTTCGCGGCTCCTCCCATCCCAACAATCAACGAAGACGATGGAATGCGCGTGGAGGCGGCAATCCAGCGCAAGACGCCTGGAGCGAGCGGCAGAACTGCGAAGGCCGCGGCCCGGCCGGCGCGCGTAACGGCAGCCTGTGACAGCCAGGTGGCGAGCGCCATCTGGCGGCTGATTTGCGCGCGAAGAGCGGCGGTGTAGTCGGCGGCGCTTTTGCCGCCGAGGAACATTTGTGCCGCGAGCGTAGCGCTGTGCAATGCGATGGACATGCCGTCGCCGGTAAACGAGGGGATCACCGCCACCTGGTCGCCAACGCACCAGAGGCCATGCGTATTTTCGGCAAGGTAGCCATAGGGGATGGGGGAGATGGCAAGCGGCCGGGGTGTGAGCGCTGCGGCGCCATCGAGAAGCGTGCGCAAGTGGCGATTGCCGCGGAGGATGAAGGCGAGGATTTGAGGCCAGCCTCCGAGCTTGCGCAAGACCCGGCGGCGTACGATGAGGCAGAGATTGGCGATGCCGTTCTCGACCAGAGAGATGCCGCCGTATCCGCCGGGGAAGAGATAGAGGCTCATGCGTTCGCTGAGAGCGAGGATTTGCGCGGGCGCAAGCCGCCAATGCAATTTGAAGCCGACGAAGCCGCTTTGTTTGGCGGGAGCGCGCGGATATCCGCGCAAATCGTGCTTGCCGGTGGCGAGGAAAAGAGTGGATGCGCGCAGAGATTGGCCGTCGCCAAGCTTAACCAGCCGCTCGTCACCGCGAGAAACAATCGCCTCGGCAGCAACGCCGCGCAAGACCTGGCAGCCGTTTTCTTCGGCGCGGCGGAGTAAAGCTGCATCCAGGACGCGGCGCGAGAGCGAGAGCGCCGGGAAGGGAAGTGCGGTCTCGATCAGCTTGTCGCCGGCCGAGAGGCTTACGGTGCGGATGAGAACAGCGCCGAGTTGACGCGGCGCAATGCCAACCTGATGGAGATAGGCGACGGCCTCGGCCGAGAGAAACTCGCCGCAGACCTTGTCGTGGGGTCCGTTTTCTCTTTCGATGAGCACAACGTTTCGACCCGCGGCGGCGAGGCGCAGGGCGGCCATGGCCCCGGCGGGTCCGCCGCCGATGACGAGATGATCGACAAGTTGATTGGGGGCGCGAATCCGGGCGGGGGATGCGGCGATCATTGCGGCTTGCTCCTCGCGACGCACAAGCGCGCGGGCTTGAATGGCCGAATGGAGACCGCGCCAGGGGCGAGGCCCGCGGAGGCGCAGATTGTTTCCCAATCCTGCCGGACGAAGGCGCGCGCGATGGACGCAGGGCTGTCGTACTGCACGAAGGGGTGCAGGTGCGCCAGTTTGGAGAAGAGGCGAAGAAAGTGGTAGGGAACGGCCGCGCGCGAGAGATCGTTGACGAACCAGCCGAGGGCGGCGTGGAGTTCCATCCACTCAAGGAAGCGAATCAGGTCCGGCTCGGCGAGGTGATGCGTGAAGAGCGAGCTGACCACGAGATGAACCGGCCGATCGGGCGCGTGGCGGAGGACGTCGGCGGCGATCCAGCGAATGGTGCTCTTGGGAGGGCTGGCTTCAGCGGCGATGGCAACGGCGTCGGGGTTGATGTCGAGGCCGGTTAGTTCGAGGGCGATGCCGCGCTTGAGAGCCCAGCGCTCGATGCGCCGCAATCCGTCGCCGTAACCGCAGCCCACGTCGAGGATGTGGATGGGCCACGCGGCGGACGCGGGCACGACGAGATCGAGCCAGTGGAGGACCGGGCGATAGCCCAGGAACCAGCGATTGAGCCGCGCAATGTCGCGAAGGCAGCCGCGCAACTCCTCTCGCGTGCAGGGCTCATCCATGAGTTCGGTGAGCTGAGCGCGCTGGCGGAGGTCGGGTGTGTGGTTCATGCGGAGAGGTGAAATTGCGACCCGGAACGAGGGCCTTCTTCTGGTCAGGCGCTGTTAAACGGCGTGAAAGATCATGGTCTCGGCCGTCACGCCGGGCCCGAAGGACATGGCGCAGCCCAGTTGCCCGGAGCGAGCGCGGCGCATGATGCGTTCCAGAACAAACATCACGGTTGCCGATGACATGTTGCCATAATTTGCAAGAATGATTCGCGAATCGGCAAGGGATTCGGGAGGCAGCGCCAAGCCCTGTTCGGCGGCGTCGAGAATGGTGCGGCCTCCGGGATGAATCGCCCAGAGATCGATGGACCTGGGATCCGCGCCGTGCACGATCTGGCTGCCGGCTGCCGCCAGGCCGCGGCGCAACTCGCCCGGAACCTGACCGGAGAGAATCATGTCGAAGCCCTGTTGGCCGATGCGCCAGGTGATGAGCTGATGGGTGTCGGGGAGGCGGACGGCGAGAAAACTGTCGATGGCAAGACCGGTTGGCTCCGCACTGACAAGGTAGGCCGCGCAGCCATCGGCAAAGACGGTGAAAGCGAGCAACTGCTCCAGGTCCTGGGTCTCCTGCATGTGCAGCGAGCAGAGTTCGAGGCTGAGGAGCAGCACTTTGGCGCCGGGCTGGGAGCGGACGATGTGCCGGGCTGACTTGAGCGCGTTGATAGCCGCGAAGCAGCCCATGAATCCGATCAAGGTGCGCTCGACCGAGGGGTCGAGCTGGAGGTGATCGACGGCCTCATAGTCGAGGCCCGGCGCGTAGAGCCCGGTGCACGTGGTTACGATGACGTGGGTGACGGCCTGGCGCTCGGCTTCGGAGAGGGCGAGTTTGTCGAGAGCGTCGCGCGCCAGCAGCGGCGCAAATTTCTCGAAGGCCTGCATGCGGGGAGCGGTCGCGGGAAAGCTGCCGCGCACGTAGAACTCATTCAAGTCGCGCACCGAGCCATCCGCAGTAATCACGGGCTTCAGGAACGTGTAGCGGTGGTCGATGGCCGCCGCCCGCGCCATGCGCCGGAAGAGATTTCTGAGCCTGCCTTCGGGGAGCGAATCTTCCACGAAGGCCTGGAAGGCCTGGTGCATATCGTGCGGAGGCACGGCCGTGGCGATGCGGTTGAGATAGGCAGTGATCATCATGCCGGTTTCAGGAGAAGTAATGAGCGAGAGCCCTCTGTGAACAGCATAACCTGCAAGATCGCGCGGGATTGTAACCGGGGTGTCACCGGATTGCAATTCATGAGCGCGGAGCAGAAAGAAAAAGAACGAATCTGTTTACAAAACATGGCGGCCCCAGGGATACGCGGGCCTCGGATGGCTTTTGACGGCGATGAAAGCCGCGCGTTAGAAGCGAAACAGATACGAAGCTTTGATGAAGATCTGGCGGCCGTCGTTGAGCATGGGGCCGGCGCGAGGGAGCGTGGTGTCGTTGGGATCGCAGGAGCCGTTGGGCAGGCGATTGCAAAGGCCGCGGTCGAGATTTTGCAGGTCGTCGCTGTAGCCGATATAGACTGCGGTGCCGGGATGCGGCAGCCAGGTGAGAAGCGCCTGCGAGGCGAACTCCTTGGAGCGCAGCAGCGAGGTCTCCGCGGGATTGGCGAGGGTGGAGTCGTATTCCGCAACCAGGCGCGCCGAAATCGAGCGGGTAAATTGGTAGTTCACCACGCTGCGCATGGTCTGGGCCTCGTAGACGAATGCGCCGTTTTGGACTGCGTGGTCGCGGTCGAGCAGGTAGGTGTTGTCGGCGGTGAGCTGCCTGACCGGCTGCACGGTGAAGAGCAGCTGTACGGTCTCCTGGTTGAGCAGTGAAGGAATCTGCCCCGTTACCGGGTTGTAATTCACGTTGCCGCTGCGCAGCGCCGTCAGGTTGAAGTTGAGTTGCGACCATGGCGCGCCACGCCACACAATCCCGCCGAAATTCTCAGTGAAATTTTTGAAATAGGTAAGGCCCGCGTAGTTGAGCGGGCTCACGGTATCGGAGTTGTCTCCGATGATGGGAGCGATGACGATATTGCGCGGCAGCAGCCAGAAAACATCGTAGGTGGAATAGTGAAAGACACGATCGCCCTGGTGATCGAAGGCGATGTTCTGGTTGGTTTCGAGGCCGAAGCTCTGATAGAAGCGGTTCTTGGGATACCACTGGTAGGTGGCGTGGGTCTGGTTGTTGCGGAAGTTGGAGGACTGGATAAAGCCCAACTGCGTTTGAAAACCGGTACTGGCGTCGAAGTAGTTCTCCTGCATATTGAAGGCGTGGCCGGAGCGCTGCAACTGGAAGGCGCTGGCGGGGCCGGCGGAGTAAGAAGGCGGCGTGCCGCTGTCCTCGTCTCCCATGGTGGAGCTTTCCACCATCTGTCCCCACGCAGTCCAATGCTTGTCAAAGCGGGCAGTGAAATCGATGCCGCCGATGCGGTTCCAACCCTGGCCGAACTCTTCGTCGGTGTACATGGCTCCCAGGCTCGATCCCTTGCCCAGATCCTCAGAGACGCGGCCCACCGCGACGGTGGCGTGTTTGCCGTAAAGCGGATCGCCGGGCGCGACGGCCTGGCCGGGCTGGCGATCGTCGGTGACAAAGAGTCCGAGATTGGTGTGGTCGATCTTTCCCGTGATGCGGATGCCGTACTCGGGATGCACGATGTTGCGCGTGTAGATGAGATTGATGGGCGTGATGAAGTAGTTGGCGTTCTCGAGGAAGAAGGGCCGCAGCTCGGGAAAGTAGACGGGGAAGCGTTGATCGACGGTGAATTGCGGCTGCTCGGACTCGATGTCGCTGAAGTCGGGGTTGATGGTGGCGTCGATCACGATGCTGTCTTTGAGGATGAGCTTGGCCTCGCCGCCGCCGGTGCCTTCAAGATGACGCGAGCTGAAGAAGGGGTTGGTGGGATCGATGTCGATGAAGTTGCGCTCGTTTTGGGCAAGAGTGTAGGGGTTGAGCTGGAAGTTGTGCGAGCCGGTGACGCCCTCGATGCCGTGCAGAATTGCCTCCTGGCTCAGGACGCCGGTAACGTCGGCAGCGATGCGCGGCCAGAAATCCTGCTCGGAGTTGCGGGGAAGGTAACGGACGAAGACGACGCCCCAATCGGATTCGTTGCTGCGGAAACGAAGACTGCGGAAGGGGATGGCGATGAGCGCCATCCAGCCGTCTTTGGTGACGCGGCCTTCGGAATCCCAGACGGTGTCGTAGCTGAAGTCGGCCCCGTTGGCTTCGCTCCAGGAGGCATCGGCCTGCACGCCAGCCGGATTGACCCGGAAGAGCACGCCCAGGCGCCGATCACGAAAAGGATCGAGGCCAACGGCGACGCCATCGTCGTTGAGAATGTTCTCGCGGCGCGCCAGATGGCCGCGAATCAGTTCGGGATGGCGGTCGTAGCAGATGAAAACGAAATAGAGCGTGGTTTTGGTGTGCGCCATCCACACTTCGGTCTTTTCCGTGGCTGGCTGGCCGTCGAAGGGCGAGTTCTGGATGAAATCGGAGACGTGGGCAAGTCTGGCGCGGAGATCGGCGCTCGGCTGCATGTTCGGGAAGTCGGTCAGGTGTAGCGGGCGGTCGATGAGCGGATCGGCCGTATCTTTTTTCTGCGCGGCCGCGACCGCCGGTTTGGCCGCATTCTGGTGAGAACTCCGGGGCGCGGCCGCGTGCAGACTTCCGCATGCCAGGCAGAGCAAGAATCCGCTTACCCAGGTCTTCATAGGATTCCAGTACGCGATGGATCTCGTGGTGGTTCCTTTAGAGCGGTTCCAGAATCCACGTGCCCCGCATAACTCGGTGAAAGGTGGCGTTTTCTTGAGAAAAACGCCACCTGGGGTCCTTGCTCCTGGGAGCAGCAATTCTGGAACCGCTGTACGGGCGAGATCGATTGCAAATTGCGAGAGACAGATGCAGGTCCTGGTGGATTCGACGCGGGAGCGAGGCGGTCGTTAGTTCTGCGAAAAAATCGCCCCCGGGCTTTTCCGCAAAATGCGCGGAAGAGGATGGAGGACGTGCGCAGCGATCCAGAGACGGATCGATACCGGTCAGGATGGATGGTTAGTGGGCGGCGGGGCTGTGGAACCGCGCACCACGAGGCTGGTGGAAACCAGGAACTCGCGCTTCCTTTTAGGACTCTCAGGATCTTCGGCCCGCATGTGCAAGGCTTCGAAGGCGGCGCGCGCCAGCTCCACGCGCGACAGGCGGATGGTGGTGAGCGGGGGCAGCGTGTATGCGGCGAAGTCGATGTCGTCGAGGCCGACCACGGAGAGATCCTCGGGCACGCGCAGGCCGGCCGCGTAAGCCGCGCGCAGGACACCGATGGCGGTCATGTCGTTGGAACAGACGATGGCGGTGGGGCGGTTGCCCAGCTTGCTCAACTGCTCGAAGCCCGCGACGCCGCCCTTGAGCGTGTGGTCGCATTCGATGACCCAGTTTTTCTTGAGCGGCAGCCCGGCGGCCGCGATGGCGGCGCGGAAGCCGTTTTCGCGCGTGATGGCCGAATGGAGACTGTGCGGGCCGGCGAGAAAAGCGATGGCGCGATGCCCGAGGTCTGCAAGATGGCGAATGGCGGCGTGAATGCCGGTGGAGTAATCGAGAAGAATGGTGCTGGCCTTGGGATCGTCGAGCTTGAACTCGGCAAGCACGATGGGAATGCCGCCGTGGACGATCTGGTCGAGCACGGGTTCCTCTTCGCCGAAGGTCATCACGGCCACGCCGTCCACCTTGCGCTCCAACATGCGGCGGGCGCATGTGGCCAGGACGGCGGGATCGCTATTGGTGGAGCTGACCAGGATCTCGTAACCGTGCGCGACGGCGATCTCTTCGAAGCTCCGAATCAGCTCGGGGAAGAAGGGGTTGGTAATGTTTTCAACAATGATGCCGAGCAGCCGGCTGCGGCCGGAGACAAGAGTGCGCGCGTGGGTGTTGGGCAGATAGTTGAGCTGCTTGATGGCTTGCCAGACACGTTTCTTGAGGCGGTCGCTGACCGGCGGAGAACCGTTGACGGTGCGAGAGACCGTAGCGATGGAAACCCTGGCCGCAGCGGCAACGGCGCGAATGTCGGGTAGTTTGCCGGCGGCCTTGCGGGAGGATCTTCGAGGCACCCACTCATCGTAATCCAGGGAGTGGATGCGCGCTCAGAAAAAGTTTTTGAGGTTTTCCACCGCCGGGTGGGACGGCGATTCAGCAAGTCAGCCCGATCAGCAAACCAGCGAGTCAGCGTTGGCAGGTCTCTCTTCTTCGCAGGTTAGCGTCGCTTCGCGACGTCGCCGGTTTGCGAGTTGGCGAATCAGCTAATCAGCAAGTCAGCGAGTCAGCCTGATCCCGCCTAAAGAAGCTCATCGTTTTCCGAGATCAGCAGGCGCAGGTCGCGGAGGTTGTGGCCGGTGGGTCCAGTCACGACGGAATCGCCGATGGCCGTGAAGAGCGGACAGGCATTGAACTCGGCGAGCGACTCTTCGGGGTCGAAGCCGAAGGCGCGGGCGCGGGCCACGGTGGTGGGGTCGGCGATGGCGCCGGCCGCTGGCGTGTTGCCGTCGATGCCGTCGGAGCCGGCGCTGAGCACGGTGAGGTGCGCGCCGGGATACTTGGCGAGATCGAGAGCGCAGGCGAGGGCGAGCTGCTGATTGCGGCCGCCCGCGCCGGGCGTGCGGTTGAGCGTCACGGTGACTTCGCCCACGGAGACAAGACAAAGGCGTGCGTGCCTGGCGCGATGGTTGTGGAATCGCTCCAGCAGGTAGCGGGCGGCGTCGGCGTAATCCCAATCGTCGCAGCCGTTGTCGACGATGACGTGGTAGCCGGCTTGCTGCGCCAGAGTGCGCGCGCTTTCCACCAGATCGTGGCTGGAGAGCAGGATCTCGTAAACGGAATTTTGGAAGGCCTCGTCCTCACCGCTCATGTTTCTCGCCGAAGTCATGGAACGCGGACGCGTGTCATCGGTCCATGGCATCTTGTGCGGGAGGAACGTAACCCGCCAGGTCTTGTTGCCGGGCGACTCGGGCAAGTCTTCACGCTCGAAGAACGCGCGGATCGAGGCGGGAAGCTTTTCGTCGAGATGGTATTTGGCGATGAGTTCGCGCACATCGGCGACGGTGGAGTGGTCGGGCGAAGTGGGACCGGAGGAGAGCGCGTCGAGCGTGCGCAGGGGCACGTCGGGGAGCAGGAGGCTCACCTTGGTGGCATCGGGCGCGGCCATCGCCAGGCGGCCGCCTTTGACGGCCGAGAAATGCTTGCGCAGGGTATTGACCTCGTTGATCGGCGCGCCCGAGGCCAGCAGCAACTGGTTGAACGCGATTGTGTCTTCAAGCGTGACGTGCGCATCGAGGGGCAGTTCGAAAAGGGCCGAGCCGCCGCCGGAGATGAGGAAGAATACGATCGTGTCCTTGCGCGCTTTGCGCAGCAGAGCGAGCGCGGCGCGTGCGGCGGCGAAGGAATCTTCGTTGGGCAGGGGATGTCCGCTCTCAAAGTAGCGGAAGCGCCAGTTGCGATTCGCGGGCAACTGATTGGAGGCGCAGATGCCGCTCAGCCCCTGGCGGCGCTTCATGCGGCTCAAAAGAGTTTCGAGCATGGGAGCGGCGGCTTTGCCCAGCGCAATCACAAAGACCCGCTTGAACGCGGAGAGATCGATGGTGGCGGGGCCGCTGCCGTCGGGGAGAAGACGATACAGAAAGTGACCGTCGAATTGCAGGCGGCGGTCGAAGGCGGACGCGATGTCGCATGACTTGAGCGCGCCGGTAAAGATCCCGGTCGCCGTGGCATGCTGCGATTCGAGAGCGATCTCGCTGGCCGGTGTCATGGCAACTGCTCCTTTCGCCATCCGGCAAGCGTGAGGCCGCGCATGGCTCCAGGGGAGGGCGCACTCTTCAGAGCAGAAAAGGCCGGGCCTTTCCGATGTGTTTCAACTTGTAGGGGTGCGGTAGTCGCGCTCATGCCACTCTTCATTTTACGCCGTTTGGGGCGGAGGGCCAGTGGCGGAGCGTCGAAGCCGCATCGCGAGTAACCGCAGAGGTGACTACGGTATTCTGGCAATATCATGACGAACGATGCTTCCGCACCCACTCCTCTTGACCCGATCGCGCTGACACGCCAGTTATGCGAAATTGAATCAACGACCTACCACGAGGGAGCGGTGGGGGATTTTCTGGCGGATTTTCTTGGTCGGCGGGGTTGGGAGGTGGAGAAAACTGCCGTGCCGCAGCCGCCCGAGAGCGCCAACGCGGGACCGCGATGGAACGTCTACGCCGAACCCCAAGGACAGACCCCCGATCTCGTCTTTTCCACGCACATGGACACGGTTCCGCCGTACATCCCGTTCAGCGAGGATGCGGAGTTCATGTACGGGCGCGGGGTTTCCGACGCCAAGGGGATCATCGCAGCCCAAGTCGCCGCCGCCGAAGCGCTGCGCGCGGCGGGATTTCGGATTGGCGTGTTGTTCGTCTCTGGCGAAGAACGCGATTCGGCGGGCGCGAAGGCCGCGAATCTCAAGCCCAAGGGCAGCCGCTATCTGATCAATGGAGAACCGACGGACAACAAGCTGGCGCTGGCGTCCAAGGGCGCGCTGCGCACGGTGTTTCGCTCGACGGGCAAGATGGGACACTCGGCGTATCCCGAACGGGGCGAGAGCGCCGTGCACAAGCTGGTCGAGGTGATGGCGAAGCTGCTCAAGCTGGAGCTGCCGGTGAGCGAAGACGTGGGCCCGAGCACGTTGAACATTGGGCAGATTCAGGGCGGCCATGCGCCCAATGTGATTGCCGACCAGGCCGAGGCGCAGGTGCTGGTGCGGCTGGTGGGCGACTCGGCGCCGGTGCGTAAAGCGCTCACGGAAGCGGCGGCGGGGCTCGCGGACGTGGACTTCACGCTGGAGATTCCCTTTGTGCGGCTGCGCGCGGTGGAGGGATTGCCCACCGTGATCGTAAAATTCACCACCGACATTCCGCAGCTTTCAAACTGGGGCGAGCCGTTGCTGCTTGGCCCGGGGAGCATTTTCGTGGCGCACACGCCTTTTGAGAAGCTGGCGAAAAAAGAGTTGCTTGAGGCGGTGGAGTTGTACGTGAAGGTGGCAAAGGGGCTGCTGGCGTAGCCCGCATCCCGATCTCCTCTTTATTGGTAGTTGCCGATCAGGACGAAGGGCGCCCAGTAATACGGATGGGCGTAGCCGAGGCTGGATTGCGGAGAGGAAGCGGGCTCCGCAGTTTCGAAGCCGCGGCCGGTTTTAGCGCCGGGCGCGCTGCCGCCGCCGTGCAGGAAGGCGAGTTGCGCCTGGCGCAGCGCCTCGGCCTTGCCCGCGGCGGGATTCTTGACCCAGCGCGAGTAAAAGTCGCTCATGATGCGGCTGGTGCTGAGGTCGTTCACATCCCAGAGCGTGGCCAGCACGGCCTGGGCTTCTTTTTGCTGGGTCACCATGCCGAGCGAGTCCATCTCGAAGCCGTTGCGCGATGTGTAATCCTTGGCGGTCGAGCAGGCCGAGAGCGTGAGCAGCCGCGTGCCGCGGAAGGCGACCGTGGAGTTCTCCATGTCGGAGAGATTCCAGTCGAATCCGTTGGGATCGCCGGATTTGTCGCCGCCCATCAGGAGAAATGGCTCGTCGCCGCTGCCGGCGATGAGGACAAAGTGGCTGGCGATGTGCACCACGGAATATGGCTGGCCGGAGTCAAGCTCCGCCTTGAGGGCGGAGAGAGTGAACTGCTCGTCGGGCAGAAGTTTTCCCTGCATCGGCCCGTGCGAATCGGGAACCGAGGGATCGTGGACGACGGAATCGAGCTCCGGCAACACTCCGGGAAGCGCAGGCATTCCGCCGTAACTCTTCGAGAGACCCATGGCGAGCGCACGAGGGGCTTGGCCCTTGGGCGGCGGCGAATCGCCGATGTGGCCGTAGCTCTCGGGAGTGAAAAGCACATTGTGAAAGCGCTCGACCATGTAGTGCGAGCCGTCGTAGAGCGCGCCCATGGGCACGTAGCGCAGCGCATCGTCGAGCGACCAGAGCAGTGTGGGAACGTTGTTCGGTCCGGCGGCGAGCGTCTTCAGTTCGCCTTCGAGCGGGGCCACGACAATTAAATAAAGCGCGTGCAACTGCGGGCGGGGATCGGTGGAGGGCGAGGTGAGCACGTGGAGCGCGTCGAATGCTCTAGCGCGCAGTTCGGCGGAGGAGGCGGGAAGCTCGATTCTCTTACGCGACGTGGCCGTGACCACAATCGCGTAGGCGTGGTCGTCGCCGAGGAGAAGTCGAATGCCCATCACGTTGGGGCCGAGCCTGCCGGGCGAGTCGAGTTTGGCAAGCGAGTCTTGAAGCAAGCTCTTTCGAGTGCCGGCGGCGGCTTCACCCGGAGCGGATTGCGCATCGAGCAGCGGAATAATTTCGTTGTAGAGCGTGGAGTGAATTTCCTGGCTCATGCGTTCGATGTCGGCGGCGAGTGACTTGAGTTGCGCATCGTCTTCCGCGGTGTGCGCGGGCTTGTCATGAATCTGCGCGTAGGCGAGGCTCATCTCTTCGAGGTCGCGCGCCTTCTTTTCAAGATCGGGCAACGCGTTCTCGGCCTTTTGCTGCGCGGGCGAGAGCGCGATAGGTTCGAAGCCGGCACTGGCGTTTTGCGCCGCGCCGGCCACTAGATCTTTCAGCTCCTGCTCCTTGAGGAGATCGAGAATCTGCTCGGCTTGGCCCAGGCGGCCGGTCTGGATGAGCAGTTCGGCCAGGCCGCGATAGACCCCCGATTTCGATTGCACGAAGCCCGACTGCAACTGCTTGTCGAGTCCGGCGATATTTTTGCGGATCTGCTGATAGGAGTTCACCGCGTCGAGGCCGAAGAAGATCGCCTCCTCGGGGCGATGCTGCCTGCGGAAGCCGAGCATCATGGAGTTTTCGACCGAAGCTTCGATCTCCGGATCGCCCGTGGCCTTGGCGAGGCCCAAAGCGGCCAGGGCGCTCGAGAAGGACTGCTCCGGCTGCTTCATTGCGGCGTAGGCCCATGCCATGGTCATGAGCGCGATGGCTTCGTTGCGCTCGTCCTTCACCTCGCGCCAGAGGACGAGCGCCTGGAGGTCGAGATCCATCGCCTGTTGGGCTTGGCCCATGTCGGAGTGGTCGCGGCCCATGGTGTTGAGGTCCATGGCTTGGCCGCGGCGGTTGCCGGTTTCGCGATAGATGGGCAACGCCTGGTTGCCGTAGTCGAGCGCCTTCTGCGGCTGGCCGAGATCGGCGTAAGCTAGGCCAATGTCGCCCAGCGCCATCGCCTCGCCGCTGCGATTGCCGGTCTCGCGCCAGATGGGCAGGGCCTGGTTGTAGTAGTCCATCGCCGTCTGGTGCTGACCCAGGTCGCGGTAGATCCGGCCGATGTGGTTGAGTGTGAGCGCCTCGCCCTGGCGATTGCCGGTTTCGCGCCAGATCTGAATGGCTTGGTTCAAGACCTCGAGCGACTTTTGTTTCTGCCCCAGCGCGGCATAGGCCGGGCCCATATCGTTGAGCACCAGCGCCTCGCCGTTGCGCTGGCTCGTCTGGCGGAAGAGCGCGATGGCCTGGCCGTAATCTTTGAGCGCCTCGAGACCCTGGCCCATGTCGGAGTAGGCGCGGCCGAGATTGTCGAGGGTTTCCGCTTCGCCGTTGACGATGGTGGTGGCGCGGGAAGCGGTTGTGCCCGGCCCCGGCGTTGCGCTTTGCGGATTGTCAATCTCGCGCCAGATCGCCATCGCCTGATTGAGGACTTTGAGCGATTCGTCGTGGTTGCCGAGATTGTTGTAGACCTTGCCGATGTAATCGAGTGTGGCGGCTTCGCCCGAGCGCGAGCCCTGGGTGCGCCACAGGGGCAGAGCCTGATTGAAAAGCGCGAGGGCCTTGTCCTCCTGGCCGAGATCGGTGTAGACGCGGCCCATGATGTTGAGAGTGGTTCCCTGGCCGAGGAGGCTCGCGGCCTTCTGCTCGATGGGCAGGGCTTCGTTCAGGCAATCAAGCGCCTTCTGCACCTGGCCGGAGAGCCGGTAGAGCGAGCCGAGCGTGTTCAGCTCGGTGACGACGGCGCGCATGTCGTTTTCAGCGCGAGCCTGCGCCAGCTTCTGCTCCTCGTGAGCGATGGAGTCTTTGAGGGAGGTGGTTTGCGCGGCGGCGGGAAGGACGAGGGTTGCCAGGATCAGAATGACGGATGCGCGGAACATCTGGCTCCCCTTCCTGTTGTGCGATTGCGGGCTCGGCGCCGGCGTAGAGCATTTTCAGTGATGGTGCAAGGAAACTCCGTGCCCCATCCTTTTCACGTTCTTTGTGAAAAGGGTGGGAAACCACGAAACCCACCCTTTAGGAATAGTGAAAATGCTCTAGCCGCGGCAGCAATCCCTCTTCGTCAATCTTTCAAGTCATCAACTCTTCGACTTGGGTTTAGAGCCTGATGCCGGGCACGATGGCGCGGGCAAGACGGTGGGCATGCCCGCGACGGATTCGGCCGGCTGCACGCTGACTCTCATCGTGGCGTAGGTGATACAGGGCACTGCGCTTTGCGCGCGCTCGGCAAGCGGCAGGTTGGGGTCGGTATCCTTCGCTATCAGGTAGCCGTGCACCAGGTCCAGGTTGGGTAGAGCCTTGGACAACTCATCCGCGTGCCTCTGGGGAACCATGAGGTAGTCTCCGGAGGCGAGGCCAATATAGCCGGGTTCGCGCTCGGGATCGTCCAGGGCCTGCTGCGTGGCCACGGTGGTGGTCAGGTTGCCGGCCATGACAAAGCGCGTGCGGTCTTCCCAGTAGCTCAGCATCTCAGTAAATGAGCTGAGCGCCGGGACGCTGATGGCGGGAAGGCTGACGACGGGGGCCGCGATTTTGGCGCCCTGAATCATGACGTTCAAGGCCTTGACGAAAAACGACGCGGCCGGGGCCTTGGAGCAGTTGAGGGCCATCTTTCCTGTACCGCGGGTGAGCAGAATCCTGTTGGTGCCCTGCGTGGCCTGCGGCGACTTGAAGCCGAGCTGGTCCATGGACACCTGTCCCGCCTTGTTGGGATTGAGCGAGGCGATGGCCGACCATGCCAGCGGCGAGACGATTCCCATGATGGGATGAATCTGCGTGGTGTCAATGCGCAACTGCGAGGGATGCAGATTGGGCTCTGCGTTGGAGGGCCGGAATTGCGCCAGGGCAATGTTGACCGAGACGTCGCCATCGTGATCGAGCAGCTCCTCCCTCCGGATGTCGGAGGCGTAGCGCAGGCGCCTGTTGTTGGGGTCGTAATGCAGGTATTGTGTCTGCGCTGCGGGATCGGGCAACTGATCCCCGCGCCCGCGCGATGCCGCCTTGGTGCCGTAGTTGGAGCTCAGCGGATTCACGGAGTCGAAAAAACCGTTCCAAAAACTGTACGAATCGTGAGGCAGGTCCTCGGCTGCCGCCTCCGGCGACTGGGTTTGTGCGCGGGCGAGTTCAGGCAAGAGCGCGCTCATCAGGCCGAGCATGGACGCGTCAGCGAGAAAGTTACGTCGGGAAACGGACATCGTTCTACCTCCAGGTGTCGTCGGGAAACTCGGGCCCGCGAGCCGCCGGCTGATTAGTCAATGCATAAGGCGCGCATTCGAACTACACAGATTCACTTTGACACATCTTTCGGGGCGCTGTGCACGGTGGAAAGGCTGATGCCCCAGTTGGTCGGTTCCGGTTCGCTGATTCCGCGGGTTCCCCCGCTGGTGCTGCCGAGAAGCTTTTCGAGGGGCGACGTTGCGCCGCGCGTGCCGCGCGAGGCCACGCCGTCGAAGTCCAACGCAAACGGATCGGGCAACGGTTGCTTGGTGGAGAGCAGGATCAGTGTGTCCACGCCATAGGGCTTTGAGATGGTCATGGGCCCGGCTCCGGGCAGCAGAAACTGGCGCTCCTCGTCGCCCTTGTTGGGAAACTGATTCTCCGAGTAGTTGCGGGGATAGAGTAACTGCCCGCGGCCCTGGCAATCGATGTCGAGCACGTAGACCCAGCGCGAGTCGGTGATGCGGTCCGTCGAGGTGAGAGCCAGCTTGAACTGATCGCCCTGATGGGTGAGCTGGCCCTCGGCAAGCGCGGTGTCGCCGGCCGGCATGCCGTTCGACGCAGGAACGAGCGCCAGCGAATAGTACTCCGAGACGGAATCGTCCGTGGGGTTATTGGCAAGCTCGAGCCAGCCGCGCACCTTGGCGAGGCGCAGCGCGTAGTTGTTCAGCTTGTCGCTGGCGTCGTCGAGGCCGGCGCCCAAGAATACCCAGTCGCTGCGCACCGGATACTGCGAGGTGGTGGAGCAGCCGGGAGTGTGCGGGGAAGCATTGGACGAAGGCGGGCCGGCGGCGAGTTCGCTCTTGTGATACCAGGCGTAGGCGGGGCCCTTGCCGGTAAGCACGCCGGCAAGCACGTAATGCGCGGTAGCCTGCTTTTCCGTAATCTGAACGGCGCTGCCGGCGGCCGGCACGAGTTCCTGCGCCAACTCGTGCGGCGGCGGAAGATTGGCCCAGAGTTTTGCGTCCGCGGGAAGATGCTGCCGGAGCGCGTCGGCGGTGATCGCTGCGCCCAGGCTCACGGGCGCAGCATCACCGGCCTTCAGCAACATCCACTGCGAACCATCCCAGGTGAGAACGTGGGTCCACGGCTGCTCGGCGGGATCGGTGACCAGCGATGCGCCCGAAGCTTCGATCTCGGCAGCCGCGGCAAGAACCTGTTGGTCGGAGAGATTCGCAGGCCAGAGCCAGACGCGCAGCACCGCGGATTCGTCGGGAACCCATTGCGTGAGATCGAAGATCTCGCCGGGCGCGACCGCGGCGCCGGCAGGAGTGACCACGTCGGCGGTAGAGCGGGCGATACCGTTCAGTTCCTTGATGCGCAACACCACCGGCTTGCCGTCTTGGCCCGGTAGCTCCGAGGTGAATTCGGTGCCGGCTCCCAAACCGGCGGCCTGGCCGATGTCGAGCGAGACCGTGCCATCGCTGCCGGTGCCGAGCGCCGTGGAGCGAACTTTGCCGGACATTGCCGCGGCGCCGCCAAAAAGTGGTTGTTGGCGCCGCGCCTCGCTGGCGTCGAGATCGGGCTCCTGATCGGGTACACTGCTGCCTTCAAGAACGGCGCGCACGCGCTCGTAGATGAGAGACGCGGGCGTGTCGGCGGGCAGCACCTCGAGCGCTTCAAGCAAGGCCGCGGTGAAGGCCCCGTGCGGTTCGGCATTGGCGTCGGCCGGTGGCATCTCCTTGGCGGTCTCGTCCTGCTGCGCCGCGGAAAAGATCAGCGCGGGATTGTCCTTGCGCTCGGAGGGCGGAGTTTCTGTGCCGGGCGCTTCGCCGATGTCGCGCGGGTCGAAAGCGAGCGTGCGCTCCACATACTTGGTGCCGATGCCGCGGGTGATGCCGCCGGAGTGGCAACTGTCGAAGATCACGGTGAGATGCACGCCCTTGTCGAGCGCGGCGTTGAAGATGCGCGTCATCTCGCGGTCGCGGACGTCGTAGCCGCCCGTGTAGGCGTCCGCGGGCACCAGGGTGCTGTCGGCGTGCACATATTTGCCGTTCACCAGCACCGTGAGCTTGTTGCCCTTGCTGTTGACGCGCAGCGATCCGTGGCTGGCGTCGTAGAAGACCACGGTGTCGCCCTTCTGGGGAAGATCGACGAGATACCTCTGCATGGCGGCCAGAATGCCGTCGCGCGTGGTCTGGGAGGCGGGAAGAACAATGACGCCGGGCCTGGGATTGGGCGGCGCGGGATTGGTGAGCAGCACTACCTGATTGGCCGGAAAACCGAACTTGGGGCTGGTAAGCAGGTCGGCCATCGACGCGGCATCGTTCACCGAGCCGTCGAGATTCTGAAATGCCGTGAGCTCGCAGCGGCCGTAGGTGCAGCCGGCGGGATGTTCCGCGGTGGTGCCCTGAGGCTGATAGATATTGATGCCGATGAGCAGCGCCCGCTGGGTTTCAGCCGCGGCCAGCGGCCCGGCGAAGACCGCGAGCCAGGCAGAAAGCCAGGCGGAAATCAAGACATCGTGCGTCTTCATCGGCACTCTCGGTGCTGCAAGAATCATCGTGCGCGCTTCTCCGCTGGCCGCGTTTGCCTCCGCGGTCTCAACCCCGCCGCGTGACGGAAGTTGCTTGAGCGCGCGCCTGGAGTGGGTCTGCGTCTGCGGCCTTCTATACCGACGTAACGCAATGGGCCCAGGTTTCAACAAGGGCAGGAAGCGGAGGCCAGATCCTAAGCAAATCGAAGCGAAAAACCAACCAGGGAAACACCGCTCGGGCGATGGCAGAAGTATAGCGCCTCGCGGGCGCAAGGATATCGAGAAGCGTGGATGCGGGTGCGAGGGTGTGCGGCAGGAGCTCCGCGGAGCTTGTTCGGGAGATCGGCCACGGACTGCGCCATGGCGCTTGTCACCCAGACGGCAGGAGCGCCGTATCCAGCCCGGCCCGGAAGCCGGCGCATTCCTTAAAGTAAAGAGCCATTGTGGCCGATTGAAGAATTGGAATCACAGGGACCACCATGGCCAAAACGATCCTGGTCGTCGACGACTCCGTCACCATGGTGATGAGTCTGAGATCGACGCTGACATTAAACGGCTTTCAGGTCGAGTCGGCCGGCAACGGCCGCGAGGCGCTGGACAAGCTTGCGGCCGGTTTGAAGCCCGATCTGATTGTGACGGATGTCAATATGCCGGTGATGGGTGGAATGGAACTGATCAGAAAAACTCGTACCATGCCCGGATTGAAATTCATTCCCATTTTGACTCTCACCACGGAGAGCGAACTGGCCAAAAGAAGTGAAGGCAAACTTGCCGGCGCCACCGGCTGGCTGGTCAAGCCCGTCTCCGGCAACGACCTGGTGGCAGTGATCAAGAAAGTGTTGCCGGGAGCATAGCAGAATGGCCTCGATGACGATTGCCGCGAAAGATGCCACCGGTTTCGACCCGGCCGCCGGACCGGCTACGGTCGAAGAGCAGAAGAGGGAGGAACTGCGCCGCCGCATGCGGCGGATCGAGAGCCGCCTGCTGGCGCAAACTTCGGCGGTCATCTTCTTTACGGCGCTGCTTTGGTTTTCGCTTGGGCGCCTGATGGGGCCGGCATTCGACGCGCATCGCACTTCGGCCGCGCTCTTGATGGTTGCCTTCCTGATTGTGCCGACGCTGGCTGTCGAATGGATGAACTGGCGGTCGGCGTATCGCGCGGTTTCCGACATGTGGGCCTTCGGCGATCTGCGCTTCGACGAGCTTTCGCGGGTGCTGGCCGGGGGCAAAGCCGTGGCCGCGGAGATCGGGGATTCGCATGTGTACATCGACGTGCTGCACGAGCACATCGGCGGCTCGATGGGGGAATCGGAGCGGGAGGTCATGGGGGCGGTCGTAGAGATCAACAACCTGGTGGAGCGATCGATCGAACAAAAGAAACACCTGGCGCGATCCATGGCAAGCGGCAAGCAACTGACCGAAATCACGAAGGAAAGCGTGGGCCGCAATCAGGAGGTGGTGGCCGCCATCGAGATGGAGCAGGAGATGCAGATGATGCAATTGCGGTCGAATTTCGACCGCATCCGGAGCCTCTCGGGCGGAGTCAGCGCCCTCACGCCTCTCATTCGCGTCATCGCTTCCATCGCGGATAAGACCCACCTGCTGGCCCTGAACGCCGAGATCGAGGCGGCGCGCGCCGGCGACGCGGGCCGCAGTTTCTCGGTGGTTGCCGCCGAGGTGCGAAAACTTGCCGAGAATACGGCCAAAGCAGCGTCGGACGTTTCCAACAAGATCAGCTCCACCGCGAAACAGGTGGAGTCGGAGCTGCTATCGGCCCAGTCCGCGCTCAAGGAACAAGAGGAAAGGGCCGCGATCAACCATCTGACCAATGACCTTGACAAGATGCAGTACGATTTCTCGCACAACAGCGAGTTGCTGCTCGAAGTCATCTCCGAGGTCGAGAGCAATTACGGCGAAACCGTGGAACGGCTGTCGAGCGCGCTCGGGCACATTCAGTTCCAGGACGTGATGCGGCAGCGGATGGGCCATGTGCAGGAGGCGCTTGGCGATATGCGCGAGCATCTGCAGGAGTTGGCGGGGCTCGCCGGCGATGCCGAGTGGGACGGCGTTCTGCCCAGGACCTTCAAAGAGATTCTCGAGTCCCATCTTGGTCAGTACCGGATGGCCAGCCAGACCGAGACGCACCTGGCCGTCTCCGGCGGCCAGGCACAAAGCACCAGCAGCGGGCCGGCCATTGAACTCTTCTAAACCGGTTTGGGCCGGACAGCTTTCCGTAGAGGCGCCCAGAGCGGGGCCAGATCGATTTCCCCGTTTTTATGGGAGGAATTTAATGCAATTTTCACTGTTTTCCACTCGCGAATTGCCCTGTTGTCGCCGATGACTCTGAGGTCCCGCGTTTCCGAAGGCCGGGATGCCAGGATGAAAAACCGCGCGAGCGCCGCTCTCCGAACCGATTCAGCCGGCGCGAGCGTGCACCAAGCCAATTCTCACATGTTTGCGGATCCTGCCAGGGGGAAGGAATGGAAATAGCGCTGAACCAGGCCAACGACGCGAGCCTTTTGCGGCTGGAGGGCGTCATGGACATCTCGGTTGCCGCCGAGCTGAAGGCCGCGCTTCTGGAGGCCATGGCGGCGGGAAAAGCCATCCGCATCGCCGCCGGGGCCGTTACCGAGCTCGATGTCAGCGCCTACCAGTTGCTGTGGGCCGCGGAGCGGGAGGCAAAACGGTCCGGATTGCAGTTCGCGTTTACGGGAAGGCTCTCCGCAGAGATCGAGGGCCTTCTGGCGAATGAGGGACTCGAACCACTTGCCGCTGGGCAGTAATCGGCGAAGAACCAGGGCGATAAGCCGATGGACTCAAGGGCCGGAAGTTGCATGAAGTGCGAGCCATGAAGGAAGCGGTTGCAGGCAACGCCGAGCAGTTCAAACACGCCTTCCGCGAGGAAGCGCGGGAGATTCTCACCGAACTCGAGTCCGCGCTGCTTGCGCTGCATGAGAACCGCGGCGATAAGGAACTGATCGGCCGCATCTTCCGCGGTCTGCACACCATCAAGGGCTCCGGCTCCATGTTCGGCTTCGAGCGCATGGCCGCCTTCACCCACGATCTTGAAACCGCCTACGACCACGTGCGCAACGGGCGCCTGGAGATCGGCTCGGAGCTGATCGACCTGACGCTGGCCGCGCTCGATCAGATTTCCGCCATGCTGGAGGAGGGCGCGGAAGGCGTGGCGCCGGCCGATCCGGCGGTCTGCGCCGGCATTCTGGCGGGTGTGCGCAAACTGGCGTCGATCGAAGAGGAGACCAAGCCGGCGGAGAAGAGCCAGCCGGCCCCGGAGCCCCCGGCGGCCGCGGCCGGCCCCATAGAGAACTGGCGCATCCGCTTCGCGCCGGGACCGGATCTGATGCGCTTCGGCGCCAAACCTTCGCTGCTCGTCAACGAACTCGGCCAGTTGGGCGAGCTTGCGGCAAGAGCCATCCTGGACGCGGTGCCTCCGCTCGGCGAAATCGATCCTGAGCGCTGCTACGTGCGCTGGGAGATGGAGCTGGCCACGGCCGCGGGCGCGGAGGCCATCCGCGACGTCTTCATCTTTGTCGAAGATACCTGCGAACTCACAATCGAACCCGCCGCCGGCGCCGCGCCGGTTCTCGAGGAGACTCGGCCCGCCAGCGAGGCCGAGATCACGGCGCGGGCTCTGGCAGAAAAACGCAACGCCACGCCGGGCCGCCGCACCTACGACACGCCCGACAACGCCTCCAGCCTGCGGGTTCCTGCCGCCAAGCTGGACCTGTTTGTGAATCTGGTGGGCGAACTGGTGACGGTGCAGGCGCGGCTGAGCGAGATTGCCGCCAAGCACGACGATCCCGAGATCGCGGCCGTCTCCGAGGAGGTCGAGCGGCTGACCTCGTCCTTGCGCGATAACTCGATGAACATCCGCATGATGCCTATTCGCGCCACCTTCGAGAAGTTCCGCCGCCTGGTGCACGACCTGGCGCGCGACCTGGGCAAGAATGTCGAGCTGACCATCGAGGGCGCGGATACGGAACTGGACAAGACGGTGATCGATCAGTTGAGCGATCCGCTGATGCACCTGATCCGCAACAGCATGGATCACGGCATCGAGCCGGCCGCATTGCGCGCCGCGCGCGGCAAGCGCCCCACCGCGACCATTCATCTCGCCGCAAAGCACTCCGGGGCCAGCGTGCTGATTGTGGTTTCGGACGACGGCGGCGGCATCAACGCCGAAGCGGTGCGCAATCGCGCCATCGAGCGCGGCCTGGTGGCCGCCGGCGCCGAACTCACCGAGGCCGAGATCTTCGCTCTGCTCTTCCAGCCCGGCTTTTCCACGGCCAAGCAGATTACCGATGTCAGCGGGCGCGGCGTGGGCATGGACGTGGTGCGGCAGCGGGTGGACAGCTTGCGCGGCTCCATCAACGTGGCCAGCAAGGCCGCCGAGGGAACCACGGTAACGCTGCGCCTGCCGCTGACCCTGGCCATCATCGACGGCCTGCTGGTGAGCATCGGGGATGCCTTCTTTGTGCTGCCGCTGGCCAACGTATTGGAGTGCGTCGAGCTGACCGGCGCGGATGTCGAGCGGGCCAACGGCAAGCATATCGCCGACGTGCGCGGGGAGATCGTTCCCTACATCCGCCTGCGCGAGCACTTCGGCATCCGCACGCCGCGCCCGGAGATCGAGCAGATCATGATTGCCTCCACCGAGGGAGGCCGCTACGGCTTTGTCGTGGATAAGGTGCTGGGCAACTGCCAGACGGTGATCAAGAACCTGGGCCGCTTCTACCGGCACGTGAAGGTGGTCAGCGGGGCAACCATTCTGGGCGACGGAACGGTAGCCCTGGTTCTCGATCCGGAGCGGGTGGCGCACGACGCGGTGCGCGCCATCGCGCACGGAGTGCGCGCCGGGCCTTCCGTGGCCGCCATTGCGGCGGCGGTCAAGCGGGGCCTCCGGGGAAGGAGCGCCGCGCCGCAAAGAACAGTTTAAGCCATCGTCGGTGCTGGATCGAGCGCCAGCACCTGTCCATCAACGATTCAACCTGCTGAGTCTCGCGCTTCCATCTTCCTCCCTAGAGAGCGAACCATGGAAGAGAACGGATTCCAGCGAAAGGAAGAGGCGGATTTCATGCCAACTGCATTGGTAAATGAAGCTCGGAAGCCGCGTGGCGCGGTCTCCGGAGACGGCGGGAACGGACACGGGGTCCGGGAACGCGAGAGCGAGAAGAAACAACTGGTTGAAGATGACGACTCGATGCTTGTGCTGAATGAGATCATGCGCCTGGTGGACGCGGCCAAGGAGGGCCGTCTCACCGAGCGCGGCAAGGCAACTCAATTCAACGGCACGCATCGCGAGATCGTTCAGGCTGTCAACGAAGTGCTGGATGCGATTCTGGTGCCGCTTACGGAGAGCACCCGCATCCTGGCCCAGGTCGCCGAGGGCAAGATCGACGAGCTGATTACCAAGAACTATCTGGGCGATCACGAAAAGATGAAGGTGGGGATCAACAATATCGCCGTCGCCCTGCAACTTTTGCAAAAAGAAATGCTGCGCATGAGCGACTTTGCCAAGGAGGGGCAGCTCTCCGAGCGCGCCAACCCCGGTCAATTCAAGGGCTCGTACGCGGAGATCGTCAAGGGCGTGAACACCACTCTGGACGCCATCGTGATTCCCGTGGTGGAAAGCACCCGCATCGTGGTCCAGGTCTCCGAGGGCAAGGTCGACGAACTGGTTGTCCAGAACCTCAAGGGCGACCACGAAAAGTTGAAGAACGGCGTCAACAACATCGCTGGCGCGATACAACTCATGCAGAAAGAGATGCTGCGCATGAGCGATTTAGCCAAGGAAGGGCAGCTCTCCGAGCGCGCCAAGGCCGATCAGTTCAAGGGCTCGTACGCGGAGATCGTCAAGGGCGTGAACACCACTCTGGACGCCATCGTGATTCCAACGGTGGAAAGCACCCGCATCGTGACTCAGATTTCAGAGGGAAAGGTCGACGAACTGATCACCCAGCATCTCAAGGGCGATCACGAAAAGTTGAAGAATGCCGCCAACAACATCGCTGTTGCGGTGCAACTCCTGCAGAAGGAGATGCTGCGCATGAGCGATCTTGCCAAGGAAGGACAACTCTCCGAGCGCGCCAAGCCAGACCAGTTCAAGGGCTCGTACGCGGAGATCGTCAAGGGCGTGAATACCACCCTGGACGCCATCGTGATTCCGGTGGTGGAAAGCACCCGTATCGTGGTGCAAGTCTCCGAGGGCAAGGTCGACGAACTGGTTGTCCAGAACCTCAAGGGCGATCATGAAAAGTTGAAGAATGGCGTCAACAACATCGCCATTGCGTTGCAACTCATGCAGAAAGAGATGCTGCGCATGAGCGATCTCGCCAAGGAAGGGCAGCTCTCCGAGCGGGCCAAGCCGGATCAATTCAAGGGCACGTACGCGGAGATCGTCAAGGGCGTGAACACCACCCTGGACGCCATCGTGATTCCAGTGGTGGAAAGCACCCGCATCGTGACTCAGATCTCCGAGGGCAAGGTCGACGAACTGGTTACCCAGAACCTTAGGGGCGACCACGAAAAGTTGAAGAACGCCGCCAACAATATCGCCGTCGCGGTGCAACTCCTGCAGAAGGAGATGCTGCGCATGAGCGATTATGCCAAGGAAGGGCAACTTTCCGAGCGGGCCAAGCCGGATCAGTTCAAGGGCTCGTACGCGGAGATCGTCAAGGGCGTGAATACCACTCTGGACGCGATTCTGATTCCCATCGGTGAAGGCAACCGCATCCTGGCGCAGGTATCCATCGGTAAGATCGACGAACTGATCGCCCAGGTTTACAAGGGCGATCACGAAAAGATGAAGCAGGCAATCAACAGTATTGCTGTCGCTCTGCAACTCCTGCAGAAGGAGATGCTGCGCATGAGCGACCTTGCCAAGGCAGGGCAACTTGCCGAGCGGGCCAAGCCGGATCAATTCAAGGGCGCTTATGCGGAGATCGTCAAGGGCGTGAATACCACCCTGGACGCGATCATCGGCCCCTTGAACGTGTCCGCGCGGTATGTTGACCTGATCTCGAAGGGCGATATACCGCCGCAGATCACCGACACCTACAACGGCGACTTCAACATCATCAAGAACAACCTGAACGTGCTGGTTGCGGCGATGAACGACATCACGGCTGCGGCCGAGGAGGTGGCCAACGGCAACCTGACGGTGGAGCTGCATGACCGCTCCGCGCAGGACAAGCTGATGCAGGCGCTGGCTTCGATGGTCAGCGGATTGACGCGGACGGTCTCCGATATCCGGGGGATTGCCGGAGAGGTGGCATCTGCCAGCCAATCCATCTCGACGGCCTCGATCCAGGTCTCGAAGGGCGCCAGCGCGCAGGCGGCGGCGGCCGAGGAGGCCTCTTCCTCGATGGAGGAGATGGTCTCGAATATCAAGCAGAACGCCGACAACGCGTCGCAGACCGACAAGATCGCCAACAAGAGCGCCAAGGATGCGCAGGAGAGCGGCAAGAGCGTTCTGGAGGCCGTATCCGCGATGAAGGAGATCGCCAACAAGATCTCGATCATCGAGGAGATTGCCCGCCAGACCAACCTGCTGGCGCTCAACGCGGCGATTGAAGCGGCGCGCGCCGGCGAGCATGGCAAGGGCTTTGCCGTGGTCGCGGCCGAGGTCAGGAAGCTGGCCGAGCGCAGCCAGAAGGCGGCGGCGGAGATCAACCAACTGTCGGCAACGACGCTGCGGGTCTCGGAGAAGTCCGGCGAGATGCTGGACAAACTGGTGCCCGACATTCAGCGCACCGCGGAGCTGGTGCAGGAGATTTCTGCGGCCAGCAAGGAACAGGATACCGGCGCCGAGCAGATCAACAAGGCGCTGCAACAACTGGAGAAGGTGATTCAGCAGAACGCCTCGGCCAGCGAGGAGATGGCTTCGACGACGGAAGAGTTGACCGGGCAGTCCGATCAACTGGTCAGCGCGCTGGGCTTCTTCCACACCGGAGACGAAGGCGGGCGCAAGGGCGGAGGCGCAAAGGGCGTCAGGTCCGTGCCGGCCGCTCCCGCGCGTTCGGCGAAGGGGGCGGGCCACGCGACATCGGTGGGCGCCAAGGGAGGCGGAGTCAATCTCCGTCTCAAAGACAAACACGACGAGCTGGACGGTGAGTTCGAGCGTTTCTAGGTGCTAGCCGGGTGCTAAACAGTGCTTGCCGCCCGAGCAAATTCCGCCCGTGCGGCGAGCACCGGCAAGCACCCAGTCTTCACAGTGAGAGAGGAGTTTCAGTATGAGTGTCAGCGAAATCACGGAGACGCGGCAGTACCTCACCTTCAAGCTCGGCAACGAGATCTTCGCCACCGATGTGGCCAAGGTAAGAGAGGTGCTCGACCTCACCACCATCACTCAAATCCCCCGCACGCCGGAGTTCATGGCCGGGGTGATCAACCTGCGCGGCAGCGTGGTCCCGGTCGTCGATCTGAGGCTGTGCTTCGAGATGACGAAGACCGAGAGCACGCGCAACACCTGCATTGTGGTCGTCGAGGTGCTGCTGGACAACGAATCGACGATCATTGGCGCGTTGACCGATTCGGTCGAGGAAGTCATTGACCTGGAGCCGGATCAGATTCAGCCGGCGCCGAGGATCGGAACCCAGATCCGGACAGATTTTATCAAGGGGATGGGGAAGCGTGACACGCAGTTCATCATGATCCTGGACATCGATCGCGTCTTTTCGGCCGAGGAGCTTACTGTCGTCCGCGGCCAGCAGGAAGCGGTCAAGCAGGAAGCCGTCAAACAGGAAGCCGTCAAACAGGAAGCCGCCAAGCCTCCCGCGGGGAAGAAGCATGCGGCAGACCAGCAGTTGGTGGCCGCGTAAGGGGGAGGAGATGGGGCGGTTCAGGACAGAACAAGCCGCCCCATTCATAACATGGGCGCGCGCGACGAAACCATGTCCGGGAGAGATTATGCGCGGCTCTGCGAGTTGATCTATGCGCAGGCCGGCATCCACCTGGGAACGGAACGCAAGACCATGCTCGAGGTGCGCATCAAGCGGCGCCTGAAGATACTCGACCTGCACTCTTATAGCGAATATTGCGACTACCTCTTCGGGCACGCGGGGCTCAAGGATGAGCTGATTCACCTGATCGACGTGGTGACGACCAACAAGACGGACTTCTTTCGCGAGTCGGGGCATTTCGATTATCTGACGGGGAAGATGCTTCCGGATCTGGCGGAGCGCTTTGCCGGGCGGCACTTTGTGATTTGGAGCGCGGGCTGTTCGACCGGCGAGGAGCCGTACACGATGGCCATCGTGCTCAGCGAGTATGCGCTCACCCATCCCGGTTTCCGCTTCCACATCCTGGCCAGCGACATCTCCAACCTGGTTTTGGCCAAAGCCGAGCTGGGTGTTTATACCAACGAGGTGGTGGCTCCGGTGGCGCCGCTGCTTCGGAAAAAGTACTTCATGCGCAGCCGCGATCGCGGTTCCAACCAGGTGCGGGTGGCGCCGGAGTTGCGCAAGCTGATCGAGTTTCGCCGTTTGAATTTTATGGATGCCGATTACGGCGTTTCCGAAAAACTGGATGCCATCTTCTGCCGCAACGTGATCATCTACTTCGACCGGCCCACGCAGGAGCGCATTCTGCAGAAGCTCTCCAGTTATCTGCTGCCGGGCGGGTTCATGTTTGTCGGCCACGCCGAGACGCTGCACGATATGAACCTTCCTCTCGAGCCAGTGGCCCCGGCTCTCTACAGGAGGATCGATGGCCGGGGCTGACCCATTTGCGAAGGAGGGCTTGCCCGAAATCTATTTGCAGCCCGGCGAATCGCGCCTGGTCAAGGAGCCGGCGATCCTGCGCACCTTGCTTGGCTCCTGTGTGGGGATTGCCTTTCGGGTTCCGCGGCTGGGCCTGGGCGCGCTCTGCCATCCCATGCTGCCGCGCTTTCCGGTCAAGCAGGCTTTGACGTTGACTCGTTCCGCCGGACGCCGCT
>Ga0326727_10007987_pt1 | contig 27313 bp, 16 predicted proteins | sample MB2enrmetagenome_FD_207643 | JGI IMG/M metagenome (GOLD analysis project Ga0326727, IMG submission 207643) | Lab enriched peat soil microbial communities from McLean, Ithaca, NY, United States - MB29MY | ecosystem: Environmental > Terrestrial > Soil > Wetlands > Peat | place: USA: New York...
CCACTGACAGGCCGGCCTTAGCTTCCGCCGGAAAAGCAGCCGTAGCAACAAGCCACACCGCGGACTGCCTGGCAAGTTATTCGCCCCTTCCACGGGCGCACCGCCCGTGAGTTACTCGTACCTGTCTGGTACGAGGGGGGTTCCCATTCCGGCGGAAAATGGCCAGTTTCGGGCATTTTCAGCCTCCTGGACTCCTTTGGTCATTCGGATTGGTTATACTCGCGGGTTCCGGCTGTGCCATTTTGGCCCGCTTGCCAGAGCGGTTGGTGCTCAGGGCATGCCTATACCAGCCGCACCCCGGCATAGCCAGATATAACACCTTCCCATCGGGCCTGATGGCGGGGCCCTCCCGGCTGGTAAAGGGCTCGAGAATACGTTCCTATCGCTTTCGGTTGTATGCGCGTTGAGAATACTTCCTCAGGGCTAGCTCCCGCGCGCGCTCGATGAGTGCGGCATCCGGCTCGAACTTCACCCAGCGCGCTTCGTCCCTGGCGCGGGCCACACGGCACATCGCCTCGTGCCAGGCCGCCCTGGAGATGGATGGCGGCGGCTGCACTGATCCCTGGATGAGCAAGCCATCACGTGTGCGGCGCTGGGCGGCGCCGGCGATCTTCCGTTCGTGCCAGAGCAGGTCGAACTTCTCGTGGCCCTGGAAGCATTGGCCAGCCTGAGCCTTCAGGCAAGCTGGGGCTACTTCCGTCGTGACCCCAAGGCTGGCGAAGGCGGCATGAATCCACTCATGGACGCGGCGGTAGCTTTCGATAGCCTTCAATGCATACCAGCCATCTCCCGGCGGGAAAGCGAGGCTGTAGGTCCAGTCCGCGTCGTGCGGCACAAGGCCGCCGCCCGTGGGCCGGCGGACAAGTGGCCGGAGCGCCGTCATGCGTCCAACGTCAGCGTATCTCTGGAAATAGCCGAAGGAGGCTGCGGGCTCTGTCCAGCCGTAGAAGCGCAGAACCGGCTGGGCCAGGCGCGGCATCGCCTGCAGCAGCGCTTCGTCCAGCGCCATGTTAAAGGTGGGATCGCCGGCGCCCGATGACAGCAGATACCAGGACTGCGGCATCAAGGAAGTCGCCCTATTTGGCCACGCCGATGCGGGGACACGCCGCCTTGATCTCGCAGTTCGGGCAATCGGGATTGCGCGCGTAGCACCGCCGGCGGCCATGCCAGATCAGCCAATGGGCGAAGAGCGTCCACCGGTCTTGCGGAACCAACTCCATCAGCTCCGCCTCGATCTTCACGGCGTCTGTCTGCCAGGTGAGGCCAAGCCGATGGGCCAGCCGCGCCACATGGGTGTCCACCACGATGCCGACGTTCTGGTTGAAGGCATTGCCCAGCACCACGTTGGCCGTCTTCCGCCCCACGCCGCCCAGCTCGACCAGAGCTTCCATCGTGCGCGGTACCTTGCCGCCGTGCTGCTCGACGAGCGACTGGCAACAGGCTTTGATGCTCTTTGCCTTGTTATGGTAGAAGCCGGTAGTCTTGATGGCCTGCTCCAGCTCGGGCAGCGGCGCTTGCGCGTAATCCGCCGCTGTCCGGTATTTGCGGAACAGCTCCGCGGTGACCACATTCACCCGCTTGTCCGTGCACTGCGCCGAAAGGATCGTTGCAATCAGCAGCTCCAGCGGGTTGGTGTGATCCAGTTCGCAATGGGCATCAGGATAAGCCTTGGCCAGCCCGGCCATGATCTTCTTAAGGCGGGCGGCTTTCTTCGCTTGTGACTCCTGAGGCATAAGGGATTCGACGGTTGGGGGGATCACTTCTTCGTCTCGGTCGGCTTGGCGGCAGCCTCACCTGCCGGGGCTGCCACAGGCGCAGCCTTTTCCGCCTTGGGCGGTTTCTCGGTGCCGAGGCGCCCGTTCGTCCATTCGTAGATGAATCCCATGCTGTTGAGCAGCATATACGCGAGAACCAGAATGATCGCCAGGACAATTAGCCTCGGCCACGGACTCTTCTTCTCCGCATAGGGGTCCACGAGATTCCGCTGCGCGCCCGGAGGCAGCGATGAGTTCCGGCACGCGGATGCGGCCATCGATATCGGTATCAATCGGAGCCAGGGTCTTGGAGTCGAACTCCAAACCGGTCGTGGGACAGGCCAGGGCGACCCGTAGCTTCTGGTCCAGTTCGTCGAGGGCCATGAGATCGGCCCCGGTTTCGAGCCGGACCTGGTCGAAGCCGCCGGCACGAAAGAACTTCCACGCGTGATGTGATTTCATAGTCGGTTCTTAGCTAATCCTGCCACCAGGAAGGCCCTGCCGAGGCTGCGCCCCGTTGTTCGGCGACACTATAATGCGAAAAGGGGTTGACGTATAGCGGATTCTTGATGTGCACACTCGGCTGGGTCTCCTCTTGTTGATTGTCCTCTTCGCTCGATTTGCCAGCAGCTTCTTTCCTATGACGGGCTCGCTCTGCCTGGCCTTTGCAGACCGCCCGGCAACCTGAGCGCCCGCGCTGTTTATTGGGCCAACGACAGACCCCTTGGGCACAAACAAGGCAGACCCGGGCTCAGAAGAAGCTCACACTGGCCCAGCCCGCCCACGGTCGGGGAGCCGATACCGCGGTGAAATGGCTGCTGGCTCAATAATCTGCGTGACAGCCGCGCCCCGCAATTGCGATAAAATGCCCCATGCATTTGAACATGTCGTTGTACCGATCTCTCCCGCTGGCCGCTATCCTCCTGGCGGCTGTGGTTCCAGCACAGGGAGCCGCTGAGCCGCAGTTCGCCTTCCGCGAGATCTCTCCGGCTTCGCTTGAGCTAACCGAGAATGGCAAGCCTGTCTTCGTTTACAACTTCGGCGGCATCCTGGCCAATGGCGCCCCGGAGTCCATGCGCCGTTCCTGCTATCTGCATCCGGTTTATGCGCCCGACGGGACGCTAGTGACTGACGACTTCAACAAGGATCATCGCCACCACCGCGGCATCTTCTGGGCGTGGGAAGTCGTCTCCTACGACGGCAAGACCAATGACGTCTGGACCGTGAAGGGGTTTAAGCAGCGATTCGTGAGCTGGAAGGCGCGCGAGACCAACGGCCCTGCCGCCCGCCTGGCGGTCGAGAACGGCTGGTACGACGGCGAGCACGAATTCGTGAAGGAGGACGTGGACATTCTCGCCCATCCAACAGCGAACGATCGCCGAGTGCTGGACTTTACGCTTAGGTTCGAGGCCACGGACAAACCCGTGACCATCGTAGGCACGCCCGACGCCCATAAGGGTTACGGCGGTTTTGCGTTCCGAACCGCACCGCGCGACGGCGGCGCGGCGAAGACGACCATCCGCACTGATGAAGGCGTCTCCGAGAAAGACGGCGTGCTGGCGCGGCACCCCTGGGCTGAGATCGTTGGCAGCTTCAAAGGGAAGCAGGAGTCCATTCGGATAGAGGACGATCCGGGTAATCCCGGCTACCCCAAGACCGGCTGGCTGATGCGCCATTCCTTCGCGCTGCTCAACCCCTCTTATCCCGGCCTCGAACCGATCACGCTGGTGCCGGGCAAACCGCTCGTCCTGAAGTACCGCGTCATTCTGTCCTCGGGCAAGGCGGTGGACTGAGTGCCAAATCCGAAGGCCGAAAGAAGGCCGAAACCCGAAGCCCGAAGCGTCCAACCCGCGGTCGTATAAGGGCGCTCTTTCTCAAGCGTCGCTCTGAGCGGCACCCTTGTCCCGAAGCGATCCCCGCCGCCTGCCTCGCGTAACGCCCGTAGCGCTATTGCCTTCGGCCTTCGGGTTTCGGCCTTCGGGATTCGGATTTGGCCCATACGAGCAGCAGCATAGCTGTGATAAGACACGCCGCCGCCACCAGGTAGAACAGCGAGCCAAATGCAATGGCGTCGCTCATATTCTCCACTGCGGTTTGCTTGCCGCCGTATTTGGCAGCGTAGCCGAAGAAGAGCGGGCCCAGCGCCCCGCCGCCCCAACCTACTGTGTTCATCAGGCCTGCCGCAGTGCCGCGAGCGCGGGGCTCGATCACATCATAGAGCGCGGCAAAAATGCCTGAGTCATAGAACCCCTTGCACAAGCCGAAGCCGGTCATGGCCGCCAGAAGCGTGACGGTGTGGCTGGTTCTCCCGACCACCAACACAAATACTGCGCCGACCACCAACCCAAGCGTCTGCACCAACATGCGCCCTGCAGCCCAACGCCTCACCAGCCGGTCTGCCAGCCACCCGGCAATTGGCACCGCCACAGCGCTCGCCAGGTGGATATAGACTGTCCCCGTGAGTCCAGCAGCGCTGATGGCGTAGTGGAACTTCTCCACCAGAAAGGTGGGCGTCCAAGTCAGGAAGGTGACCGCCACGAAGTTCGCGCATAGGAACGCGCCCATGAGAAGCATAGCAGCAGGCGTGCGGATAATCAGGCCCACCGTCTCCACAACTGACGGCGCCTTGCCGCTGACTGAGGCCTGCGCCCCTGGGGCGTCCTCGGCGGCTCCTCGTCGCGGCTCGCGCAGCCATTTCGACAGCACGACCGCCAGCACGAGCCCCATTGGACCAAAGAGGAAAAAGGGCGCGCGCCAACCGCAGCGCTCGGCCAGCACAGCCGCCACCCAGCTTCCCAGGATCGTTCCGGCATAGACTGCCGACTGGTGCCAGGACATCGCCCGCGAACGGGTTTGCCGGCTGTGGTAATCGCTGATCAGCGCCATTGCCGCCGGGAAATAGAACGTCTCCCCCAAGCCCGTCAGCGCCCGCACCGCCACGAACATCGGCAGATTCCCACACCAGGCCGTGGCCAGCGTAAAGAGGCTCCACACCACACACGCCCAGACCAGCACTCTTTGCCGTACCGCGCGGTCGGCGACAACTCCCGCCACCGGTGCCAGAGCCGCGTATACCCACGCGAAGGCCGACCCGATCAGCCCTAATTGCACCGTGTCGAATCGGAACTGCCGGGCGAGCAGCGGCAGCACCGAACTGATCACCTGCCGATCGGCATAGTTGAAGAAGCAGACAAACCACAGCAGGCAGACCACCCACCACTTGTAGAGGTCAGTGCGGGGGCTGCCCGGCGGCGATATTCCTCCAAGCCGATCACTGCTTCTCGCAATGCGATGGTGAAGAGTCATGCCGGGCAGGTGATTAACGCTGCAGGACGCTGATCCAGGTTTGGGCCGCGGCCCCGGTCTCTGGATCACGCACGGTGATCTGGTGGCGCCCCTCCGTGAGGAGCGCGACTTCGCGCGTGCCTTCGCGAGAAAACTGGAGCGAGTCGCTCTGCCACTCAAGGTTGTCGGGGCCTTCGGCACGCACGAAGAGCCGGCGACCCTGTTGCGGCAGATCAGGGTCGAGATAGACCGTCGTGCCGGGGAGAGGGAAGACAATGCGCAGCGAGTTCTGTGCAGGTGCGAGCACGGCCCGATTCCCGAGCCAGTTGTCACTGCTGGCAAACCATTCGCGATATTCGGCGCCGAGCAAGATGGGAGATTGAGGGCGGGGGTCCTCAGCCGGAGGAAGATGGCTGGCCGCGAACTTCTCTTTGACAGCATCCAGGCCTGCCACCGGATGAGATTGGTTCAGGCGCTTGCCTGTGAGGGGATGAATCCAGCACTCGACAATGTTCGTCGGTGCCGCATACCAGGTGGCGCCATAACACGCATGCAGGTGCTCCACGACGTCATGCAGGAGCGGGCCCGCGCCGGTCACTCCTGAGACATGTTGCATCGGCGAGCCGTCAAAGTTGCCGACCCAGATGCCGACGGTGAACTCGGGCGTGTAGCCAAAGGCCCAATTGTCCCGGAAATCGGAGCTGGTGCCGGTTTTACAGGCGACGGGGAACTCGAAGCGCAAGGGGGATTCAGCACCGAATGCCAGAGTGCGTGCTTCATTGTCACTCAGGATGTCGGCGATGAGATAAGCGGCGGCTGGATCAGCGATTTGTCTTGTGGCTGGTGAGCTGGGGTAGGGACGGCTCGCCGAGGCATTCGCGCCTGCTCCAAAACGGACGTCTCGGCGAGACGTCCCTACCATGCTCGGATTGAATCCCGAGCGTGCGGCGCTATCCAGCAACAAGCGATACGGTTTGTATTCTCCCAGCCGAGCGAGGCAGGCATAGGCATTGGCGAGTTCGAGCAGGCGCACTTCGGCGTTGCCAATGGTCAACCCGAGGCCGTAGGTCTCGGCCGGCTGGCCCAGCGTCGAAAGGCCGCATTGCTGCAAGAGCCGCTGCAAGGGCTCGGGGCCGCCGATGGAGGCGAGCACTTTGACTGCGGAGATATTCAACGAGTTGGCAAGGGCCAGGCGGTAGCGCATCGGGCCGTAGCAATGGCGGTTGTAATTCACCGGCGCGAAGATGCCAGTGGCCGTCGCGAACTCGGTGGGCACGTCCGCCACTACGTTCGCCGGTGTAGCCCCCGCTTCGAATGCGAGCAGATACGTAAACGGCTTCAGGGAGGAACCGGGTGAGCGCGGCGCCCAGGCCCCGTTGACCTGGCCCGCCGCCGGAGTGAAGTAGTTTTCCGACCCCACCAAGGCGAGCACGTCGCCGTTGTGGTTATCCAGCACGACGATGGCGCCATTGGAAACGTGCTGCTCGCGCAAGCGCGAGAGGTGCTGCCGCAGGGCGCTTTCCGCGAAGTGATTGAGGTCAAGGTCGAGCGTAGTGTGGAATACTCCAGGGCTCACGGCGTCGCGCCAGCGTCTTGGAGTGCGCCAGGCCACTGGCGCTTTCTGCCCAGCGTGCGGTGTTTCGAAAGCGCCTGTGGCCTGGCGCACTCCAAGACCTCGCGGAGTTTTGGACGGCTCCTCCGTGGCGAGCAGGAGGTCTATGAAATGCGGCGCTTCAAAACTGCGCTTTGCTGCCGCCAGGCGCAGCGGCTCGCCAATGGCGCGCTTGAACTCATCCTCGCTCAGCGAGCCCGCGAGCCGCATTTGGCCCAGGACCCACTGCTGCCGGTTGGCTGCGCGTGCGAAGTGCGACTCCGGATTCAACCGGCTCGGGGCCTGGGGCAGCCCGGCCAGCAGAGCGCATTCAGCGGCACTGAGATCGCGCAGCGGCTTGGCGAAGTAGAAGTGCGCCGCGCTCGCGCAGCCGCGGTTGAAGTTGCCATAGTCCAGGCGATTCAGGTAGGCAGCCAGAATCCGCTGCTTATCCCACACCTGTTCCAGCCGCAGCGCCTGCACGGCCTCGATGAGCTTGGTGCGCAGCGTGCGCGGTCGGGGCTCGGCGAGCTTGATGAGTTGCTGCGTGATGGTGGACCCGCCGGAGACGATATGCCGATGGCAGGCCGCCTGCCATGCCGCACGGAGAGTGGCACGCCAGTCCACGCCAGGATGCTTCCAGAAGCGCCGGTCCTCGGCCGCGAGCGTGGCCTGGATGAGCGGCTGAGGGATTTCGCCATATTCGACCACGCGGCGGAAGGGCTGGTTGTCCGGGCGGACGGTGCGCAGCGTCCGCCCGGCGCGATCCAGGAATTCCCATGAGGGAACTTGCTCTGTGAACAGCGCGGGCGGCAGCGGCACCCAGCAAAGCGCCAGCCAGCCCGCGAGGAGCAGGAGCCCTCCCGCGAGGGCTCCCCAAGGTGTTGCACGCCACAGCCTGCCTGCCCACCGCCGCCATCTTCCTGCCGCTCGTCCTGCTTGTCCCGAACCTGCCATATTCAGCATTCGACTGTTCGATGTTGGATGTTGGATGTTGGATGTTCGATGTTCGCCTTAACCCTCGTGCGCCTCACTCGAGTGCATGGCTCGATATGGTCTGCGTTCCCGACAGCCCATAGCGCTCAGGGTGATACATCTCCTCGACCTTGGCAGGCGGGGCGGTGACGCTGCCGGCAGCGCGCACTCGTGCCACGTAACGCAGGGTGTAGTCGCCGGGTGCAGCATAGTCCGCAAAGTAGAGGCACCGGTCTTTGCGAATCTCTCGGAAGTTGCTAATCCACCGATCACTGGTGTCTGCCAGAGTCGTAGCCGAGCGAGCCTCCTGTGTTTTGAACTCCGGATTGACCGCCTCCAGGATGGATGGCAGCGCGTCATCAATCGCAAGGTATCGCGCGCCCTCGCGGACCGCCACATTGAGGGTGACCAGCACGCGGTCACCGACGCGCAGGCTCTCCGCGCCGCGCAGTTTGTTGTCGTCATCCAGCCGGTCGTAGCGCCGCAGCACGCTGAAGCCACGGTCCTGCCGGGGCAACTGCGTCTCGGGCGGGCGCGCTTCGATCAGGACACTGGAGTAGAGGCGATTGGTCGAGCCGCTCAGGAGAGTCAGCACAGCAGTGGCAAAGTTGGTCGTCGGGAATGTGCGCGTGAGGAGGTTTGTCCGGTCGTCCAGGCGAAAAGGAATGGTCTCTCCGCCGCAAATCAGCCGGCCTTCGGCGGCTTGCAGTTTCCCTTCAACCTGCCGCCCGTATTCGGTCAAAGCCAGCAGCGCCCAGGCGTCGCCCTGCGTCGTGCCCCAGTGCGCCTGCTTTTGCTCGCGCATCAGGTCGCTCACCAGGCCGTCAATGACTGAGTCGGTCGGGCGGTATTGCGTCCAGGCCAGCAACCGGATCGCCTGCTCGCGCGCCGTGCAGCCAAAGCGGTCCTCGTCAACCCGGTGGGCAGCCGACCCCGGGCGCAGCAACTCGCCAATCATCTCATTCGGGCCGTGGCTTTCGGCAATGGCCAGCGCCAGCAGCGCGCGGTCCTCGGGGCCGAGCTTATGGCGCAGGGCATACAGCTTCTCGTGGTAGGCCGGCTCAGCGTGGCCTGCCAGCGCGAGGGCATAAAGCCCCAGGCAATAGTCGGGCAGGTCAGAGGGATCCGCTCCCACCGACCGCATTTGCTGGCTCAAATACTTCATCAGCGCGGCGAACTCCTCCGCAGGCACGGCGATATTGTGCTTCTGGGCCAGCGCCAGCACCATTCCTCCGTAGGCGCTCGCCCACAGCATGGGTTCGGTGCCCCGCGGCCAATATGCGAAGCCACCCGACTCGGTCTGCATCGTCATGAAGCGGGCGATGCCGGCACGGATGGCTTTATCCATGTCCTTGGTCCCGCAGCGAAGCAGCGGCAGCAGACTGTTTTGGTCGCGCAGGACAATCCACGGCAACAGGCTGGACCCGGTCTGCTCGGCACAGCCATAAGGATAGTGCAGGAGTTGCAGGATGGTTTCGCCTAGGTCGTTCAGGCGTGTGTTGGCGACGCTGACGGTGACGCTGCCACGGCCCGCCAACAGCCGAGGATTGGCAGATGCCAGCAGGTTAGTCTGGGAATCGGTCGTGTGGGCCAGGAGGATCTCGCGCAGCATCGGGACCACGTGCCCCACCTCCAGAACGCTTTGCACGGCGTCAGTGAAATCGCCCGCCGCGGGGTCCGCGAAGCGCGCCTTCCACAACCATTTCGCGTCACCCGTGTCAACGATCTCCACAGGGAACTCAACCACCGCCGAGCCATTGGCAGGAACGGCGACGCGCCGGCTCAAAGTTCGCGCGGCCCCGTCGGCCTTCACCTTATCATCGAGGGCCAGAGTGACCAACACCTCGCCGGCGTTCGGCGTCTGGTTCTGGATGAGGCCGCGCGCGACGAGGCGGTCAGTGATGTTTGCAAATCTGGGCAACGCCGGCTCGATCAATAGCGGCTTGCTCACCTGGAAAGCGGATTGGGCGCTGCCAAAGCGGCTGTTGGTCGTGTGGGCCACCGCGAAGATGCGGTAACGCGTCAGGCTGTCGGGGGCGGGAAAGTGCGCGCTGGTCTTGCCCTCGGCGTCCGTGGTAAGGGCGGCATTCCAGAATGCACACGCGAGGAAGTTCTTGCGCACGTGCTCCATCCCGCCGCCGCCACCCAGGTAGCCCTTATTCTGAAATGTGAGTTCCTCCGGGTCCTCAGCTAGCAGGTTGGGCAGCGAGATGCTGGTCTGCACTCCTAGCGGGCGAGTCGCGTAGAAGAAGCCGTGCGGGTCGGGCAGGCCGTAATCGGTCAGTTGCAGTATCCCATCATCTACCGCGTAGAGCACCACGTCCGCCCCGGACACAGCCCCGCCGCCGGCATCGGATACCTGCGCGGTCACTTCAACCGTCTGCGCGGGCAGGTAGTTCGTCGCCCCCGGCGTGACCTTCACGGCCAGCCGGGTCTGCGGGTCGGCGACTGCCAGCTCGCAATACCCGATGCGATACTCGGGCTCCTTGACCTTGCGCGGACACTCGTCAGCGCCGCGGACCAGCGTGACGGAGACGAAGACGTTGGGCACATCGGTCGGCCCGAGAGGGACGCGAATGGCCGGTGCGTTGCCCTCCAGCCGCGTGGTGAACGACCGCAGGACCTTTTCGCGTTCCACACTCACCAGGACGGTGCCGGTGAAAGGCGCTTCGACGAGGATCTCCGCTGTCTCACCCGGTGTGTAGGACTTACGGCCAGGTTTGAGCGTGAGCTGCACGTCATTGCGATAGTTGGAGCCGATCTCCGCCCGGGCTGACACATCGAAGCTCAGCGAACTGACCACCGCGCGACCGCTCGCATCCTTGGCGCTTGCCTCCACCAGATAATGTCCGGCGGGCAGGGCCGGGAAGCCGGGAAGCCGGCTGCCTCTGACTTCGCCGTCCGGCTCGGCCGGCAATTGGACCGGGGGCACTTTGATCTCTCCCTCAAACACATTCGTGATAACCGCTTCGTTGCGATACCGGATGGTCCTGCCCGCGCCCTGAATGCGAATCGGCTGCCAGTCAACGCGCTGCAAGGTGAGTTGCGCCTTCACGGTCTCCGGCCACGGCTGGCCGTCGGACCGCACCGCCAAGATCTCCAGCGGCTGCGACTCGTCCGCCGTCAGCACTTCCGTTCCCTGTCGCAAGCCCAGGTAGAAGTCCGAACTGTGCCGCACAAACTCCACGCGATGTGTCAAGGTCTGCTGGTTCAGGTCCGTGACCTCGACTAGCAGCGACGCCGTGCGGGGCTGGGGCGCGGTGGCGTTGGCGGACATCTCCGGGGCGATGATGAAGTTGCTCGAACCCGTAAGCATCCCCTGGCCACTTAATACCAATGAAGATCGGTTGCGCCCGTAGCGACCCTCCGACTCAGCGCGCCGGAAGGTGAAGGCACCAAAGCGCTCGGGCTTAAACTCCGAGTCCTCGGCATCGAGCGACCACTCGACCCGGGCACTGGAAAGCATCTTGCCGAACAGGTAGTGCGCCGACAGCGGCACCTCGATCTTATCGCCCGCGCCATATACGGCCTTGGCTTTCAGGGAAATCTCAAAGGCGCTGGGTTCAAAGTCCTGCACCTGGAAGCTGTGGAGGTATTCATTCGTACCGAAGTGAAGCCGGGTCGAATAGGCACCGCGAGCCGAAGCTGGCACTGGCAGCAAGGCTGACCAGCTCCCTGATCGGCTGAACGCCGCGTTGGTTTGGAAGAATTGGCGCCCGTGCGGATCAAGGCAGGTCAACGAGCCACTAAGGCCGGCGGGGACAGTCAACCCCTGGTCGCCCCACTCCCGAACCAGCGCTTCCAAATGCACTTCCTCCCCTGGCCGGTAAACGTTGCGGTCGCTGAACAACATGACGCGGCGCGCGGGTTCCTGATCATCCGACCCTGTACAGGGCACGTTGAAGTGATAGAGCCACACGCGGTCCTCCTTCAGCAGCGCCGCGTGGAAATCATCACCGCGTTGCACGGCGACCCAGGCAGCGTTCGTGTTCGCCTCCAGGTGCGCTACGCCGCTTGCGTCGGTCACCGCCTCTCGCAAGGGTTCATTCTCATCGCTGAAGAGCCTGGCCATAGCTCCAGCCACGGGGCGCCCGCTCCCATGTGAGAACACAAATACGTCCACGCCGGTGAGAGCCTTTTTCCACACCAGGCCGAGGTCGGTCAATTGAATCAGCGCCTGAACGCCGAGCGCCGGGGCTGACTCGGATTCGCCGGTCGCTCGCGCTGCGTCCAGAAACACGACGCCGGCTTTCCGACCGGCCAACAACCGGTCCCAGGCAAGTTCGAGCCGCTTGGTCGTGTCCGGCTCCGCGCCGAGATCGAGCTGCTCGTTGAAGACCGTGCGCCCGGGCACGACGTTGTAATTGACCACCCGGTAAGGTTCGTCCCAGGTACCGCTGTCCTGCCGTTCGCGGTAATCAGCAAAGTAGCTCCCATATCCGCGCAACGCGTGGATCGCCGTTTGAGGGTCCAGCAACTTCGCTCGAACATGCACTAGCGGCACGTTCACGGCCATGAGCGGGATAGTGCGGCTGCCTCCCGCCAGTTGGTCGCGCGAGAAGGCGGGAAAATACAGTCGAGGCGCCACGCGTGGCATCTTCACCGTGAAGGTGTTTGAGCCGGACAGCTTAAAGGGTTCGGCGGATTCGAAACCCGGCCGCAGCTTCAGTGTGTGCCAGGTGTCTCCCTTGAAGCTCCCGTTAAGGGTTATGCTGCGCCAACCGCTTTGGGCCGTGAGGTTCGTCGGGGCGGGACTGATGTCCATCCAATCAGCAACGCCATTCGTGGGCACTTCGGGGACAGGCTTGGAAAAGGAGATTCGGATCCAAGGGTCCGAATTCACGTAGTGACCGGCCTCAACCTCCGTAACTACAAAGCGTGTGATATCGCCGATCGGCACTTCCGCCGCTTCGCGCAAGCGCAGAGAACCGTCTTGCGCCGGAGTTCCGGCCCCGACCACCAACCGCCAGGCTTTGCCCAGGGGCAAGGCCTGGCGCGGCGTAGCGATGAGCACGTTCCCCAGCGCATTCGTCGGGTTATCAGTGAGCGCGCCCTCCCGGCCATAGTACGCGGAGTCTTTGAGCGCATTGAACTGTCGCGTCCACGTGCGCAGGGACCCCGGACCACCTAATTCATAGAGGGCCTCCCCCACCAAGCCCTGCCGCACCTCCGCTGGAATGCGCTGCCCCGTATCGTCGCGAAAGTAGAGATATGGCTGCGCGTCCCGAGCTCCGACATCCGCATTGAAGGCAAGCTTGATTTCCGGCTCTGAAGTGGCGTTCGTGTTGGCATGCCGCGGATGGGAGGCGAGAACGCCAAAAGGCGGCGTGGTAATCCTCCGGTCTAGCACGGCCTTCGATGCCCGCCCATCGGCGCATTGCAATCCTGGGCGCAGTCGCAGGTCATAGCGCGTGTCCAAAGCCAGAGGCTCGGTGGGAGTGAATACCCCACTGCGCGCACTCAGCCACGTAAACGTCCCCGCCAGAGGCGGTGTGATGACCAGTGGCGAATTGCTGACGGCCACGCCAACCTGGCTGCTTTCGACCATCGTCTCATCGAACCTCAGTTCGAAGGTCATGGCTGGAGCCGGCGGCCCCGAACTTGACACCAACTCGACGCCTTGTGATCGGTCGGCTGTTGGGCGGCACCCGACCAGAGCTGCCCCGAGCAAGGCCAGGGCGAAAAGCCGGACGAATCCTTTTGCGCCTGCCTGGGGCGGCGTTGATGCTTGGGTGGAGGAGACTAAGGTGGAGACGAGAGAACGGATGCTTCCATTGATTGATGCGCGCATGGCAATAACAGTTTCATTGGTTGTTGATGTTGCTGGGCCATGGCGCAGCCGAAAATCAGAACAAAGGACAACGCTGGTTACGCCAGGGCTTTTCTTCCTTGCACCTTGCTCTGTTGAGGAAGCCAGGACGGGATGCAGGCTTATGCCGCTTGAACACTCTTCAACCGGCGAGTGGACTGTAACGTGAGCTGGAATGCGTGTCGAGTACTATTTTGCGAAACCGCGACGGCAGAGATTTCAAGGGCCTGATATTCCCGGAGCGACAAGTCTCTGTGGATATGAGGCCGTCACTTGATGTTCGAGCGGCAGCCAGTCTGATGGTGGCATTAACGCCGCGATTTCTGCGCATCCGGCGCTTTACTGTGCCGGGGTCTTAAACGAAGGTGAGACCATGAGCAGACATTGGCTCCGGCTGCCGGGCTTCGTTCTCTATTTCGCGTTCGCCGCCCGCCTTTGGGCCGGCGGCAGCGGGCTGAACGTGGCCGTGGTCGTGAATCAGAACAGCACTAACTCCGTTCAATTGGGCAATTACTACTGCGAGCAGCGGCAGGTGCCACCCCAGAACCTGCTGCGCACAAGCTGGACCAACGGAAACGTCGCCTGGCAGACATCCGACTTCCAGTCTGTGATCCTTAACCCCTTGCTGGCGATGCTCTCGGCACAGCAGTTGACCAACCAGATTGACTATGTGCTGCTGTGCATGGACTTCCCCTATCGCATGACGGCCACCAATGGCGCCAACAGCACTACGACGCCCCTGTTCTACGGCTTCGTCCCCGATGGGGCGGCGCCCGGCGCAGGTCTGCCGACCTCCTGCTCCCTGCCCAATGCTTCCTCCAATGCCTACGCGGGCAGCGAGCTCCCCTTCCGCTCCACGGCGCCGGGCACCAGCAGAACCAACTTCCTGGCCATGATGTTGACCTCGAGCAACCTCGACCAGGCAGAGCTGGTCGTTGACCAGGGCCTCGCCAGCGACGACACGTTTCCGACCCAAACCGTCTATCTTACCAAGAGTTCGGACGTGGCTCGCAATATCCGCTATACGCTGTTCGACAACGCCATCTTCGACACGCGGTTGCGCGGGAACTACACCATGGTGCGCACCAACGCGGACCCGTTTTATTCCTTCGGCAGCATCCTGGGGCTCGAAAGCGGCTGGGGCAATCCCTACGTGGTTGGGAACAGCTCGTTTGTGCCCGGCGCCGCGGCTGACAATTTGACTTCCTTCGGCGGACAGATTTTCGAGAACAGCGGCCAGCTCGACATCCTGGAGCTGCTGAACCTGGGCGCCGCCGGCAGCTACGGCACGGTCATTGAGCCGTGCGCGTATTTGCAGAAGTTTCCTTCGCCACAGGTCTATTTCTACCAGGCGCGGGGCTTCAGCATGGCGGAATGCTACTACCAGAGCGTGACCAATCCTTACCAGGGGTTGCTCGTGGGCGAGCCTCTGGCTGCGCCCTTCGCGCTGCCTGCCGCCGGAACCTGGCTCAGCCTCCCCACCAATGCCGTTCTCAGCGGCACGACCAATCTCTCGGTGCAATTCACCGCCGCCGATGCCTATCATCCGCTCCAACAGGTGGACCTGTTTGTGGATGGCACATTCGCCCAAACTGTGACGAACATCCCGCCCGCCGCCAACAACGTCCTTTACGTGACCCTCAACGGCTTTCCCACGAACTACACGGTGCCGGCCAGCGCCAGCATCGAATCTGTCGTTTCCAACCTCACTGCCCGGCTCAACCGGACGACCTACACCAATGCCACCAAGGTCAAGGCCATTGCCCACGGTGACCGGATTGAACTCCAGTCCTTCGACAGCAGCAAAGCCGGCGCGCAAGTTTCCGTCTCTGTCAGCACCTCAGCCGGAAGCGCCCCCGCCCTGACCACGTTCCTTTCGGCCAGCGGCAGCACGTTTCTGGACACCATTGCCTTTGGCATGCGCACCTATAACGTGTTTTATGCGCCGTCCTCGGGCAGCTATCTACTGCTCACCATCACCAAGACCAATGGCACGGTGGTAACCGTGGGAGCCACCAACAGCGCCGGCAACACCTCCATCTCCGCACTCACGCAAACATTGGTGAATAATGTCAACGCGACTCCTGCGCTCCAGGGCCCGGACGGTGTCACCGCGGAGGACTTCATCAACTACGATGCCAATGTGCCTCCGGCTGCCCAATTCAACCTGTACGCTATCTCCGCCGGCTGGAACGCCGCCCAGGTCCAGGCCAACCTTTCCGGCTCGTCCCCCATAGTCATTCAACCGTCCGGCACGCAGACGCTGGAGCAGAATCTTCCCGACCTCCAGCCGCGAAACCACCTCTACGTCACCGCTGGTCTGACCAACCTGCCGCTCACATTCGCCTTCAACACGACGACCCAGGCCGACGGCTACCATGAGCTGACCGCCGTCGTCTATGAAGGCAGCCATGTCCGCACGCAGCAACACGCGACGCAGATTGTGCGCATCCAGAACAGCACCCTCAGCGCGACCTTCACCACCCTTTACGGCGGCAGCAGCACGTGGGTCGGGGCGACCCTCCAATTCTCGGTCGCCGCCAACACGAATAACATTGCTAAGATTGAGCTGTTCAGCACTGGCGGCTCGCTCGGCAGCGTGGCCAACGAGTCCACGGCCATCTTCTCCATCGCCGGCACGAACCTGGACGTGGGACTGCACCCGTTCTATGCCGTGGTCACAGCGAGCAGCGGAAAGCAGTATCGCACTCAGACGACATGGATTCGGCTGGTGAATACCGAAGCGCCGTTCCCGGTTTCCCTGACCGCACCGCCACCCGTGCTGAGTTGGCCCGCAACCGTCGGTAGCAGCTACGACATCCTGACCACCACCAACATCACCAATGGCTTCCAGCTCAGCACCACCCTGACGCCCTCCAACTCTCCGGCGGTGTGGACCGACACCAATCCGCCGGCGCCGCAACGTTTTTATCGCTTGCGAACGTCCAATTGAGTATCTTGCTCCTTGACTACGAGAATTGAATGCGGCTTCAGCAGTCGCAGTCTGACTTACAGAAGTATGACCAAGCTAATACAGCGTCGCGGCCTCGCAGTGATGTGGCTCGCTCTTGCGGTGGCTGCGGCCCCCGTTCTCGCCGCGGACAGCCTGCAGTGGCAGACGAACCGCGTCAGCGCCGACATCAAGTCCGGTGAGCTCTACCAACTCCTGGAGCAGGTCGCCGCCAAGACCGGCTGGCATATCTACGTCGAGCCCGACATCTCGCGCAAGGTCTCGGCCAAGTTCAAGGACCTGCCGCCCGGCGAGGCGCTGCACATGCTGCTGGGTGATGTCAACTTCGCGCTGGTGCCGGACACCAATGCCAGCCCCAGGCTGTTCGTCTTCCGCACGACGATGAAGAACGCTACGAAGCTGGTGCGACCGGCTGTCGAGGCGGATATCGGCAAGGCCAAGATCATCCCGAACGAACTCATTGTCCGGCTCAAGAAGGGAGCGAACATTGACGCGCTGGCGAAGCTGCTCGGCGCGAAGGTCATTGGCCGCATTGACAGCATCAACGCCTACCGCCTGCAGTTCGACGATGCCGCCGCCGCAGATGCTGCGCGTACGCAACTCGCCTCCAATCCCGATGTCACTTCGGTGGACAGCAATTTCTCGCTCGACCGCCCGGCCTCCCCGCAGCTCATGGGGACCGCGGCTCCGCCGTCGCCGGACATGACGCTCAAGCCGCCGCCCGCCGACGGCCGTGTCATTGTCGGGTTGGTGGACACGGCCACGCAACCGCTTTGCGGCGACCTGAATAAGTTTATGCTCACGCCTATTTCCGTCGCCGGTGACGCGCAACTGGCCCCGGGCGATCCTTCGCACGGGACGGCGATGGCCGAGACCCTTCTGCAAAGCGTGCAGACGATGACCAAGGGCAGCACCTCCGTGCAAATCCTGCCCGTGGACGTTTACGGACCGAACCCCACCACGAGTACGTTCGATGTCGCCAACGGCGTCGTCTCCGCGGTCAACGGCGGTGCGCGCATCATCAACATGAGCCTGGGCAGCCAGGGCGACAGCCCCTTCCTGCACAGCGTCATTCAGGATGTGAAGAAGCAGAACATCCCCGTCTTTGCCGCCGCTGGCAATCAGCCCGTTACCACGCCTTTCTACCCAGCCGCGTATCCGGAAGTCACGGCCGTGACGGCGGTGGACCAGGGCCAGCTCGCCAGCTATGCCAACCGGGGCAGCTTCGTCTCACTGGGCGCGCCGGGCACGAGCATTGTGTGCTACGACGGGGCAAACTACTTCGTGGTGGGCACTTCGGCTTCGTCGGCGTATGTCAGCGGCGTTGCCGCCGGCTACATGGACGCCAACTCGAGCAGCGTGTCCCAGATGCAAAGTTACCTGCAAAGCAACTACGGGGTACAAATGCCGTCGCAGTGATGCGGCCCGCCCTTGCGCCGGGCATTGAGTTGCTGGTAGGCGCGGGTTCCTCACGGAAAAGCCGTTTACTATTGGCGCCCGGCTTTTTGTGCACTGCCGACCCGCTGTCGGGACCCGCCCCGGCGCGGAAGAGAGGTGCTCTATAGTGCTTCGGGTGGTGGGTAGCAGTGTCTCGATTCGGCCTCCGGACCTCCAGCGTCCGCTTAAAAGGGTTGACCAAATAAGAATCCTGAAAGATTTGGCCAGGTTCATCCGTATACAGTCATACCCTCCGGCGAGCTAAGCCCATCGCAATCGAATACGCTCGACGCTCTCTGGCACCAACTCCGAGAGCTATACCCCGCAGGCTTTGCTGTGTGCGACGAGGCAGTTGCGCGCTGGCATGAGCTGATGGCGGAACAGGGCGAGCTTGAGCAGCAGTGGTAAGAGGTGATTTTCCACCTGCAGCGCCTCCGGTCACTATGGCCTGGCGACTCCTCGCTCAGCGAGCGCCTTGCGCGCCGAGAACCGCCTGAACAGTGGGCAGTATTAGCGAGTGCGAGAACAGGCCTGAGGCGGCTCAGGCGGTCTGCAGCTCACGCACAAAGAAGGGGGCGAACTCCTCGTGCAGGTGCGGCGGGATACGGGCTTTGAAGCGGGCGGTCTTGCCGTTGTAATCCCGCTCCACTACCTGGCCGACCTCATGCAGGCGCGCAATCACGCCGGATTGGTCGTGCGGGACGGAAAGCTCCATGAACTCACGAATGGGCCGCAGCCGGCTGCCCAACTCGGCCAGCAGGGCCGGAACGCCCTCGCCCGTCGTCGCTGAGATAGCGACGCCGTTCGGATGCTGCTCCAGGGAGCGCGAGAAGGCGTCATGGCTCCCGTTTAACTGGTCAATCTTGTTGAACACCATCACCGTCGGCTTGCCGTCCGCACCGATGTCCTTCAGCACGGCATCCACGGCTTGAATCTGCTGCTCCGCTTCGGGATGGCTGGCGTCCACCACGTGCAGCAGCAGGTCCGCCTGCACCACTTCCTCCAAAGTCGCCTTAAACGCCTCGACCAGGCCGTGCGGCAGCTTGCGGATGAAGCCCACCGTGTCGGTCAGCAGCACCTGCTGGTTGCTCGGCAAGCGCAGGCGGCGGGTAGTCGGATCGAGCGTGGCAAACAGCTTGTCTTCAGCCAGCACGTCGGCGCCGGTCAGTGTGTTGAGCAGGGTGGACTTGCCTGCGTTGGTGTAGCCCACGATCGAGGCGAGCGCCCAATGGTTGCGATGACGGGCGTTGCGTTGGATCGAGCGCTGGCGGCGCACGATTTCCAAGTCGCGGGCAATGCGGGCGATGCGATCCTGCACCCGGCGGCGGTCCGTTTCCAACTGCGTTTCACCCTCGCCCCCCCTCATGCCGATGCCGCCCTTCTGCCGCGACAAGTGGCCCCAGAAGCGCGTCAGGCGCGGCAGCAGGTGCTGGAGTTGCGCCAGCTCGATCTGTAGCTTGCCCTCGCGGGTGCGGGCGCGTTGGGCAAAGATATCGAGAATGAGAGAGGTGCGGTCGAGTACCTTGCAGTTAAAGATCTGCTCCAGGTTGCGGCTCTGGGCGGGAGAAAGCTCATCGTCGAAAATGACGGTGTCCACATCTGCGCGGTGGCAGTGGGCGGCAAACTCGTCAGCCTTGCCTTTGCCGATGTAAGTGGCGGCGCAGGGATTCGCCATCTTCTGAATACCGTCGCCCACAACCTCACCGCCGGCAGTTGTGGCCAACTCGGAAAGCTCCTCCAACGAATCACGCAACTCGACGTTCTGCCGGGACTTGAGCTCCACGCCCACAAGGAAGACTCGTTCCGTCCGGCGGTTCCTGGTCTCAATCAGTGCTTTCAACTCAGCGCGTCTGTCGCGTCCACTCTCTTTCTAATTGTCTATGCCTTACCATAGCACCCCAGCGAGCACACTGGAAGAGGAATTTTGATGGCGCTGAGGGAGTGTCTCAAGCTCAGCAGCGCTTAGCACCATGTGCCGGTGCCAGGCTCATGAAGCTGTTTGCCTTCCACGGCGACAAGTGGCGGGTGGATGGAGTCAAAGCCCGTATAAGGTCCTGACAACGTCTTCGGCGCTGCTCTGCGGGTCGAGGCTGATCCAAGTCAAGGGAAGCTGGCGGCGGAACCAGGTCATCTGCCGCTTGGCAAACTGCCGCGTGCGGAGCTTGACCAGTTCAATGGTCTCGGGTAGCGAGCGTACCCCGCGGAGGTGCTCGGTGATCTGACGGTAACCCAGGGCTTGCATGGCGGTCCGGTTCTGCGCCAGGCCTCGCTGCAAGAGCGTCTCCGTCTCCGCCACCCAGCCCAGGCGGAACATGGCGTCCACGCGGGCCTCAATGCGCTGGTGCAGATCCTCGGCGGAGCGTGCAAGGCCAATGTAAAGGGTTGAGGGTTGAGGGTTGAGGGTTGAGGGGCGCCACGGAGCGCGCTGGGCGGAGAAAGGCTTGCCAGTAAGGCGAATGACTTCGACGGCGCGAATAACCCGTCGCGGATTCTGCCGGTCAATGCGTTCGTAGGCTACTGGGTCGCGCTCTGCCAGCTCGCGCAGCAGCTCCGGCAGCGGGGTTGCCTCCAAGCGTGCGCGCAAAGCCGCATCCGCCGGCGGGGCATCGCCCAGGCCTTCAAGGAATACCTTGAAATAGAGCCCGGTGCCGCCGCATAAGATCGGCATGCGCCCGCGGCTCTGAATGTCAGTCACCGCCTCGCGCGCCAGGCGCACGAATTGGGCCGCGTCGAAGGGCTGCGTCACCTCCACAATGTCCACCAAATGATGAGGCACTCGGGCCCGTTCAGCGGGGGATGCCTTGGCGGTGCCGATGTCCATCCCTCGATAGACCTGCATGGAATCAACCGACACGATTTCCCCGCCTGCCATTTCGGCCAGACGAAGGGCGCTCTCGGACTTGCCTGCCCCCGTTGGCCCCGCGAGTAAAATGGCGTGAGGATGGAGAATGGAGGACGGAGGATCAGGTGCGGCCTCGGCTGCCATCGGCTATCCTCGGTCCTCTACCCGCGCTTAACTGCGGGCCGCGGCAGCATCCACAGCAGCGCCAGGCCGGCTACCAGCACACCCATGCTCACCAGGTGCGCCGGGGTGGCCCAGCCGCCGAGGTAATGCTGGCGTGCGGGATAATCGCCTCGGAACAGCTCCACAAAAGAGCGCAGCAGCGCATACCCGACCAAATACACGGCCATGACCTGACCATCAAACTTCTTGCGCCGATAGAGCCAGGCGAGCAAGGCATACAAAACGAGATTGAGCAGCGAATCATATACCTGTGTGGGATGCACCGGGTAGGTGGGCGGGTTCAGTGGATTGCCTGGCGGGAAGCGGATGGCCCAAGGCAAGTTGCAGGCTCGCCCGTAACAACAGCCGTTCAGCAGACACCCTATGCGGCCGAAGACGCAGCCCAGGGCAACACTGGGCGCCAGGATATCCGCCACCTTCCAGAACGGCAGTTTCTTCATCCGCAGGTAGAGCAGGGTGGCCAGCGTGGCGCCAATCAGACCTCCATAGAACACCAGCCCCCCCTTCCACACCGCGAAGATTTCACCAATCGGCCTGCCCTCAAATGACTCGTGCCAATACGACACAACATAGAGGGTCCGCGCCCCGAAGATAGCGCCCAGGATGAGCCACGGACCAAGGTCTATGATCTTGTCCGGCTCCACGCCGGAGCGCAGCGCCCGGCGGCTGGCGGTCCATAGGCCGGTGGCAAAGCCCAGCGCCACCATGACCCCATACCAATGGATGGGGAGGGGCCCAAGCTCAATCGCAATCGGATGCATCCCTGTCAGTCTAGGCTCGGCAGCCGGGACGGGAAACCGAAAATGCGGCAACCTCCATCAATTGCCGTTCGTGGCGATGGCTGAGTGCGGGCGATGCGCCGGAGGTAAAGGCGGCAGGGGCGGGAAATCCGGCGGCAGGGGCGGCGGCAACCGGTTCACCAGGTCGCGCCAGGCCTGGCGTTCGCTGGGGGTCAGCAATTTCCAGCGCTCGACGTTCTTAAGGAACTGCTGGCGCTCTTCGAGGCTGAGACTGGTGTATTTCTCGATAGCACGCACGCACCTGGCCCGCTGATCCGGGGGCAAATGGCCAAAGGTTTTCAACGTCTGCTCAATCTGCCGCCGTTCGGGGCCGGAAAGCATCCGCAACGCCTTCTCCTTTTCTGCGGCCGTTAGGTCAAAGAACTGGTTAAAGCGGCTGATCATCTTCCGGCGCTGGTCGTTCGGCATTCTGTTCCACTGCTCGATGCCCGCCTGGAGTTTCTGGCGGCGTGCCGGAGACATGCCGTCCAAGATCTTCCGCCGCTGCTCGCCGGTAAGGGGTTCAATCTCGGTAAGGTAGCTTAGCGTGTCTTTGTTGGCCAGGAAGTCCTTTTGGACGTCATAGGGCAGCTTGTCCCATTCCCGTAATCGGTCTTCCACAAACTTGCGGTTGCCCACCGGGATCGAGGCGAGTTGCCCGGCGCGATTGGTGGCCTGGCCCATCAGCAGCGGTTGCAAATACCAGCGCATTTCCGTCACTTGCAGGCGTTCCTCGCGCCGGTCGGGACCCATCGCGGCGTATTCCCGCAGCTTGGCCCGGATGAGCTTCTGGCTTTCGGGCGACCGATTCGTCAGCGCCTGCTTCAGCTCAACGGGGGTCATCGCCAGCAGTTCGCGGAAGAGCGCGACGGGAGATTTGACTACCGGCAGCGGCGGCATCATGGCGGGGGGCTCTGGCGGGAAGGGCCCGCGGACGCGGCCAGCAGCCGAGCCGGTTGAGTTTGAATTCGAAGCGCTAAAGCCAGCCTGATCCGCGGGCGATGCGCAACGCAGTTGGCCGGCACTCAATGCCATCGCCAGCCCGAAACCTATGCGAGCGGCCCAATTCATTTCAGGGCCGCGAGCAGTTCCTCGTCCGCCACAGGGGTGGGATTGGAGACGCGGATGGCGTCGAAGTCCTTGAGCACATCGGGACCAGGCAGAGAGGCCACGTCCGAGACGGCAGTAACACTTTTCGCGTACTCCGCGCGCCGGGCGGCTCGGGCCACCTGTTGATAGGAGAACAGCCCCGCGCCGAGCACGACGACCGTGACCGCTACCTTGGGCAGCCACCGCCAATCCGTCCACAACTGCCAGTTGCGCCTCTGCCGGCGCGCCGCAGCCCCGCTCTCCCGCTCGATGCTTTGCAGCACGCGCGCAGTGAAGTTGCTGGGCACAGGCGCATCCGGCAACTCTCCGAGGGCCTCGTTCAGCCCTGCCTCTGCCTCCCAATCCGTCAGCGTTTCGGGATGCGCCGCCAGCCAGGCGCGCAATTCCGCTGCTTCGCCGGCGGCAAGTTTCCGCCGCCAGCTTAGCTCGCGCAGCCGGTCATATGTTGGGTCGTTCGTCATAAACGTCGCTATGTATATTAAAACCGCCAGGGGGCCAAAGTTGCGATCATCTCGGGCCGCCCCAGGCCCCTGTTCGCAGGTAAGGTTTTAGCCGCTGCTTGAGGGTCTCGCGGCCCCGATGGATCAGGGATTTAGTAGCTGCCACCGAGCAGCCGAGCACTTTGGCGATTTCCTCGTAGCTCAGCTCGTCCCGACGGCAGAGCACAATGGCCAAACGCTGGCTCTCGGGCAAGCCGGCCAGCGCCTCCGCAATCTTTCGATCCAGCTCGCCGTGCAACAGGCTCTCGGGCGGCGAAGCGGTCTTCAGGTCCTCAAACTGCTGGAGCGGCTGGTCCTCCATGTCAGGGTGCGGGGCATCCAGCGAGCTGGTGGGATGCCGGGCGCGGCGGCGGATTTCATTCAGGCACAAATTGCGCGCGATGGTGAACAGCCAGGTCGAGAACTTGGAGGAAACGCGGTAACGGTTCGCGGACTTATGGACCTGCACGAACACATTCTGCGCCAGGTCCTCGGCTTCGGTCGCGTCACGCAGCATGCGGTAGGCCACGTTCATCACCGGCTGCTTGTACTTGTCCACCAGAGCCGCAAAGGCGGCGGTGTCACCCTGCTTGACTCGCAGCATCAGGGCGGCATCGGGATCCATCTCAGCGGACATACGCGTGCAAGAGCGTAACAAACACCGCTCAGGCCACAAGGTTTGACGAAAAGTGAGGCGCTTGCTTTCAATAGGCTTTCCACCCAGAGTAACGGGCGGATGCAGGAACTGCTGAAGAAGATCGAAGCCAGCGCCGCCGCGCGGCTCAAGCTGCCGCCCGGGCGGACTGCCAGCCAGGAACTGGCCCGCTACAAGGCGTTCCTGAAGGTGGAGACGCACCGGCTCAAGCTGCTTCATCGCTCCGGGGGCGGCGGCCTCGAGGTCTGTCACGCGCGCGCCGCCATTCTCGATGCCCTGCTGCGGTCCTTGTGGGAAACCGCCAAGAGCAGCCTCTCCGCCCAGGGGCAGAAGGAGTTCCCGCCGCTGGCCCTAGTGGCAATTGGCGGTTATGGCCGGGCCGAACTCAACCCGCACAGCGACATAGATTTCATGTTCCTGCACAGCCGCCAGGTGGCAGCCGGCAGCCGGCCCCTGCCGCATCTGTCGCGCATCATTGACGGGCTGCTCTACCCGCTCTGGGACATCAGCCTGAAGATCGGCCATTCTGTGCGCAGCATCGAGGACTGCGTCAAGGTCGCCAACAGCGACATGCAATCCAAGACCTCCCTGATTGAGGCACGGTTAGTCGCGGGCGACGAAGCGCTGTTCAAGAAATTCCAGCAAACACTCGTCGCCAAGTGCGTGGAAGGCTACGTGGCTGAATACGTCACGATGCGCCTCAAGGACCAGGCCGAGCGCCACGCCAAGTATGGCAACTCGGCTTCCATGCAGGAGCCCAATCTCAAGAACGGGTGCGGCGGTTTGCGCGACTTCCAGAACCTGCTCTGGATGGCGTTCTTCAAATACCGCACGCGCTCGCTGAAAGACCTGCAGGCCCACGAACTCATCAACGAGAGCGAGCGCAAGCAGCTTGAGGCCGCCTACGACTTCCTGCTGCGCGTCCGAACGGAGATTCACTACCACACCAATCGCGCCATGGATGTGCTGGGCAAGAATCTACAGCCGGCGGTAGCGCACAATCTCGGCTACGGCGAGCGGTCTCCCAGCAAACGCATCGAAGGCTTCATGCGGGACGTGTACCGCCACTCGCGCAATATCTACCTCATCACGCGCACCCTTGAGCAACGGCTGGCCCTGCTGCCACAGCCACGCAGTTTGGTGAGCCTGGCGCTGCCGGGCAGGCTTTCGGCCTGGCTTCCCGGCGGACGCAAGCCCGCCAGCGACCCTGTTGACGGCTTCAAGTTCCTCAACGGTGAAATCCGCGCCGCCTCTAATCGCGTGTTCCGCGACCAGCCGCGCCGCCTGATGCGCGTGTTCCTCTATGCCCAGCAGCGCGGGCTGCGCCTGCACCCGGACCTTGGACAGCTCATCCGCAGCCAACTCGGCCTGGTGGACCGTGCCTTTCTGTCTGACCAGCACGTGCGCGAGACTTTCCTGGCCATCCTCAACCAGCGTGGCAACGTGGCCCCCATCCTGCGAGCCATGCACGAGGTGGATTTGCTGGGCAAATACGTGCCCGAGTTCGGCAAGCTCACCTGCCTGGTGCAGCATGAGTTTTACCACCAATACACGGCGGACGAGCATACCCTCATGTGCATCGAGCAGTTGGACCGCATCTGGGAGGCGCAAAAGCCGCCGTACAGCAGCTATACCCCGCTATTCCAAAAACTCGAACGCCCTTTTATCCTCTACCTGGCCTTGCTGCTCCATGACGTGGGCAAAGCCGACAGCCACGGCAATCACGCGGCGTTGAGCTGCGAGCTGGCCGCGCGCGCCGCCAAGCGCCTCGACCTGGACGCCGCCGCTTCCCAGATGCTCCTCCGCGTGATCCAGAATCATCTCCTCATGGCCAGCGTCTCCCAGCGGCGCGACCTGGACGACCCGGCGGTCATCCGGCAGTTCGCCAAGCAGGTGCAGGACCCCGAAACACTCTCCCTGCTGACCTTGCACACTTTTGTAGATTCCCAGGCCACGAGCGACAAGCTGTGGAACGGCTTCAAAGACCTGCTCCTTGGCTCCCTGCACCATAAGACCCTGCTGTTGATGACCGGCGTCCCCGAATTCGCCCACGCCGAAGAACAGCAACGCGAACACCTGCGCCAGGAAGTGCGCCGCTTTGTGCCGGCGCAGGTGGGCCAGGACGAGCTGGAGGCGCACTTCGCGGCTCTCCCGGCCCGCTACTTCCAAATTCATCCCGCCAAGGAAGTGCTGGCCGACCTCATCCTCGCGCACCGGTTCATGCGCCTGCAGATCTCCGACCAGGAAAACCCGCTGGCGCCCGTCGTCAACTGGCACAACGAGCCCGACCGCGCCTACAACGCCGTAAAGGTCTGCACCTGGGACCGCGCCGGCCTCTTCCGCAAGATCGCTGGCTCCCTCAGCGCCGCCGGCCTGAACATCCTCAGCGCCCAGATCTTCACGCGCACCGACGACATCGTCCTGGACACCTTCTTTGTCACCGACGCCATCACGGGCAACCTCGCCGGTCCCGACCAGCGTGACCGCTTCGAGAGCGTCCTCCACAAAGCGCTTACCGGCGAAGAAGTGGACTTCCCCGCCTTGATCCGGCGTCAAAAGATCACCCGGCCCCTCTACCAGGCCTACACGGGCGAGAGAATCCCCACCCACATCTACTTCGACAACGAAGCCTCCGAGGCCCGCACGCTCATCGAAATAGAGACCGAAGACCGCATCGGCCTGCTTTACACCATTTCGCAGACGCTCTCCGAGCTGGCCGTGGACATCTCCGCCGCCAAGATTTGCACGGAGAGAGGCGCCGCCATAGACAGCTTCTACGTCCGCGAACTGACCGGCGGCAAGGTACTCAACCCCGACCGCCACCACGCCATCGAGCACCAGCTCCGCCAGGCCATCCACAAGCTCGACACGCCCTGAGCGGCCACTGTGCCAAAATGGCGCTGCGGCCGCCCCAGGCTCCACGGTAACCATGCTTTTACGGGGGATTGGTGACGATCCCGGCAGACAGGGATCCCGAATTCTGCCATTTGCAGAGAAAACCGCGATTATATTGGGCCTTAACCAATCACTCCTGGACATAAGTTCGATGACGTATCTTGACCCAAACCATCGTAGCGCCGACTTGCAGTCTGCAGGCGCACGGCGGAGTGTGGCCGCCCGCCCCGTTTCCGGCGCCCGCCGCGTGGAAGTCGGGGATACCGCGCAGACTGGAAGTCGGTGCTCCGACGCTTTTGGGGCAGAGGAGTCCGCCCCCGCCGCTTCCGATCCTGTGCCTGTCCTCGCCGCGATCTAAGCGTATCCCCTCCGTAGCCTCGCCGTAGCACCTCTTATCCACGATAAGAGGTGCTACGGCGAGGCTACGGTGAGACCTCTGAGGTAATCCGGCAATCATGTTTTAAGAATTATTCACAGCGGGGGTTTGGAGTGGCGGCAGCGCTTGATAGAGCGAGCGATAGAGTTGGACGCCGTCTCGTTGGAGGCTG